>ERZ1034913.336-NODE-336-length-40971-cov-38.383762_pt1 | contig 40971 bp, 26 predicted proteins | sample MGYA00520697_ERZ1034913 | MGnify/ENA primary metagenome ERZ1034913 (study PRJEB33766, sample SAMN09781786) | gut metagenome | biome: gut microbiome | host: Homo sapiens | place: Madagascar | study: EMG produced TPA metagenomics assembly of the PRJNA485056 data...
CCTTTTATTTGTTGCCCGCCACTGGTTTGGCGGGTTTTCCAAGTGCCGCAGATTGCCGTGAAAGAGGAGCGACGCGTACTTTGGTACGCGAGCGACGGTTTGAACGGCAAGGTGCGGTGCTTGGGAAAGCCGTTTAGCGATAGCTGACGCTCTGCTGGGAGTCTTTCACGACTACGTCGTGGGCTCCGCCTTCGACGATGGAGGTGGAGCTGACCAGGGTCAGGCGTGCCTTTTCCTGGAGCTCGGGGATCGAGAGGGCACCGCAGTTGCACATCGTGGACTTAACCTTGTAAAGCGTGCCGCCCACGCCGTCCTTGAGGGAGCCGGCGTACGGGACGTAGGAGTCGACGCCCTCGACGAAGCTGAGCTTCGCGGCGCCGCCCAGGTCATAGCGCTGCCAGTTGCGGGCACGCGCAGAACCCTCGCCCCAGTACTCCTTCATGTACTGGCCGTTGACGTTGACGCGCTCGGTCGGGCTCTCGTCAAAGCGGGCGAAGTAACGGCCCAGCATCATAAAGTCGGCACCCATGGCAAGGGCGAGCGTCATGTGGTAGTCGTAGACGATACCGCCGTCGGAGCACACGGGCACGTAGACACCCGTCTCCTCGTAGTACTCGTCACGGGCGCGGCAGACGTCGATCAGCGCGGTGGCCTGGCCACGGCCGATGCCCTTGGTCTCGCGGGTAATGCAGATGGAACCGCCGCCGATACCGACCTTGATGAAGTCGGCACCGCAGTCGGCCAGGAAGCGGAAGCCCTCAGCGTCGACGACGTTACCGGCACCGACCTTGACGTCCTCGCCGTAGTTGGCGCGGATCCACTCGATGGTGCGCTTCTGCCACTCGCTGAAGCCCTCGGAAGAGTCGATGCACAGGACATCGGCACCGGCCTCGATGAGCAGCGGCACGCGCTCGGCATAGTCGCGGGTGTTGATGCCGGCGCCGACCATGTAGCGCTTATCGCCGTCGAGAAGCTCGTTGGGGTTGGTCTTGTGGCTGTCGTAGTCCTTGCGGAAGACGATGCCCATCAGGTGATCGTTGTCGTCGACGATGGGCAGGGCGTTGAGCTTGTTGTCCCAAATGACGTCGTTGGCAACCTTGAGGCTAATGTTCTTGTCGCCCACGATGAGCTGCTCACGCGGGGTCATGAACTCGGCGACCTTCTTCTGGTGGTCATCGCGGCTGGGGCGATAGTCACGGCTGGTGACGATACCCAGGAGCTTGCCCTTGGGGGTACCGTCGTCGGTGACCGGCATGGTGGAGTGACCGGTCTTCTCCTTGAGCTCGATGACCTGCTCCATGGTCATGTCGGGGGTCAGCGTGGAATCGGACTGAACGAAGCCAGCCTTGTGATCCTTGACGGCCTTGACCATGGCGGCCTCGGACTCGGGGGTCTGGGAACCGTAGATGAAGGACAGGCCGCCCTCGGTAGCGAGCGCGACACCCATGTCGACGCCCGAGACGGACTGCATGATGGCGGAAACCATGGGGATGTTCAGGGTGATTGCCGGCTTCTCACCGCGCTTAAAGCGGGTCAGCGGCGTCTTAAGAGAGACGTTGTTAGGGATGCACTGCGAGGACGAGTAACCAGGGACCAGCAGATACTCCGAAAACGTGTGGGACTCACCGGGAAAGAACGTAGCCATGTTTCTCCTTTTTCCATGCGACCGGTCGGCTGCAGGCCTCGTAGGACCCAGCCCAACCTTGGGCGCCCAATACTGGGGAAGTATCTTAGCGCACTTTGACTGCTACAATGCATGATTTAAGAAGAGCACACGAGGGTTTGACGCAGGCTTTGCGTTTGCCCAGCAAACACTTTAGCGGGGAGACGTGGAGCACATGGAGTACAAGACGACGGCAAAGCTGGTCATTCAAGCGTGCGACAAGGATCTGCCGGGCGTCTTCGGCCACGGCTGCGTCTTGCTGCTGCAGGGTATTGCCCGCGAGCACTCGCTCAACCGTGCCGCCAAGAGCATGGGCATGGCATATTCCAAGGCCTGGCGCATTGTGAACGAAGCCGAAGGCCAGCTGGGCTGCAAGCTCATCGAGCGCGACGGCGCCCGCGGATCCACGCTCACCCCCGCCGGTGAGCGCGCCATTGAGGTCTATGAAACGCTGCAGACCGAAATCAACGAAGTCATCGCCGCGAAGGCCAACGACCTCATCGCCAGCATTAACGCGTAATGGTCTTTTAGGGACTGATTTTTAGTCCGCCGCACTCACGAATTAAGGCGCGCGCCACAAAATGGGCCCATCTACTACGTTTAGCTGAATACCCTCGACCATACCGAAAATCGTGATAATAAAACCGCTGGTAGACGGCTTGCTTGTTTTTAAAAATAGCCGGTATGGCCGACCCCTAGGGGTTAAACGTAGTAGATAGGCCGTTTTCGTGGCACAGGCCACGATGAGCTACCTTCGGAGGGCGTTGTCGAGAGTGGCCGCCACCTGAAGGGGGTCGTCGGTGCCGGCGAAGAGACGGATGGTACTCCCCTGCTTGCCTCGCGGGGCCGAGAGACGTGTTGTTGCGCCGCCGGCGGGCGATGTGCGGAACTCATCCGGAAGCATGCTGAAGAATTCGCCCGCGGTACGTCCCATCAGGTCGAACTCCACAGCTGGACCAAAACCGTGCTCGAGGATGCCCGTCGCGACGACGTGATCGGGATGCGAGGTCAGCCCGGGATAGCGCACGTTGCGTACCATCTCGTTGGCGACCAGATACTCGGCCAGCGCACGGGCGCGGTCGAAGTGCGCCTGCATGCGGGTGTCGATCGTGTCGAGCCCATGCTCTAGAATCTCGGCCTCATCGGAGGACAAGTCGAGCGCAGCCAATCCGCACCCTTCGAGCAGGGCATGCGCGCACTCGGCAGCGGCATCCACGCGATGGCGCTTGAGCTGTGAGCGTGCCACCGAAGCGGCAACGAGCTTGCGCGGAGCCTTACCGGCGCACACGCGGTCGAGCGCCTCGATCGACAGAACGGCACCCAAACGCAGCGGATCGCAGCCAAAAGCCGACGCCACGGTGTTGTCCACAACAAGCAGCGCGCGGGCCCCACGGGCCGCGCGACCCAGAGCGCGCAAATCGGGCACACGCAGGCCAAAGCCGCCGATCGAGTTCACAAGCCACCACAGGTGCGGTCCCTCGGCATCAAATGAAGCATCAAAGCCCTGGGACGCAGCGGCAAACGCCGCAACCGAAGGCTCCTCCACCATCACAGCACCGCAGCCGTCGAGGCCGCACGCAAACGCATCGGCAAAGTCATCGGCAAATACAACCAAGCGGTCACCGGGTCGCACAATCCCCAGCTGCGACAGCGCCGCCGGCACATGAGAGGCCGCAACCAGTCGCGCCTCGCGCGCGCCGGCCCTTGTAACCCAAGCCTCTTCTAGCTGCTTTACGCCCATGCGGCACCGTCCCTTCAAAAACAAAAACCCATGATGCGAGTGTTCCCCGCATCATGGGCAACGGCAGCAGTATAGCCCCGACGGGCAGGCGCTCGCCTAAATGCTGAGCGCGTGAAAGTTCACGTTCGCACCAGCAGCGTCAACGGACACGCCATAGGCCTCGGGGTAGATGCGCGTCGAGAACACGAGCGCACCGTCATTGACGAACACCTCGACCGACGAAACATCGCCAACAATGCGCACGTTGCGCACCTCGTCGACGGGCTCCCAGCGCACCGTGCGCCCACAGCCGGCAGAAGCGCGCGATTCATTCACAAAGCGCATCTCAAAGCGCGCGGGCAGCTCGCCTTCGGCCGGCAGGAACGAAAGCAAAAGCTCGCCATCAACGGTCGCGGCAAACGCACCGTCAACGCCATCGACCCTAACGTCAAAGCAGGTATCGCCGGCAACCTCCAACGTGCCCTCCCCCACGCTCACCGAGACATAATGATGCTCAATCTCGCGCGCCGGCTGCTGCAACACCACGCCGTCGGCACCAACCGTAAGCTCGCGCGGCACCGTCATGCAGTGCTGCCAGCCCGCCACCAGCGTAGGCGCATTGCCATAGGTCGGCTCATCGGGCATGCCCATCCAGCCAATCAGAATGTGACGACCGTCCTCGGCGACAAACTCTTGCGGCGCGTAGAAGTCAAAGCCGGCATCCCACAGGCGAAACGTGCCAAGCTCATACTCGCCAGCGCCATCGGCAATGTCACCGCTAAACGGCATATAGCCTGCGGCATACACATTGCCGCGATCCCAGCGACCACCCTCAAGACCCTGCGGCGAGAAGGACAGGAACTTCGCAGGTACGTCTCCATCCGCCTCGAGCTCAAGGTAGCCCGGGCACTCCCACATAAAGCCAAAACGCTCGGGCGTCGACACGCGATTCTCGAGCTCCCAGCTCAACATGTCGCGCGAGCCATACACCAAGATCTCGCCCACATCGCGCCCGGCGCCCTCGCCGTGCATGGCGCAAAAACGACTCTCGACATGCGGCCCGTCAACGCGACGACGCGCTCCCAGCACCATGTGGCAGCGGCCGTCCGCATCGCGCCACACCTTAGGATCGCGCACATGGCAGGTCAAATCCTCGGGATAATCCTCGGACGCCAGCACCACGCGCTTGGCACCAAACGTCTGGCCGTCGGTGCTCTCAACATAAATGGTATCGGCACGGCGGCCCGTATTGACGTAATCGTACGTCCCATCCGCATCGGAAAGCTTAACGTTGCCCGTATACAACACGCGAATGCGGCCATCCTCGGCAAGCGCAGAACCGGAATACACACCATGGCAATCGAACGGCTCGTCGGGCAGCAGCGGCGCGCCCACGTAATCCCAGGTCATCAGATCGCGGCTCGTGGCATGGCCCCAAGCTTTTACACCACCCTCGACATCAAACGGCGCATACTGAAAATAGGCATGGAACACGCCACCTGCCTGGCAAAGACCGTTGGGATCGTTGAGCCAGCCCGCCGGCGGCATAAGGTGAAAGCGCTGGCCGTACGCGCCGTGGCCACATTCAGTGGCAGCCGCCTCAACGGCGGCAACGAGCTTTGCCAGGTCGCGACCAAGTGCATTAGACATAGAACGTCCCTTTCAAATCTAAGATGTGGCGGCACCAACCGGGGACGCCAAATACAAACGGGAAAACCCGCAGGCACACAAGCCCGCGGGCACTCCCAACGAAATACTTAAGCCTGCTCAGCCGTCTTGGGCTCATCCTTGTACAAAACAAACGAGATGGCAAAGGACACAAGCGCGGCAACCGCGAACATAATGGCATACTGCACAGGCTGGGCCAGGCACAGCAGGATACCGAAGATGCCGGTAACGCCGGTACCCGAAGCCGCAAGCGAGGTGAGCGCGCAGACCAGGGCACCGCAGCCACCGCCGATGCAGCCGGCGATGAAGGGCTTAAAGAAGCGCAGGTTCACACCAAAGATAGCCGGCTCGGTAATGCCCATGAAGGCGGACAGGGCCGAAGGAAGCGCCAGACCCTTGATCTTGGCATCGCGGGTCTTAAAGGCAACGGCGAGCGCGGCGCCACCCTGGGCGATGTTAGCGGCACTGGCGATGGGCAGCCAATAGGTCACGCCGTACTGAGCAAGCTGGCCCAGGTCGATGGCGGTGTACATCTGGTGGATGCCGGTGACGACCGTGGGGGCATAGAACAGACCGACGATAAAGGAGCCGATACCAAACGGCAGGGTGAGCAGGGCCTGAATCAGGCCGAGAACGGCGTTCTCCGCCCACACAAAGACAGGGCCGACGGCGATGAGCGTCACAAGCACGGTCACGAACACGGAGACGAGCGGGGTGACAAAGAGGTCGAACATCTCGGGAACGATCTTGTGCAGGCGCTTCTCCAGGAAGGCCAGGATCGCACACGCGATAACGATGGGGATAACATGGCCCTGATAACCAACCCACTCAAAGCTGTACACGCCGGGGATGACGGTGACCATGGTCTGCACGCCCTCGGAGGCAACCGTGTAGGCACTCTGCAACGAGGAGTTGATGAACGCGCCACCGACAACGGCGCCCAGGTACGGGTTGGCGCCGAAGGCCTTGGCCGCAGAGTAGCCGATCAGGATCTGCAGGATGCCAAAGGACGTTCCCGAGACCAGGTCGGCAATCTTGTAGATGCAGTTATTGGTATCGAGCGCGATAAAGCCGTTGGAAGCCATAAAGTTGAGGGCACTCATAATACCCAGCAGCAGGCCCGAGGCCACGATGGCGGGAATGATGGGGACAAAGATGTCGCCGAGCACCTTAATGGCGCGCATAAAGATGTTCTGCTGCTGCGCCGCGGCCTCCTTGACCTCTGCCTTGGAAGCAGCACTGATGCCGCCGAGGGCGATGAACTCGTCATAGACTTTGTTGACGGTTCCGGTGCCAAAGATGATCTGCAGCTGGCCCTGGGCCTCAAAGACGCCTTTGGCGCCGTCGATGTTCTCGATGGCCCCCTTGTCGACCTTGGCGTTATCGGCAATCACCAGACGCAGGCGCGTGGCGCAGTGCGCGGCCGAAACGACATTGTCGGCACCGCCGATATTGTCGAGCACCTCTTGGGCAGATTTGCGGTAGTCCATGACTTCCCTTTCCTTCAGCGGGCGTTTTCGCACCCGGTCATCTTTGCACTTACACTGTAATCGTTTTCAGTTTCATATAGCTGTAATCGTTTTCATAAACCGGCGAACGGTAGCATTGAGCCGGTGAAGGGTTGTTTTGGATAAACAACAGTGGTCTAGGGGCAGCAGTGGACGCCCAAAACCTAGACATTCATAAGCTGATGACCAAGTTTGAGCGTTCGCAGGCCGCCCTCCCCTTCCACGCCATCGAGCGTGTCGAGCAACATGTTGGTAGCCTCCACGCCACTGGTCAGGTAACCATAATGCACGGTGGGGATGCCGCCCGTCAGGGCACGCAAAAAGGCGTTGTCACCAAAGCCACTCACGCGACGCACGCCCTCGCCTGTGCCGCGCACCTCATCAAGGGCACGCAAGGCACCGGCAGCCATGGTATCGGTCGCGCAGGCGATAAACGAAACATCCGGCACTTCGCCCAGCAGCTCGCGCGCGGCGTGATAGCCCGAATCGAGCGTGAACGAGCCACGTCGAATCAGGTTGGGATCGAGCGCGACCCCCGCGGCCAGCAAACCCGCCTCAAGGCCGCGACGACGATCGTAACCAGCCGCGCGGTCCTCTTCGGTAACGCCGATGTAGGCAATCTTGCCGTCGACACGCCCCGCAAGCGCATGACCCAGCTCGTAGGCTGCCTCGTAATCGTCATGGTAGACGCAGGCCGCGCCCTCGACGTTTTGTCCGATCAGCACAATGGGCACGCGGCATGATGCAATAGCCGCACGATGTTCGTCGGTAATCATGGTTGCAACCAGCACGATGCCGTCAACCGGTTGGTTCTGGAACAAATCAAGGTACTCAAGCTCGCGCTCGGCAACGTTGTCGGTGTTGGCAAGCAACATCTGATAGCCGCGGCGGCCGAGCACCTGGCCGATACCGGCGGTAATGCGGCTTACCGATTCGGAGTTAATCTTTGGCACAATGACGCCGATGAGTTTGGTGGAACCGGTACGCAGGGCGCGAGCCTGGTTGGACCGCACATAACCGGTCTCTTGAATCGCCTGCTTAATGCGCTCGGACTTATCAGCCGAGATATATCCACCGTTGAGATAACGCGAGACCGCAGCGTTCGAAACGCCCGCCAGCTCAGCGACATCCTTCATACGTACCAAAAAGCACCCCTGACAACGAATTCACAAGCACCATGATACCCAACTATCCGTGGTACTCGCCGTTGTACTGGATGAGCGTTAGGTCCTCGACGCCATCGAGCGCGCGAATGGCATCTGCGTACGGCATATCAACGCCGTCCGAGAACACCTCCACGGCCATCTCCACCTTGTCACCGCGCATAGTCTTGGACTTGACGGTGAACTTGGTGCGCCCAAACGCGCGCACGATATCATCGCCGGTGGTCTGGCCCGTGTAGTGGATCACCATCATGTACACGCGCGCCTTGTCCTGGTGGCTCGCAAAGCCGGCAATCATCACCACGATCACCACTGCCGTGATCCCTACGAGCGCATACATGCCGGCACCCGCCGTAATGCCTGTGGTAATGGCCCAAAACAGATACAGCAGGTCAAGCGGGTCCTTGACCGCCGTACGATAGCGGACGATGGACAAAGCACCGACCATACCGAGCGAGATGACCACGTTCGTCGAGATCGCGAGCGTCACCATGCAGGTGAGCACGCACATGCCCACGAGCGTCACGGCAAAACTGCGAGAATACACCACGCCGGTAAAAAAGCGCTTGTACACGTAATAGATCAGGATGCCCATGGCGAGCGCCACGAGCAGCGACAGGCCAATCTTGGCAGGGTCGACCTGACCAAACGCCTCCAAGACGGAGTTCTTAAAAAAGTCCCTGGTGCTCATGGTCTAAATATCCCCTCGGTTCTCAAAATCCGATTCCCAGTAATTAAATCCACGCAGGTAGGCGGTCTTTTCGTAACACAGGCAGTACTTGGAGACCGCCGTGAGTTCGGCCGCGCCCGGCGGCACCATATCGCGCACGAGCTGCGGGCAAAACTCCGTAAACTTAACCTCCATCACCAGCTTGCCGGGCTCCAGGACCGGCAGCGCGGGCAGCGTCGCGTCAAAGATATCGAAGCTTCCCACCGCGGCACGCACGTTCATGTCAAACGTGATGCGCACGGTGCCCTCGTCCATCACCCACGGCTCGCGCTCGTAGTCCACGATAGTCCTCGGGCGCATCACGTTGCAGATGCACTCGATGTAGAACTCGCGACAGAGCGGATAGGAACTCCTCAGCAAAAAGTCGTAGTCGCCGGCCAGAATCTGCTCAAACTCGCCACGCGTGAGTGGCGCGTCCTCCTTGTAGATCCAGCTACCATACTTCTTTTTGCGCTCGAGCTTAATCACCTTGTCGCTGCCGTTATAGATGCGCACGCGATACTTTTTGCGCATGAGAATACCGGCGTCTTTTTCCTCGTAGGCCGAGTTGCAGTAGTCGTCAAAGTACAGGCTGCGTATGGTGTAACCACCCGCCTGCGCATGCTTGTCCAGCTTAAACACCGGCGCCATACGACAGGCAAGCGCGGCGTGCTCGCCCTCGTTAATGAGATATTTGAGCTCGTGGCGGTAACGCTCCTGCGTGGTACGCGCAGGCGGGGCCGCCAAGCGCTCAAGCAGCGCGCTAGCCCTCCTCATACGTGTCCTCCACGACCTTACCGCCGTCCTGCACGTAAAAACACTTCATGCCGTACTGCTTACCATCGTCGGTCACATAGTAGTCAAACGCATCTTGCGTATAGTCGTCGGAGTTGGTGGCGCGCACGCGCACAAAATACTGGCCGGCATCGGGTGCATCGCAGGTCACCTCGGGCAGCAGCACGTCCTCGGCCTTAAAGATCACGTCGGTAATAGCGTTATCACGCGCCAGCTCCACGGTGTAGCGAATGTCACGCGCCTTAAAGTCGTAGGACGCATCCCAGTTAATGCGCAGTTTACCGTTATCGATCTGCGGCACGCCAATGTAGAACGGCATGGGCTTCTTATAGCTCTCGCGGAAGCTCTGGTAGTTCTCCTCGATCTCGGAAGGAATCGTCGCGGCAATCTGTTCGTATTGGTCCTTGGTCACGGGCAGATTCTCCAGGTCGGGCGCAGCAAAGACGAGCGACTCCGTGACCTCGCGATAATGCTCGATCATCTTGTTCAGTCGCTCCTCGGTCAAATACGAGCGCAGGTCCTTGACGGCAGCGTCGAGCTCGCTGCGAAACGACTTGCTGCGCAGCGCACGATTGAACAGGACATTGCCCCAGTAGTTACTTACGCCGCGCTCCCAGCTCGCATAATCCGAGAACCCCTTCAGGCTCAGTTCAAGCTTGCGCAGCATGCCGTCGTTATCCCAATCCAGGATGTACCAGACCTTGGAGTTAAGCGGGCTGTACAGATAGCAGTTACGGTTCTGCGTATCGCAATTGCCCGTCAAGATCTGAAACGCCATCCAATAGACCAGGTTCTCGGTATCAAAGTAGGTGTCGAGCACATCGTCGATCTTTTGCGTATCGTCGTTGAGCGCATCGAGCATCTCGATTAACTTGGTATGGTCCGAGTCGCCCTTAATCTCGAGCATGCCCTCAAACGCCGCCTGGTTATAGTCGGGGTCATCCGCCAGCTTGATGGTGTCTTCGAAGCGATGGAAATCGAAGCTGTTCACCTTATACAGATGCCCGCTCTTATCCAGACCGTGGGCCTTGAGCGCCGTCTTGTTGAGCTGCTCCACCTGCGTAAACAGCCCGTAGTCCTCAAAGGTGTCGTTATTTTTTTCGGTCTGGTCGCACACCCATAAGTGCACAAACTGCGTGCGCAGGCCCATCATCTGGGGAATGCCACGGATCAGATCGTAGGCCATCTTGTTACGAAAGCGCATGCCCTCGCCCATGTGCTTGTTAAGCGCAATCGCGCGCTGCTGACGCCACGTGCCCTTGCCCTTTTTGAGCTCTACCTTGTAGTTCTTTTGCGTATAGGTGCTCGACGTCTGGCCGCGAACCTGCACCGTGGCATTGGGTGCCTCTTCGCCATAGCCCACCTCGCCAGCCACCGGGCCGTCTTCGTCGCCCACCTGCAGCAGGCCCATAACCTGATAGCGCGTCACGCCCATGTCGGCATAGTCGTAGACCGAGTACGTATTGATCTCGGCCCAGCTATGATCGGTATTCTCGGAGCTGTTGCCGCGCGAGACCGTCAGGTACATGGTCACAATGCCCGAGTCGTCGTAGACCTCATACAGCTCATCCTTGTCGCGAAGATGCTTGGTCTTGCTAGACGCATCGGCCTTGTTAATCTTGTCCTGCTTTTTGACCTTTTTGGTCGAGGATTCGTCCTGCGAAGAGCAGCCCGAAAGCAGCAACGTGCCGGCAGCCGCCTCGATCAAGCGGCGGCGCGATATCATCCTATCGGTCATCAGGACCTCCCCAATGGTTGCGATACACGCGAACCACCGTGCGCTCAAACGCACCATGCGGCTCGCCCTCTAGACGCAGCTCCTCGTAGCGCTGCTCGGCACGGTCGAGCAAGCGGCCCAGCTCCGTAAAGCGACCCGTCTTGTCGGTCGCCACAATGGGCTGCTGACTCAGGATACGATACGGCAAGTTGGCAGTATAGGTATCGAGCCGCATGAGCGCCACAACAAAAAACACCGCCGCGCCGAGCAAAAAGCCAAAGCCGTAAAACTGTTGCGGAAAGAACAGCGAGATGATGGTCGCGAGCCCCGCCACGCCCGCAAACAGCCCGGAGGCAAGCACGGCGCCCTTGTAGTCGGTAAAGTACAGTAAGATCAGCAGGATCGTGTTGCCCACGGCATACAGGCCATAGCCCACGCATAACGTACGGAAATACCCGTGCATCAGGTTGTTGAAGCCCAGTGGCAGGGCCGAGAGCACCGTGGTCTCGAGCGAGATAACCGCCGCCGTCACAAACAGCTGCTTGAGCGCACAAAACCGCAGCTCCCGGTTGAGCGTGGCGAGCATTTCCTCCTCGGCCACCACGATGTCGCCCACCACGCCGCCGTCGTTAAACAGGCTGTAGTAGTCGCGGTAGCGCGGGTAGAAGTTGACCTCGACCGACACCACAAAGTTGACGGTCGTGACCAGAATAGTCAAAAACGCAAGCAACGCCGGCACATCATGATAGGGCGCGCCGTAAAAAAGGCCTTTGACCTGCACGCCAATGGGCCCTGCCCAGATAATCACCAGGTGCGCAAAGAGCCCCAGGTTGGTAAACAGGCCCGTGAGCGCCAGCGGCATAAACTGATCGAGCCACTGCAAAAAGAGCCAGGGGCTGCGATCGCTCTGAGGAAAGTACCGGTACAGCAGCACCACGTCCCAGGCGAGCATCACACCGTAGCCCAGGGCGATCGAGGCCAGCAGGCCCTCGACCGGCGGCAGTCCCAGTGCCAGCGCGGCCAGGGCGCACAGACACGCCACGCCAATGGCGGCCGCAAAGCTGCACAGGATGCCGCGGTAATCCTTAATAGCGGTGAGATAGCTCATGCCGTTCCAGTTGACGATCATAATGTTGAACAGCCACAGGCACAGCAGCCCCTGCAGCAGCGTGGTGCCCGAGAACAGCAAAAAGACGCCGTAGAGCACCGTGCCCGCAACGAGCATGATGGCGTTGGAACCCCAAAACGATGGCAGGACCTCTTCTTCGCGCTCGGCAAACAGCATGTCCGCCAAAAAGCGCGTGACCGGCATGGAGAAAAAGCTTGTGAGCGTAAGCGAGGCCAGCAGCGTATAGGTCACCATGCACACCAGCAAATCCTGGTTGGCGCGACCCACGCCCCACAGACCGCACAGCACCAAGATACCCACCTGGAGCAGCACGCCCAGCAGCATGGGGCCCGTGCACACAATGCCGGCGTAGCCATAGGCGCGCATCGTGGCAAACAGACCTTTGCGCCTAAACAGGCGCTTGAGCTCAAAACCGATTCCGGCCATCGGCTACTCCCCCTCTCTGGGCAGGTTAAACGCACACGCCGTCTCGTCGTACAGCGCACGATAGTTGGCGAGCATCTGCTCGTGTAGGTAGTAGGTCGCCACGCGACGCTGGCCGCGCTCCCCCATTTCCAGGCGGCGGGCACGACTCGCGCACATGCGCTCCATGGCATCGGCCAAGCCCTTGCGATACATAGGCGGCGTCACAAATCCGGCCACGCCAAAGTCGTCGCCGGGGGCGCCCTCAAGCAGCTCGCGGCAGCAGCCGACCTCGGTCGTCACGCAGGGGCGACGCGCTGCAAGCGACTCCAACACGCTGAGCGGCTGGCCCTCGGAGATGCTCGTTAAAATGGTAAAGTCGAGCTTTTCCATGTACTCGACAACGTTGACGCGCCCGGTAAAGATCAGGTCGCGCACGCCCAATGTCTCCACCAGCGCGTGGCACTCGGCGCCGTACTCCTCGTCATCCACGCCGCCCATAATGTGCAGGCGCACCTGGGGCAGACGCTCGTGCAGCTCAAAGAAGGCATAGATCATGGTCTTGACGTCCTTGATGGGCGCTAGGCGCACCACCGCGCCAATGTCCACCCAGCCGTCATCGGGCTTTAAGGGAATGTCCTTAAAGCGATCGAACTGGATACCGTTGGGAATGACCAGGCATTTGTCCGCATCGCAGCCCATATCGATCTGCGTCTTGCGGGCGTTGTGGAACAGGCTCGTCACCCGGAAGGCGCGGCGGTAGATCTCCTCCGAAAGCAGGTAGAAAAAGCGGATCCAGCGGTCCTTAAACGACGGCACCACCCAGTCGGCGCGAATGATCTCCTCCTCGCGCTCGCGGGTGTAGATGCCGTGCTCGGTCAGCAGCGCCGGCGCATTATTCATGCTGGAGCCCAGGCTCGCAAGTAGGCCGCCGTAGCCGGTCGAGATGGCGTGGTATACGTCGGCCACGGGCACCTCGCTCCCCAGCAGGTACAGCACAGGCAGCAGCATGGAGCGCATGGTGTGAAAGGCATCGGCAAAGGGCGTGTACGGATATTCGGCCAAGCATACGTCGCGGAAGATGTCCATAAACGTGCGACTCTGCAAAAACGAGAGCGGATGCACACGGCGGCGCTGGAAGATGTCGAACAACACGTCCCAGTCCGGGTTAGAGAGCGACACCAGGCGGCGCAGCGCCTCACGCTCGCGATCGTTAAACTCGACCTCTTCCTGCTCGCCCGAGAGGCGCAGGGCGTCGTCCAGGAATACCTCGTGTACCTCGACGACGTTGCTGGGCAGCTCGTAGACAAACTTGCCGCGGTCCTCGGCGTGCGCGCCAATCACCCACAGCACAAACTCGTGCTCAGGCATGGCCGTAATGTAGCCGTGCATCCAGGTGGACACGCCGCCGTGCACATAGGGGTAGCAGCCCTCGAGCACCAAGCAGATTCTCATCGGTCGCCGCCCTCCTTACGCGCAATGGTCACCGTCTTGTCCGTGGCTTTGACTAGGTACAAGTCGCCCGTCAGATGCGTTATCTCGCCACCCGTGACCGTACCCGGCTCGCCGCCGTTGGCGCGGAACATGAGCCACGCCTCGTCATGGAAGTTGCCCAGGTTGAGCGTCCAAGCATCCGCAGTTGTATCTACGTTCACCGTCACGGACGAAAAGCGTTGGATGGCGCCCGAGCATTCCGAGCCGGTTTGCATGCGCAGGTCGGGCGCAGACTTGGTAAGCCAATCCAGGTAGTCGGTCAGGCCGCCCTTATAGACCTCCCAGCCCTCCTCGGCGCCGCGATCGGGATCGAGCAGGTCGTCTGGATGCATAAAGTGCGTGCTTACATAATGCATATTGAGCTCGGACACGGCAGCCAGGCGCATGTAGGAATCGTCGACCATGCCGCCCGAGACAATACGCGGCTGCTCCACGATGCCATCGCTCGCCACGCCAAACTCCTGCACGTACGGCAGGTCGGTGCCGTCCTCAAAATACGTACTGGCAATGGTCTTAATGCGCGGCATGTCGGTGCCGATAAGCTTGCGCGCGCGGGCCGAAAGGATATTCGACGGCGGCACGTAGACCGAGCCGTGCGCGTTGGGCAGCACCTCGTCCTGAAAGGCGATAAGCTCGTTGAGCGATGCAACGATCGTCTCCTTATTCTTCCACGTCTTGTAGTCGTACAGCGTGCCATAGTCGGTGTCCCAGAGTGCCAGCGGCTGATGGTTGTAGCCGTGAAAGCCGAGCTCTCCGCCCATCTGCAGCAGCATGCCGCCAAAGTAGCGGAACTGCGTGGTATCGGCCTGGCGCGCGGGCTCGGTCTGGTTGACCGCATCCTCGTAGTTTTCGATCATCACGCCGGTATAGCGAATGCCGTATTTTTGCGCGAGCTTTTGCAGATCGGGCCACCAGACCTTGGCATAAAAGTCGGCAATGGAAAGCCCGTAGTCGCGCTTGATGTAGGTACCGTCGCCCGAGGGCACGGGGCTCGGGAAATCGTCAAGATAGAAAACGGCGCTGTTGATGACCGGATAGGCCGTGGCATCGCCCAATAGGCTCACGGCCGCGGCATAGAAACCACGCATGACCTTGTTGTAGATACCGATATTGCACACCACGGTACGGCCGCTGCCGCAATCGCTCGACCAAATAAGCGGAGTACCCGTGTCACCGGTTTTAGCCCACACGTGGGCCGTCTCACGCAGCGAAACCGAAAGCGACGAATCAAAGGGGTCCGATAACTCACAACGCTGGCCACCGCCGATCATAAAGTCCTCGCTCGGCACGATGCTCTCTGCCGTCGCATATTCATAGCCGGCAGAATCGATGCCCAGCTTGGGACCGATTGCCTGCAGATAGCTCGAATTGTCCGGCGTCATGGCGAGCATCAGCGAACCGCCGGCGCTCACCCAACTCATGATGTCGGAGAGGTGCGTACCGAGCCCGTCGAGCGACGGCATCAGTAAAATCACGCGGTCGAAGGATGTGAGGGAAGGAATCGCATCAACACCATCGGTGGCAATATCCACATCGCGGTGGGCGATCTTCATGTCAAGCAAGATCTGGTCGAACTGCTCTTTGACGTCCTCGACGCCATCTTGTTCCGAGTCGGTAATAACCAAGCACGTGGGCTTTTGGCCAAATATTGCCGAGGAGGCCGGCACCGCATCGCTGGCGGCAAGCATCCCCAGCTTATGCTGGCCCGCACTGTACTGAACGCCGGCACGCTCCACCAGCAGCACGGCGGCCATGGCAATAAAGACCGCCCACACCACGAGCAGTCCCATCCAGCGAAAATGGCCCGCACGGTCGCGGATATGCTGCACCACGCTCATCGGGCCTCCTCTCCTTCGCGCCAAAATGCCAGCCTCTCGCGATTTTCGGCATTCAAATACACATGCTGCTTGTCGATCGCGTCGATTACACGCCGTACCGTCTGCCCATCGCGACGAATCACAGCCAAGCGCAGGCAGAGCATCCACACGTCCTGCTCGTCTGACGCATCGATCACCAGCTGGCTGGCGACGTCCTCTGCCTTATCGATCTCGCCGGAATCGGCCAGCGCCGTGGCGTAGCGGATGCGCAACGCCAGCCCGTCCTCGCGTTCGCAACGACGCGCGAGCAAGCGTGCATACTGCTGACGCTGAATCTGTGCCACACGGCCCTCTGCCAAACCCGAGTCCAGATAGGCGCCCAAAAAGTCGCAATACGCATCCAGGTTATGCGAGCTGGGATCGGTCTTAAACGCGCGCTCCAGCTGTTGCAGCTTAAGGTCGGATTCCTTGGAAATCTGCGCCACCGCCGTCGCGGCATAGTGCGCGACCTCAACATCGTCGTTGAGTTTTGCTGCCTGCAACTGCGCGAGGTATGCATCCGGATCCTCGGTAAGCATGGAGAGCATCAGACGGCGGCGGTCGCCCGGGTCGTTGACGATCAGCGCTTCCTCGAGCGGCACCACGCCATCATCGCCCTCGCGCCCCTGCACGAGCAAACTGCGATGCATGTCGTCGTTAATGCGCAGCGTCTCCAGCGTGGCGTCCTTAAGGTCGTCGCCGAACACCGCGCTACGTACCGAGAGTAGTGCCACGAGCAACGGGCCCCACAGCGGTACGAGCACCATCACGGCAAGCATGTGCCCTCGAACCGGCAGCAGGCTCAGTTTCATAAGCGTCCACAGAACCAGACACACCAGCGCATGAATTAATAGCAGTGCGGCAGCAACGACAAGCGAGATCAAGCGGCCTCCCCTTCACCGCTTACGGTGGGTGCGATGCGCTGCAGCAGGGCCACAACGTCCTCGCTGCCGACGGGTTCCACTGTAATGTGCTTGGCGGCCATGCGTTTGCAAATAACGGTCAGGTCGGCCTCGGTCGCCTGACGCATGAGCAGGTAAAGTGTGTCTCCATCGACCAGGCCCGCAGCGTCACTCTCGCGAATCGCCGACCCAATGGCGCCGACCAGCTCGCCAACAGGCTCCATGCCCGGCACCACGCGCAAGAGCAAGAAACTCCCCATCTTATTGTCCGCAAGCGCCTGCTCGGCGGCGAGTTCCTGGCCAAAGGCGTCGTGGTTAAGCACGCACGTGCCGGCAACGCAGCGCTTATCCTGCGCCACGGCCTCGTAATCGAAGGCGCGTCCCAGCGCGCTTTCCACCAGGCCGCACAGGATGCGGAACAGGTTTTGGTAGTACAGGGTCATTTGGCTTTCGGCCACGTGACGCACAAAGATCAATACGGCTGGGGCTCCATCGCGCTCGATGACGTATCCGAACATAGGAAGGTCTGGGGTCAGCTCGCGGTTCACCCACAGGCCCGAGTTCGCACCGTTGAGCACAGGCGCAAGGTCGTCGAGCGAGCGCGAACGCGGTGCGGCGGCCATCTCTGCGGGACTTGCAGCCACCAAGCGCGCAAACGTCGCGCCCGACACGTGATAGATCGTCACCGAATCGTTCTCGAGGATCTCGCCCAGCAGCTCGCAGCACTTGCGGTAAATGTCGCGCGGATTGAGCACGTCGAGCTCCTGCGTCACGGCAAAGATCTTGCCAAAGCTGTCGTGGCGCCCCACAATCTGTCGCTTATAGGCACGCTTGTCCTCAATCGCGTCGTGATAGAGCCGCGTTAGGAACGTGTTTCGGTTTCGCACAAGCTCGTTCTCGTCACGCTCTGCCTTAACGGCCTCGCTGTTGCGCAGCTGCACATAGCCGCACACGGCGCCCACCACAAAGTACGCGATAAACGGCAGCCAGTTGGAAGGCTCGTAGAACAGGCCCTGGAAGGTGTAGCCGTACAGTGCAAAATAGCTCACTGCCAGACCAATAGACGCCAGCAGCGCGGCGACCAGGCCAAAGTCGAGCCCGTAGAGCGTGCCGATCAGGACCACGTAGAGCAGACGATAGTCGAGCACGTTGAGCTGGGCAGATTGGGAGAACAGGTGCTCCAGCACCTCGAACAGCACCCATGCGGCGCCCGTCTCCAGGCATCTAATGGGCAGCGTGCGCAGCTGAATGCGGTCGATGGCCGCACGCAAGGGATTGGCCTTTTTGGTACGGGTGTTAGCCCAGCGGGCGTGGATGGTCGAAAGATCGCACAGTAGGTCGTAACGCTGGAACCAGCCATAGCGCTTGCGAACGGCATCGCCTGCGGGCAACGCATAGCCAGTCGACTCGCCATAGGCAACGGACAGCCCGGGGAACAGGCCCCGAAGTGCTTCGCCCAAGTCGCCTGCCGTGCGATGGAAGGCATCTGCCACGTCGAGCGTCTCAAAGGTCGCATCCCAACTGTCAAAGACGCGATGCACCAGCACCGCAAGCTCCTCCGCACACAACAGGGGAAGCGGCGCGTCCACGGCCCCTTGGAGTGATACCGATCCGGTCGAGCACGCCTCGAACAGCGGCACCAGGAACGGATCATTAAGCGCCGCGGATGCTGTATAGAGATAGGGAGTGCACAGGATCTTGGCCTGGATGTCATCTTGCGAGGCGTAGTAGCGGCACAGGTCATTGGCCGCGCGAGCGATAATGCCCTTACCCGTTTGGGCGGCAGCATCTGTGGTATCAAGCGAATCGGCATTGCTCGCCGCGCCGCCAGCACCCTCCGCGCCCGCAGGGCCCGCCACAAACAGCAGCTGCACACGGCGGCCCATGCAGGCACGAAACACCGAGCGCAGCAGCTCAATATCGCCAAAAGTCTCGGTATGCGGAGTGAGATAAGTGGAGAGGTAGACCACACGGTCGAACTCATAAGCCTGGTCCAGGTGGCGCAGCAACTCTTTCCACGAGCCGTGGGACGATGACTCGCGCTGCGCATCGTCGGCAGCTACAACCTGAACATGGTCACCGGGAAACGCCTTGGCACAAAAGTCATCGTCAACATACGCGGTGTTGCCAACAACCAGCACCTCCATGGCGCGCCCCTTCCCTTAAATTCCACTTTTGCCATAGTCAAACATGCGTATTGTACGCTGTCAACGCAAGCCAAGCGCAACTTTCAAAGCTGTTTTAAGAACATCTTCAGAGGATGAGGGGGTGCCAAGGGCCTGAAAGGGCACTTATTTCGGAAGTATGCGGCAAATTCCTGGCATGCCGACCACACCAAATATAGGCAACGCTTCTACCTGCGGTTCCTTTATGCGGAAAAGCCGTTGTGCTCGGGGGTTCCAGAATTTGCCGCATACTTCCGTCGGGTGATTCCAGAAGTGCGGTGAAAAACCGAGATCTGTCGAGCAGGCCCCGGTTTTGGGCATCAGCGACCTGCGGTTTTGTTAGCAAAATTCGAGATGTGCTCGGCTAGTTCCGATTTTTCCCCGCACTTCTCCCACGCACCAGACTCGCAATAGCCCGGCGCAATCCGCCCCAAACAGCCCGTCCAAGTTCTTGCGATACTCGATGCTTCGGTCTCTCGACATTGCCTGAGCGAGTGCACTCAGCCAACCGCCACGAGCAAACAGGAGGCCCGGCGCAGTTCATTCGCTACTACACCGGGCCTTCTTCTTAACCAACTAGTCAATTCGTTCCGTACGTCTCAAATATCGATCAAATTGAGGAACGGTAAAATCAACCTCTCCCCTTGCAGCGGAGTAAATCATGCCCTTACTAATTAATTGAGCTCGAAGGGGTCCAATAGACGAAACGTCTCTCCCCATATAATGAGCCACATTCGCAAGCGTGCAAGGAAGCTCGCCGCAGCGCACCATGGCAATCAAAAACTCCTTTTGCCTTGGCGCGCATCGATCATATCGAACACTAAAGAAACCTTCGTCAAGACGTGCATCCGTTATAGAAGTGCAGTTGAGCACGGTTTCTAGAGAAATGAACTTACTATCAGATGAAGTCCAAATGGTCGAACAAAGCTCCTGGACGAAATACGGGTATCCCTCTGTATAGTCAATAATGGTATTGACCGCCTCGTCGGAATAATGCACGTCAAGCTTTTGCGCGGGCCTGACAATAGCCTCAACCGCCTTGTCATGGGGAAGCGAATCGACCTTCACAAAGCTAAACTGCCTCTCGGAATAGGTCTTGGCTTCGCCCAACATCTTTAGAAGCTTGGGCAGACCGGCGCAGCCAAACATAACAGGAAGGCCAAGCTGGGTCGCGCGATGAAGCGCGCACGACAATGCCTCAAGTTCTTCTTTACTGGCATACTGCAACTCGTCAATTCCAATAAATATCGAAGATCCTGCAGCTTGAGCATATTTTCCCAGAACGACGAGCACATCGGTAAAATCGCCAGATAGGTTATGAGACGAGGCGAGAGCCTCCCCCAGAGCCTCTTCATTAAAGCCTAAAGACAATGAGCCATCGCCCGCATCAACAGATAACGTTAACGATGTAAACAAGTTCTTAATCTGCTCCAATTTACTCTTAACGAGTTCAATTCTATTGAGCGAAGCCGATAGCGTACAGCAAGCCGAAGCCAAAGGTGTAATCAAACCCTTCTTCTCTTCGACCTCTATATGGCGAACAAGAATACCTTCGCCCTCGGCTATTGATTCGATCGAGTTAAGCAGCACCGTTTTGCCAACACCCCTAAGGCCGTACAAAACAAGCGAACGGCTCTGGTAGTTTGCAGCAAGGGCCTTAAGCTGAAGAGAGGCCGATTCGAGGATATCATCGCGTCCGGCAAGATATTTGGGCATCGCGCCGGCACCGGGCGTATATGGATTGCGATAATCAATCATTGCAAGCTCCTAAAGAATAACGACCGACCGACAATTTTGAAACATAATACCAAGACACCGATATAGCGGGCCATCGCAAACAGAAGCAAATCGAACAGGGCGGCTCACGGCACCTTACCGTGAGTCGCCCTCAATCGTTGTACATTTAATCTCGGAGATTTAATCCGGAGCCCTAATACCTCGATAGAATCTCATCTTTACTTTCTTTAAGATACTCGTCCAAATCCGGCACAGCAAATTGAACATAGCCCCTCTGAGGCGCCTGGATAACTTCTCGTGAAAGCAGCTTGGCCCTAACAGAACTCAGCTCACTCGTCTTTTTACCAAGGCGTTTGGCTAAATCCGAGGTCTTGGATTGCCTACTATCCTCGCACATGGCATACAGGTAGTTGATTTCATTACGCGAGAGACCAGAAATCGCAGGCTCGTGAACCACGTCGTGGAAACGAGCTTCGGCAAGCAGGATACCTTCATCAACATCGCGCTCACTAACGAGAGTTGATTTTTCCCGATGAAGGTTGGCGCGCTGCCAGATTGAATACCCAACAAGTTGAACTAAATACGCATAACCTTTTGTTGCTCTCGCCGCTTTTGATAGCAAATCCCCGTCGAGAGAAAGACCGGTCGCGTTAAAGCTATCACTCAAAGAAAGTGCAATCTCGATTTGATTGATAGGAGCAAGGTCTTCAGGAACCGCGCGACGAAGAAAAGTAAGTGCCTTGCCGTTAATGAGATCCATAACGCCAGACGGCAATCCGGCAAAGGCAAGAGCGATGTTGACTTTCTCCCCGATAAGCAATTGAACTGTCGAGGCAATAATGCGCATTTCCTCAACTGGGGCATCTTGAACTTCATCAACAGCGATGAACAGGCCCTTTGAACCCTGTGCAATCTGCTTTAGTTTTGCCCGAAGGCTCATTTCGCTTGAAGAAATGTCCAACTTGGCAGAAGCAATACCAACGTTAACGCCAAGCGAAGCGGAGGAAAAAGTCAGTTGGTCTTGAATCTGCTCCATAAGATCGTGCGACAAATGCGGGCCAGCCGAAACAACAACGGCCTTCCAACCCAGTTCAATCGCTCGGTCGCGCAGATCGCAAAGAAGAACCGTTTTTCCCGACCCGCGCGGGCCTGTGATTCGCATAAGGCGTGCGGGGGCGCCAACGCCGGAAATGAGACCCTCCACGAACTCGAGAGAGATATCATCACGACCGATGATTCGAGGAGGCTCCGCACCGGCGGTCGGACGAAATGGATTGTAGAACTTGGCTTTGTCCATAACCAGCAACCTTAGGCAGACTTCGCTTATATAGATTTATAAACTAGTATATATGTATATATAGCTTAATAAGCGGCTATACAATCGATAATGTAAAGAGAATTCATCCCATCCTATTTCAGACGTTTAAAACCAATACAAAAAAGCAACGGCTATACTTCTAACGGCAACAACCAGACTTTGGAGATCAATGTGAACTCAAACAACATTGCCGTTATCATCCCCTGCTACAACGAAGCACTAACCATTGCAAAGGTAGTAGATGATTTTCACCGAGAGCTGCCCGAAGCAACGGTCTACGTCTATGACAACAACTCGACTGACGGCACCGCCCAAATCGCACGCGAACACGGGGCTACCGTTAAATTAGAACCGCGTCAAGGTAAAGGCAACGTCTGCCGCCAAATGTTCCGCGATATCGAGGCCGATTGCTACCTTATGGTCGATGGAGACGACACCTATCCGGCAGAGTCGGCGCGCGCACTGTGCGAGCCCATCCTTGCCGGCGAAGCGGATATGACCGTAGGCGATCGGCTCTCAAACGGCACATATGCCGAGGAGAACAAGCGCGCCTTCCACGGCTTCGGCAACAACCTGGTACGCAGCATGATTAAGTGGATCTATGGCTACAGCTTCGACGATGTCATGACCGGCTATCGCGCCATGAGCAAGCCTTTCGTCAAGACGTTCCCCGTTCTTTCTGAAGGGTTTCAGATTGAGACAGAGCTATCCATCCACGCCGTAGACCATCGCTGGCGCATTAAAGATGTCCCCATCGAGTATCGCGACCGTCCAGCCGGTTCTGAGTCCAAGCTCAATACCGTAAGCGACGGCATTCGAGTGATTGCCATGATCGGCACCCTCTTTAAGGATTACCGCCCGCTCAAGTTCTTCTCACTTGTTGCGCTTGTCTTTGCGGCTATCGGTCTTATCCTAGGAGTCCCCCTCATCTCAGAATACCTCGCCACCGGTCTCGTGCCTCGCTTCCCTACCGCGATTCTCGCAGCCGCATTTATGTTCCTGTGCGGATTGTCACTCGCCACAGGTTTCATCTTGGATTCCGTGGCGAAAGTGGAACGCAAGCAGTGGGAGCTGAGAGTGTATGAGGAGAGCGCGGATAATTAATGGCACGACCAGCCGAATGAATATCCGCTATATTTAATTTAATGAGAATCAGCTCTTTAAGACCGAAGGGGTCGCCATCGACATCCGGTACAAGTAGCTTCAACCTCGACGCCGCGATGTCTTATGTATGGCAGCCTCTACCAGCCTAAGAGCGTTAATTTTGCCGGGAGGCACCCATGAATATTACCGTCGCAGGTCTAGGCTACGTAGGCCTTTCACTCGCATGCCTGCTTTCCAAACATAACAATGTCATTGCTATCGACATTAATGAAAACAGGGTAGCTGACATCAACAACGGCATCTCCCCCATCAAGGATGCATTCATCGAGGCATATCTGTCAGATCGCCCGACTTCGCTACGTGCTACCACCGATGTAAAGAAAGCATATGAAATAGCTGATTACATCGTCATAGCTACGCCAACCAACTATGACGATGCCACGCACTACTTCGACACCTCGAGCATTGAGAGCGTCCTGGATCTGGTCAAAAAAATCAACCCGCACGCCGCCGTAGTAATTAAGTCCACCATCCCTGTTGGCTACACCAAGGAAATAAGTGCCAAATATTCCGAGCTCCAGATCATCTTCTCCCCCGAGTTTTTGCGCGAAGGCCACGCACTTGAAGACAATTTACATCCCAGCCGAATCGTTGCCGGAATCAACGAGGAAGCCGACCGCGAAGCCGCTCAGACCTTCGTCAACCTTTTGGACGAGGGCTCCGAGGGCGCCGGGACAGAAATTCTAATAACTGGATCAACCGAGGCAGAAGCTATCAAGCTATTCGCCAACACGTATCTAGCGCTCAGGGTTTCATACTTCAACGAGCTCGACACCTATGCCAAAAGCAAGGGCCTAAATGCGTGCGAAATCATTAAGGGCGTTTGCCTTGATCCGCGCATTGGAACCCATTACAACAACCCCAGCTTCGGCTATGGCGGCTACTGCCTGCCAAAGGATTCCAAGCAACTCCTTGCAAATTTTCAAGATGTTCCTCAAAATCTAATTCGCGCTATCGTCGATTCCAACAACACACGTAAACAATTCATTGCCGATCAAGTGCTAGCAATGCAGCCAAAGATCGTTGGAGCATTCCGCCTTACAATGAAAAGCGGGTCCGACAACTTTAGGCAAAGCTCGACTCTCGATGTCATTGAACTGCTCAAGGCAAAGAGCATCAAAGTCATAATTTATGAGCCCACCAGTAGTGAAACAAACCTACTTGGCTGCACCGTTGTTAATGACATAGAGCTATTCAGAAGTCTAAGTGATGTCATTATTGCCAATCGCTACGACCCTATCCTTGATAGCGTGCAGCAAAAAGTGTACACAAGAGATTTATGGAACAGAGACTAAATAAGGGGTCGCGCCATTCAGTGCGGCCCCTTTAATTATTCAAGGTGCTCCATGGCGGATTCGAACCGTCGACCTTGGGATTAGAAGTCCCCTGCTCTATCCAACTGAGCTAATGGAGCGGATAAAAAGTGATTATACCCTAATTGAATTGATCGCGGTATGCTTTGCAAACCGCATCAACGGGACCGTCCATGCGAAGATCGCCCTTCTCGATCCACACAGCGCGCTGGCAAATACGCTCAACCTGATCCATTGAGTGCGAAACGAACAGGACAGTAACATCACCGGATTCAATAAAATGTTGTATTCGCCTTTCGCACTTTTCCTGGAAGAACACATCACCAACCGATAGCGTTTCATCAACAATCAAAATATCAGGCTCGGTAATCGTAGCAATTGCAAAGGCAATACGTGCCACCATACCCGAAGAAAAATTCTTTAGAGGCATATCGACAAAGTCATTAAGCTCAGCAAAATCGATGATCCCATCAAAGTTTGCATCGATAAATTCCTTGGTATATCCAAGAAGCGAGCCGTTAAGGTAGATATTCTCACGAGCCGTCAGTTCAGGGTCAAAACCGGCACCAAGCTCGATAAGCGGAGCAATGTTGCCATGAACCCTGACCTCGCCTTCGCTCGGCTCAAGAACGCCAGCAATAATCTTAAGCATAGTGGATTTGCCAGATCCGTTCGTTCCGACCAGACCAACGACCTCGCCCTGATGAACTTCGAATGAGATGTGTTTAAGTGCCCTAAACTCCTCAAAAAAGAGTTCGTGTTTCGCAAGCTTAATAAAATACTCTTTAAAGCTACCAAGCGACTCAGAAGCCATATTAAAGACCATAGAGACATCTTTGACTTCAACCGAAAGAGGCTTCTTCTCATAATCAACCGAGGGCATAGCACCCGCTTGAATAACTCCAGACATACTATTCCCCTAGATATAAAGAATGAACTTATGCTCGCTCTTATGAAATACCGCATACCCTATAACCAGTGAAAGGGCTGCCCATATGACGCAAAAAGCCAATACCTGTGTGGAAGGATTACATTGAAACAGGAAGATATCACGCATGAAAGTCAAATAGTTATACATGGGGTTCGCATACATTAAAACCCTAAGGATATGAGGCATTCCTGCAATAAAATCTGTAGTCCAAAAAATAGGAGTAAAGTACGTCCAAGCGGTAATCACAACACTCCAAAGATGGATCACATCTCTAAAAAATACTGCAAGGGCAGAGAGCGCCAGACCAATACCCATGCAAAACAGCATTAAAAGAATCAGACACACCGGAAGCCAAACAAGATGCCATGTGGGAACTACACGGAACCACAACATGACTAAGGCAACAGCAACAAGCGAAAAAGCAAAATTTACCAAGGCAAACAAAGCCTTTTGGACAGGAAATACCCAGCGATGGACTTTGACCTTCTTCAACAACGACGCTGCAGCAAGTATCGATGTCATGGCCTGCGATGTGGAATCGGACATAACGGCAAAAGTAACATTACCGACAATTAAGTAAAGCGGATACATCTCTGGCGTAATGGAGCCATTGCGGCCTTGGGCAAAAATCGTCGAAAAGACGACCGCCATCACGATCATCATAAGCAAAGGATTAAGCACTGACCACGCGACGCCAAGAACGCTACGGCGATATTTCAGCTTAAAGTCCTTGGTAACTAGCTGTTTTAGGATGTAAAAATCCTTTTGAATATCATTCGCCGCATGTGATTGAATACCTATCGGTTCAACACGGCTATCAATGTTATTCGTCACAAACGACTCCTTAATAGCAACATCCTGTCGAGAAAGAAGTATATCCTCCCGTAGCTCGCAGAATGAACGGGCCCGTAAAAGAGGGGTATTAACCCATACTTTGTCTAAAGAAAGGCATGGAGCAAACGCTCCATGCCTCGAAACAGGCTCGACTATTTCTTTCCCTGAACAGCCCTGCCAATGGACTTCAGAACTTCACGGCGCGCAGAACCAACAGGACACAGTGGATCGACGATTTTACGAAGCGGGCTAGTTTCAGAGATTGCCTTTTCATGCATCAACAGTGGCGTGTCGACCGAGGCACCAGATCCCATAAGGAATGCAAGAAGCTTCTCGTAGAACGGTGTCTCGCGAGCATATTTCCAATACAACTGGCTTCGATCACAATAAGCAAACTTCCACGGTTTTTCAAACCCAGCATAATGAACAATCCGCTCATGACCACGCGAATCATTAAATGCGTCAAAGACCTCATGAGGTGCAAAGCTGAAAACATTTGCAATACGGTTGCCGCAATCAATCATGACATTCCAGTCATAATCAAGCCAGGTCACACGTCCTTCACAATGCGCGTTAAGAACATCCTGATCGTTATAAATAAAACGATCATCAGAAGCGAATTCAAGCCACTCTTCAATAGTGTAGAGATTTCGCATCTCATGCGTATTAAGAAGTAGAACGCCCGCCTGGAAGTAGTCATAGGGATCATTCATTCCAAGTACTTCCTTGGCATACTTTAGTCGATCACCATTTTTCATGTTCAGGTTGCCCAGGAAATCAATATCCCTTGTTGCGCCAAGCAGGTTAGTACCAAGTTCGGTTTCGTACAGCTCCGAAATGTCACCCTTAACAATAAGGTCAGAATCAAGATAGAGCACCTTATTGTAATAAGGCAATAGCTTCTGAATAAGGAAGCGGTAATAAGTCTCGACACTAATATGCGGATTATTCGTTGTCAGCTCATATTGATCGATAATGGCAGAGACGCTGCAGAACCTCAGGCCGGCATGAGGGAAAGTCCCAAAGAAACTCTTCATACGGGCTTGGTTTTCCCCATTGATATCACGATGCAGTACGACGATATCGTAGCGATAGTCCGTAGAAGCATTTGCAAGCATCGAATAGATGGTGGTTGTTAGCATGGGGACATAATTATTGTCCGAAGCAAAAACAACGGGGATTATTGGGCGGGGGTCACCAGAAAGACGCGGAAGGCCGGGTTCGTCATGATAATCTGGCTCAGTAAAGTGAACACACTGAAGCTCGGCAGTTTTCCAACCCGCCCCAACGCGCTCATGATGAAGCAAATAAATATTAAGAAGCCTTTCGGCAAGGTGACCAGGAGTGCGCAGGCCTTCCTTGCTGTATTTCGACATATCTGTCGTATTAACAAACTCTTCGAGAATCGGGAATAGCCACTCGCAATATGCGTTAAAAATATCGCGCTTCATGATGAACATATTGCAGAAGCGCGCGGTGTGCCCCTTAAGGAAAGTCTGGGCATCTTGAAGATATTCAGGATGCTGTTTACCGAGAATGGAAACGACTTTATCGAGATCCTCGACAAACAATTTGTCAGCAAGATCATATTGCTTGCGAATGGTTGCAGAAGACCCGCAGTAAGGACGAATATCCTTACGCTCGGTCGTTATCACATCATATTGCTTAACATAATCACGGACGCTATCATCATCAAGACAATATTCCATTTGGGACGAGGAATCGATATACCGATCCAGGACCTCACCAAATTGGTTCTCCTCATGTCGCGAAGGAGAGAAGTCAAAGTATCTGCGATAGTGGCAGAAGCCAACATAATCGCTGTCAGTATTTTTCCAAGCCCAATACTGAGTCGTAAGCTCGCAGTACATTGCATTTAGGGAAGAAATATTAACACCATCATCATCGTGAAACGCCCAGCCGAAATGCGATGAACGCAAGGCGCAGCCAACTTCAACTGGCTGAAAAACCCTTCCACTAAACGTGTCCACCCTCTTATGAGTAGAGACAAAAATGCGCACATCTTCTTTCTTAAGACTGGTCAATTTAGCCCTATCGGTCAATTCACATAGATGATTTTTTGCAGCAGATGCGTATTCGATTAAATCCCGAGACGTAAAGCCAGATTCAGCCACGAAACCCATGGCCTCACGATACCATTCAGTAAGCTCCTCCAAGGTAATTGCAGAAGAGCCAGAATCCCACAGGCGATATGCCTCGTCTCGAATGATTCTGAATAACTGAGTAGCCGTTTCAATACCGCCACAGAACGCCGCTGCTCGACGAGCGGCAATCAGCTTCTCTTCGATGCCCACCCGAACAAACCAGTCATTAAACAAGGATTCCAACAACTTATACTTAAGAGAAGCGGCCGCCCTGCCAATAATAGGAGCTTTATTCATAGCAAATTCGCACGCTAATTCCCAGCAATCACGATATGCAGCGGCCTCTTTTAACCACGATTCAGTGCTAAGAGAACTTGAATTTGTAATTCCACGACCTAGGAAGTAGCTATAACACTTGAGCGAATTGCAAACCTTTGGATTCTCCGCCATCGAAGAAAGAACGAGACACTCATACGCGTCTTGGCCTCTACCCATTTTTTCAGAAGTCATAGAGGCGAAGGCACGCTTAGCCAACTTGGAGCTAAAGCATCTCTGAATAACACGCCAATCCGATTCAAAAGTTATAAAAGAGTTGGAAAGCAAATCGTCAGAAGAGTTACAGTCGAATTCGAAATTGGCCTGCTTATCAAAATTTAAAACAGTAGTCTCGTCAAAATCACCCTTGTTATTTACATCCATACCAAAATGCAAATAATCGCACTCTGGGAATTCACAAATATACGAGTTCAGTAAGCGAAGAGCATCCTCTTTTAGCTCATCATCGGCATCCAAAAAAATAACAAAATCGCCAGTAGAGAGGTCAATCGCATCCTTTCGTCCTAAATGAACCCCCTCGTTATGCTTTTTAATGATAGTTTTGATACGGCAGTCTTTCTCAACAAATCTATCGAGAATCGAAGACGTTTCATCGGTGCTACCGTCATCAACAACTATCAATTCAAAGTCCGAAAAGGACTGGGAAATGACACTCGTTATACATGGCGTCAAAAAGTCAGCGTCATTAAAAGAGGAGACGCAGATAGAAAATCGCGGCAAAGCAATCGCTCCTAATAGTAGTCGTTCATAAACAGGCTGCAAAAACATGAATATAATAGCAAGGGCGACAGAGCCGTGTGTTATTCAAAACGAAGCAGATCAATCAATCCCAAAGAATAGACATGTCGCCTTCCAGACTAATCAAATCCAAAAATATAAGTGCCTGCGGCCCGTATTTTTTTAGCAGCCGACTGCCGAATCAAATGATTTGCGGTTTCAATCATAAATAGAAAGATTAACAAAAGGCATTTACCTAGATTGAATTGTTGCTTCTTCAATGACTATTCGCTCGCTTGAGCACTGCTGAATATCGCAAATCAGCAGTTGCAACGGAGCTATGGATTAACATTCAACTTAAATATAGAGCGATCTTGGTTCTATATTTAAGTTGAATTATTAATGATTTCCAATGCACCGACCAATAAAATTATTCAAACCGTACCTTACGGTAGAGCTTCTTGAAGGACTCCAGCACAAAAGCAAACAAGAGAGAGAGCACAAAAACCGCAAGGGGGCGAATTGCCGCATCCCAAATAATGCTGTGAGAAACGTAGACGTCCAGAGCCCAAATAAACATCATGTGGATGGCGTAAACATCAAAACTTAAGAAAGATAATTTGGATATTACAGCCACGAACGAATGCTTATTGGATTGAAAAAGAGGCTCAAAAGATTTCAGCAACATAAAAAGTGAAACCGAGTACACCAAAACCGGAAGATGAAGATAGCTGTTGTAAAAGTTATCATAATCCGAAAACGACCCGGACATCACCGTGTGCGACACGTTTGTCTTGATGGTCATAAGCGCCATAAATACAACGGAACAAATCGCTACGACCAATAAAACTGGACGCATTTTTTCGGTGCGATCGTCAAGGGGAGAATAGGTGACGATGTAGTAACCGATTAAGTAGTACATTATCGCACCCGACAAATAAGGTACGGAAAATACTGAGAGCAAGTCATGATTTGGTGCAAAACGATTTGCAAAAGGAATAACTGCAGTAGAGATGACGCAGAGGGCAATTGCATACTCCAATAAACGCTTCTTTGAAGCAAAGCAAGCCAATAGTGGTGTAATCAAATACAAAATCAAAATCGAATACATAAACCAATAAACATCGCAAATTTGATTGGTTAGAAGCAAGTCGACGAACTCAAAAAGAGAGAAAGATCTCGGCGGAAGACCAAGTTGGACCGGAACAAGACAACTGAGAACATAGATAAAGAAACTATAGCCAGCGAGTGTCACCAGGACACGCTTAAGCCTCTTTTGAAAAAAGACTTTGGTAGAGTACCGAGAACGGTAACCTATCAGATTTGCTCCGCTAATCATAAAGAAGACCGGAACGGCAAACATAAAAAGTGACTGCAGCGCAATAGAGACAAACCATTGCACATCGCCTTGGTTAACGTATACAACCGTTGTGCAATGGAGAACGACAACGGCGAAACAGGAAAGGACATTGAGAACGTCCATGTACCTGAAATGTTTTCTTTCCTTAACCATTAACTACAATTCTCCCATAAATCAATTGACCCTATACAAGCAGCACTTTCCCTTAGACAGCACCAACTCTGCTTGAATGCCATCTTTAAGCGCGTTTTCAAAACCTTGCCACTCCCCAACAGGATATATCGCATATTTAGACCATGCGGCATCCTCACTAACAGAGATGTAGTTAGCCGTATCAAGAAGCAGCAAATAGCGGGCGTGGGTTGCTTCGACAGAAGCATCAAGATCAGCATCATGCGAATAACGATTGATGTGAGTTTTAATCAACCAATTGTCCTCACTCACCGGAACATCGAAGCCTTTGTAGTACACGTTAATATCGTTTAAGGGATATGCGAAAACGCTACCATCATAAGGATTATTAAGAACAATGTCATTGCCAACAACCGTTTTTACTTCAGATAAAAACTCAATTTCTTCTGCATTCAAAAGTGCGTCTTCGCCAGGCTTGTTAAGACCTTCCAGAATTTTCAGCATCGCCGGTAATGCACGAGTTTCGCCAACGCCAGCCTGTTGAAACTGATTGACTGGATTGGAAAACGGTTGACAGCAATCCTGTGCAATAAAAAAGGCACAAATTACTAGAACGGCAACACGAGAAAAGACAATGCATATCGTACGGACATCTTGTCCCCTGCCGTAGAACGCCCTCTCAAGAAGAGACTGAATCAAACTCATCAAAAAGCCAATCCCGACCGTGGCAATCGGAATGGCAAATAACGCAACGCATGCAGCAGTTCGATATGGATCTGTATACCAAAAACCTGCCAATAGATGCTTCCAAAAACCCTCGGTCGAAATCCCGATGATATAAATTATTGCCATTAGAACATACGCAACACAAAGCCAACGCCTACTTGAGTCAAAACACAACTTTAAAAACCCAACAAGTACAATGGCTCCGAGAATTACCTGAGGAAAGCCCCATCTAAGGCTCAAATCGACAACACTAAGGATTGCCCCTTTGGGCGTCAACAACTTTTCCCACGTAAAGGAAACAACATCATGAAACATCGGGGACGCATAAGCAGCAGACCAAACAACTACAGAAAATAAAATAAAAGAGATTGGATACAGAAAACGCCGGGCAGGTCTTTGAAGCCTAGCAGAGACATCTGAACCGAATATATATAGATAATGGCAGCAATAGGGCAAAAGCAAAACCGCCAAGGCGAAAATAGTATTTGGCTGCAAAGCAAAAAGGGCAAAGCATGCAACAAAGAAAATTATTAGTGGCTTTGTATCAAATGTAACATTACCCTTGCACTCGAAGGCAAGAATAAAAAAGGCAGCGGTGCACGGAAGGCAGACGCCCGATGCCATTGTCGGAAATAACGGTCCATAAGTAATTAAGGAAAGAGGAAATGCCATAAAAACAATCATGGAAAGAAGGCCTGCCGCGATCAGCTTCCCTCGATCAAATACCACTTTGTAGAAAATGAAAAAAGACAATGGATAAACAATTGAAAGGAAAAAGAAGAGCACGACGTTTTCAGCCAAAACGGCCGACGTACTAAAGGTGTTAACAAGAAGGGCAGATAGGATGTGAAAACCTGCAGGATAATAACCTCGATGATTGTCATTAACAGCATCGGTAACTAGCGAAAAATCAATAGGCTCAATTCCCGTTTTAATAGTTGAGAAATAACCATCCTTTGACATTGTTTCAATACGTGCTAAATGCGAAGCGTTGTCACTAAACTGAATAAAAGAAGAGGGGCCATCTAGCGGCTTTACAAAGAAGCATAAATAAAATAGAACAGCCACGGAGAGAAAGATGGCCAAGGATATAAACGAATTCTTGGAATCTACGTACAGAATTGACGAGCAGGCCCTGGAAGACCGGATCTTTTTTATGATGCAAAACAGGATCAAAGCAAACAGATAAGAAGCTAGGCACATGCCGGTTAAGCCCGTTCGAATGTTAATGGCACACAACGCTACTCCAGAAACAGCAATTAACGCAATGCCACACACGGGAGCCAAACAAATTGAAGCAACCCAAGAAAAACCGGCGAACTTGCTCATCAATGCAAAAGGAACCATCATCGCCACAAGCAATATAAATGCAAACACAAAAGTAGACCACATATTATTTAATCCCCCTACATCCAACACAGGCCTATCATTTAATTAATTTAAGCCCTCTATTCAGACCGTAGCCTGGCAACAACATGAAACACGCTATGCAAGACGATAACAGAAGCGCCTTCCTCAATAATTTAATACTATTTTAAGTTAGTTCTATCGTTGTGATGCTGTTCAGATTCATCAATCGGCAAATCCTTAATTATCAACTTCATCAGAACACCTCCTACATTCATCCGTGCATGCACGAATACGTGCGAGAATCAGATGCTCTGAGAGCTAAATTATTCCGACGCTAACACCAGATCGCCCCGCCTCGAAAAGATCAAAAATCACAATGGCCGGTAAGAGAAAGAAGGGTTCCGCGAATTCGGCGCCGAGGGTCTATGCACGGCGGGCTCACCAGGCGCGAGCATGACACTGTCCAAAGAATGTTTGAGCGTGAGAGTTCCACCTACCCGCTCACGTCACCGAACCGCCCCAGCACGCTGCGGCTCGCGCCGCCGCTTGTGGCGATGACCCTCGAATGCGTCGCGCACACACTCGAAGACGCGCGGTCGGTGTTAGTTCCCGCCGGTATGGGCGGGTCTTCCGTGTCACGCTCACCGACAACGGCGCGAAGTTTTCCAACGATTAAACGACTGTGGCGGTCCTCGAGAAGTTGCTGTTCTACTGCGACCAGAAGGGCCCTGCGAACGCAACCGCGTCGAGATCAGGAGGCTGCTGCCAAAAATCGCAGAATCAAGTTCGACGTCTCCCCTCCTACTACTCCCGAGAACGATAACGGGCCTCGGTGGCCTCCTTGGTCGGGCGCCACCAGGACTCGTTCACGACGTACCAGTCGATGGTCTGCTTCAGGCCCTCGGCGAAGTCGGTGTGCGCCGGCCTCCAGCCGAGCTCGCGCTGGAGCTTCGTGGAGTCGATGGCGTAGCGGCAATCGTGGCCGGGGCGGTCGGCGACCCAGTCAAAGTCCTCGGGGTCATTTCCCATCGCCTCGAGGATCATGCGCAGGACCGTGATGTTATTCCTCTCGCCGTCGGCGCCGATGAGGTAGGTCTCCCCCATGCGGCCCTTGGTCAGGATGTCCCAGACCGCCGAGGAGTGGTCCTCGGTGTGGATCCAGTCGCGGACGTTCTCGCCCTTCCCGTAGAGCTTGGGGCGGACGCCGTCGACGATGTTGGTGATCTGCCTGGGGATGAACTTCTCCACGTGCTGGTAGGGGCCGTAGTTGTTGGAGCAGTTGGAAATCGTGGTGCGAAGCCCGTAGGTGCGCGTCCAGGCGCGCACGAGCATGTCGGAGGACGCCTTGGTGCTCGAGTACGGGCTGCTCGGGTGATACGGCGTCTCCTCGGTGAACTTGGCGGGGTCGTCGAGCGCCAGGTCGCCGTAGACCTCGTCGGTGGAGACGTGGTGGTAGCGGACGCCGTATTTGCGGACGGCCTCCAGCAGGCGGAAGGTGCCCTCGACGTTGGTGCGCAGGAACGGCTCCGGGTCCGCGATGGAGTTGTCGTTGTGGCTCTCGGCGGCGTAGTGCACGATGGCGTCGTGGCCCGAGACCAACTCATCGAGCAGCGCGGCGTCGCAGATGTCGCCCACGACGAGCTCCACGCGGTCGGAGGGCAGCCCGGCGATGTTCTCGGGGTTGCCGGCGTAGGTCATCTTGTCCAGGACGGTGACGTGGACGTCCGGGTGGTTGTTGACGACGTAGTGCACGAAGTTGCTGCCGATGAAGCCGCAGCCGCCCGTGACGATGATGTTCTTCGGGAAGAATGTCTCCTCTGCCATGTTGACAGCTCCTCTGTTCCTAGTACTCGCGCGGGCTGTTGACGATCTCGACGGCGGCGACCTTCTTCGGGTGCCGGCCGTAGAGCGACTTGCCGTAGGCCTTGGCTGCCTCCTCCAGCTCCGCGGTCGTAATCCAGCCGTTCTCCCAGGCGATCTCCTCGGGGACGGACAGGTTCTATGAATACTCCTCGGCGCGATCATAACCAAAAGGAAGAGAGATAGTGGTGCAGCTCATCGGGAACCCCGAAAGGAGGGAAAGGAAAACGAAGAAACAAGGGAAAGCACTGAGGAGCTGAATGGCATGGCTTCTTGTAATGGAAATCGGATTTAATGCAAAAGCAATAATAGATAAGAACACTATAAAGGGCAGCTGAAGCACCGATCAATAGAATGATCTTACGTGGATTGCAATAGCAACAATAAAAGCAGTAGCGCGAGAAAACCCCCTGAAAAAAACCAGGGAAAATATTTATGGATTTAAAGCTTACTCGCCTTCAAAATACAAACTGTTCACCTTATCGATCTCTTCCATCCTGCCCAAGGGCTATTGATTGAACAAGAGAGCTGAGGCGTTCTTCCTGTTTTGCTAAACGAAGCGAATTCGAAAAGTCGCGAAGCACAAGAACGAAAATAACAAATAGAAATACAAAATTTGAAGCACTCATAAACCCAAAACACCGAGAAATAAACTCAGTAAAGTCGGGAAATATGGCCATTAAAACAAAGCATAGACAGAAAACTAACCAAAAAAAGCAGTCAAGTGCCTGCATCTGTGACCTTTTAAGCTTTGAAACAATAAACAGAAGAACCAAGACAGCGAAGAAAATCAAGAAAACGCGAAGCGTTACGGACATAAATATCACCTGAACCTCTGCACAAATAAAAGTGAGACGACTACCCTTACCATATACTGCACCGATTTGACGGGATTAAGATAGCTCTCTCCGCCCTGGCGTTCACGCATGGACACCTGAACTTCGGAGACTGAATAACCGCGCTTAATGAGAAATGCGATTGTTTCGGGTTCCGGATTTAAGCTCTTATCAGAATAAAACTCCTCGAGAACAGGCTTGGAAAACAATCTGAAACCCGATGTTGGATCAGCAATACGCTGTCCGCACATGAGTTTAATGAGGAATGAAATCAGTCTCGATCCGGCCATACGCATCGAAGCATCTTTTTTCTCAGTTATGAATCTCGAACCAATAACAATATCACTATTGGTTTTATGGGCTTCATCCACCAGAACGGGAAGATATTCAGGTTTATGCTGACCATCTGCATCAAATTGAATTAAATAGTCATAACCGTTATCAACAGCATATCGAACTGCAGTCTGAAAACCAACAGTAAGTCCGCAGTTAATTGGCATAGTAATTACTTTGCAATTCAATCTTTTTAGAATCGATCCAGTATCATCAGTCGAACCATCATTAATTACAACAAAGTCGTACTGAGGCGCTTTCGAACGCAATTCAGCAATCGTGCCTTCGATACACTCCTCTTCGTTATAAGCGGGAATTGCAATAAGAACCTTGCAGCCAGTAGAAGCCATCATCATTCCTTAAATGAAACTAATCAGAGTCAAACATATTGTAGATAGTCGTCAGAAACTAATAGCATATATAAGATGCGGTCTTTCATATCCATAATAATTGAATATTGAACATCCACCCTTAGTGATTCGCGTTCATGGCGTTTTCCGCCTGCTGTGCGGTTTTCGAGAATGAAAAATCGCCAACAGCTCGCTCCCAAATATTTTTGGATTGGGTTTTGAGCAGTTTACGATTTGAATCTAAATATTTAAGACGCTCTACTATCTCAGTGGCATCTCCAGATTCCATTATTGATCCGTAGCTATCATTCAAAATAAGCTCAGACGCACCACCAACATCTGTTGTCAAAGAGGGGCATCCGCATGCAGACGCCTCAAGAAGCGTAGTGCAAAAACCCTCAGAACGAGATGGCAAGCACAGTAAATCAGAGTCCAAGAAAAGTGCAGCCATGTCATTTCGATTCAGCCTGCCAACATAAATGAAATTGGAGGAGCAAGCCTTCTCGACTTCAGCTTTCATGGGTCCATCACCCGCAATAATAAAAACAACATTCTGCTCGATGAGTTCCTCATTTGAAGAAGCTTCGATAATCTGAGCGATACCCTTTTCTGGAATCAATCGACCTGCAACACTTACCAAAAGACAATCAGACGTCAAATGAAACTCTTCTCTAAAACTTCTACCGGAGCTCGAAGATGAAAATGCGGTAGCATCAATTGAATTTGAGATTACGCCTTTGGCTTCAATACTAAAATTGCGAAGCCATTCGCAGCTTTTTTCCGAAATCCCATAATAATCGGGAGAAAACCTCTTACCGATAAAAGTAATAAAATGCTCATAAGCTATAGCAGCCAAATTTAATATTGGAATACCAAAGCTCAGATACGCAGATCCATGATCAAGTACGACAGGCTTGATTCTCCTAGACTTGGAATATATTAAGCCGACAATGGACAGAAAGTAAAAGCGCGTATTGATTAGAACGCCATCGATCTCGGTGTTGCCCAGTTTTTCCTTAAGTAGTCTATGGGACTTAATAAAAGAATTTAAACAAAACCTTCCACCCAAAAAGGATATACAAGGGACTCGAATTACGGTGACTCCATGTTCATCGACGCTCGAATCCGAAAGTCCAGGCAATTTGTTGGTTACGATATAGACCTTATTACCCTCAGCGCATAATTCATGCGCGAGGTTTTCAGTAAATATCTCCACTCCTCCCAAATGAGGGAGGTAACAGGCGCTGAAAATCAAATAATTGCTGTGCACTTACTTTACTTCCCCGTTGTTGTCGTATTTCTCGATAGTCGCTTGATCGTATTTGCAAGAGATACACAAAGCGCAATTGACCCGATGATAAAGGAAACGATTATTGCAATGCTTACGCCATTGGGCCCGCACAAAGATACAAACCAAATAGTAAGTGGTCCAACGATCAGCAGTGGAATTAAATTGCAAATCAGACTTGCCCTCATATTCCTAAAAACAATCGACAAGTCTGTTAGATAGCCAATCAACGCGGTAGACACCGCACTTACTAGAGCCAAATACAGCAAGTCTGTATAGCCGCTAATTGAAGAGCCGAACACCGTGCGCAGAAACCAGTCTCCAAAAAGGTAGGAAAAAACAAGGCTTACTCCTGTAATAAACAGGAAGCAGGCAACACTTACTACAAACGATTTCCGTATCTTTTTATAATCACCGTTATGAAGATATGCCGCATAATCACCCAAGAGAGGAGCATACACAAATGAAGCTCCCGCTTGCACGATAACGGCTGGGGTACAAACGGACGCATAGATCCCCAATATTTCAGATCCAGACATATAGTCAAGAAGTTGTCTAGATACTGTTGTTACAGCGGAACAGCAAACAACACCAATGGCCGACGGCAAACACTCAACAAATAAGTTACGCCAACGAGAGGCAGAAAATGCAAAATGAAATTCTCCAGCATTGCAAACAGAAAAGGCGCCGTACCAATCCAACAATAGAATTGGTACGTTAACCAGAATCATAAACAGAAATGAAGCATTTAGACTCTTCAAAAAAGCAAAGCTGAGAGTAAATGCGAGGAGAGACAAAACACCGCGCACAAACATCGAAATCCCGCAGAGATCCATTCTGCGGGATTTTTGATCAATCCCGTGCAGTACATCAATAAATACTTCGAATGATTTATAAACACAGTAAAGAAAAACCGAGAAAGCTGTAGAAAGGTTGCATGTAAAGAAGGCATATAAGAGAACAAAAGCAAGTCCCATTGCCATAGAAATCAATCTAAAGCAGATGTATTCAGAAGCCGAATACTCACAAGTCAGATCTGATACTTGATAAGAACGAATTTTAAACAAGCCCACTTGAGCATATATATTTGCAATGGACATGCAGATCGCCAATACGCCAGCATCGCCATATCCATTCGATAGCCTTGCGGCAAATACAGTAATCAGCCACTGGCACCCAAGAAACACCAGGGAGCCTAATGCGTTCCACATAATGTTTTCGCGTGTCGTAAGATCTTTTGTTTTGAAATTATTGAAAAGCATCGACATCTATAAGAACAGCCATTTCATCTGAAAGAACACAGGAGCGTACGAGCAGTATCGGAAATACAAATGCACGCAAGTTCGCATGTCTATTTGATCAGGACTACAGATTGCCTGACCTCTCCCTTGTTAGCGTTATTAAAACATGGACCAATTAGATTACCGGGCAATATCTGATGCCACATCTTGTTCTCATAAGGAGTATCACCCCAGAAAAAGCCAATATGGCAATCAATAGAACCATCAGTCTTAAAGAAAATGATATCCCCCTTTTGAGCATATCCGCTATTAAGCATATCTTGGACAGTTCGGAACTCATACATTTTGCAACCGGAATCGCAGGCATACCCATACCATCGCCAAGCGTTAATGTAGCCGCCACCGCCAGGGCCACCAGCCCATGGAGAATGGGAATTATTCCAACCTATCGCAGAGACATTTCCACCGACAGCAGAGTAAGCATGAGCAACAAAGCCCGTGCAATTCATACCAGTAAAACCATCCCATCTTGGGCTTCCGTTGGGGTAAAGACAGGTATCGTATGAAAAGCCACTCGAATACCTGGTTCCCAAATAATAAGAGTCATATTGGTGGGACATGAGCCAAGTTACCAGGCTAATCCTGCTAACGCCAAGCACAGTAGAGCTGCCGGTAGGGTTGTAATATATCTGAGTCGATTTGGTATGTAGAGATCCGTCTGGATAAGTCACATCGCAATACAGATCGAAATAACCTGAATTTAACCCAAGTTGAGACGGATTGAAATATGCACTGTTTTCAGCAGAGCTGTTCTTAAGAACCCCCCAACTGCTCCAATCAGGTTTTGCCCAAACAAACTTAAATTGAAACTGTCCAGACTTTTCTGCATCAAGAGTACCCAACTCTGCACGGACACCCCACGAATGATTATCATCAGTCGATACCGCGACAACCCCAGAATAGCCCCAAGCGCCAATATGCACGCTACGTGAAGTTATCTTCCCGTCTGATCCGCTAACATCACAATAAATGTCATATTCACCGGGGCTATCGGGATTCCAAGACAGAACAGGATTCGATCCGCTCTGAACTACACCCCATTTTGACCAGTTATTTTTGCTCCAAACAAACTTATACGATAGAAAGTCCGTAGTTCCATCACAATTTGCCTGAATCGTTACTACATCACCAGCCTTAACCAAGGAATGAGAAGCGGACAATGAAACATAAGTCCATTGCTCCGGTGTGAGATAACGACTCGTGCTGCATGTAAGAGTCTGTCCAGTATTAGTGTCAACAACATCAACAAAGATAGAAACATCGCCCGTATGCTTCACAGTCCACTGAAGTGATGTCACGCCCTCTCCTGAATCAATTACGCCCCAATCCTTCCAAGAATCTTTCATCCAAACATATTTATAAAACACACCCTGACTCTTACGAATCTTCAGGTTGGGGGTAATCACTATTGAATCACCAGCGGATATGACGCCGCTAGTTGGCTCAATAGTTATCGAGTCGAACTTCTCTAGATTATTTTCAACGTGCACCGGGAACTTTCGGGTGGTAACCCTGCCGGCCGAGTCGGTGGCGTCCACCCAGATGTTCACGTCGCCGGCGACCTCGGGGACCCAGGAGCACGAGGGGGAGGCGCCGCTCTTGCGGACGGTGCCCCACCTTGCCCAGCCGCCCTGCTCCCAGACGAACTTGTACCTTACAGACCCCGTGTTGCCGGACGCGGACAGGCCCAGCTCGCACTCGTCGCCGAGCAGGGGCGACCCGCCGTCGGACGCCTTCGCGGTGATGCCGTCGAGGGAGAAGTCCTCGGTTATGTTGACCGGCAGCGTCTCAGTCGCGGACAAGCCGCCCACCATGACGTCGACATAGATCTCGTACTCGCCCGAAGAAGGAGGCTTCCAGGTGCATGACGCCGCGGAGGAGGCAGCCTGGGCCGTCCCCCACTTGGACCAGGAATCCCTCTGCCAGACAAACTTGAGCTCGGCCCCCGGCGCCGCGGCGGCATGGATGCCGACGCTCATGCCGGGCGCCCACTCCATGTCCGTCCCCCCATCGACCGAGACGCGGCACGCGCCTACGTGCACCGGGAACTTTCGGGTGGTAACCCTGCCGGCCGAGTCGGTGGCGTCCA
>ERZ1034913.338-NODE-338-length-40890-cov-1347.400343_pt1 | contig 40890 bp, 65 predicted proteins | sample MGYA00520697_ERZ1034913 | MGnify/ENA primary metagenome ERZ1034913 (study PRJEB33766, sample SAMN09781786) | gut metagenome | biome: gut microbiome | host: Homo sapiens | place: Madagascar | study: EMG produced TPA metagenomics assembly of the PRJNA485056 data...
GAAGATTTGTTCTAGCGGGGACTCTTCGAAGATTGGTTCTAGCGGGTACTATTCGAAGATTGGTTCTAGCGGGGACTCTTCGAAGATTTGTTCTAGCGGGGACTATTCGCAGATTGACAGCACCGGAGAAGACTCGGTTATCTGCTGCGCAGGCCATGGTTCTGTCGTTAAGGCAAAAAAAGGCAGCTGGATTACTCTTGCGGAATGGAAACATTCAGATAAGAAAAAAAGATGGGTTCCGGTATGTGTCAAGACAGAATATGTAGACGGAGAGCGCATAAAAGAAGATACGTTCTATCGCCTTGTCAACGGCGAATTTAAAGAAGTTAACTAATCAATACTGTCAAATGCATAAGACAGTGCATTTAACATATCACAATTAAGAGAGCTGCCAAGCGGCAGCTCAGGAGGTGGTCTAAATGGATTTGGAACATAAGGCGATAGAAAGAATAAAAATAGCTTCGACAATGAGTCAAAGCTATTATAAAAAACCTCTTGTATGTACATATTCAGGAGGGAAAGATTCAGACGTGATGCTTGAGTTGTTTAGGCGTTCAGGTGTTCCGTTTGAAGTGCATCATAGTCATACAACAGTTGATGCGCCTCAGACCGTCTATCATATTCGGGACATATTTAAAAAGTTGGAGTCTGAAGGAATAAAATGTGAAATTACGATGCCAAAACTGACAATGTGGCAGCTGATTGTGAAAAAGAAAATACCGCCGACAAGATTAGCTAGATATTGCTGTGCGTACCTGAAAGAAAATGACTGCAAGAATAGAATGATTGCGACTGGCGTAAGATGGGACGAAAGTAAAAACAGGGCTAGCAGGGGGGGCTATGAGGTATTAATGAAAAACAAGGCCGACAGAATAGCTCTTTCAGACGGCGACATGACAGAAACAACGGAAAAGGATTTTGAACAATTAACAATTCCGGTGGGCAGCACTGATGAAGTTATGTTAATGAACGATAATTCAAAAAAGAGAAAATTCATCGAACGGTGCGAAATGAAAGCAAAAACCGTATGCAATCCGATTATCGACTGGAAAGATAAAGATATAAAAGATTACATTGAGTCAGAAAAAATCTGTATGAATCCGCTGTATGGCATGGGCTTTAACAGATGCGGCTGTATCGGTTGCCCGATGGCCGGAAAACGCAGATATTTTCAGTTTGAAAAATTCCCGACATACGAAAGAGCATATAAAAGAGCGTTTGGCAAAATGCTTGATGCACTGAAAGCGAACGGAGGGAAAAAACCGAAATGGAAAAACGGGGACGAAGTGTTTTTGTGGTGGATGGAAGATAAGAACATACCCGGACAGATGACGCTTGATGATTTTATTTAAGGAGGAATAAAAACTATGAAAAATAAAGAGGTTTTTGCAAAAGAAATTATAGACATTGCCTGCAAAGGCGGTTCATTGTCAAAAATAAAAGGTGTCCTATGTGAATGCAATACGGATAACTGCTATAAGTGTGACTTTCAATCGATGTTTACAGCGTGTGATTCAAAAATAAAGAAATGGGCTGAATCTGAATATACTCAAAAAGAAATTGACTGGTCAAAAGTTCCGGTTGATACGCCTGTTTTTTCTGAAGATGGGAGCAAGCTTCATTTTGCAAGTTATGATTCTGAAAACAATGACATATATGTATTCGTTCAAGGAAAAACGAGTTGGAGCAGCGATGGCTGCACAACAAATAAATTCAAAGGAATTGAATTGTCCCGATTATCTGATAAATGTAGATACTGTAAGGAGTAGAGAATCAGAACTGCCGTTTTGAATAATGAAAGGAATGTCACATATTATGGTGAACAGTAAACAAAAAGGAGCCAGATTTGAGCGCGAATTGGCTAAAATCTTTCAAGGATACGGCTATGAAAATGCAAGAAGGACAGCTCAATATTGCGGAAATACCGGAGACGCTTCTGACGTAATCGGCCTTCCTGGCATCCATGTTGAGGCCAAAATGCAGGAACGTATGAGACTATATGACTGGATGGCTCAGGCTGAAAATGACGCCGGAAACAACCGCGTGAAGCCTCTCCCGGCGGTCTTCCACAAGCAGAGCCGAAAAGAGATTCTTGTGACTATGCGATTAAATGACTGGATGAAGCTGTACGATGCGTACAGAGAGAAACTGAGACTGGGTGAAATGCCGCTGTCTCCGATGCTTGAAAGGGGTGATTAAAAATGGCCGAAAGACGCATGTTTACACAGAAAATCATTGATTCGGATGCTTTTCTGGATATGCCGCTGACGACTCAGGCCCTATATTTCCACCTTAACATGAGGGCAGATGATGATGGGTTCATCAACAACCCGAAGAAGATCTGCCGGATGATCGGGGCATCTGATGACGATCTGAAGCTGCTGATTGCGAAAAGGTTTGTGCTTGCATTCGAAAAAGGTGTGATCGTCATTAAGCACTGGCGGATGCACAACCTGATTCGAAAGGACCGGTACAGTCCGACCCAGTACGAGGACGAATTTATGAGTTTGGAGATTAAGGAGAACGGATCCTATACCGAAAAAATGCAGGAAATTCAAGGGTTTTCGGACTCTGGCAACCACTTGGCAACCACTTGGCAACCACTTGGCAACCACTTGGCAACCCAGGATAGGTTAGGTAAGGATAGTATAGGAGAGGTTAGTGTAGGTAAGAGTAGTGTAGTTAAGGACAGTATAGGAGAGAAAGAAGAAGTAAAAGAAGAAAAAAACTCCACCACCAACACCTGCAAGCAGGTGGCAGCCCTCTTCAATCAAATCTGTGTGTCATATCCTTCTGTCAAATCTTTCTCCGAAGCGAGAAAGAAAGCTATAAATGCACGATTGAAGACATATAGCCTTGATGACTTCAAAACTTTGTTCGAAAAAGCAGAGGCATCAGCCTTTTTGAAGGGCGGCAATGGCCGGAACTGGTCAGCAAACTTCGACTGGCTTATCAGGGATTCAAACATGGCGAAAGTACTTGACGGCAATTATGATAACAAGGCTGTGGGCAGGAATCAAGCACCAAACAAGACAGCACAGCAGTTAGATGATTTTTACGACATGGCTGCCAGATGGGCAGCAGAGGGGGAGTGACGACATGGACAAGAACGAATTTTCGATATTATCAATGGCTTTAAAAACTTACTATCCGCGAGAAAACTTGTTACCGAACACACAAGCCATGGAGCTGTGGTTTAAGCAGTTGCAGGACATCCCGTATCAGGTCGCAGAGGCAGCCTTGAACAAGTGGGTAGCTGTGAACAAGTGGTCGCCGTCGATTGCAGACATCCGGGCAGAGGCGGCAGAGATCAAGAACGGTGAGGCTCCTGACTGGGGCGAAGGCTGGGAGAGTGTGTTAGATGCCATCCGGCGATACGGCTCTTACCGGGTAGATGAGGCGATGGCGAGCTTTGAGCCGGTAACCCGAAGGTGTGTAGAGCGAATCGGGTTCCTAAACATCTGCCAGTCGGAGAACATCGCTGTAGACCGGGCAAACTTCCGGACGCTGTACGAGCAGCTGACGGAGAAAGAGCAGAAGCACAGGCAAATGCCGAAGATGTTAGAACAGCTGATCCAAAAAATACAGGCTGGCGAAATTGACGTTGACGCTCTTGAAACTCGTATGAGACAAATAGAGCGGTGAAATACAAAAGACGATAAATTTATCGACCACTAAAATAAAACGCCTTAAAATGGCAAATAGGAGGTATAAAACGGATTTTAAATTACTTATTACGACAAAAATGCTCATGGATGTGTTATCAGCTGGCAAATCGTCAGCTGAGTTCATCGGAGAAAAAGCGGAGGCGAAAGTCAGGGTGGGTTCCAGAATTTTCTGGTATCTGCCGAAGATTCAGAAATACCTTAAGGAGAACGCAAGTGATGATGGGAGGTTGAATTAATGCCGGCGGGATGCAGTATCACCAACGAGGAGAGAAAAAAGATTGTACGCATGCATGATGAGGGCATGAGGTACACGGATATAGCCTGTGAGCTTACTCTGAGCAAATCTAGCGTTTACAACATCTGCCGTGAGGAAACTTACAGGAGACACAGCAGAAACGCTGTATTCAGCTATGAAGAGGCTAGAAAGGCAAATCAAGCGATTCACAGGGATGACATCAGCCGATTGAAATGTGAAACGTACATAGGGAGACCAGTGCTGATCAGGACGAAGACTTACGATAGCGACGGCATCCGGGCAACCGGTATGACGGGGATTGATGAGAAAAAGGCGCATGTGTGCAGCATGTACCGAGATTTCTTCAACGTCATCATGGCGAGAGGGGGATATCAGACTTCAATCAGATGGGCGGATATGCTTTGCCATCATGCAGACTATGACATTGCTTTTGAGAGGTGACGGGGTATGGCGTGCAAATTGGAATGTATCGGAAATGCAAGAAATAAACATCAATGTTGCATAATTTGTGATGAGAGGGATAAATGCAACATATTGTGTGACTGCATGGATGATTTTGAGTATGCAGAGGATTGTGACGAGTGGGAGGAGGATTGATGATGGCTTACTACAAGCAGTACTATAAGCCTCAGGTGATGGCGTGGATCAAGCATTTCATGGATGACAAGCAGCCAAGAACGCTACAGGAATCCGTGCACTACTACGCTGTAAAGTGCGCTATCAACACAACTTTGGAGATGGAGGATGGGGCCGACAGGATGCGTTTGATCGAAATGTGCTATTTAAAAAAACGAAAAAGCATCATCGGAGCTGCCATGGAAGTCGGGGTATCAGAACGAACGGCATACAACTGGTGCTCTGATTTTGCAAAAATTGTAGAAGAAAAAGCAGGATATGTATGAAGTTTGCAGTTACAGTAGAAAATGTTTTTGTAGAATAGAGCGTGGATGGATGTCTTTTGACATTTTGTTTTTCCTCCTTACGATTATGCTGAGTGCGTAAAACCAGCAGTAGCGGACCGGATTCGCCGGCATGGCTATCGCCTTGAGATAGGTTGCACACTGTTTTATATTATTTCCTTTCTGAAGGGCTGTTCCGCTTTGACGGGCGGCCCTAAAGTTGTCTTATAGGGGTGGTTGAATGACGGCTAAAAAAAATCCGGGTGGGAAACCACCGAAATTCAAAACAAAAGAAGACATACAAGAGAAAATTGATGCTTACTTCAAAGCGTGCGAAGGAGAAATTCTGAAAGATAAGGAAGGTAATCCGATGCTGAATAAATGGGGAAACCCGATTATTTTTAGACAGAGGCCGCCTACAGTGACCGGATTGGCGCTTGCGTTGGGATTTACTAGCCGACAGGCATTGTTGAATTATCAGGCGAAGAAAGAGTTTGTTGACACGATAACGCGCGCTAAGTCGATGGTAGAGGAATACACAGAGCAAAGGCTATTTGACAAGGATGGCAGCAGCGGCGCTCAATTCAGTCTCAGAAATAACTTCGCCGGTTGGAATGATCACACACGGTCTGCACTGGATGAAGAAGAGAAGAAGGCTAGAATCGAGCAGATTCATGCACAGACAGAGTTACTCAAAGCGAGGGCTCAGGCGGACGATATTGAAGAGGCTGCCGATGACGGATTTGTAGAAGCATTGAAGGGCACCGCAGCGGATGATTGGGAGGACGGACCGGATGAAGAGAGTTAAACAATTCTTCAAATTCCAGCCGTTCTCAAAAAGACAGCGGAAGGTCCTGAACTGGTGGACGGATGGATCACCGGTAAGAGACTACGAAGGCATCATAGCAGACGGGGCGATTCGTTCAGGAAAGACGGTGTGCATGTCGCTGTCGTTTGTAATGTGGGCAATGTCGAGCTTTAACGGGCAGAATTTCGCAATGTGCGGCAAGACGATAGGATCATTCCGGAGAAACGTCCTTTTCTGGCTGAAACTGATGCTCAAGTCGAGAGGATATAGAGTTACAGATCACCGTGCGGACAATCTTGTCGTAATATCCCGAGGGGATGTGGAGAATAACTTCTACGTCTTCGGCGGTAAGGATGAGAGGTCACAGGATCTGATCCAGGGCATCACATTGGCCGGCGTGTTCTTCGATGAAGTGGCTCTGATGCCGGAATCTTTCGTCAATCAGGCAACCGGTCGATGCTCTGTGGATGGCTCAAAGTATTGGTTCAACTGCAATCCGGACGGTCCGAATCACTGGTTCAAAAAAAACTGGATAGACAACAGAAAAGCTAAGAGGCTGCTATATCTGCATTTTACGATGGATGATAACCTGAGCCTTACAGAGAAGATTAAGGCTAGATATCGAGCTATGTATGTAGGCATCTTCTATGCAAGATACATAGAGGGACGCTGGGCGATGGCAGAGGGTGCGATTTACGACATGTTCGACGAGAATGTGCATGTTATAGATCAACTTCCGGAGCTGGAAGGACCTTGGTACATATCGTGTGACTTTGGTATCCAGAATGCAACTGTATTCCTTTTGTGGCGCAGAAAGAAAGGCACGAACACATGGGTATGCACGAACCAATACCGATACAGCGGACGCGAGAAGAAAGTACAGAAATCGGTCAAACAGCTTATAGACGGCATGGAAGAAACGTTCGGGCTGAGTTCGGATGAATACGACGCAGAAAAGATATGCCCTAGGAACATTATCATAGACCCTTCTGCAAGCGCGCTAATCGTAGAGCTTAGACAGAGGGGATACAGTGTCAGGAAGGCGAAAAATGATGTCCTGAATGGTATCGCAGACGTACAGGTGATGTTTAAGGATGGCCGTCTGCTGTTCCTGAAACGATGCTGTAAGGAGACTATCGAGGAGATACAGGGGTACAGATGGGACGAAAAGAAAGCAGAGCGAGGAGAGGACGTCCCGGTCAAAGAGGCGGATCATTCGTGTGATGCTATCAGATATTTCGTGAAAACGATGAAGCTTGTGAACAGAGATGACACGGAGGACGATAATGAATATGAATTCTATCTATAGAGGTGAGATATGAGAACGTATCAAGATTTAGAGAAGCTCGGCAAAAATGATATTGAACGGGGAAATTTCTGCCGATATGCCGTAAACTCTTTCATGGAATCAGAAGAATACAAGAATGCGCGGTCTGGGGAAGCTTATTATTCGAAACATAACGAGACGATAGAACGGTTTCAGAAGTTCCTGTACAGCCTGTCCGGCCGTAGGATTCCTGATCTGTTCAGTGCAAATTATAAGCTTAAAACGCTCTTCTTTAGACGGCTGATCATACAGCAGGTACAGTATGTTCTAGGAAACGGCGTTACCTTGCAGAACAAGAATAACAAGGAGAAACTTGGCCGAGATTTCGACTATAAGTTGCAGACTGCCGCAAAAAAGGCAATGGCTGCGGGTCGTGCCTTCGGTTTTTGGAACTACGATCATTTAGAGGTCTTCGGGTATGCAGACACCCCTTCTTCTCCGGGATTCTGTCCTCTCTACGACGAGGATACAGGAGAGTTGCGAGCTGGTATTCGATATTGGTTCAGAAACGAAGGAAAGAACAAGATTTTTAGAGCAACCCTCTACGAAGATGAAGGATACACGGAATATATCAAGACAGGCAGCGAAGATGCGAAGGTTATGCAGCCTAGAAAGGGCTACAAGATCATCACGAAGTCTACAGAGGTACAAGGCATTGATGATGTTTGTGAGGAAAACTACAGCAGCCTTCCGATCGTCTGCCTCTATGCGAATGATACGCATGAAAGCGAGCTTGTAGGCATCCGTGAAAACATCGACTGCTACGATTTTATCAAATCCGGCCTCGCAAATGATATTGATGATACATCCGGCTTCTACTGGATCCTTAAGAATGAGGGCGGAATGAAAGACGTTGACCTGGCTAAGTTCATACAGAGAATGAAGTCTGTACATGCTGCTGCCGTGGACGGTGATGAGGCAAGCATAGAAGCACATACCCTCGATGTGCCTTACGATGCACGAAAGACTATGCTTGAGCTACTCAGAAAGGACATCTATGAGGACTTTCAAGCTCTTGATGTCAATACCCTTTCTGCCGCACAGAAGACAGCGCAGGAGATTCAGGCAGCCTATCAGTCGCAGGACAACAAGTGTGCGGACTTCGAATACAACGTTATCGATTTCGTACAAAAAATTCTGGAACTGGCAGGCATCGACGATGAGCCAACTTTCGTCTGGAATAAGGTCACGAACCAGAACGAAGCACTGGATATGGTCCTTAAAGCTGCGGCTTACCTGTCGGATGAGTGCATTATTAAGCACTTGCCTTTCCTGACTCCGGAAGAGGCCGACGAAGAGATTGACAAGCGAGAAAAAGAACAGCTGAATAGTTTCAATCTTGGCGGAGATAACAAGAACGGAGAAGGAGAAGAGGGAGACGGTGAAACCGGCGAAGGTGATGATCAAGGCGGACAGGGTGACAATGGGGATGATGAATAATGTCGTATATAGAGGACTGGACAGAGGAAGAACTGAAAGCCCTTGAAAGAAAGCTTGACAAGCAATACAGAGAGGCATGGAAAGACTTGAACGCAAAGGCAAGAGCCTACTTCCTCCGTTATGCGAAGCGGTGGGAAAAGGAATACAAGGCTTATCAGGACGGCAAATATACAAAAGATGAATTCCGATTGTGGGAGCAATCACAGCTTGCGAGGGGCGAACATTGGGAGAGCCTGAGAGACAAGATGGCGGAACGTCTTACGAATACGAACGTCATTGCTGCAAGCTATATAGAAGACGCAATCATTAACATTTATTGCGAAAACTACAACTATGCAGCGTATACGGTCGAAGGGTATGCACAGAACTATATCGCTAACATCCAGATGGGGGCTGACTTTGACTTGATGAATGAGGCTGTCTTGCGCCGTTTGCTTCTTAAAAATCCGCGTCTTTTGCCGCTTCCCTCTGTTGATATTCCAAAAGATCAGCAATGGAACAAGAAAAAGTTACAAGCCTGTCTCATGCAAAGCATTCTGCAAGGTGAAGGCATCGGGAGCATTGCAGACAGGTTCCAGCAGGTCGCGGCAATGAATCGCGCATCTGCGATAAGGAGCGCAAGGACGGCGACGACAGGTGCACAGAACGGCGGAACATACGAAGCCTATACAGCTGCGGAGAAGATTGGCATACAGATTCAGGACGAGTGGATCGCTACACACGATTACCGTACCCGTGACAGCCATAGGGCATTGGACGGTACAAGGGTTAAGCACGGGGAACGGTTTGCAAACGGCCTGCGCTTTCCGGGGGATATGCTATTCGGTACAGCAAGAGAACTGTATAACTGCCGATGCACTACACGGGCTATCATATCCGGCATCAATGACTCTGATCCTGTTGACCTGAGCCATTGGAGTGGCGGCGCAAAAGAATATGCAGCATGGAAAAGAGGAAAGAGGCGGTAAGATGTCAGGATTCGAGATGGTAGACAATGTGGATGCGGTCAAGGCCTTGTTTGAGGAAAAGTGCAACAAGGCTTTAGAAGAAATTGGACTGGCTGCGGAAGGGTATGCTAAGAAAAACATACAGAAAAAGATTATAACCGGAGCTACAACGCCCCGAACAGGCCGGCTGATGTCTAGCGTAACACACATCGTTGACGGGAAAGACTGCTATATCGGAACTAATGTTTCGTACGCCATCTATTTCGAAATGGGAAGCGGTACCCAGTCACCGTACGGAAGGCGAAAAACCCCGTGGAAGTATCAAGACTCAAACGGAAACTGGCACATGACACACGGTATGCGTCCAAGGCCGTTTCTTAAACCGGCAGTGACGGAATATTCAAGTAAATACGCAAACATCATAAAAGACATGATGGAAGGATAAGGGATTCGGTATTTTGCCGAGTCCCTTTTTTTGCAGTTGCGGTAGATAAATACACAGTACACTGTGCTTATAGACTGCGAAGAATAGCGGTCGTTTTGCCCGTTAGCAAAGCGAAGCTACCAGAGAAGTGGAGGGAATAAAAATGGCACTTAAAAGAAGTGATATTCGAAAAATCGTCAAAGATGCTGACATGACGGATGAGGAAAAGCTGACGGCTGTGATGGACCTGCTGCACAGCGAGGTGGACGACCTCAAAGAAGAACAGGACGACTTAAAAGAACAGCTGAAGAAGGCACAGAACGATCTGAAGGATGATCAGAAAAATGGCGGCGGTGATGATTCCGAATGGAAAAAAAAATACGAAAGCGAGCGCGACGCTTTCAAGAATTTCAAGGACGCTCAGGCTGCAAAGGAAAGTAAAGCCGTAAAAGAAAAAGCGTACAGAAAGATGCTTGAGGAATCAAAAGTGAGTGCAAAAGCAATTGACAATGTGCTCAAGGTTACGAATTTTGACGAAATTGAGTTGGACGATAAAGGACAGATCAAGGATGCAGCTGATGTCAAAAAGAAGATTGAATCAGATTGGTCAGGATTTATTGAATCTACACAGACAAAGGGCGCAAATGTCAAGAATCCTCCGACAAACGACGGAGGAACAGGAACATATACAAGCAGAGCTGAAGCGAGAAAGGACGTTAAATCAACAGCAGAAATGATTAAACGTATCAGAGAGAATCAGCAGCTCTATACTTCTAAAGAATCCGGAGAATAAAAATGGCAGTTGAAAAAAATTTGATTTTAACAACTGACTTGACTGACGCACAGGTTAGAGAGATTGCGTTTACTGAAATGTTTACCGAAAACCTGAGAAAACTTCTTGAAGCGCTTGGCGTTACAAGAAAGATCGCAAAGCAGTCAGGCAGCGTTTTAAAAACATACAAAGCGACAGGAACTCTTGAAAATGGAACTGTTGCAGAAGGTGAAGTTATTCCGCTTTCTAAATATAAAATGAAAGTGGTAAATTACGGCGAAATCACGTTGAAAAAGTGGAGAAAAGCAACAACAGCTGAATCTATCATCGCTTCTGGCTTTGAACAGGCTGTCACACTGACTACAGACAGAATGATGAAGGATATCCAGAACAACATCAGAAAGGATTTCTTTACATTTCTCGGCACCGGAACCGGAACAGCCGCAGGTGTAGGCCTTCAGTCAACGCTTGCACAGACATGGGGACAGCTTCAGACATTGTTTGAGGACAACGCTATCGAAGCTGTTTACTTCATTAATCCGCTTGACATTGCTGATTATTTGGCTACAGCTCAGATCACAACACAGACCGCATTCGGTATGAGTTACATTGAAAATTTCCTGGGAATGGGAACGGTATTCATGAACAGCTCTGTTCCAAAAGGCAAGATCTACGCGACAGCGAAAGACAACATTGTCCTTTACTATGTCCCTGTCAATGGCGCTGATCTCGGCGAAGCGTTCAACTTCACAAGCGACGAAACAGGACTGATCGGCATCCACGAAGATTCTGAGTATAAAAATCTTACTTGCGAAGATGTCATCGTCAGCGGCCTGACACTGTTCGCAGAAATGTTAAACGGTATCGTGATTGGTACAATCACAGCGGTATCTGCTTAAATAAAAAGGAGGGTTAGTGATGATTTCTGAGGTAATGAGACATATCCGTAATTACTTCCCGACAGGGGAGTATATTGACGGTACTTATACGATTCAGGACGGCACCATTGACCTTCCTTTTCTGCTTGACGGCCAGTATTTTTTGATTGAAGGCTCTGTGCTGAATGACGGTGTGTATCAGTATCCGCCGTTTGAACTGGATGACGAGACATTCACGGGGACTATAGTTCCTCTAAAGCCTCAGAAAGCTTTCCTTAATCTCTGCGATGATATTAGAGAATGGGCGGAAAAGTATGGTGGCAGCAATGTCGGACCGTATTCAAGCGAGTCATTTGGAGGATACACATACACCCGTGCAACTAACCAGAACGGTTCTCCGCAGACATGGAAAGATGTCTTTGCGAGCCGCTTAAACGAATGGAGGAAAGTCTAATGAGTTTGATTGAAAACATGATGGCTCCTTTTTGCTTCGTCGAAAAGAAGCGTACACCAGACGGTGCAGGCGGCTTCCTTTCTGAGTGGACAGACGGCGCAGAATTCAATGCAGCTCTTACTCTTAACACAACCATGGAAGCCCGCAAGGCCGAACATGACGGCATGACGAGCGTGTACACAGTGACTACAAGCAGAAACGTTCATCTTGATTATCACGATGTGATCCGTCGTCTCTCTGACGGCAAAACGTTCCGAATTACGTCCGATTCTTCAGATAAGATGTCTCCGACTGCATCGACACTGGACATCGCACAGTCAACGGCGGAGAAATGGGAGCTGACACAATGACAACTGGCGAAGCATTATATAAGTTTTTTAACTCTTTTGGAATAACGGCATATCCTACGACATCTGTCCCGGATGATGTCGTTTTTCCGTATTTGACATACGATTATTACGACGGATTCTTCGGAGATGCAGAACAATCTATAACTGCATCCCTGTGGTTCTATACGACTTCTGAGCTGATTCCGAACAAGAAAGCGGATGAGATTGCAGCGGCTATCGGACGAGGCGGAAAAGTAGTTGCCTGCGATGGCGGAGCGGTATGGCTCAAGCGTGGGGAACCGTGGTGTAATGCCCTGTTGGATGATGGGGATACATCAATCAAGAGACGTCTACTTAATATCACAGTTGAATTTTTGAAGGGGTGATAGATTATGAAATTCACAAAAATTCCTGAAAATACATTTAAAGAATTGCAGATGAATACAGGTGTATTATGCGATACGTTCACACCTGCAAGCGGAACCATCGGAAATATCATCGGAGCTACTACAGGAGGTGTCAGCTTCGCGGATGCCCTTACATTTACGGATTTCGGCGAAGATATCGACAATTGCCCGAAAAATACGATGGAACTGAAGCGCCTAGACAGTCATGAAGTCACGCTATCCGGCACGTACGTTACGGCAACAGCTGCAAGTATCAAAAAGCTCATGGCTGTTGCGGACATCGACAGCGGAGACGAGACGAAGATCACGCCGAGAAACGACGTGAAGCTGGCGGACTATGGAGACATTTGGTGGATCGGTGATTATTCTGACAAAAACGACGATACAAACGGCGGATTTATGGCTATTCATCTTATCAATGCACTCTCTACAGGCGGCTTTCAGCTGACTACGAGCGATAAATCGAAAGGACAGATGGCATTCACGTACACAGGCCATTACAGCATCGACGAACCGGACAAAGTGCCTTACGAAGTATATGTATCAGCGGGTAAATAAGGAAGGAAAAAAGATATGAAAAAGCTTTCAGAAATCACAATGGAGCAGGGACTTGATATCGTTGCGGATATCCTTGCACCGATCATGAATATTGCCGAAGACGAGACAGCAAGGGACTTTTTCACAAAGGAAAAGCCACAGGAAGGCGAAAATGCGATCCAGATGGCCTTGCGCCGGATCAAGTCAAGTCTCCCAGCCCTTATCAAAAAGCATAAGGAAGACCTGATCGTCATCATGGCAGCTCTTAATACACAGACTGTAGACGAATACAAGCAGTCAAAAGGCTTCATGGGACTTGTAAAAGATGTAGTGTCGCTTGCGAACGATGAGGATTTACAGGGGCTTTTTACATCAGCAGAGTCAGAGAGTATCAGCGCACCGTCTGGCTCTGCGCCGGAGAATACAGAGGCCTAAGCGTAAAAGGATTTATCGGGTACACTGTAGCCCGGATTCAACAGGATATTGAATCAAAGGCATATAGAATTTATGTAACGGACAGCCTCCTGTGTGGCCTTAACGCCTTCAGGAAAGAGCCGATCACACAGAGATATGCTGACATCCTAGGAGGAAAGAAAAAAGAAGAAGACACGCGTTCCGGTGATGAGATTGTCGCTGATCTGATGAGAAGGGCGGGGTTAAAATTTGAATCTTCTTGAGTTATATGCAAAGCTGAGCCTTGACACGGGAGAATACGACAAAGGCTTAGACGATTCTAAAAGCAAAGCAAAATCGGCTGGTAGTTTCATTACATCCACTCTCGGGAAAGCGGCTGTCACGACTGCAAAGACAGTAGCGGCAGTATATGGAACGATTCAAGCCGGTATTGCTGTTGTTACAAAAAAGTCACTCGATGCATATTCTAGCTATGAACAGCTCACCGGCGGCGTACAGACGTTGTTTGGTGCCGGAGGGCAGAGCCTGAAAGAATATGCAAAGAGTATCGATAGTACGGTCGACAACGCTAAAGATAAGTATAAAAGTCTCATGTCTGCGCAAAACGCAGTGATGAAAGCAGCTGCGGGAGCATACAAGACGGCAGGCATGTCGGCAAACACCTACATGGAAACCGTCACAAGCTTCTCGGCATCACTGATTCAGGGCCTTAGTGGAGATACCGAAGCAGCAGCAAAAGAAGCCGACAGAGCCATCACGGACATGAGCGACAACGCAAACAAGATGGGTACAAATATTCAGGATATCCAGAACGCCTATTCTGGGTTTGCAAAGCAGAATTATACGATAGAAATAATGTCCGCTGCGTAAGTGATTATGCAGTGAGCGTGGGTGAACCTTACCAAGGGTGTATCTTCGAGAAGATGCTAACGGGGAAAATCTAAGAGCGAAAGCTTATGACAATCCCGTGCCAAGCCACAGATGTGGAAGGTGTAACGACTATCGGTTCGTCACCGAGTACGATGATTATTGGTAAGTCATCGGAAGTGCCCACCAACTATTCAAGTAAATTGAATTGCCATCCTTTTTTACGACCTTTTTTATATGGTTTACCATAATTTATCAGAGATTTGTTGCAATTAAAATAGATTGCAGCTTCATTCCGTGAATTAAAAATGATGGTCTGTTCTCCGTTTGTTGCAATTATCTTCTTTTTACGGTTTTCAATTCTTGATACGTATCCGAAAGATAAGCAATTTTCAGAAACGGAAACCCACCGAAGATTATTCACAGAGTTATCAAGTTTATTTCCATTTATATGGTCAACTTGAGGCAGATTGTTAGGGTTAGGAAGGAAGGCATGTGCCACAATCCTATGCACATATAGTGGAGAAGTTTTTCTTCCAAGCATTACTTGGAAATAACCAGATGTCCCTTTATGAGGTTTTAAGATACGTCCGGTTTTATCGTTTCGAACGTCTCCGTTATCACTTATTGAATAATTAGGTTTGTTATCAATTTTTTTCCAATTCATAATATGACCTCGCTTTCTACGGCCTAGTATATTGTGAATTATTCTCAAACACAACTATTAATGTTGGATAATTTTTGAATAGTTGAAGATATAGTCTAATCCCGATACAAAGTATCAGCAAATACCGGGAAACCGGGGGTACAAATGGTTAGATAACTTAAAGCTCGGTAGACAGTGCCATTGCCGAGCGGCATAAACCTCGTGAAAACGGTGAAACCCTAAACGTATAAGCCGTAGGCAATACCGTGCGAAGCCTTGTATATGCAAGGAACGTGTAACGACTATCGAAAGCACACTAGAAGGTGGAAGCGAGTAGAGTACACCCAAGCGGGTGGAAGTGCGAGGGATGCGAAAGCATCAAGAGATAGTCTAATCTGCATAGAAATATGCAGCAGCCGCAAGGCGGATACGGAATAGCGAACCGTATCGAATGTATAATGTATGGCGGTACTCAGTCGGAAATGGTCAGGCTGATCAACGATTCTGGCATCCTGAATAAGACTATCGAAGACTTAGACGGCATCACATTCGACCAGATTGTCGACGCGATTCACGAAGTCCAGACCAACATGGGCATCACGGGAACCACTGCGAAAGAAGCAGCAACCACTATTGAGGGCTCGATCAATTCTGCAAAAGCAGCCTTGGATAACCTTATGACTGGTATAGCAGACGAAAACCAAGACGTATCCGAGCTGACTAAACAGCTCGTTGAGAGCGCCGAAACGGCAGCAAGCAATGTATTACCGAGAATTCTTCAGATTTTCAAAGGCATCGGAGAGGCGGCACAGGACATTGGCCCCGTCATTGTAGAAAAGCTCCCGGGTGTTGTGACAGAAGTTGTCCCGGCGTTCTTCAGCGCTGGGCAGTCGATGATGAAGGCTATCGGCTCATCCATTGTCGAAAATGCACCGGATGTCATTGAATTCGGAATCGAGACTTTGTCAAATCTGTGGGAGTCTGGTGGAAAGGACTTCATTGAAACAGGAAAAGACACAGCTGTCGAACTTCTGAAAAAACTCAGTGAGGGGCTTGTCGACGGTATTCCGACGCTCTTAGAGAATGTCTTGCCGATGCTTGAACAGTTCACGGAGTACATTCGAGAGAACGCCGGAACAGTCATAGATGCCGGGCTTGACCTGATTAAGAACCTTGCGGAAGGCTTAATCAACAGCCTTCCGCTTCTCATCGAGTATATCCCGCAGATTGTTATCAACATTGCGGAGATCATCAATGAGAATGCACCAAAAATCTTGATGGCCGGCGTTGATCTGATCGTAATGCTTGTGAACGGCATTATTCAGGCTATTCCGACATTGGTCGAGAATATACCGAAAATCATAGAGGCTATCATTTCGGTATGGACAGCGTTCAACTGGCTGAACCTCGGTAAGAATGTCTTAGACGGTGTTATCAACGGCATCAAGTCACTTCCTTCAAAGGCGAAGGGAATCATCAAAAATGCTGTATCTAACATCAAGTCGACCTTTACAGGCGGCGGCATCGAAAGCGTTGTGAGTCGTATCTTTTCGAATGTGAAAAACTTCATCACATCCCCTATCAAAAATGCGATATCGACAGTTAAAAGCACTGTAGCGACGGTTACAAATCCGTTTGAAACAACCTTCACGAAGGCTTTTAACATCGTAAAAGGTGCTATCGACAAGATCAAGGGTGTGTTTAATTTCTCGTGGAGCTTACCACATCTGAAGTTACCTCACCTGTCGATTACAGGTAAATTTGGACTGACTCCACCGAGCGTGCCGCATTTCAGCATCGAATGGTACAAAAAAGCTATGGATAACGCGATGGTCCTTAGCGATGCGACCATCTTCGGAGCATCAGGAGGACACCTGTTAGGCGGCGGAGAGGCAGGGAACGAAGTTGTAGCAGGCGAGGCACATTTGATGGACATGATTCGTGAAGCCTCCGCTGAGGGCTCTAACGATGTTCTGGAAGCTATCCTTTCCGAACTGATTAAGCTCAACAACGGCCTCTATGACAAGATTGTGAACGCTCTCAGATCTATGAATATTAAATTTGATGAGCGTGAACTCGCAAGACTGGTGAAAAAATATGCTTGATAAATTTTATTATCAAAACAATAACGGCAAGAAGGTCGTCTTCGGTGAAGGCGGCCTGTATGCCAATTACAACGACCTTAGAGATTACGAATGGTCGTATTCGGATGATAACAATATCATAGGCGGATTCTATAAGGAACCCGTTAAAAAGAGCCTTCCAGTTGTGATTGTAAAAAACTCCCTTGCTGAAAGAATAGCTGTTCGGAATAACCTTTTTGAAGTTTTCGAAAGTGATATTTTAGCAGGCAAAAAAGGACGTATATATATTGGCGGATGGTATCTAAAATGCTGGATTACAGCAATCGAGAACAGTAGCTACCTTGCTCACAAGGATTTCACGAAGGCAGATTTGAAGATTGTTACTGATGAACCGTTCTGGATAAAAGAAGAGCTATATTCTTACAGGGCTTTGAACACTTCCGCAAGCGGCGGTGTTGATTTCCCTTTCGATCTCCCGGTCGACTTGCGGTCGGTGAATGTTGGACAGAATACCGTTTCAAATTCTCAAATCTTTCCTGCTGCATTCAAGATCACTGTGTACGGTCCATGCTCTAATCCGGTGATGATAAAGATTGGCGGCCATACGTATCAGGTCAATGTTGGTCTTAACTCCGGTGAAAACCTCGTTATTGACTCTATGAACAAGACGATCACTAAGGTTCTGCAGGACCGTGCCGAGACATCCGTGATGCGTTACAGGTATAAGAAGGAAAGTGTCTTCGAAGAGATTCGGCCTGGTCAAAACGAACTTATATGGTCCGGAGATTTTGGATTTGACGTACTCTTATATCACAAGCGAAGTGAACCCGATTGGGAATCTCTTAATAACGATATCGGAAGCAGTGATACACCTACACCGGCACCCGGTGGCAGTGAAACAGAAGATATGAGCGTTTACTTGCTCGATTCAAGCGGAGAGCCGATTCTTGATTCTAATAACAATCGGATTGAATTGTAAGGGAGGTACATCATGGATTTTTACATGACCGATAATGATAGATATGACATGATGTGTCTATCTGATAAGTGCTCTTTTGATTTCGAAATAGGAAGTGATAATGATTTTGAAACCGAAATTCCGGTGTCACTGTATGATTCAGAAATCTATGAAAAAGGATACTATATCTACTGCGACGGAACAGAATACGGCGGACGTATAGAAGGAATTAAGTCAGATACATCCGATGGGATTGTAAAAGTATACGGCGAGACGTTCCGGGGAATGCTCAAGGACAAGGTTGTTGAGCCACCGACCGGAGAAGCCTATTTATACATTTCAGGCGATCTGACGAACTGCCTTAAGGCTTTGCTTGGCGGACAGTATACAGACGTGTTCAAAGTCTCTGACACCCTCACAGGAGTTTCTGTGAGCAATTATAAAGTTAACAGATATGATTACATTCTCAATGCGATGGAATCCTTGCTTGAGTCTAAAGGCTATCGACTGGACATCAGCGTGGTAAACGAAGAGGCACAATTTTTTGTTGAATTGTCAGCGAAACCGAACGAGGTTGATGATGAGATATCGCAGGACTATGATTTCAATTTCAGTATTGACAAAAAAATTCTGAAATACAACTACATGATCGCACTTGGTGGCGGACAGCTCGAAAAAAGAACGGTTCTGTATCTGCATCAAAAAGAAGATGGCACGATTGAACAGGTTTCGGGCATCCCGAACGGTGACGATATCCGAGTGTATAAATACGATTACAGTTCATCAGAATCAACAGGAAGCGAAACAGAGCTGCTTGACAGTGCTGCAAAGAAATTTGACGAGATCAACGAATCAGACAGTCAGGCGATGACTATCTCGGACGGATCACAGATTGAGTTAGAGCTTGGCAGCGTCATTTCGGGACGCGATTATATCACCGGCATCACGATTCAAGAGCCGGTGACGAAGAAAATTCTAAAAATCAAAAATGGGATAGCAGCGGTTTCTTTCAAAATAGGAGATGATAAATAATGGCAAAAATAGTTACCGGACACACAGGAAGTGCACACATTACAGCAGATGACTGGGCTTCTTTTAACGCGGGGCTTCTGAGTAGCTATGACGTTGTGCTTGCATTTGATATGCCTGAAGCAAAAGAGACAACCTCCGGCGTTGTGACATTGCCGAAGCTTGAGATCGTCATTCAGGGTGTGCACTGTCGAACGGATGGTACAGAAAAATTGACGGTAGCAACAGGGTCACAGGGCCTTTACAGAAACGATTTAATTATTGGACGATATCAAAAAAATGCATCCTCCGGCGTTGAATCTTTTTCTGTTGATATCGTAAAAGGGACAGCATCATCTTCACCGTCTGATCCATCTGTAACTCAGAACGATATTAGATCAGGCGGAACGCTTCGAGAAGTCCCGCTTTACAGAATCGTTTTATACGGTTCAACAATTCAGAAAATCGAGCCAGTGATATCGAATATCAAGAATCTGTTGAATCTTCAGAAAGATGTTAATGCTGCAAACGATGTTGCAAAGGCAGCGAATTCTCGGGCAAAAGCGAATTCGGACGATATCACAAAGTTAGACACAAGGGCAACAAACCTTGAAAAGAAGCTTGATTTCAAAGGCACCTTGAGGGCTTTCAGCGATAATGCAAAAGCGGCGCTGATGAGCTGGGTAAGTTCTTTCAATTCTTCATCTGGGAAGCCAGAGGTAGTCGGTGCAGGCGTTGCTGTTCAGGATACAAATGGAAATGAAAAATCATCGTTTAGAATTTATTCAGACGGTAAAATGCAGTTCAATCATGGCGATAATAGTTATAATGTACCTATCGTTCAGCGAGGTTCGCAGTCAATGACTGTAGAAAAAGCGAATACTCCTTCAAAAAAAGAAATTACATTTCCAAAATCATACAAGTCCATTCCGAATGTTTTTGTTACGATCCATGCGAGCGATCCGCTCAAGTACGGCGTTTCGGTTGGAGGGGTAACTGCAAAAGGCTTTACATTGTATTTCAACGCAACTAGTGCCACAACGGCAACGATCGAATGGTGTTCAATCGGTCGCATTGACCAGTAAGGAGGAAAACCATGTCAAAAATCAGTGCTTACGAAAAGATACAGGAGTTCAACGGCTCTGAGGTATTTATTGTTGACACATCAGACGGCACACGTACTGTAACATATCAGCAGCTTGTTGACCTCATCAAGTCAACCGGCGGTAATGTTGTAGCACAGCAAAAGAGTGTGACTCCGGCAGCGAATGAACAGGTTGTCGAGCCTGATTCTGGCTATAATGCCCTTTCGAAGGTGACGGTTAATGCTATCCCAATATCGAGAGACGAAAACGCAAACGGGACGACCGTAACGATCGGATAGGAGGGCAAAAATGGCAGTAAATAAGGTTATATACGGCTCTGATGTGCTGATTGACCTGACGGATGACACGGTTAATGCATTGTCCTTGAGGAAGGGATATACAGCACACGATTGTCACGGAAATTTAATCACGGGTGAGCATGTTGAGTCCGGTGACAGTTCCGGCGCCGGACTTCCTGATATAATCGAAGCTGGCAATACACCTATTTGGATGCACTTGCAAACTGTTTCAACAAGAAGTGATTCGAGTATCGAATCTTATAAATTAGGATCAGGCCGTTTCATAGCGCCAAAAAATGGCACATACAGATTTACTTTCGTCGGATGGACGAATGCTGCGTCAAGCGGCAACGGAAACAAAGCTAGAGTATATCTTAGTACAGCATCTAATAAACTGAATAGTGACGGTTTAGACGGCACACAAGTTGTCGAACTACCTTATAACGATGCTGATATCAGATCTGTGCATATGGATGTGAAACTGAAAGCGGGGCAAGTAATCTACTTCTTCGGACGTACAGCAGCGTCTAACGTTTCGTCGTATGTTGCAGGCTCAACCGGAACAGTTCATGCATTTTTAGTTAGTGTTGCATGGGATAATGGTTGTAACAATGTTGGATAGAAGGGGCATGTTATATGATTAGAGGAAAAGTGACCGGACAGGTTCTGCAGCTTGCGAAAAATACGACCGTAAGCGACAGCAAAAACTATATATCAGCCAGATTCGTCTTTTCCCTCGACTGGCTTGATCTGACTAAAACGGTGCATTTCAAGAATGGCGAGAATCAGGCGGATGTAACCCTTGTGGATGACGGCATCACACAGGACAGAGGAATTGACCTGAGCGCCGGAACATGGGACGTGTGGCTGCATGGGGCAGCTTATAACGAGTCTACGGGAGAGCTTGAAGAGAGAATCACAACTACTAGCGCAAAGCTTGTAGTCCTTCCGTATCAGACCACAACCGGGGAACCTTTCAGAGGCAATAATGCCAGTGCTGTTGAAATTGAAGTCGGTAAGGCAGTAGTTGCAGCAGCACAATCTAAAGCCAGCGCAGAAGCGGCCGCGGAATCGCGAACAGCTGCTGAAAAGGCAAAAACGGATGCAGAAACGGCAGCAAAAAAAGCGGCGGATGTAAGTGAGGTTGTCACTGCCGATAAAGAAGCTGTAGAAAATAATAGAATCCTGTCTGAAGCCGCAAGAAAAGAGGCGCAGGCGTGGGCGATCGGCGATGAAGAAATTTCTGAGACGGTCGATAACAATGCAAGATTCTATTCGGAAGCAGCAAAACAGGTTGCTACAAAAAACGGATTCTGCCACCTGAGCATTGACGATTCGGGTCATTTGATTCTTGATCGCACAGAAAATATCAAAGACGAATTGGACTTCGAATTAACAGATAGCGGACGTTTGGAGGTTATAATTAATGATTAGAACAGATTTAGGCATCGCAACGGCCTATGCTGAGGCCGTGAGCAAGGGATACACCGGAACAAGAGACGAATTCGGACAGATGTTTGCTGATTTCGGAAAAACGGCTGAGAAGGTCACTGAGGACAAAAAGGCAGTCGAACAAATGAAGTTGTCTGTTGAAGAGACAAAGAATTCTGTTGATACAACGGCGTCTGAATTCGGACAGAACGTCGCAGATAAGACAGAAGAGGCTAAAGCGGCTATCACAGAGCATGCAAATACGGAAAAAGCATCAGCGACGGCGGCTATATCTGAAGCGAAAGACGCTGCAACAGGAGCGATCACGGAAGCGCAGACATCTGCGACGGATGCAATTGCTTCAGCGAAGGATTCTGCTACTGCTGAAATCACAAAAAAAGGGACTGATACGCTTGCGACGATTCCGGAAGATTACACTGCCTTAACAAAAGATGTTAGTTCGCTAAGGGAAGATACAGCGAATAAAATTACAAAATTCTATGCATCAAATCAGGGTGAAACTCACATTACTGATTCTGACAATGGCAAGATTCAAGATATGATGATATATGGGAAGTCAGAGCAGTTTACTACTACTGGAAAGAATCTCCTTAAAATTAAAGACGGGACACAAACACTACGAGGAGTAACTGTTACTGCGAAAGATGGAGTAGTTGCATTGAAAGGAACTGCAACAGAATCAGGATGGACAATACTTGACGTTGATTCTTTTGTATTAGATGGGACGTGCATCCTTAGCTCTAATATTCCTACTAATATTGGAGTAAAAACAGTTATATCGAACAAATCATTTAAAACGGTTATGGAACTTGGAAAATCATATACTTTAGAAAATGAAGAGGTATCCAAAGTTTGTTTTGTTGTCACAAAGGGCAAAACCTATGACATTTCTAATATTCTGATTCAGATAGAAAAAGGCTCTGTTGTCACTTCCTACGAACCTTACACCGGCGGCATCCCAAGCCCGAATCTAGATTACCCACAAGAGATCAAGAGTGTTGGTGATAGTGGGAGCGTGGCGGTGAAGGTGATGGGGAAAGATCTGATTCCTACAAACTGCGGTCAAAATACAACGGCACTAAGATACGATGCACAATACAATAGATGGGCTTTTGATGCGCTAAAAGCGGTTGGTTTAGTAAATGCTCGGATAATTGACCCTGGAACCGCACACTACCTTTTATCTGCTGGCACATACACTATAACACTAGTATCTTTTGAGAACGTTCAAAATGTTACTATATCTGCGGTTAATGCCAATTGGAAAACTCTTGCATCTGTTGCACCCGATAGACCGAGCAAAACCTTTTCGGTTGATGCCAACACCATTGTTGCGTGCTACTTTGTGCCGAAAGACGCTAACGCCACGGGTTATTTGCAAGTCCAGCTCGAACTTGGCACAACCCCCACCTCTTATGAGCCATACACCGAGCAATTCGTCCAGCTCCCCTACACACTCAACGCCATTCCAGTAAGTTCAGGCGGCAACGTCACAATCAACGGACAGCAGTATATTGCGGATAGAGTTGTGGAAAAAGACGGCATATTTGGCATCGAAAGAAATATCCGAGAAATCCATACGAATACAAAAACTATGAATAACAATGACGAGTATCCTGGATGGAATAAAGTAGAAGGCATATCTGATGTTACATATTACAATGTTCAACTCCAAGGAGATTCCCGTAAAGTTACTTATATATCTAATTTTACGCAGATCCTTTTTTTTCAAAATAATAAAGAAACAAATAATATCTTGTACTGTTTAAAGAGCAAGATTGGTTATTCACAATCTGAATTAATTGCTAAAGCAATAGATGTAGATATGTATATCAGATTGCAAGATGCTATATTTGAGCCTCTTCCGGGGGATATACAAGCTAAATTGCGAACCCTTGTCACCAACTACCCAGTAACCAACATCTCCATCACATCCGACCAGTTAGACGGATACACAGTATTCCACTACCCGATCAGCATGGCAGAAGGATGGAACTATGTGAAGCAACAGATCAATGACAACAGAGACTATATCTATGACATGGATGCAAAGACTCAGGATATCGATATACAAAGCGCGGAAGCCTATGTTAACAGTGAATATGCAGTAGCATTAACAGAATTGGAGATATGATTATGTTATACAGAACATTATTAAAACTTAAAGAAAGAAACGGTTTGACAGACGATTTAAAAAATAAGATTGATATTTTCTTCGCAACAGGCAGGATTACAGAGGAGCAGTACAATGAGCTGATGGATGTTAATAAGGAAAAAGAACCGAAAGCGGAAACTAATTAACTAAAGAGAGCTTTAGTTAACCAACGAACGAATCACATGTTTTTTTATTCAAAATGGAGGTTTAAATTATGATTATCACAGGAATGGAACATTTTCAGAGTGTTTGCAAAAGGAAATTAGTCGAGTGGTACACGAAAAACAGACCAGAAACGCCAATCGACTTATCCAATGTGTTCATTGTCTGGTCTTGCAAAACATTGCAGAATTACAAGTGTCTTGAATCAACTACAGTCAGTGGTGATGGTATCTATGCTGAGTATACTTATAACGGCAATAAACAGGAATTATATGAAGATGTGTATAAGAAGTTAACCAATACTTGCCATACGGAGGAATAAGAAGGCAGATTCTAATATCAAAAAAAACAAAAAGAAAGAAGGTCTTTTTATGAGGAAAAAATTAATTCTACTGATTTTATCAGCCGTCCTTGTGGTGGCAATGGCACTGCCGGCACTCGCTTGTACGCCGCCGCTACACCCTCCAAAAATGCCAGATATGGAAAAAGCATATGAAGCTTGCAGAGAAGCTGGGAAGAAGGCTGCTGAGAATGTAGTGATTCCGGATTCATATTTTAAAAACGAGACAGAGACGGAATCCGAGACCGAAACGGTAATTGAGACAGAGACGGAATCCGAACAGGTCAATGAATATTATTTCGGATGGGAAAAATATATCCCCAAATCACTAAGAAACAGGTGGGCTAGCTTTCTCAGGAGGTGATCCAGTTTATCTCACTTGTCGGGGTCAAGGCAAATACTCAAAAAAGAGGTATAGAAATATGACCGATGCAATGATAACCGGAGTGGTAGCCATCATAATCTGCATGATTAACAATGCATTTCAACAGTATCGTGTAAAATTACATCATGACGAGACAACGACGATGATAAGTTATAAGATTGACGAGCTGACAAAGCGAGTTGACAAACATAACAGCATCATCGAACGCACATATGCATTAGAGAAGCAGATGGCTACAATGGACGAAAAAGTCCGTGTAGCAAACCACCGAATAGCGGATTTAGAGGAAAAGGAGCGTGTATAGAATGTTTAGAAATTGCGTATTAAAACCCGATGTAAATACAGTTAAGTGGTTCAAAGCGGCCGGGGTGAGAGCTGTCAAGACCATGGCTCAGACTGCCGTGGCACTGATTGGGACTAATGCGTTCATCACTGCTGTGGATTGGAAGATGATCATCTCTGGCGCTGTGATGGCCGGAGTTGTGAGCATCCTGACAAGTGTTGCAGGCATTCCGGAAGTAGAAGCAGAATAGAGAGGAGATAGGCTGATATGAGTAAGACATTTAAACAGAAAGAATGGGGAACAGTGCATGGAATTTCCATGGCTGCTTCTGGCTGTGGCCCTTGCAGTATTGCATCCATCGTTTCCAATCTGGTCAAGGACATTACCCCAAAAAAGGTTGCCGAGTGGCTCTACGCAAACGGCGATTTCTTTTCGTCCGGCACAACACGTGCCGGTGTAACTGCTGCTTTCAGAAGTTACGGATTCGATGTTGTCGGATACTACAAACCGGAACATTCCGGCGGCACAATCTGGAAAAATGCGATGGCAAAAATGAAGTCCTTAAAAGGCGACTGGTGGGCCGTGTTCTTGACGGTCGGAAAGGTCAACGGGGCAAAGGATAACTTCTGGACATCCGGCGGGCACTTCTTAGCCATCACGGACTACAAGGACGGAAAGCTGTATGTTCGTGATTCTGGTGCAAGAAACAACACCGGATATTTCAGCCCTGAAAAGCTCAGATACGATACCAACGTCATCTGGATCGTGCAGAAAAAATCTGGCAAGAAGGCTTATACAGGCGAGTTCCCTACTCTTCCGTCAAAAGGCTATATCGGTGAAGGTGACACTGGATCAGAAGTTAAGAAGGTGCAGCTGTTTTTGAAATGGTACGGCACATACAAGGACAGAGTAGACGGGAAATGCCTTGGAAGGACTGTAGCAGCTATTAAGGCGTTCCAGATTGCAGAGGGAGAGACAACTGATCTGAAATTCGGACCATCTTGTTTGAGAAAAGCTAAGACTGTCAGAAAGTAAACAAGAATATGAAAAAAGCAAAGGAAATGCTGCTAGAAGATGCATTATCTTCCGCTATTCATTCAGAGAAGCACAATATACGATTAAAAAAGGCTCTTACTCTTTCAGCCGTTTTTAATATCTTATGTCTTGTATATTGTGCATTTAAAAAGCATGGATAGAGGCTTAATCAAATACTTTTGGGATTGTGGAGACAGTCAGATCATCGAATTTGCGATGATCCGGGCACGGCTGAACAGAAGAGAGAAAGAGGCTGTCAGCCTTCTTCTGGACGAATGTTATACACAGGAAAAGGCGGCGGAAGTGATGGATATTTCAGTACGGAATGTTCAGAAAATCTGGTACAACGCCGCAGACAAGCTCCTGTCAATTCCTTGGGTTGTAGCCTATGCAAAAGAATTAAAAAATAAATAATATGCGTAAATATAGCGTATCTGATTCGTTGGATACGCTATATTTTTTTGTTTAAATATACAGTAGAAAGGGGGATGCCGATGTATAAGCGATACAACCCCAATCCGATAGCAGCGAGAGTCGGCGACTGTACAGTCCGGGCAATCAGTAAGGCGACAGATCAGACTTGGCAATATACTTATGTGCAGCTGTGCCTGTACGGTCTGTTAATGTCCGATATGCCGTCAGCCAACAGTGTATGGGGCGCATATCTGTTAGATATAGGCTTTTCAAGAAAGATGGTTCCAGACGTACACGGTAAGATATATACCGTCTCAGATTTCGCCAGAGAGCATCAGAAAGGCATCTATATATTAGCCTTGTCCGGCCATGTGGTGGCACTAGTCAACGGAGATTGGTACGACACATGGGATTCAGGGCAAGAAATCCCGCTGTACTACTGGCATAAAAAGGAGGAGAGCGCATGAATTATCCTTACGGAAATATGAACATGAATAGTTATTCACAGTATCCGAATTTTGGTGGCGGATACAATCCACCTGTTCCTGATCAGCTGAGTCAGCTTCGGATGCAGAACGCATTCAACCAGATGAATCAACCGGTTCAGCAGCAGCCGACCAATCCAGATGAACGAATCTGGGTACAGGGAGAGGGAGCAGCGCAGGCTTATCTAGTAGCGCCGAACGGATTTGTTCGATTGTGGGACAGCACTGCCCCGGTATTCTACGAAAAGAGAGCCGATCAGACGGGAAAGCCATATATGGAAGTGTTCGAATACACCCGAAAAGGTGCACAGACTCCGAATCCAGAGTCTAAACGGACGGATGCGGATAATGTTATAGAGAAACAACTTAAGTCACTAGAAGAGCGTGTAGGCATTCTTGAAAAGAGAGGAGCGATCGCAAATGATGCAGCAGATTCCGAATAATCCAATGCAGATGATACAGCAGTTCAATCAGTTTAAAAACTCTTTCACGGGAGATCCGAAGCAGGCCGTCATGAATCTTCTTCAGAGTGGTCAAATGAATCAGGATCAGTTGAATCAGCTACAGTCGATGGCAAAGCAGTTCCAAAGCCTCATCGGAGGGAATGGACATAAATGAAAAAATCATGGCCAATGGTTTAATAGATAAAAAAGGAGTGTGTTTGAATGAGCTTAACAACAAGTGAAATGACCCCTGCCGACTTTGCGGCGGTGACAGGCAATAACAACAATGGAACATGGGGCGATGGTTCATGGTTTCTTATTATTCTTTTCCTCTTCGTTTTCTGCGGATGGGGCGGCAACGGCTTCGGAGGCAACAGAAACGGTGGCGGTGCGGGAGTAGTAGACGGATACGTCCTGACATCCGACTTCGCGAACATTGAAAGAAAAATTGACAACGTCAATAATGGCTTGTGCGACGGATTCTATTCACAGGCTCAGCTTGTGAACGGTGTGCAGCAGAATTTGAGCAACGGCTTCATGTCTGCTGAGATTTCCAGAGCCAACCAGCAGGCTGGACTGATGCAGCAGCTTAATGCTATGCAGATGCAGCAGGCTAATTGCTGCTGTGAGACAAGAGAGGCTATCCAGGGTGTAAATTACAACCTTGCACAGCAGTCTTGTGAGACACGACAGAGTGTCAACACAGCGGCTAGAGACATTATCGACAACCAGAACGCAAACGCTAGAGCCATTCTCGATGCTATGACAGCACAGAGAATCGAAGCGAAGGATGCTAAGATTGCAGAACAGAGCCAGCAGCTTTTTGCAGCACAGCTTGCAGCAAGTCAGGCGGCTCAGAACGATACCCTTAAGGCTTACATGACAGGCCAGTTTGCCTACTACAATCCTCGCCCTGTTCCGGCATTCCCAGTGCCTGCCCCTTACCAGTACGGCAACTGCGGGAATGGCTGCGGATGCTAACTGAATAACGACATAAGGCAGCTTGTCGCATGACGACATGGTCAGCACTCCTCCGCTGATACTGCTTAAGTGGCGGGGTGTTGCCCTGCCACTTTTTATTTGAAAAGGAGCGTGAAAAAATGGCAGAATATACAAATTCCAATACAGTTCTAGTCGCCGCTGGCCAGAACCTTCCTCTGACAGAAACAGCGGTCAAAGGCGGATGCGGCATTGTTCACAGAGAGGGTGCCGGAATTGTTACTTTACGAGGCACTACAAACCAGTGCAAGGCCCGCTATAAGGTCAGCTTCGGCGGTAACATTGCTATTCCTACAGGAGGCACAGTTGAAGCCATCTCCGTGGCTCTGGCGATTGCCGGTGAGCCTCTTAACTCTGCGACTGCAACAGTAACACCGGCAGCTGTAGACAACTACTTCAATGTGTACGTTGCTGCTTACATCGACGTCCCTAGAGGATGCTGCGTAACGGTCGCATTGGAGAACGTATCGACAGAGGCTATTAATATCAGCAACGCAAACATGATTGTTGATCGGGTTGCGTAACGGAGGTGTGAAGAATGAATAAAAATACATTGTATGATTTGAAAGAAATGCTCTGCAAGGAGCTTGATGAGATTGCTAAGAAAGGCGAGATGAGCGCCGGGGACCTTGAGACGGTCCACAAGCTGACTGATACCGTCAAGAACATCGAAAAAATCATGTATATCGACGATAACGGCTACTCCATGGACGGAGATTGGAGAGCATCCGGCACATATGCCCGTGATGGAATGCGAATGGACGACCGAGGCATGAGTTATGCGAACAGAGGGCGTCACTATGTTCGAGGCCATTATTCCAGAGGAGACGGGCGAGAAATGAGTAGATGCCGTGACTATCTTTCTGATCAGATCAGAGACATGATGGATCGTGACGACCTTTCTCAGACGGATAGAGCGTCGCTTAAAAGGGCGTTGGAAGAATTACAGGGATAGGCGGTGAAGGACGTGGATTTGAACGAAATTAATGCTGAAATTGCGAAGCTTGAGGCAGGCGGCACGAACTATGCAGTCTGCGAAAAACTGGCGTGCCTCTATACGGTTCGTGATGGCCTTCAGAACGGGAGAGAGCCGGAGCGGGTACGAAAAGTAGAGGAATACAGCTATAGTGCTTCAAATCCACGTCAGATAGTCGCAGACGAGCCTCAGAGCGAATTCTCTCAGGCTGCTTACAGTGTGCCTGTAGATGCGCTTATATCCGTCATGGATGAGCACATGGAAGCGATACGGGCTATCTATCCGAAAGAGTACAGCACCATTGTAGAGCGGCTGAAAAGCGAAAAAAGGACGGGAGATTAATTCCCGTCCTTTTTATTAAGCTCTTACAGCCTCTCTCATGATTTTCCATACGCCCTGAGTCATTACCTCGGCAAGTTCTCCGCTTACTTCTTCAAGCTGGTTATATCCCTCTTCAAAAGAATCTAAGAGACTGTCCACGAAATTCTGATCAGAGTGATCGAGAGCTTTATAGTCCACAGGCTCTCCGTCACGGTAAATTTCAATCTCTTTCGAAAGGTCAGCATAGTATTTTTCACCCTTTGAGGCATCCCCGTTCCACGTCTCTCTTTCTATGAGCTTGCTGTAATCAATCGGTTCCTCCGGTGCCAGTTCTTCGGACATTCTTTTTAATGCTTCAATCATTTTATCATCTGTTTTCATGTTTTACTCCTCCTACGCTTTTTCTATAATTATTTTTCCACCTTCTAGCGTCATCAAAACGCCTCTGTCTTCCTCGGTGATACCGAGTTCCCTTATCATATCTACTGGAATAGAAACGCGATAATTTTTAGTGCCGCTGCCGGATGTCCCTCCGGCTTTATTTATCATTATGTTTCTGTTTACTTTCATCTATTTTGCCCTCATTATATTTTTCCAATACTGGTTTAAAAAGCTTTTCTTCTGCGTCTTTTCTTGCTTTTGCAGCATCTTCTATATTGTCGTAATAGCCTAGCTTGTAATTTGTTCTTTTAAAACAAATTTGCGATATCCATTTATTTTTTCTTTTATCCCATGATACGCCTTTAATTCCAGACGTATTGTTGATAGATATTTTCATAGATAACGAATGGATTTTTGTTCCCTCAACACAGTCTTTTTTTACTTCTTCTCTAAGAATCTGCGTACCTTTGGTGCGTTGATAATCTTCTAATACACATCCGCAGCTCCTTGTGTTCTTACCTTTAGCAGCCGTAAGGTTTTTAACTGATACTTCGACAATATTACCGCAATCGCATTTACATTTCCAGATCACACTCCCGTTAGTACCTCTTTTTTCGGTAGGAGATATAGCCACGAGTCGTCCAAATCGTTGTCCTTCTATTTTTTTAACATTCACTTGTTTACCTCCTAGCATTCACAAACGTCAGCAACTTTTAAGATGAAGGCGGCTGGATCTTCGCCTTCGCCACAATCGATAGTGATTTCGAATCTGATTCTGACTTCGCATTCGTTTGTATCACAAGCTGTGTAGTACACACATTTGTCTGCTTTGATGTCATCCGTTGCGCCATCATCAAGAACGGAATAATAACCATTTTCAACCATGTAAGAATCAAGCTCTGCGAAGCTCATTTCGTTGTTTACAAGTGACTTGATTTCGTTTGCTAATGTTTTCATAATTTAATCTCCTTTTTGTTTTGTATGTTGTCTTCCTTAACTGTCTTTATTATAGCATAGTGGACACCACTAGTCAAGAGATAATATAAAAAAGTTTAAAAAATATATACATCATGAGTATGCAGATGAATCCGACTACTCATGATGTATATCTGAAAGCGTCAAATTAAAAGCTCTATATCAAGCGCGTATGATGGTTTTTCTTTTCTTCCTAAAAATATATAATCTATCCTCTTCACAGCGTTTTTCAGAAGTATATTTTTCTCTTCCGCTGATAGATCATCGTCCCTGAGGCCGTCAACCGCAGCGCGTAACCTAATAATTTGATCGCTGTAATTTATACGCTTCGGACGGTTCTTCTTTAATGTATCTATCTTTTGACTCAGATCATTCATTTCCGCCCTGATAGAGCTGTTACGCTCTAAAAAAATATCTTCCGAATAGATTCCCTTTTCAAGTAGGTCATATTGCTTCTTTTCTTGCTCTGCCATCGATTGTAGCTCATCTTCCATCCTCTGTATCTGCTTTGTGTAAATGCTGTCATCATCAGAAGCACTGCTGTTCGTTCTCGCTTCTAATTCTATCGATATCGACTCAAGCGAGTCGGCGACATTTTTTACTGCATCGTCCAGATATGCAGACTTTCCTCCACAACCTTTTGTCCGGCATTCTATACGGTCCTTTTTGTTTTGCTTGTAAGGGTGCCGTGTCATTGAACGGCCACATTCAGAACAGTATACCAGTCCGGCAAGAGGGTTTTTGATAGCATGATCTATGTGTGCACGAGGGTCGTTTCTAAGCATTTCCTGTACACCGTCATATACATATTCTTTTACAAGGCTTTTGTGTCTCCCTTTTACTAATACAACGTCTTCGGGTTCGGCCGTGCTTTTCTTTCTTACAAGGTGCCCGTCTTCATATGAAAATTCGGTTTTTGTGTGAGCAAAACGGACATAACCTTTGTAATGCGGATTCTGAAGAACGAAGCTCACAGAAGAGCGTTCCCATTTTTGACCCCGTGGTGGTTTGACGTTTATGCTGTTTAGGTAGAACGCAATTCTTCCCAGACTTTTGTGTTCAAAAAATTTCATATCAAAAATTTTCGTCACAACCCAACCGAACTCACCGACTTCCAGTGTCGGGCCGATTTCGTCCTTTACCTTGTCGTAACCGTACGGCGGTATGCTTCCAATAAAATTCCCCTTTTGAGCCGACAGGACCCGTCCGCGCCAAAGAATTTCCTTCGTGTATTCAAGATAGTCATTCCCTCTCATCAGCTCCTGTTCGAAGAACTTGCGCTGCATCTTGTTTTGCAGGTCATATTCCATCTGTAGTGTTATTATATGCGTGTTCGAATACCTGAAAGCGTTTTCGACCTTGCCGCAGTCTTCCAGATCACCTCTTGTGAGTCGCTGCGGCTCGATAGCAAGAACCGCCTTAACATTGTCTGATTCGATGATCCGCAGCAGCTCTATCATCTTCGGACGTTCAATGATGGTTTCACCGGATACGACTTCACGAAGAATGTGATCTTCGCGGATGCGATAGCCGAGCTTTTTAACAGCCAAATCCTGCAGCATTGTTTCGTGTCGGGCCAGCACTTCCTCGACGGATTCCAGCGGACTGTCTGCCCGGCTTTTTCTTAGATATATATAGTATTCATTCATTTTTATTTTTCCTCATTTTTTTATTGTAATTTTTCGCATTCACAGTATAATGAAAGTACGGAAGATATACATTCATTTTTTTCTTTTTGCGTTGTGTAATACCACATGCACACACTTACCAACACACATGCTCTCTAGCGTGTAAATACCCATTTCGTGTACAAGTATCAAGCGCTCGATGCATGAAACCTCCTTTCGATAAAAGCCCCGACGCCAAACGGGGCTTTTATTTTTGCCCTTTTTCACTCTCGTTTGGCAGCACAATTGTGTAACACCCTTTCCCATCAATAACTGCCTGCCGTCCCCGCTTGATCGCAAGATTCAGAAGGCTCATGTTCGGTTGCACGTGTGCCGGATTGTTCAAGATGTCTTTCGATTCTGACACTTCATAACTTATCGCTATGCTTGCGGCGATGTTTAATCGGTATTCAAGCGGTGTCTGCAAGTAGGCCGTCAGCATTTCTAGGATACAGATCGGGGACGATCCGTGGCAGCCTTGCAGGATGTATAGAAGTTTCCGTTTCTGATCCCCAGTTAGATTAGATACAAGCGTCAGAAGCGCAAACCCAACATCCTTTTCATTCGCACCGGGTTCGATCCGATCAAATTCGTATGGATATAGCAGTTTAAGATAGTACGGCATCGGCTGGACACCGAGAACCAGGAACCATTCAAAACCCATTTGCTGAGACGGGCAAGACGTCCCGTTTTCCCAGTTCTGGACTGTCTTTTTGCTTACGCCCAGAGCCTTGGCCATATAGTCTTGACTCCTTCCTACAGATTCCCTTGATTCTCTCCACATCTTTGCGAACCTTTCCGAAATGTCATATTTTTTCATCATATAGAAACACTTCCTTAATTTTCCCTGTTTCGGCGTAAAAATTTTCCCTCTTTTTAACGAAAAAATGATAATTACGCAATCTCTACTGGTTTGATAGAATATAAGCGTAACTAATATATAGAAACGTTAAAAATGATTGGGATGGTGCACATGAACAAGAAGAAGCAGATCAGGGAGATTGAACAGATGCTCCTTGATGCGGACTGTGACACCGTAACGGCTGTTCACAGTGTATTGTCGAGGCTCAGGAAGCCTCGGGATGAGCGAACGTGTTGGTTCTTTAAGCTTGTCGGCGCAATTGGCAAGCGATTCAGAAAGCGGGATAGTATATGAGTAACGACGACCTAAAAATGTACATTAAGAAGCACATTGACGAGATAGAAGACAGCTCGCTGCTGCTTTTCATCTACAAGTTAATAATCAACTTGATTTAAAAGCAACAAGGCCCCTCACGATATCGTGAGAGGCCTTTAAACTACTTATTTTTTACCTCATAAGATGCCATTTTGTATGTAATTACTGTACCGCTTGGATCGTCATTGTCATACTGGACAACTTCTACTTTGTGAACGCCTACCTTGAGTGCATCGCCCTGAAGGTCAAGTGATATCTGTGAGTCTGCGAGCTGTTCTTTCGCTGTCTCTTTTCCGTCTACATAAATGTATGACAGATGTGATCCGTCCATCCCCGTTGAGTCAAGACCGATCTGATCCAGAATAGTGTCCGCTGCTTCGAAGAGTACCGGAACGTTTCCATCCTCAGATGTGCCGGATGCACAAGCGATGTACATTGTGCCGTCTCCCATGTCTTCATAGTCACCGGAAAAATCAACTCCGGCAGCTGCTTCTGTAGCCGCTTCTGTTTCTGGTGCCTCAGATACAGCGACCGTCTGTGCGGCCTCCGTTGCCGGTGCCTGTGTCTCTGTAGTCTTGCCACCACATGCTGTGATGCTTGCAACGATCATAGCGAATGTGACCGCCGTACAAATGAATTTCTTCATATTCCCTCTACTTCCTTTCTTTTATATATCAGGAATAGCCCCGGAACAATCCGGGGATTCCCAACTATCACTCTTCTGAGGTTGCCGCTTCGGCCAACCTTTTGACGAACTCGGCAAATGCCATCAGCTGTTCGTCTGTCATCTTCTCCATTGATCGGCACAGTTCCAGAGAAATTTTATATCTCATAGAACCTTTATCCTTATAGAGCCGTCCGACAAGCTCTGCCAGTTCGTCGTCGGAACCTTTTATATAAGGTTCGCCTTTTCCCGTCCTGAGCCAATGCTCATTGACGGAATACATTCGGCATATATCTCGTATTGTTCTATCCGCAAGTGAACGTTTTCCAGTCTCTACAAGAGAAATATAATTCTTTGTAAGTCCTACTTTTTCAGCAAAATCCTCTTGCGATAAATTCAGAGATTGGCGAAGCGCTCTCACTTGGTCCTTCATTTTATCACCTCTCTTCTGATGATTCTATTATATATCATTAGTCATACAATGTCAAACAAAAAATAAAAATATTTCAAAAATAGATTGACAAAGTGTGACTAATGGGCTATAATAATCATACAAAGTCAAACACAAACAACCACAAGGAGGAAATAAAAAATGAAAAAATTCGAAATCGGAAATAGATACTATGAAAGCGGTCTTACATATGAGATCACAGGAAGAACAGCAAAGTGCGTAAAATATGTTGCAATTCAGCACGCCGGAAAGTTCAACGAGAGAAGAAGCGAAGAAAGAAAAGCAAAAGCCCTTGAGTGGACAAATGGCGAAGCTTTCATTGATGGCAGCAGAACAATAGAAGCATAGAACATAGGGAGGCGAAAGCCTCCCGGAAAGGAAGGAAAGAATGAAACGAGAATACATGACAGACGAACAGGTTGAACAGGAAATTGAGAGGTTACTGGAATCGGATCATGTGAAGCTTTCAAAGCATGAGCAGCAGGTGAAGAATCGCCGCAGGCAGTACATGTATCAGCTCAGATGGCATGAGAAGCGAGGCCGAGAGCTTCTGGCATCAGGTGTTACAGAAGAAGTATTAAACCGGATGGAGAAGGAATTGGAAGATGAATAATTTTACCGGCGTCGGTAAAGCCGTAGCGTCAAAGCAAGCGCCGGATTTAAAAATATAAGAAAGGGGGTCTTTGAATGGCTGAGAAAATGACAAAGATGGAGCGCCATCAGGCGTATGATGACATTTTGGAATATTGCGATAAGATTCAGAGCCTGTATGATCTCGGAAGAGTATCTGGGACAGCTGGAACACTCGCAATGATGGCAGAAGCGGCAGAGATTCAGAAGAAAGAAAGAGGTGCGTAATATGCGGATTAACCGAAAAAAAATTGATGTTGTAAATTCTTGAAAAAATCAAAGTGAATTAGAATGTTTGCAGTTACGGTGCACCAAATAATGATATTTTTGTTTTGAACAATTTGATGGAAGGGAGGGACAAGGATGAGAATTAGCAAAGAGAAGTATGAGTTAGCTATGGCCAGAGCATGTAAGGAAAGAAAAGACCTTATAGCAGCAGGGATTCCAGTCGGTACTTTGGCTAGAATTTATAGTAGCGAATTGAAGCCGGTTTCAGTTGGTAGAATTGCTCAGGCAATTGGATGTGATGTAACAGACATCATTGAAGATTAGGAGGCATAGAAGAAAGAGGTGCATGTTTGTGATTATGTCGGAAAGGTAAGGTGTTTATAATGACAGATCAGAAGATCCCAACAATGCTGACAATACCGCAGATAGTAGAGCGGTTCCCGGCACTCAATTATAATTTTGTTCGCCGTTTATGCATTGAAAACAAAATATGCTATGTGAGAGTCGGCAGGGGCCGATATTTGATCAATCTTGAAAAGTTCGTTGATTGGCTGAATGGTGATGAAAAAAAGAACTGTGAAAGTCAAAAAAAAGAGGTGCATGAGATACTTATTGACAGATACAAATTAAAGATTGAGCTTATGAAAAGAGGCATGACACAGAATCAGCTGGCTGAAATGTGCGGATTATCCCGTGTAACAATTAGTAACATAGCATGTGGACGTCCTTGCAGTATTAAGACATGTTATAAAATTGTGCAGGCACTGGGCATGGAAATTGAAGATTTAAAATGGGAGGAATAAATGAATGAACGAAATTAAAATTTTTGAAAATCAGGAATTTGGCAAAGTGAGAGCTTTGGAGATTGATGGCAAGCCGTATTTTGTCGGCAAGGATGTAGCACAGATTTTAGGTTATAAAGATACTTCAGATGCTTTGAAGAAGCACGTTGACGAAGAGGATAAGCTGACTCGGCGTTTTGCCGACTCAGGTCAGAATCGTGAAATGTATATTGTAAATGAATCTGGCCTTTATAGTCTTGTCTTATCCAGCAAGCTTGAATCGGCCAAACGCTTTAAACGTTGGGTAACTTCCGAAGTTCTCCCATCCATCCGCCAGACAGGTGGTTATCAGATGACAATGCCGCAGGGTAAGGAGCTGTTAGCTCTGGCAGTTCTGGAAGCACAGAAGACCATCGAGGCACAGAACAAGGATATCGAGCGTATGAAGCCGAAGGAAATCTTCGCTGATGCAGTAGCAACAAGCAACACGACGATTCTGATCGGAGAGCTTGCGAAGCTTTTGAGACAGAATGGCATTGATATCGGACAGAACAGACTATTTTCGTGGCTTCGCGAAAATGGTTACTTGATAAGGCAAAAAGGCAGCGCTTACAATACGCCGACACAGCGAAGCGCCGACCTTGGTATCCTGACAACAAAAGAGACTGTGATCGTCCGTTCGGATGGATCTACAGAAGTCAAAAAGACAGTCAAAGTCACAGGAAAAGGGCAGCAGTATTTCATCAATAAGTTTTTGAAGGCTGCCAGCTAATCGGAAGGATGGTGAGCGCATGAAAAGAAAAGGTAATGATGACGAGCTGTATCTCGCAAACGTGCTTCATTTCGAGAACTGTACGGTCTACCTCTATAGACCGATATTGACACCAGAAGAGCGGGAACGCCGGTATGAAAATATTCGCAGGGCACTGCGGAGAATAGGGCCGTCACTTATCGCGGCAGAAGAAAGAAGAAAGAAAAAGGAGATGGAGAAAAATGAGCAAGCTGCAAATTCCTCAGTGGGAGAAGAGAGAAAAGACGATCTATGTCGAATGTGAAGAGGTGGACGACCGCACGGCTATCAGCCCGATCAAAGCGGCAGCGTGTGAGGTGGCGTGTGGTATGCATCTGCTTGCGTTCCTCGCATCGGCTTGTATCTTCGTAAATACGAGCTTTAACCTATCAACACTTTTATTCACATTATATTGTGCCTTTGGGGCGTTCTGGTTCGGATCAGCCGCAAGCAGCATAGGAGGTATGTATGAATAGAAGAAATGGCAAGTGGATTGATGAGTTTGCTTATAAGATAGCGCTTTCTGCTCCGTGCGTATGCATGGGGACACTAGCTGCTTTAGTGTGGGCGGTTATCTTGAAACTTTTGAATTCAATGGTTTTCAAGGTTATCGTGTCAATTCCGGCGGTCATCCTGCTTGTATCCATTGCCATTCTCTTATACGAGATATGGAGAGGCGATTTTGAAGACAATGATTAATATTTAGTAGGAAACAAAATGACTATCAAAAATGAAAAAGCCAACTGGTCCGCCAACCAGTCAGCCGAAAAAAATGAAAAAATCACTCATCGTGATTATATCACAGCGTTGCCGGTTTTGAAAGAGACTGTTGAAATCTATGTTGAAGATTTCGAAAATCTTGTCAGATCAGACACAAAAATGATGATTTTGACAGAACTTTTTGAGAACAAAGCAACTGTCACGCAAGACGTTCTGTTTACGATCCTCGGCGTTGAGAAAGGAAGAAAATGAAAAATCTAATATCAACCAGAGAAATGAGTCATGAAAAGTGGCTCGAATACAGAAAAAAAGGCATCGGCGGATCTGATGCCGGTGCAATCTGCGGTCTCAATCCGTATGTGTCGCCGGTGACGGTGTGGGCTGACAAAAAAAGCAAGATTCCGCCGAAACCTGACAATGAAGCAATGAGACAGGGGCGAGACTTTGAAGACATCGTCGCAAAGCGTTTTTGCGAGGAGACAGGAAAGAAGGTTAGGCGCTGCAATTACATCATCCAGCATGACGAATATCCTTTCATGTTGGCGAACGTTGACAGATTGGTCGTCGGAGAGAGTGCAGGCCTTGAGTGTAAGACATGCAGCGCTTACAATGCCGACAAGTGGAATGATGGAAAGATACCGATGCATTACGAAATTCAGTGTCACCACTACATGGCGGTGACTGGACTTGACAAATGGTATATTGCTTGCCTGATTCTCGGCGTTGGATTTGTATGGCATACGATAGAGCGTGACGAAGAGATTATTAAATCGCTTGAAAGCGTAGAGGAAGATTTTTGGAATCGGTATATTATCGGTAAAGAAATTCCAGATCCGGACGGCAGCACAGCATACACAGAGATGATCAAGCAAATCTATCCTGAAAGCTCAGACGAATCACCGGTTGATCTGTACGGATATGATAGTCAGATTGACAGAATCATGGAAATCAACGACTTGATGAGGACGTTGGAAACGGAGAAATCACAGATTGAGCAGAGCATCAAAGTCTATATGAAAGAGGCTGAACGGGCTGAATCTAATAACTATAGAGTTACATGGAAAACAACCGTTTCAAATCGAATTGACAGCAGCAGGCTTAAAAAAGAGATGCCTGATGTGTATAAAAAATACTTAAAACCGTCTGAATCAAGACGGTTCACCATCAAAAATTTACAGGAGGAATAAAAATGGCAGATTTAAAAACAGCATTGGCCGAAAAGGCAGCAGGCAGCAAGGAAGTGAAAATAACAAAAAGCATGAAGATTGAAGACATGATTAAGGCCATGTCTCCGGAAATCAAAAATGCTCTTCCGGATGTGATCACTCCGGAGAGATTCACCCGAATGGCACTCAGCACCCTTAACAACAACGTAAAACTCAGGGAATGCGCACCGGTTACGTTCTTGGCCGCTATGATGAACGCCGCACAACTCGGCCTTGAGCCTAACACACCACTCGGTCAGGCTTACCTTATCCCGTATAGAAATCACGGAAAGATGGAGTGTCAGTTCCAGATTGGCTACAAAGGCCTTATTGACCTTGTCTACAGAAACCCGAACATTCAGACCGTACAGGCTCAGTGCGTTTATGAAAATGATACTTTCGAATACGAGCTCGGTTTAGATCCAAAGCTGGTTCATAAGCCGGCATTAACCGATAGGGGTAGCTTAATACTTGTCTACGCACTTTGGAAGGCTGAAAACGGCGGCTACGGCTTCGAGGTGATGAGTAAAGAAGACATCGACGCTCATGCTCGCCGATACAGTCAGTCATACAACAGCAGCTCTAGCCCGTGGAAGTCAAATTTTGAAGAAATGGCGAAAAAGACAGTGATTAAAAAGTGCCTGAAATATGCCCCTCTTAGATCCGATATCCTTAGAGCTGTAAGCACTGACGAGACGATCAAGAGCAGCATCAGCGTTGATATGTCCGAGGTTGCTCCTGACGAAGTAGCAGGAGAATATGAAGAGATGGACAGCGTTCCGGAAGGCTCTACAACAGGCGAGAACGAATAGAAAGGAAGTAAGACATGAAAGGATATAAAGGATTTAAAAAAGGGCTTATCTGCAAAGATAAACAATATGCAGAGAATACTGTTTTTGAAGAAGAAGAAGCCGTGATTTGTAAAAATGGGATGCATTTTTGCAAAAATCCGTTTGACGTTCTTGATTATTATGGATTCGTTGACGAAAACGGTCATATGAATGAATTTTCGGAAGTTGAAGCCCTTGCAGATACTGTCACTTACGATGAAAAGAAATTTTGCACGACCAAACTGAAGGTAGGTGCAAAACTGTCATTCGCCGGATTCATCAAGGCGTGCATCGACTTTGTGATGGAAAAGACGGCTGTTGAAGTTGAAGCAGATGAGAACGACGAAAATGTGATTTGTTCGAAAGAAAAAGGTGCACAGATTTGTTCTAGCGGGGACTCTTCGAAGATTGGTTCTAGCGGGGACTCTTCGAA
>ERZ1034913.343-NODE-343-length-40587-cov-10.075496_pt1 | contig 40587 bp, 90 predicted proteins | sample MGYA00520697_ERZ1034913 | MGnify/ENA primary metagenome ERZ1034913 (study PRJEB33766, sample SAMN09781786) | gut metagenome | biome: gut microbiome | host: Homo sapiens | place: Madagascar | study: EMG produced TPA metagenomics assembly of the PRJNA485056 data...
TGAGTTATATCCTATTATAATACTCCCTAATTTTTGTTTTAAATCTTCATCAAAAAATTCAAATGTATCAATTCCAGTCCTCAATGAGCAATTTTCAAAAAATTCACTTGGATGCACTACTTTTCACCACCTTTCTGATATTTTATTCTCTTGTTTGTTGGGATTCCCATAACCGAATGGCTTAGATATGATTAAAAATTTTCCGAATGAAAGATTGGTTTACTGTGACTCTCCTATATTATTAAATTCTCTGCCTTCAATGATATTCTGAATACCTGTTTTACATTTTTCTAAAGCAAAAGCATATGCGTTATTATAGATAAGTTTGTCGTGTTCTGCCGTTGGATTGGTGTATACACTATCAATAGCTTCATCAATACCATCTATAAACCTACCAAGTCTTTCATTTACTTCATTATTGACAAACGCATCATCATATAGTTTTGCAGTCGCTCTCAAACCTCTTGATTTATTCGCATGTTCAAAAGCTCTCAACTCATCTTTTCCGAGCCACTTCACCCATGCACCGCAATCATCACAATAAAGTCCTGTGTTATTGCCTTTTACTTCTGTATGTAGTGAAATGCTTCCACATTTCTTACAACAATTCTGATACATATTTTCACCTCCAATGTATTATTCTCTGAAAATCCAAGGATATGTGCGTTTCTTTCTAATGCAAAATATATACCATATATAGTACATATTGCTTATTCTCAATACTATATATGGTATATTTACAACAATTACTCGCTTAATTCTGCAAGTGCCTTATCTAGATCCTCATCGGACATGTTCTCAAGTGCTGCATCCTGTCTCTTAGCCTTGATTTCAAGCAATCTCTGTCTCATCTCAGCGTTCTTCTTAGCATCTTCTCTCTTCTTCTTCTCATCCAGCTTCACACCAACAATATACTTAACAATTTCAATCTTGTTAGAAATCTCCTCGTCTTCCTTTGACTTAGTATTCAGAAGGCTCTCTTCTTCAGACTTCTTTACTTCTGCATTGAGTGTCTTAAATACTGAGTCCAAATTTGTGAGAGATAAAGTCCACAAATCAATTACGTTAATCATTCCTCTGAATGGGAACTGATAATTTGCTCTTGTTGCATTGATAAATAATTCGTTGTTTGTCATAATAATAATCTCCTTTTCTAATTAAAACTTAATCTTCATTACACGCTCTGTTGCACCCTTAACCTTAACAACTAAATCTGCTCTCTTTGTCATAGAGAATCCAATCCCTGAAAGCTGATCGTCAGTATCTTCTACATGACACTTAGCACCTAAAGCCTCAAATACTCTCTTATGCTTCATTAAATCATTGTCAAGGAACTCAAGATAAAATCCATTAGGCTCTTCGCTATTTACACAATCCTTCAGGAAGAAGAATAAATGTCTGTGACCAATTCCGTCCTGCTCGTCAAAATAGTTTGGACTATAACTGATTACTGATACAGGAACGAACTGATTTGTATTTACACTCCAAATCTCACGGCTTGAAATAGATGAATTTCCTGCTAATTTCTCCTTAATTGAGAAGTTTCCATTCTCATCGAGTGTTACTTCTGCAACCTGAACCTTTTCATCAGTTCTCATTGACTTATCGTAATCAAACTTGTAAATTTCTCCATTAAATTCAATCTCAGCTCTAAATCCATGCCTTACGCTTCCCGAATACTGATGTACAAAGAATTTATAAACACCTGGTTTCATTCTTGACAGGTCTTCCCAAGTAATATTCTCTACTGCAACCTTTCCATTTGGATGAATAATATCAACGTCTAACTGACCACCCATTCTTGAAACACTTGGCTTTCTACAATTTCTAAAGAAAATTTCATTCTTATCTGGCTCAATACAATGTGCATCAAGGTCGTAATTATCATGACCATCTTCATTCCACTGAATAGAAAATCTGAGTACACCATCGACATTACCGCCAGCAGCTTTAACATTCTGCTTCATATCAGAATCAGTAATGTTTCCTGAATAAGCCCAAGACAATCCATTATTCCACTTAAACATTGTCTTAGCGTCTGGATTAACAGGTGCAATCATAGAAACAAAGTTCTTTTCATGCTTATTCTCTACAAAAGCTTCAATCTCCTTTGCAGTTGGAAGTACCTTATCAATGAAATCCTGTGCTGAAATCTCTTCAACTTTTGAGAATTTCTTAGGACTTACAGCAACATCCTTTTCCATTTGACCAAAAATATCATCTGCACCAACCATTCTTCTTGCAGCACTCTTATTTGAGAACAGTACATTATTTACAGTAATATCATTAAGATTAGCAAATCTTCTCTGTAATGAATCCATATATCCAAGTTCTGTAATGGTCTTCTTTGCATCCTCAAGCATCTTCTTTGTAAAAATAGCCTTTGGACGCTTATAATTGCTTGGAGCGACAATCTGTTCATACTTCTTAACTGCTGTATCGAGATCCATATCCTCACTTACATTGATAAGAAATGTTCCAATAGAATGATTTCTAATTCTACCAATAGCCATACCTGCTGTTACTGACTTCTCCCAAGCATATAAATCCTTTTCAGTATCAGAAGTCAGCTTATCATATTCCTTCTTATACTTCTTGAACTCTGTGAGTACACCTTTCCACTCTTCGCCCTTGTAAAGTGTATTTGAATTGATAAGTTCAAGAATTGTATCAAGTGCTTCCATAGTAATCTCATCAAGAGAACGCTTAAATACATTTCTTGTGTCTCTGAACTGTCCCTTAACTTCCTCGTTTGAACGACTACTTCTATTTACGAACTTGCTTGGAAGCTCTAAGAATAAATGATCCCACTGATGAGACTTTCCATTAATTTCCTCAAAGTTAAAATCAGTACCAATCTTAGGGAACTTGGTTGTATAAATATCTGTAACTGTATGAGCTTTTACAAAAGCATCAAGTGCATCACATACTGGCTGATATGTTGTATCACCAAGATTCAGTTCCCAAATCGTATGAATCTGGTTATCCTTGATAGTGACAGCAGAACCAATATTCTTAATAAACTGTCTACAACAACTACAATCATGTTCCCTACGCTCTCTGAAAATCTCATTTGTACCAGCAGGGAAGCTATCAAGATATGTATTCCATAATTCATCCTTATCTACATTTACTTCAAATAAATGTGTTGCCTCTTTCTGCATTTCATCGAAGTGCTTCTGTAAAGCCTTCTTAAACATCATAAATCCATCCATGTTTTGTACCTCTTCTTTCTTATATTTGTTTTTGTTAATTGTTTCTACTATTATATTCTCCGTTTATATCAAACCAGTCGCTTTATCTGGATTTTCATTAGCCCATTTTATCCATCTTTCAGCATAAGGTTCAGTCTTATTATTTAATCCAAACACTTCTCTTACAATGATATATCCTTCACCAATCGACTCTTCCATATCTTTCGTGTTATTATCTACATCATCTGCATCTAATGGTCGAAACACTGTCTTGGTAAAATATCTTCTACCATTTTTCTTTGTTGTCGTGATTTTATTTATCTTATCCTTATATAACTTCCATACACCAGATGAATCTTTGTTGATCTGCCCTACATAATCTCCTACGTTTAACATATTGTCTCCTTTCTTAATTTCGCATGAATCAAAATTTTATTGTTACTCATCACATCTTCCCATTTTTATACCCAAAGCCCTCTTATTTAATTCTTCGATCTTTTTCTTTGGAATAATGTCTTCAATAGTTCTATAAATCTTACTGCGACAATTTTTACACAAATTAAATCCATTAACTTGAATTAAATCACATGGTTCACCATTTATGAAAGTAGCTGCAATCGGTAACGAATACTCATTATATTTATCAACTTCCTTATCACATAAATCACAAAAATATCTAACCATATATTCTTTCCTTTCTAAAACCCAATGAATCGAAGTTTTCTTAGTAAACTTCTGCTACATCATCATATTCTCTTGATAAATATTCAACTAAATCCTTATAAATATCTAATTGATGTTCGTATAAATAATTACATAATTCAATGTCACTATCGAAAAACTTTTCAATGGCTGTGGAATTAGCCCATCTATCAAAAGCACTTTCCGTTGAAACTCTAAGCATCCATCTATTTTTTGTTCCGCTATGAGGTTCTACTACCATAAAAATAACTGTACCTGTTCTTGCTTCTAAATGACCTTCGTATTCGTCAATCTCGTAATTCTGACCATTATTCATCTGGTCGTTCTCAAACCATCTTCTTATATTTTCCATTCCTTAACCTCCACTCCCTAAGAAATCGAACTTTACTGTGACAATAAATAACTTCTTTCCTCTATATAAAATTCTTTATGCCATCTATCCATTAAGTCATAATGATTTTGTTCCATATAGCAAGATGAACCATTATATCCATCGTATTCTTTCCAGATAATTTCTTCTGCCAAGATATGCAACTCCTTGTGTGATAACGATTTTAGAAAATCTCTAAATGTTACATAATTTATTCTCTTGTCTAATACTTTCTTAAGTTTTGTTTTTCTTCTAAACATCCTTTCCACCTCACAATCCATTTGAAAGAGAAATTTCAATATTTATTCTCCTTAAAATTCAATTTTCTGTCCTACAAATTTCTGAATTTGTTCATTTACATCACTTGGATAAGTTTTTACAACGTAATTTTTATCAACTTTTATTTTTGTGATAACATTATTGTCATCAAACCAAATTCCTCCAAGTGTACCTCCTGGTATTCTGATTGCTAAACATTTTTCATTAATGCAATATTTATCAACCAATATATAATGTTTCCAAAGATCATCTGCGTTAATTCCTGCCAACTTATCCAGCTCTGATGTAATATCACAAAAATATTCTTCCATTTTACTATATTTGTTGTCAGTATATTTGTTAATTAATTTCAATATAATCACCTCGCTTCTGTTGAAACAAAACATTCATTCGATTCTTATAAATTCATTAAAGCAATTACATCTTGAACAGATATATTTTCTCTTTTGCTTTCTCAATAATTCTATCGTAATTTGGTTCAAAATCTTCCTTGTCATTGCAACCATATTCACAACCTTCATATTCATCATAACTTCTACAAAAATTACATTTATTAAATTCGTTGTACATATTTATTTTTTCTTCCAAATCATAATCCATTGAAAACCACTTTCTTACTAAAACTCGCCAGCTTTACCTTGATTGATTTCTTTACATTTCTGCTCACATTCTTCCAAGGTTTTGAATAATGTATTCTCACTTCTATTCTTGATATTTACATATTCTCCAATAGGATCAACCTTATATTTAACAGTTGTTACATCTTGCCAAATGCTTGCGTTGATTCTTCTGATTCTAACCTTATGTGGAGCAACAACTGTCTGTTTAATAATAATTTTTCCAGACATGTTGCACTGTTTACAAAGAATTTCGTAACCATTGTAGATAATTTTCTTTGTCCCTTTGCATACAGGGCAATCAATTTCTACATTCTTTCTTGCATATGTATAGCATACTTCGCCAATCTCGAATTTATTATCAATCGTTTTCATGTAAATCTCCTTTCAGGCTCTCATACTCTCTTAACATTGCAGCATAAGTTTCATCCTTACTTGCATAATACTCATCGTCCAATTTTTCCCGAATTTCTTTCTTGCGCTTATCTAATTCTTTCTTCAGCTCTTCCTTTCGTTTACGTTGCTCTACACGCTTCTTGTAAGCAGAAATATCTACTTTCCCAATGACTTCTGCCGTAATACCTACACTATACCGCCTCTTTGCTTCTTCAGGAGTAATAATTTCTGCAATGTTACTAGGATTAGAACTTCCACTAAACACAGCAAGATCACCAACTTGATATTTATTACCATCATCATATATTGCAAAATAATATGGCTTAGCTCCGTATTTAACGACTGCAACCTGTGAATAACCTTCTAACTGTTTCATAATATCCCTCCTATGCGATTCTAATCATCTGATCATACAAACAAATACCTCTGTTATTAATTGCCTTGTTGACATGCAAATGACCAAACAGATGTTTTTTATATTCAGTTGCAGCTTTTACTTCTTCTAAATAATTTGTCAACACATCTGGTTCATACAATCCTTTGCCGCACATAAGATACAACTCTGATGTGGAAGGACTATGTGTAATGATATAATCAACTACATTATTATTCTCTTTTAAAACATCTAATCCATGCTGCATTTCTTGTTCTGTTGGTAGTTCTTCTTCCCACCATGATAAATCTTTAATGCGGTACATATACTTACCTTGTTTATCAAGTTTTCTTGCTTTTTTTCGCCAATCTTCATCATCATAATCAAGAATGCCATCCTGAATGTCATGACTACTTGCTCCACCAAAGGCAAAAAATTTCTTATCTTCAATGGTGAAGACTTCACCTCGCATTAAGTGGAGTACATGAGATCTGATCTCGTGTACTTTACCTCCATGCCATTCTTTCTCTGGATATGTAAATAATTGTGGATGATTTGAATGATTACCATCAACAAATACTGTGGTGAATGGCTTGTTTTCCAACCAATCTAGCCAATATTTCTCCTGTTTACTTTCACCATCTCGATTCCACACAAGACCAAAATCACCAAGAATGATAACTGTGTTATCGTCCTGCTTTTCTTGATTTTTGATAAACTCTTTCTGTTCGTAAAAACTATGTACACCAAGTCGTTCAGGATTACCATGGATATCTCCTGTCACATATACTCCCATTACTTCTTACCTTTCTTCTGAGTATTCGCAGCTTCTCTAACCTTTTTAAATCTCTCTATTTTGTCTTTACCCATCTGATAATCCAACTTTGCCATGATACTCTTCCAACGTGCTACCTCTGTTTTCTTTGCCATATTTATTACCTCCGTAAATTCATATTAAATTTGCATCAACTGCAATGGATACTTAGGGACTCGAACCCTAGACCGTTCAGTTATGAGCCGAATGCTCTCACCATCTGAGCTAAGTATCCTTGGTTGTCTCCTGTAGGCTCATGACACCTACAACCTCATGAGGATATGGAGACTTTTGTATAAATACCAGCATCTGTCTATACAAGCTGCCCTAGCAGGATTCGAACCTGCAAATGACTGGATCAAAACCAGTTGCCTTAACATTTGGCAATAGGACAACAACAGTGTTTGAAGTGTTACACCTCACTATATGATTCTTTTATTTCTCCTTTCTCTTCATCCATTCAGGATGTGATTCTACTAATCGTACAAACTGACAACTGCATATATCATCTCTATAGCGGCTTGTAAATGATGTTTTACCATTCTTCCAAATATACACCACACCATTCTTAAATTTCGCAAAATGTCCTTTATCAGCGTTTCGCAGAATATTAACTTGATAGTATACCTTTGTATCTACTGGCACTTTCGACCAATCCACCTCGTATTCTACATGCTCGGATTCTGCCCATTCTTTCACACATTGATCATTACAACGAAACCTCATGTTATCTGGTTGAAACAAACAATCGCAACATTTTAAATTTGCACATTCACACGGATTACCATCGCTTTTTCTCACGGCAATTTGTTGTCTTCTAACCGCAAGATCAGCCAATTCCTTCGCATAAAACTCAACATTCTTCATAAAAACTCCTTTCAAATACCTATTCTCTCTCCTGTCGATCCTCAATAGTCGCATCATTACTCACTTAATTTTATAAAATGGGGTTAAATTCCTTTCTTTATGACATTTTTTGCATCTAATTGTGATATAATGTTTTGTTTCTTTTATTTCCTCATTTCTATATTTTGCAGGTGTTCGCTGAACGTCAGCAACAAAATAATATGTATGTTTACAAAAAATTCTTTTTAACATATAACCTCCTATGCAGCTTTGGTTTTTAAATACTCTTGAAATGCCAATTTCATATTCTCAAAATTTACTCTCTGGTTCTGATCAAACTCATATGTAGTGTTAGCATATTCATCTACCCACTCGGCAAATTCCTTGTCGGTATTGTTCTGATAAACATATGCTGTGATCGCCAATAAAGCATTGTGGCACTGATGGTAAAGTGGAGAGCTGATACGCACTACACTATCTACATATTCTCCATATTCCTCTAAATCATCACTTGTAACATCAGGATTTACTGACTTAACGAGTTCCAAGCTATCATCCAACTCAATAACTTCTGCTGCTTCTTCGTGTGCCTCATCTTCTACTACAACTTCGTTATTCACACCAAAATACTCGTTCATTAATGCTATCAGCTTCTCAAGTCTCGGCACAATCACATACTTATCTTTTGTACTCTTGCTCTGTTCCATGAGATCATCAAATGACTCACCATCAATCTTCTTACTATGTAATGACTGAGAAAACTCAGCCATAAATTCGATAAATCTCTTATCTGGTTCACCAAGATTTACAAATCTTCCAAACAGACCAAACCATAAGAACGAGTTCTTGGAGTCAAACTTCTCCAGTGTGTTTTCATCTGCAATTACTGACAGTCGATCCACAAGATCCTCAAAATTATCAAACATCTCTTCTGTTGCGTTCTCTTTTAGAAAACTACACATCTCAGACTGATTTTTCTTCCAGTCATCAAGGAAATTGTTCGTCATGACGCTTTCGATAACGACACGATCCAAAACACCATTTGTACCTTTTGATTCTCTTGCAGTATAGTTACCCATTTCCTTGAAGAATGGCATTGCAGAAATCCCTTTAACAGCCATGGCAAATTTCTCTCCAAGATTGATGATTCCCTTTTGCTGAGGATTCATTGGTTGTCCATCATTAAGTCGTGCCATGTGATATGCAATATCTTCTGATGTGCAATTCAGATACTGTGTGATTTCAAAGTTATAATCCATAAACTTCTCCTGCAATTCCTTTGGAAGCCCACTAAATTTTTTGCCTCGAATATCACATTCACGCCACTCTGTCTTTGGAAAACCATTATCGTCTAATAAAATTTTATCATCTTCATCCTTTAAAATTGCCTGATATGAGATAATCCCACGTCTTACCTTTTTCGACACCTTAAACATGTCATTGGCAAAAGCACACGCTGTTGTTATACTGCGCTGCTTACCATCCAAAATCCATGTAATAGCAATACCATTAATAATCTGTTCTGCAAATGTCAGAGCCGGAATTGGATTACTCTGCAAAATATCAGAGATGAGGTTTCCTTTCTTCTCATTACTCCATTGTTCAGATTCTCTTTGAAGTGGATGGTTTGCTCTGAGAGTCATGTTCTCAATCTTCTTTTTAATTGAAGCAATACTCATCTTATTTGATTTACTCTTTTCCATTGTCGTGTTCTCCATAACTTTTTCCTCCTTATAATCATCATCACAATAGTTAATCAAGCAACGTTTTTCAAAACCCTTCATATTGTTAATAATTCTGTCTACTTGCTTGGTAGACATATGTAAAAGTTCCGGCAGATCTGAAACGGCATATCCTTCCATAATTTTATTCGCTATCATCAATTCATTTTTTGTTAATGATTTAAGATATCGCACCATACCTTCAGACACTTCATCTTGTATCTCATAAGAAACCATGTTTCCTATATCAAATCCATTTTCGTTAGGTGCGTCTAAAGACACGTTATTAATCGGTACTGGTAACTTTGTATGTGGATCAACTTTAAGATTGCCATCCTTATCCGTTTCCAGATTACACCTCTTCCAACGCATTCTATCCCTTGTCCAATCCATATATGATCTTTGGATGTTACTGGTGAGATATGTACGAAATGAACATCTTACAGATGGATTAAATGTTTTGACACTTTCTGCCAACACCATTAATGCGTCATCTAAAAGTTCGTCTTCTTCCATCTGTGCTAAATGCTTATGTAATATCAATGGTCTACACAGCTTTCGAAGCTCATACATATTGTTCTCAGCATATGTAGTAAGCAATTTCATCTGATCTTCGTTGAGATCAACAAATATATCTTCTTTCATCTCTTCACTCCTTTACACTTCAAACATATCTCCTAATACTCTGGGGCTATACTTCCTATTATCCAATCCCTTTACACACTTCATAATTTCTTCTTCAGCAGTTTCTGAAATTTTCTTACCAAGAATAATATTAAGAACAAATAACTCGTTTTTTATTCCTCTCCTTATTATTCTCTTATCTTTGATCATCTTAGCTGCCTGATAACCTTGATATGCGTTTAATGTGGAAAATTCTATGTAATGCTCAATATCAGATAATTGTTTATCTATATTACTGAGCTGTTCAGATAATTGGTCTTTACGTTGCAACGCTTCTTGCGCAAGACCGTTTAAGTCTCGAATCCGCTCCAACCATCGTGTGATATTATCTGCTCCCATGACCTTCTCTGCTTTTTCTATGTCTGTTTGGGTAACACATTTAATACCTGGTGGATCAGACTCATATAATTCCACATGATATCTTTTTCTTAAACCTTTGCTAATCTGATTGTTCAATACCATTTCAGCTTTGTCTTTCGAAAAAGATTCTGCCCATGCAGCACATGTAGTTGGTACATACTGACCCCGTTTATTTTTTTGAATATAACTAGAGCCATCTGTGATGATGTACTTTGCCATCAAATAATCATCTCCTTTATTCAGTTGTTAATTTTTTGTGAATTTTTGTGTGAACACACCCACTGATACTTGATTTCTAAAAGAAAATATGTAAAATGATATTAGGTGTGTTTATGTGAATGTATATACATCACATACACCGTTTTTTGTTCCGACAGAGCTGGTTTTCTGGTGCGCCAACACCAGATATAACAACCGGCTCTGTTTTTTTTGTTCACAAGACAATAATAGAACATTCGTTCGTATTTGTCAATGAAAACTTCTTGAACGAATGTCTGGTAATTTATTCCAGCTCCCTTAATACAAGGGGGAATTTTATATTATGAATCATTTGCGTTTGAATTCCTTTCAAACATAAATGTCCAAAGAATTCATTATCTAAATAATCAACTGTACTTGCCTTATTAATCATTCTCTTTCCTTCATCACAAGAAATCGTTTTTGGTTTTGTGTGAATAAAAGTAATTCCATTGAAAGAATCAATCCATATTTTCCCTTGAGCTAAATCAATCATACGTTTTGCTTCTTCTTTACTAACATACATTATGCTCTCGCCTCCTCTAATCTATACCCAGTTCCAAAGAACAGACCATTGAAGCATGTTTGGTCAACCATTCTTCTATCTTCTTTTCTTGTGATCGTACCAAGTTTTTCTATTACCTCTGTCTTGGAAATGGTGATGATTTGCTCACCCATCACCATTGAATATAATTGCAATCCATTTTCTCCATTGGCTTCAAGACATCCATGCACTGGCATATTTGTCTTTTTTATCTTGCTTGTCAAAGGCATCACTGTAATAATCGTTGCACGTTTTGTGCCAATCGGGTTTGATACGATCACATATGGACGTTCTTTAGTCTGGACTGAACCTTCGCCTTGATATTTGATTTTTGCTTTTATAATATCATATCTCTGTAAATCCATATGTACGTTCCTCCTCTCTTTTGTATTTATGTACTTGTGGATTACCTTTGATACTTCGCATTATATACCTTTTACATTATATTGTCAATAGTTATTCTTGAGATTATATTTATTTTTTTTATAATATATGCTAAAGTATATATCATCAAGGAGGTAATATATATGAAGCTTAATATAAAACCATTAGTTGATGCAAAAGAATTAAATAGAAATCAACTTTCAAAAGAACTAAAAATAGGATATCAAGCAACCTGTAATTTGTATGATGGTAATGTACAACGTATATATTTTGATACATTACAAAGATTATGTGACGTTCTCGAATGTACACCTAACGATATTTTAATATTAAACAACGACACTAATAAATAGTGTCGTTTACATATTCTCCAAAACGCTTGCGGATCTACTAGCTCCTGAATCATACACATTATTCATCATTGCGTTTGACTTCCATCTGCCTTGTTCTCTAACAAATGTAGGATCGTTTGATTCTCTTTGAAGAACTGTCGTATATTCATGTCTCATCATATGCGGTGTCAATTTCCCCTTACTATAAATTCTGAACATCGCTTTAATGTTATCTTCATTCATTCGTTTCCCATTTTTATTAAGAAATAGTGCATCTTTGTCAATAATAAAATCAAGTGTATTTCTGTACTCAATCCATTCGGTTAAAGCTGAAATTGCATCTTTTGTTAAATAAACAATATCTTTAGCTTCATCTGAATAATCATAAGTTCCTTTACTTGTTACAAGCGAATACGGTCTTACATGATATGCATCTATAAATTTTTCATCTAAATATATATCCCCTAAATCAAGATTTGCTAACTCTGACTCTCTTAAACCAGTACCACGCAAAACTCTAAGGACACACATATTTCTAATTCTAATGAACTCATCTGGTTTATGGTTTATTTTTTCAATCATCTCCTGGATATCTTCATACAAAGGCATTTTCTGCATTTTCATACGATTTGTCTTTACTGCTTTATATTCATTTGATTTGATTAACTGTATTATATTGTCCTTGCAATAATGACGATCTTTCATCCACTGCCAGAAACTACTCAACTGGTTTTTCTTTGTGACTAATGTACTAAGTTTAATTCCAGTCTCCTTTAAATAATCTAAATATCTAATAATTTTTGAATCCGTTACCTTATCTAACATTTCAGGTGAAATATCAGATATTGATTTACATTCAATATATTTCTTTTCAATTAACCAATTCAATGTGTTACGAATAGTTGTCCAATAATTTATTCTTGCTGCTCTGCTAGAAATAGATAAAAAATAATCTTGAATAAAATCAGGAACATTCTCGTTTCTCAACATTTTGTTTAACTTCTCTTCGTTTCGCTTTTGAACTTCTGCTTTATAACACATGTTCATCAACCACCTTTCTATCATTATTATTCTCCATTTTATCTGTATAATAGCATGATCTAATTTGTTGAGCCATTTCATATACTTCCAAATAATCATCACACCATCGAATTTCTAAATTTTTTGTAATTTCGTTACATTACAAACAAAATAAATCCTTGCAATGAAATTTTTCTCTCTGATGTCCATATCTCTGTATGCCAGATCCTATATAATTCTCTCCTAAATGTTTACAGCATAAAAATCTTGAGCTTCTTTTTGGATTTCCCATATTCATTTTTCATCACCTCGTTTTCTGTATTAAAAAAGAAGCGATTAATTTTCGCTTCTAATACTTATTTCTGTATTTGATTTGCTTTCAGCAAGAAAGCAATTTTTCCTTGGGTTATTCTTTTAACATTTTCTCAACTTTATCAAGCTGTGACTGATCCATTAACTTTCCAGTTCTATTGAGCATTAAGAAATATTTTAATACTACCTTTCTATCTGCTTCTCTTACTTCTCCTTGCACAATATGATGGTTTAAGAAAACATTCTTATCTTTAGCCGATAAGTCATTGTAATAAACTCCGTTATATGGAAATCTATTCTCATAAAAATCAATAATTGTACTTAATCTCTGCTTACCATCAAGTATTTCATATCCATTACCCGTCTCAGCCCATTTCTTATCATCCAAATGAATAAAAGCAAATTTACCTATATCAATATTATTAAATATACTATCTATAAGTAACTGTTTATCTTCTAACTCCCATACATATCCTCTCTGATATTCAGGGTTCATATCTACTCCAAATGCATAATATTTATGGATAAGAGACTCAATCATCGAATTGACAAAATTAATTTTTACATCCTGATTTTTACTAAACTTTGAATTCCCATTAGTAAGTGGTCTAACGCTAGTCCATTCAGCAACTCTATATACTTCTCTATCATAAGGATTTCCATAATTTTCTTCGGTAGAAATACAATGTAAACCATACACCTTTCCATCATACAACACTTCTTTTACTGTACAGTCTTTTAATGCACCATATTTTACCTTATCTCCTATTTCAAATCTATAAGTTGGCTCATTCAGATGTGGTACTTCATCTTTAATAAAACTTAATTCATTTTCTCTTTCTTGTTGTAACTGTTCTTCTATGGTTAATTCTTTATTTACTTTCTTTCTCGCCATTTAATCATCTCCAATCTATTTACCAAGAAATCGTCATTTTAACCATTAATTTTAACCATTCATTTCATTTTTATATGATCGAATTCTGCGAAATAATTTTTCTTTGTAGTCCTCGTCAGATGTATAAAGAATAATATTATCACCTTGTACATCAAAATGAACCTTTTCATCATCAAAAAATGCTTTATCACAAGTAAGTATAGTTCTTATTGGATGATTACAAAGCTGTAATCCTTTAGCAATACCAAGTTCATAATAAACTCCACCACGATTCCCTGTAAGATCGGCAATTAAAATAGTTGAGTCAGTTATATCATCCACAATTTTTCCAATAATAGAACCTTCGTATTCTTGGTCGTTCACCTTGACAATAGAATAATTAGCAGCTTGTACGATTGGTGTAAGAACCTCTTTATACAGACGTTCTCTTTCATCATCAAAGCGCATTGCAACAAACACTTGATGTCTTGACTTAATTGGTGGAGGAGTTATTACATTTGCAATAGATTTATACGCACGTTTTAAAATAGCAACAAGAGCATCATTATATTGATTAAATGCGCCTCCATGGTCTTTTATCATTTTAATGCAATTTTTAGTTTCTGGTGAAAGTAAATTCATGTTTGACAAAACATCTTCAGAATCCATTGCCCATTCAACTGCATTTGGTTTTAAAGGATTGTCAATTAATCTTTTTAATTCTTCTTTTTTGTTCATTTACATCACCTCAATTACTTCCAAAACTTGTTTTAACTCTTTTGTCAACCTTTTTACCTTTATTCCATTACCACATTCCTGTTTATACAATTCGCCTTTTACAAACATATAAATTTTATTATGAAGTTTTTTCTCAGATGTCTTGTAATTTATTGAAATGCGATATATATCCTCAGAAATCGGTTTGGTATCATTTTCAGCAGTTTCAAAACCTTTATAAATGGTAATACTTTTAGTATTTTTATTAAACCAATTTTCATTTTCCATCTTAAACTTTGAAGCAAGATCCGTACAAAACCATCTTACTTTTCCATCTTCAAGACCAAAACTAATCCAATGCAGATTATTTTCCATTTATATCACCTCTTCCAATCTTCCGAGTAAATCATTCTTTACTTCGATTTATACTCTTACTTTTCCATCATATTTGAACTGGTAATTTTACCATAATCATAAATTACTTTATCACCGTAATCCAGAGTAACCTTTGTAGAGAATGGATGATTAACATCGTACCCCATTTTTTCCAACTTTTTTACTTCTGTATCTGATATTTCCGCTTCAATAATAAGTTTCATTTCCTTTGTCCTCCGTTACAAAAGTTAAATTTCTTTACCAAATACTACTTTTATCTTGAGGTTTGCCAGTTTTAATTTCTAGTTTTCTGGTTTCACAACATTTTTCTACGCTTGCTTTGATATTCTCTTTAACGCATAAACAGCTGTTCTCATTATCGCATGTTGTAAAAATATCGTTAAGTATAACATGAATACCCTCGATTGAATTAATATCTATTTTGTTTCCAAATTCATCTGTATATATAATTTTCTTTGACATATTTTTCTCCTTAATTCGATAGTAAACTTAGATTTTATGGGATTTTACATAATCCCAAGTTACATTATTCAAGATGTGTAATTTTTATTAAAGGGAATTATAATACTCAATAATATCTGCATCTGTAGCATAATAATCCTCCCAGCCTGAAACAGTATAAGATTTACCATTTTTAATATCAAATACAATTCCCTGAACTTCTTCTTTTGTTAATTTATATAAGCACTTAAATGTAATCATATTCATACCTCCCAAAGAAAACTTGGATTCATTGGGTATAAATTTTATACCCTCTCGACATCCACAATCTTAGATTACCAATTAATACTGTAACAGATATTTTCCCATTTGGAATGTCGCAATCATTTTCTGTTACAGTTAATATTTCTGTATGAGCTGGAACAAAACCATGTATTCCATTAAAATCTGGATGCTCTACTGCAACCCTATTTTTAATTCCGCTAAGAAGTCCCATATCATATATTCCCTCTTTGGTCTGAGGAAAATTCCCTTTATAATAAGTATCGCAATATACCTTTTGCCATTTATTCAATATTACCTCTCCCTTCTTCCAATGAATTTATTATTTAATTGTTACATATTAAGGTATTCAATATCACTTTTTTCTAATAATCCACGATTAACAAGTTCATACGCTATATTATTTAATTCTTTATTCTCTGTTACACATCTTTGTCCGTTTTTCCCTACTATAACTGCGTAGGTATCAATAAGACTTATAATTAATTTATTATTAGGTGCATTTTTTATTTCTGTTTTTGTCATAAAATCACACTCCATTCTGCATCATATCATCCAACAACTTAATTGCTTTGTCTATACTTTCAATACTACAGTTTAATTCTTATGTAATATTACATAAACTACCATCTTCTATATTAGAAGATGATTTTTCCGCTGTAAGAGTCTCATTATCAACTGGATTCTCTAATCTAATTTCTCTTAGTTTAGCAGATAAATTTTCAGTCAATTCAAAGCACATAGGTAACATATCAATCAACCTCTAATCTATGCACTCGCTTTCTTTATTATTATACACTACTTCTTTTGACTTGAGAAGTATAGAACAAGTTCCATCGCATATACAGCGTGGAAGTTATGTAATTTAATTCTCTTCGTAACTCCAATTCTGAATGAATCTCATTGCATCTTCAAAGCAAATAGGATTCAGATCCTTGTATGAACTGCCACATCCAAATTTACTCTTCAAGCCATTCCAAAGATTTATAAAATAACTTCTTGAATTTGCCTTGTACTCTTTTGAATGAGCACCACCAAGCAACTGATTGATTCTATCTTTCGCTGCTTTGTAAATTCTCTGTTGCTGTCTTGTAGTAAGAGTCATATTATCTACTACCTGATTTAACTTCTCTGTCTGCTCACCCAACATATCTTCCATATTGTTAATTTGAGCATACACAACTTTCATATTGCATCCCATATCTTCAAGCATTGTTTCTACCTTATTAGATTGAGTTGCAACATAACTACCTGTCTTTCGGATTGATGGAAGAACCTCTGATGTTACCCAAATTCTAAATGGCTTCGCAATTGGTTTTCTACTTCTAAGTACAAGTGTATAAAATCCGCTTTCGCTTATGATGTTTGCCTCTCCCTGACGACCTAGATTAAATCTAGCCCGTTCAAAATCTTCCAATTGTTTATTTAATGCATCTGATGGATTTTTAATTTCCAATACATTGCACACATCAACTGCTACAAACCAAGGTTCTCCATCAATTACAATGGTTCTAATCTGTCCAAATTCCTCGTTGTTAAAAATCTCAATTTCGTTTTTAGTTTCTAATAGTTCTTTCATATCGTATCTTCCCTTCTTAAATAAATTTGTTGATAGCCTTCTATAGTTTTATTCTCTATTTGCTCGCAGACTATCGAGAGTATTCCAACTCCATCACGACAACTTTTACAGATAGCCAATCTGCTATTCAGTTTTCAAGGTACGCAATTTTTGTTTGGAAAATGTGACTTGAATAAGTCCAGAAAATACGATATAATATATAACGACTAGGACTTAGGTTCAAGTTGTGTTAAGAGTAGGTTTCGGTTTGGTCGCTGTGAACCTACTCTTTTTTATTTTCCATTATGAAAATACTTCATTTCCAGCTTAAAGTCCTCGTCAATATAGCCTTGCATAAATCTTTCCAATACAACATTGATCGGAATTTTTTGCTCTTTGCATTTTTCTCTAAACTGTTCAAGTATTTCTTCATCAATGGAAGTATTAAATGCTTTCTTCATGTCTGATACCTCCTTTGATATTGTCATTTTAACTTATAATATTGTTAAAGTCAATATATAAATTGTGTTTTCCAATATAAAATAACCGCCAGTATTTTACTACTAGCGGTTTATGTTTACCTTATACTATATATTGTGTTTTACATATCATTCAACCAAAATATATTGATTTAATTTTCCAAAGAATCGTGTTTTTACTTAGTTTTATTTTTTAAATCATCATCAATTTGTTTCATTAGAAACTTCTTTGTAGTTGCATGATAATCTCCGCATCCTGTTTGCATATTAACAGCTTCCCACCATACACAATGATCAGGTTCATAATAACCAAATTTACTAATTTTATACCCTTTATACTCGTAAATACCTTTTGATATTTTTTTTGCTCCCATACTTAATCCTCCTAACAACTTTCCAATGAATCTATTAAATCTCAAAATATTTCTCGTCTACAATAAGACCAAGATTCATATCATATTTTACTTCACAAATAACATGATCCTTATAAATCCTATATCCTTTTTCTAATACATATTTTACAGGAATAGGGCATTCATATTCATCTAAATCACCATCTTCTTCTGCTTCCTCTAATAAACATTTAGGAATTGCCATTATTACATGACCAGTTTCACCATCTTTATAGTAATAATTAAACTCATTTAGTTCTGTTGGAAGTCCAGAATAATTATCCTTTGAAACACCCATTAAATTTTCAATTGATTTTCGCATAATCATTTCTCCTTTTTACAAAAATTAAAATTATAAACAATTAGTTACAATACACAATTTTTAAAAAATTTTCTTTATCTAATAGTCTACTTTCATTCTTCGTCGTAATGACATAATAATACTGTTTTTTATCGTTGTCATTTTTATAGTTACATTCAGTTATTCTAAAATTATATGACACCTCTCCATAATATGCTTTTCCTGTTATACAATTTCCAAATGTTTCCTGTTCTTTAACTTCATACCTAATCCAACCGTCTTCATTTTCTTCAATGAAGTAGTGACCAACTAAAAATCCTAGAGGTAATGATATGTTTGGAGCTTCTTCACTTTTGTAAAAGCCTTTAAAGCCACTGTTACATACAACTTCTAAATCTAACTTACCGGTATTATACATATTCTTTAGCTCGATTACATCATCATGTGAGAGTTTTTCTTCACTTATACAAGTGACTTCATCATCTTCATCAATGAAACCAAATGTCTTAAATGAATATGCAAATTTTTGAATTTGCTCATAATTATAAGTGCAGGTATCATAATCTGTATAACCATCTTCTCTTTTACCATCGTTTAATATTTTAAAATTTACATTATTCCTTTTCAATAATTTGCAAAAATCATTAAAATATAAATTTTGGAATATTAAAATTTCATCTTTAAATACTGCTTTTCTAATCACAATGTCCTCCTATTTTTATTTTACACAATATCATTCAACAATTAATGTACTATTTACAAAATCAATTTGCGCTTTAGGCTCGTTTATTCTTCTCCGTCTTGTATTATTCATGTAAATTACCTATTTCTTCCCCATAAGTCATCTAATACTTTCTGATCACTTGGTAGATTTGTATGACTAATTCCAATAGTTTGTAACTTGTAGTATTCTTCTTTTGTAATGTCGATTCCATAATCGCCTTTAACAGTTTCTCTATAACCGAATTTATCCTGGCATTCAGGTCTGAAGTACCATTTCTTATAAATTGGTTTATCTCCATGTTCCCATGCGAAAAGACAAGTAATTGTTCTTCCTGTCGCAATTTCCGTTGTAACTGATCTTCCGAAATAAGGATTGTATTGCATGTATGCTAATTTGCCACGTTCAATTGCATCCTGTTTGTCACGTTCGCTATATTCAAGTAATTGTTGCGTACCTCTTCCATAAGAAGTATCATATATTTTACTACTATTTACACCAACTGTAGAATACAACTTAACTCCATTTTTATCAGTCGTTTCGACTTTTTTTACTCGCTCTCCATTGATATAATCATTGCACAATCTATCCATATAATGCACGTTTCCATTTTCATCAACTCTACGAGTTGTCTTCTTCATATCATAATTATCATACGCTGCCTTTGCAGCACTTCCTGCATAAATTCCTAAGAAGGCTAATAATCCTCCAAACATATACATCAACCACCTTTCTTATATTATCTTCTCCATTTTTCCATTTCATCTACAGACTTCTTATTTAAGTTATTGTACATATCTTGTCGCTTGCGTGATTCTTCTCTTTCGTTTGCTCTCCAAGGAAGATAAATACATAAATACATTGCTACTAAAAATCCGATTAACTGTGCCATAATAATTACCTCCGTTTTTAAAAATAAGAGGTTGTATATCCAACCTCTTATATATTCGATGTTTCCATTACTTTAACGACTCTAAATACTCATTGTATAACATGTTCCAAATTTCATGATCATGATTATTTTCTAAATAACAAGATAAATCAAATGCCTCCACGTCATCAATTTCCATATTTTTATAATTTACTTTATATTGTAATCCATTAACTTCAACCCATACATTTACATTATCATTCTCAACTCCACAACCGTTACTAGCTAAATGTATAAATGCTTTCTGTGTCAACCCTCCGATTGCCAGATCATAATCTGATCCAGAAATAAACTCACCATCCTCGTCACAATTACAATATTCAAGTGCATACTCTGTAACATAATATATACGTTGTAAACCACCATAATCATATTCACTTTTGTATCTAGCAAGTGCAGCTTCAGCTTCCTCTTTATCTTCTATATCCCATCTCGCTAGTTCTATCGGTTCACAATCGTCACCAAATATTGTGTCTCCTTTTGTAAAATTTTCTTCAAACGCTTTACGTTGATATTGCTGCTCACCCTTTAATAATATTATTGTATTATGCATTCTAATCGCTCCTTTTTGTTTACCATTAAATTTTATAAATTATTATTTTTTATCCTTTACATCATATTCACCACGATTGAAACGTCTCATTGTCTCGTTTTTTCCTTTTAAAACAAGATCACGATTTACAGCATCATGATCTGTATGATAACCGTTAGGTGAAGTTCTGTTGTTAAAAACGATTTCATCCCAATGCCCAATAAGATAACCTATTCCTACTGTTAGAACCGTCACTAATAAAATACTCATAAATAATACCTCCTATCATTATTAATCTTAAAATTCTACGACCTTGTTTTCTCTTCCATCACCAAAAGTATCAGTATATCTGTTTAACACTTCTGCCAACTCATCCAATGTTTCAGACTGCTCAATTTCTTTTTTGTATTCAGCAAATTCTTTACAAAATCCTTCATAATCATTGCCTAAATATTCTTCTTTAGTGCATGGCACATTATCTTTTGGTAAATACCATTTCTTTGCTTCTTTTAATTCAGTAAAACACACTTCTTCATCCACATTGTTTCTTAATTCTCTCATAATAATCTCCTCCTTTTCTTTTATCCAAAAAGATACATATTTAATTCTATCATATATTCCATGATAAAGCTATAATATAAGACTCTTCTTTAAATCCTTTTAATGATAACGATCATTCTGGATTCGATTGAAGATTTATCCAATTCCATTTTCCATATAATATCATCAATTATATATAAATTCCCTTGAAAGGAAAGCTTTTCGCCAATAACTGGCTTAATATATATGTCTCTATTTATTGATAGATATAAATCTTCTTCCTTACAAATGAATAATATATCTAACATTGCTGATTACCTCCTTTTAATTTATAGTTATTAAAGCAACTACATCCGCTACAGACAATCCTCTTTCTTTTGCTTTTATAATAATTCTGTCATTATTTGGTTTAAAGTCTTCATGGTTATTACAAGAATATTCACAGCCTTCAAAACTATCATAATGTGTACAAAACTTGCATTTTTCAAATTCATTATATTCGTACATTTCAATCACTCCTATTCAAAGAAATTTCCGTTTCATTGCCCAACTTTTATTTCGCTTCTGTCATAATTAGTCTGTATTCCAACAATTCCTTTTGGACTTTCACATAAAGCCCATCCAAAAGCAAGACAATTATGTAATCTAATGTCAGCTATATCTCTATCGCAACCATAATTATTAACAAGATAATCAATTATCTCTTTATCAAAATCTTCTGGATATTTCTGTCCTATATAAAATACTTTTTCTACTTTCATATATAATCATTCCTATCTAATTTAATTCCTGTTTACATTCTTCTAACAAATCGTCTACGGTCATTCCATCTGTATTTCTCCACCATAATTGTAAATTATCGTCTTGCGTGTTGACTTCTGCTAAAGGATCATCGAGCATTGGAATATTTTCATTATCACTTTGCATATCCTGTACAAATGCTTTCTTTGAATCCCATTCGTATTCCACATATTTCCCATCACAATTAATAACAACTATATTCAACATAATATTTCCTCCAATCTGTCAGTAAATCATCGTTTCATTACTTTTTCAATCTCTTCAAATTTTCCATTAACCATAAAACAACCGGCTTTTTTCTTCCATAATTCTTCAAGATTAATATCTGTTATAAGCTTATATCTTTCTCTTTCTGTTAGTTCATAAGCAAAACCTTCACAATTTCTCTTTTGAATTAATCCTAATTCTTCAAGTTCTTTATATTCTCCTATGTGTCCTGGTTTATAAAGCATCATACCTGAATATATATAGCCACTATTGCAATATTCTTTAAGAAACTTTTCAAATAACTTCTGTGCTTTTTCTGTCATAATAATTCCTCCATTCTTACCAGTAAATCCTCATTTCATTTCATTTCATTTTTATAAGAATCATTTTAATATCAGTTATAAAAATTTTTCTCTGTGTAATTGTTTCTTTTATGGTTGGCAAACTCTTGATGTATTTCTCGTCTAATTGATTTTCTCTTTCTAATACATTTATTAATTCCTCTAAATTTTTATTACCATGATTTACACGAAATTCACCAAATTTATCTTGTAAAGTATAGAAACATGTACCATCTGAATAATCCTGTCTGTGAAGTTTTAATCCAAGATATTCATTTGTACAAAGATATTCATTACCAATAATTTTTCTATATTTCGTTATATCTTTACCAACAATTTTATATACAGCTCCACAATCTTTTGATTCAAAATCCATGTTAAGTGGAATTAAAGAATTATTGCATTCAAAATAACATTTGTTATTTACAACATAATAACAACCATTATATGTTTTTATAGTCTCTTCCAATATCCATCCATTTGTTGATTTGCAATATTTTTCTATAATGTAATTGTTTTTTCTATTTCCGAATTTATCAAAAAACTGATTTCTAAATTCGCTATAATTCAAATATCCATCTCTCATTTTCATTCCTCCATTCTTCCAAAGAAACTCTTGTTTACTTGCTTTTAACCTTCTATATAATATTTACTTCCCTTCTCCCAATACTTTCCATTATATGAAATATAACCTTCTTGATTATCGTATTCATCAAACACATAACCTCCACTCCAATTACCAGCACCAAGATTATGTGTCTCAATATAGTCTCTGGCAGCCATTTGACATTCTTCGATTGTGTTGCAAATTTTCTGTTCTTTCTGTATTATTTCTCCATTTATTATATTGTCATAGGGGTTCTCTTTGTGATCTGGATTACCACAAGCCTGTAATATCAATTTATACATTTCCTTCACTCCAATCCGATTTCTCTTCTTATAATTTTATCAACAAACCATTCAAGTTCTTCTGGAATTTCCTTTTCACACTCATATAACTTATTATGAAATTTTCCATCGTTGTATGTGAAAATCTCAAATGACTCTCCGTTGTATAGCAACCAAAATTTATTTGGTTCAATCTGTCTAAAATGAATATCAATGTCACTCATAATCATTCCTCCATAAGTTTTCTCTTGTAATAATCAATATATCTCTTATATTCTTTTACGCTATCGTGCACACCACTTGCATACTGTTGATGTACTTTATTGTGATTGTCATATAAAGTAAGGTAAATTCCTTTTCTTCCATCATACATTGAATACTCATGTAGTCTTACATTATATCCTTTAGATGTAAGTTCTTTTTCAATCTGATCTGCATAATCTAATACTTCATTCCATTCTCTTAATTTCAGCATAATTACCACCTCTCTTCAATCTCAATACCATTGTCTTCTGTATACGTTCCAAGATTCATTGTATCTGCATTTATATGTCCATAAGTATAACCGTTGTCATTTGACAGATAAATCGGACAGTCACCAGCATTGTCATAATCTCTCAATTCAGTTAATTTCTCTATCATCTGATTAACTGTCATTGTTTTATAACACTGTTCAGGAGCATATCCGCTGCGTGTACCATCAATAAACAAACCTCTGAATCCTTTAACTGTTACAACATCGAATCCAAATACACAGTATCCATACTCATCGGATAAATAATCACAGATATCTTCCTCTTCTGTGTTTTCTGGAATCGTTACTTCCGTTGGAAGTTCATTTAACACTTCCTCATCTCCATCCGTGTCCCATTTTATATTTATTGTCTTTAACATAATCAATCACTCCTTATCCAATCTTCGTTATTTCCATATAGCAACCATTCATAGCTTTATCATACTGTCTGATATCATAGAGCCAACTAAACGGAACTTTAACAGTTCCCTCTTTTTTCAATTTTTCCATTACTTCTCCAATAGAAAAATAGCCCTGCATCCAACCATAGCCAGATAAATACTGTTGTCTATCCAAATTACACAGTCTGTCATGATATTTGATTGTATTTTTCTTTAGAAATTTAATATATCTATCAGATAATCCATAATTTTCTTCTGGGTTATCATCACTGTATTCTGACGTAACAAATGAATTTCCGTGGAATAATTCAAGCTGCCACATTACTTCTCTCATATTATAAAGAGTTCTTGTTATTCCGTTTATTGCAATCATGTAATCATTTCGTGTACCAGGTTCCCAATTCTTTTTACTACATCTTCCACATTTATATGTATCTGTATTAATTGTCATTTTATATCTTGTCATAATCATCAGCCGTCCTTTCTAAATCACAAATCTTACAATTCCGTTTCCATTAGGTAAATTCATAAATTCACCTATGCCTCCATGATATAATTTCCGTGCTTCTGTTCTTGTATAACCACATCCATCACACCAGTCTGAACAAAAATCTTCCCAATCTGAATACCATGCACATATTTCTGCTCTGATACTGTATCTATTTGCATGGGATTTTATTTTCTGTTTAATTTTATCAGTAAGTTTTATGTACTGGCTTAAATATTCTTCACTTTTCTTATCCATAAAATCACTCCAATCTTAAAATGAAATTGCTATTTCATCACTCATCTTTTAAAACATTTTGTAAAGCAATTACCGTTCTCAACGCCTTCATTGCTTCATTAAGCTCTAATCTTCCAACTTTAATTGCAGTTGAATTAACCAATGCTTCTTGTTTTGCTTTTTGTAATTTCGCTAATGCTTTTTCTTTATTCATGTCACTCAACCTCCCTTTCTAATTATCCATACACGCCAACAATTCACCATAACTCATATCTGAATATGGTCGTTCAAAGTAAAACCGTTGAGCTTCAGGATAATTTTCTCTTGCCTTTTCTATTTTCCTATCTTTCCATAATTCCATATAATCTTCATCAAGATCATTTCCAACATTGAATGTTTCAACTTTGACTTCATCTCCACATTCGTCAACCATAATTAAGTCCAATTTCATTTTTATCACTCCTTTATCATCATGTTTCTAAAGTATGCAAATACCATTATCATCGCTTTATATTTCCGTGGATGTTTCATAATATCCTCAATTTCTTTCTCAAGACCTGCTGTATCTATATCTAATTCGCTTTTTGTGAGAAAGAATCCGTTTAATCCACGAATTTCCTCATTGCTATAAGTTTCCATAATTTCTCTTCTTATCATTTTTGCTGTGTCTGTCGCAGCTTGCTCCAATAAATTTCGATCTACCATATCAATCACTCCAATCTTCTAATAACTCATACACTTCATCCTTATTGTCATACATGTACTGACTAAATGCTTCATAATCTCCATCTTTATCAGGAAATTCTTCAATAAATCTTTCCCACATTACATCTGATACCACATTTTCGTTGAATAATTTTCCCTTGTATTCAAGTTCTGCATCTGCCCATTCTCCGTGCGTAATATATCCAATATCTTCAATTCCACAATAATTCGGATATTCTTTCATAGGGAAGTTTGCCACACCATTTTTTACTACAAAATCTCTCTGTAATATACTTTTCATCTTCTCACCTCTTCAATTTAGATAAATACAAAAACATTACTATTACTATTCCTTTCCATTTTGTGTTACAATACTAATATAGGAGCGAGGACTTACACGGCTGCGTCACCAGCCGATGCCTCTTGTGTTAGTAATTCTCTTCTATGTATTCCCATGCTTCTTCCTCAGTTGGAAAAGCATTTTGACAACCTGGCACATAGAAGTCGCCATACATTTTGTAAGGTTTAACCACTCTAACACCTCCTCATATGTATTTATAGAAAAAGCAGAGATAACTAAATCTCTGCTTTAACTATCACTATTAAGTTATTCTCCGTTACATATTCGACATGTCTTCTATTACCTGATTCCATGGCGTATCTATTTTTATACTTCATAATTCCTGCACCTCCAATACTTTCTGCACTTTCTCATTAAACTCACCATACATTAATTTCCATTCCTTAATGATCTCTTCTGTTGGTTCACCAATGAGATTATATCTTTCCTGTCTGTAACGCTCTGGATTATCAGTATGAATTTCTTCTACATATACTGCATTCCCCATTTTACTTGCATCACATCCAAATCCCCCTGTTGCAAGCACAATCTGATATTTTGCTTCTCTAAATTCTGGCTTGAAAAAATCTGGTTTAATTACTACCAACTTGCCTTCAATATTGTCACTTAATGGTTTGCATTCGCTTTTATCAATTATTGTTTTCATGATTTATACCTCCTATTTGTGTAACACCATTTCCATTTTTCCATTGTTAACTGTTACATCTAAGAACCACACTGCTCTATACCTACCAACATCATTCTTATGCAATTCATACCATTCTTTGTGATCTACACCATCACTTCTAAACCCGAATACAAATTGCTCTGTACCCATAGTTCCGTCATCCAACTTCTTATCAATGTTATATTTCCATGTAATAAATAAATCGCTTGCATAGTACTCACACCAACGACCAGCTTCCTGAATTAACTTTGTTAGAATCGAGGAATAATTTATTTCCCATTTACCTTTTAATGGATTAAAACAGCCTATCTCTCTTTTAATTCCTGCTAATGCTTCTTTTAAATCCTTTATCTGTTCATCTCTGTATTCAATCTCAAAGTCTTTTTCCATATTCGCTACCTCACTTTCTCTTCAAGAAACAGTTCTTTCTTTTGGAATTAAAAAAGCAGATAACATTATCTGCTATCTGCTTAATTATTCTCTCTATTAAATTGTATTCATTAGTTAATCTGTATCTTCCTTATAGAATGGACAATTATCTTCTCCGTTTGTATAATACTTATCAGTTTCATCCTCTGTCATATTATCATACTGACCACATTCAGAAGTACCTGTTGAATTATCATACCAAAAATGTTTGCAACTATTACAATTTTTCATTATACAATCCTCCATCCAACCCCTTCTACAACTGTTTCTATTTTGCATTTATCAAGTATTTCTTTTACTTTACCATTAATGAACTCAGGTTTTTCATTCCGTACCATTGCATTATATATTCTAACACATTCTCTTATATCAAGCAATGATACTTGAACACCTCTTACTTTTTGTCCATCTAACCATTTTTCAATATATTCTTTGAATTTTTTCATGTAATCAAGCTCCAATCATTTTTTCAGGCAAATATCTTCTCTTACAAATATCATTTGGAAACCAACCAATATTCCATACTTTGACTTCGCCAATCTTCATTTTATCTAATTCTTTTTCAATATCTATTCCTTCCATTTTAAATGCTTCGCCAAGAGTATGATTTCCATACCCCATAAATTGAGCATCACATCTGTATCCTTCTTCTATTCTTTCAATCAATGCACAAATCATATTCACTCACTCCTTTTAAACCACTCAAATTTATTTGTTACACAATTCCATCTGATGAATCCGTTTGTGTCTTCTCTTATATTCTCACGATTTTCCAACACGCATTTAAGTAATTCTTTTGCTAATTTATCATTCAATCGCTTTTTATGGCATTTTAAATCATTACCAACATACTCAAACACTTCTGAAATATCTTGAATTGCCTTTGTATATCCTCTGATAAAATCACCAGATAATTTTTCGACTGCCATAACTATTCCTCCATTGTGTAATACAGATATTTATATCTTGTATCATCTATATTTCCATTCCAATCAATATCAAGCCACTTCTGCTCTACAATCAGGATATTATCATCTGTTGCATAACATTTAATAAAGGTATGTGGTTTTACATCTTTGAGTTCCAAATGACTATCTCCATCAAATACCAAATGGTTATTTGATTTTGCCACACATGTTCTTGCATGTGATTTATGTATTTCAAGCCTTCTCTGTCTTACAGCACCAATTTCTCCATCGTCCATAGCAGGACTAATACCAATAAATAATGATTTACCACTTGTAATTCTTCTAATAAATTCTGCCTTACTAATTTCTTTCATATTCTCTAACATATCAACCAACCTCCATTCTATATTTCATAATCGCTTACTGGTTCTGTATAACCACTATCCAATTTAATTTCCGTTGTTTCATAATCATCATAAACACTCTTTTGTGTTCCTCTTGCATGAATAATCTTTGCAAGCTGCATAATTACATATCTGCGTTCACAACCATGTTCATCATAAACTTTATGTGGATAATATAATGCTCTACCATTGCAAACTGTAAAATCATCAAACTCTTTTCCATAGAACTGTTCACAATCACTAGCATGTAAATTCCGTAATGCGTGTTCTCTAATGTACTGTTTCTCTTCATCTGTTAATTTATCTGTGTTATCTAATAATGAGAAATCAAACAAGATATTTCTCTTACCAGTTTCAAATGAATCGACATATTCTAGGTTGTTTTCCTTTGCTGTCTTTTTAGCTGTCTTGTATAATTTATATTCTTTAATTTTCATTGTCATTTTTCTCCTTCCTAATAAATAAGACAGACACATTTGTTTGCGTCTGCCTTATTATTCTCTGTATTACTACTCCTGATTAGCAATTTCAGTTTCATATTTATTAAGCTCGTCTAAAACTCTCTTGAGATATTCATCTTTTCTCAACATTGCATACCATCCACTTTCCATTCCTCCATACCCAAAGTTAATAAGAATTGTCTTACCAATATCATCTTGTGTAAGTCTTCCTGGTGTCTGACCGATTGCTCCATAAATTCCATCGCAATAATCAAGAATTCTGTTTACAGCACACACATCTTCAATATTTCTTGGAATTAACATATATGCTTCATCTTCCTCGTTTCCATACTGCATATATAAAGACGAAGCTGCTTTCTGTAAGTGTGGAATTTTCTTAAAGCAAGTCTTAATAGTACATACATAAGACTTCTCATATTTTGCACAGTCTTCCTCGTTTTTAAATTCCTTTCCATCACTTGCAATAAATGTTACAATAGTTTCTGTTACTTCCTTTGTTACTTTCTGTTCATTACGCTTCATAATTTTGTTCTCCTTTTCTCACACTATATATTGTGTTTATTCGTTTTATTTACCACTATATCTTGTAATTATTCTACCAAGAAATTACAATTTCCTTTGCTTTAATTCCATGCATCATCGCCACAATTTAACTTCACATCAGTGAGTACATAGTCCCAACTTGTACCATAATGTGTTACACCCCATAAATACATATCAAGTGTTTCATTATAATACAGTGGATCATCTGTATATTCCTTAATAACATCAGCTCCGTTTCTGTCCACAATGAACCACTGAAATACTTCTGGTGGATAATCTTGCTGATTCTGCAATTCGTCAATTCGTGACTGCATTTCATCAATTTCGCTTTCAAGTGCCTTGTAATCATCAGACTCTTCATCAAACTCTTCCATTCTCTCTTCTGTTTCTTCAATCTGATTTTCAAGCTCTTTAATCTCATCTGAATTGTCAATGTCTCCATTCTCTTGATTCCAATATCCAATTCCATTTGAATCTGTGATACTCATAATGTCATTGTTTAATACTGCATCAAATGCCTTTGCAAGCGTTCTATAGTCAAGATAGCCTTGTTCTTTTGCGTAATCACTTGCCTCATTTCCATAAAATGTTGTTCCATATAATTTTCTACTCATAATTCGTTTCCTCCTTAATTTATGCAATCTCTAAACTGTTCCACCATGCTTTGCCTCCACCTTCAATTCCATAGAAACCAATAAAAGCATTGATATGTCTCATTGTCGTTGCTGAATACCCATTCCACAATCTCTGAAAAACTCCATTATGTATTCTGCAAACGACTGTATTATAGCTTGTCAGCTCAATGTCTCCATTGTCTAACTCTGTTACTTTCGCTTTTCCGTAAAATGATTTTCGTATATCATTTACTACAGGTAAATCAAATTGTTTCATAATTCGTTCCTCCTTGTAATAAAATAGGCAGCTAGGTATTTATTCTCCTAACTGCCTTTGCGGTTACTATAAATTTATTGCATTTCCATCTTCATCATATTCAATCGGTGCAATGTGAACTGCATAGCCGATTTCTTTTTCTTTGTCGTAAATCTCCATTGTGCCACCTGCACAAAATTCAAATGAGAACCGCTTGTCATTCGATTCAATCAGCTTAATCAGATGATCCGTGAGTTCATTTAAGTTCCGTGCGTCCTCTTTTGACTTTTCAATAGTTGTCATTTCTCTTCACTCCTTTTCATAAATCTCTAATTTATGTAACAAATCAAACATTGCTACATATCTACCCTGATTCCGTTCTTTGAGTTTATCGTTGTCGTTCTGCATTGCATCATCATAATCTTTATTTACTTTTCTAAATTCCTCTGCAATAATTTCAAGAATTTCATCCTTTGTCTTGCTACATGTATATTTTGTCATTTCTCTTCACTCCTTATCTAATTTCTTCAAAAGGTTTTACATTTTTGATTCGTTCATCATAAATCAACGTGTAACCATTATAATAAAACCTTTCTCTTTCGTTTGGTTTTGTCCAGACGATTGTTTCTGTTCTCAAACCATCACAAGGAGAAGTCTTAATATCTGCCATTGTTGCTCCATTCGATTCATAAATCCGTACTGCTATTGCATAAGGCTTATTTTCCATTGATTTTTACCTCCAATCTTACCAAGAAATCTTCTAATTTTCTCTACTAAAAAAGACAACCAATTATTTATTTTCTGGTTGCCTTTGTCTAGTTACTAGATTTGTTTTTCTAATGAATTGCACAACTTCCTTACTGGACACTTTTCGCATACACTATTATCATTAAGTGTGTCTTCTATACAATTCAGGCATACAACATCTACAGCATCCAATATTTCATTTTCTTTTTCTTTGCTCATTTTCCTTCACTCCTTCCGACTAAATCTTAGTTTACTTCTATTATGCTTTTCAAATAATCAAATATTTTCATTCTTTCAAAATACTTCTTCCACTCACCATTGAGTGTTACACCTACACAAGTACATTTTCCATCTGTTTTATTTTCTGGGATTTGAAAAACTGCAATGCACTCATTATCAGCTATTGTCATATCCGAAAATATCAAATCTTTTAAATTGCAATGTGTGGAAAAATCTCTTTTTACTCCTGCACAAACCCTGTCATATTCTGCTTTACATTCTTCAAAGGATTTTCCTTTAATCACAACAGAATGATTTAATACCTTTATTTCAACCATAATATGCCTCCATTTCCCTAGTAAATGCGAATTTCTTACTTGTGCCACTCTTTCTCAAATTTAGTTCCCTTCCAATCTAACCCATCAATCATATAATTGGATAACTCATCAAGTACATCATCAGGTGTTTCATTGATGAATCTATTCATATTTACTGTAGTCCTGTCGTGTGTATATTCATCAATAAAGTTCATAATTTCCTTTACTGTAATATCCGTTCTCTGAATTTTATAAAAATCAGGATACCATCTATCAGAAAATCTGCCGTTAAAGTAGTCTGTTGCATACTGACCTGTCATCATAGGTACTTTAATACCATGACTATAGATAATTTCCTTAATTCCTTTTTTCATTTCTGTCGATTCAAAATCTGTTTCTGTTACAGTTCTGTCATCATATGCAGAAAAATCTCCAGAATACATCATATAACAATCTTTGTTTGGTTCATTCCAATCAGGTTCAATATCTGCTCCAATTAAAGTGGCATCTCCACATCCTGCACAGATAAGAAGAAGATTTTTATTATCTTCTAAGATTTTTTCTAATTTTCCGTTATCAATCATGTGGATTCTTCCACACTTACAAAACCGTACATCATATTTGCTCATTTTATTTCCATCCTTTCTATAAGAAATATCCATTTCTAACACCATCTGCCAAGTTCATACATAACATTCCAAACTCCCTTATAAAAAGAGCTTTCGAAGTATTCATCAAGACTTTCTTCTGTAAAGTCATTGTCTTCTTCTGTAAAAATGTAATTGATTCTTTCACATAAATCAGCAAGTTCTTCTTGCTGATCTTTTGTTAATTTCTCTATCATGCTCATTCTCCATTCATTTCATCTTTTAATATATTCAGCGTTATATGGTTTCCACTTTACTTCTTAATAATTCCAAAGCATTTGTAAGTGCTTTTAGTTTTCTATTTTCATCATGCCAATACTCAAAATATGTTCCATATGACCATTGCTGATCCTCTGGTTGTGTTGGATCGTAGCCACTCGCCACTACATATTGTGTATCACTTTTGCTTTGCAGTAATGCATATTTATCTTTCCGTAAAATTTCTATCCATTTCATTTTGCTACCTCCAATTCATATTCTTTTATTAGTCTTTCTCTTACCATTTTGTTTAAGTCCTTATTAATGGTAATATGTCTATGTGTCGTTCTATTCACATAAGTAAAATGTGATCCTCGACACCTAACCAGTTTGAACCCGTTCCGTAGCAGAATAGGCTCAAATTCACGAAGTTGCTTTGTTTTTCTATACATTATTTGTTCACCTCCTCTCAATTATAGTTTTGAATCTATGTATATATTCGCTTATTACATTGCGTTCTTAATCGGCACAACCTTTGTACCTATTACTTCCCTTGTCTGCTCAAGTCCAAGTTTATCAACAACAATATCTTCCAGATACAGAGATAATGCAGACCTAAAATCAAGCATAGGATATTTCGTTACAGCTCTTGATCGAAGAATAGCTGGTGTAATTCCCCTTAACTCCTCGCTAAATAACTCTTCTGTTTCATATCTATCGTCTGCATACAACTTATAGATATCTGCCAATCCCTTCATAATGTAAGTTGCATATCCGTTTGCCTGTCTGTCAAAACCAGAATTTCGGCAAATATCAAATACATAATGAGCACATTTACCTTCATCTACTTTGCATAAATTCAGTGTGCTTGCATAAGAGCCAAGAATAGAAGCATCTCTATTTCCTTTCGTTGCTCTATATTCAAATCCATATTCAGCCTTCAAACTTTCAAGAGTCTCTGTTGCTTTGTCGTGCAGGATTAACATTGCTCCATGTTTCTGTAATGGTGTCATCTTTGCAACCTGTGCATTCTGAAACGCATACATTTCAGCTTCAAATTTCAAACGCTCTGACTTTTTGGATGGTGCAGATAAGATGATCATAACCTGTAATTCAGAATATTTCTCTTTATCAATGCATTGACTAGCAATCCAACGTCCATATCCATCTACCAAGTAGATTTTACCTTCTTCCCAATGAGGAACGCCAACAAGAGGTAACAGCTTGTTTTCATCCCAATGTTCCGTTAAATACCGTAAATCTCTTTCTGTTCTTACCTCTGTCTGATAGGATGGATCAATTTCCAATAACTCCACTGGAACAGATACGATTGCAACCTTATATCCTGCATCTGTATACATCTTTGTAATACCTTTCAACATGCTCTTGTCGCCCTTTGACTTCTTTCCACTAATTAATTCAAAACTCATACACATAACTTTCACCATTTCCTTTCTTTTGATTTATTTGCTTACATTAAAATAGCGACTACATTATTTTGCAGTCGCTTTGTTTTTCTTCTGTTCTGTTTTTGTTTGCCTACCTTTACACGGCTCTGTCCGTGTATAACAACCGCATACATTGAAGTACACGCAATTTCGGCATGGATATTTTATATTATTTACATTCATAACCCCAACTCCTTTCTAATTTGCGTTGCAAAATGGTTTGCTTCTTCTGAACCATCTTCATCCAGTAGTCTAAGCAATTCCTGAATGGTTGAAGAAATATGATAGCCACCTCTTGCCTTTGAATATTCAAAATCAGAAAAGTAGCTATAGGCATTACATGCTACCTCTTTCGGAGTATAGCTTCCGTTCCAGTTTTCATTCCCATAAGCAGTAATATCATAAAAATCTCTATATTCAAGCATTAAATTTCACCTCTTTCCTTTAAATAATTTCTATAAGCAGTTTCACTTTCAAACTGCCAATATTTTTTCACCGATGGAATATACCCAAAATAGGCATATCCACTATAATAGCCTTTAATCATACACTACACCTCCTGTTTATTGCAGACACCAAATGATCTGCAAATGATTTTTTATTTTGCATTTTTTTCTTTTGTCTATCGGAATACAATAGAGTCTTATCCATCTCTATATATTCCATGAGCTTCACACCATCTAATGATTCGACTGGTGTAAGCAGATTTCGGTCAATAATATCGCTTCCGTTTTGCAACGGAATGATTCGAAAGTTAAATGGCTGCATTGTTTTTCCCCTTTACATATTCATTATTAACGGCAATAACCGTGAGTGTGCACGATCATACTTCCAATCGGATTCATTTTTGCCTTGTGGCACTGTCATGTTATCTACTATATTTACTATTCCTCCTACAGTATTATTATCAAGGCAAAAATCATTTGCTAGTTTCATAATTTCTCTTGCCCATGTTGCCATAATATTATTCTCCCTTCTATTATTAAAAAAGCGATGCTAACTGTCTTGCTAACATCGCTTTGCTCATGTTGTGGGTTTTGATTCCATGGTTTCGTTTTACTTCTGCCCGTACACTGTAAATCCGTGATGGTCTGTTTACCTTTGCCACTTCATAGTCGCAATAGGCATTGTGAATTGCTTTTGCTTTTTCTGACATGATGATCCTCCTTATTTTTGGGTATAAAAATAGCACCCGGAAATTGGGTGCTTGTGGATGTGGTTATTTTGTTTGCAATTCCTTTTTCTTTTGCATCAATTCGGCTATTTGTGCGTCAATGGATGCAATTTCTGCTTCGTTTTCGTTTTCTACCCATTCCATAATGTCGCCCGGCTGGGCATTTAGGAATGCACAGACCTTGTCTATCATATCCGTATTCATACTGCGATTATTTTTAAATTTTGTGGGTGTATTGATAGATATGCCTGCATTGCATAAATCTTTCCACTGTAACCCTCTTTGTTGCAGAATATTTTCCAATTTTCTGTATATAATCATAATACATCCCTCCATTTCACCTCCCTATATTATCACATATATTTGTGATTTGCAATCTAATTATAACACATTCTGAAGTCATACAAGGGATTTTTTGAGCATTCATAGTCTGTAATTGCACGAATATTTTCCCTTGACAATCCACTTCCACCCGTTTTCTTTTTGCGTGAGTGTTTCATCATATTAGCATAATTTCCATTATATTTCTTTTTATTACGCTTTTGTGTTTGCCTATGATAATCCCACATTTTTTCTGTAAGTTCATTTTTAGCATAAGTATAAACCCATTTCTTTTCGTTAGGCAACCACACATATACTTTTAGTGCATATTTGCGTTTGTGGTGGAAATCAGATGATACAAGCATACATTTGTTGTCTAATTCCAGAATGATTGAGTTCATAGTAAATTCTTTATTGTGTAATACTTCTGTATTGAGTGCCTTATAAAATCGCATGATGATTCCTCCTATAACCTAAGCAAAAAGTTTACAGCTTCTTCTAATCCACCTATAAGGTAAAAATCTGGCATTTCCATTTCAAAAAGTCCAGGAATATGAAATTTTGTTACTTTGCGTTCTCCACGCTTTACATAGGTATTTCTATCAGAAGATAAAATTTCTCTTAAATTCTGTTTTGTCATTAATAAATCTGGTGTATGCATAATCATAAAATCATCCTCCTTGGATTAAACATTTTATTTTTGTGTTAAAATACACACTATAAAAAGGGCAAAGTGTTTGCTTTACCCTCTCTAACTATGCATTTTAGTTGTGGACTATGCAAAGTAATGTTTAATAATAATATTTGCAATAGTGCTTGCCAAGCCAGAATAATCGTATTCCATTTTGCCAGTTTTGCGGTTCTTTTTTGCCTTTACAAGTGTGTTAATCTGACGCTTTTTAAATGATACAGTTCCCTTTTCATCGTCTACATCAAATTTGTTAGAAAATCCCTTGATGTAGCAATCATTTAAAAGTTTCTTATCTTCTGCTGTCAGCTTCACTCTTGTCTTGTCCGTGTACGGAGTTTCAAAAGGCAAAGAGAAAGTTTTCTTGATAATGTTTTCAAGTTGAGCGGATGCAGTCTTATATGCTTCCTTGACCTCTTTTGACATTATAAGGTTGCCGTCATCTCCAGCTTTGCTGGTAATATGGATAGTCTCCAGTGCATTGTAAAGCGTTTCATCCTTGAATGCTGGAATGATTGCATATTTCACAAGCTTAGAGTTATTCCATGTTGCAAGTACACGGAGAACCGTGCGGACTACATCCTTGCTATTGCCAAAGTTGTCAGCATTCTTTTCAGACATTACAGATACTACCTTGTTATATACTTCATCAAGATTGGTCTTTTCCTGTTCAAATTCAGACTTTGACTCCTGTTTTTCTTCCAGTTTAGCAGTAAGGTCTGCTAACTCAATCGCTTTTTCTTCCTCAGTCTTATTCTCATTGTTTTTAAGGTTTGTGATACGAGTTTCAAGCCGTGAAATATCAGTATCCAATAACTGAATATTCATATCCGCATTTTCATAACTAATAGCCAAATGAAACTCATTCCGTAATTCTTCTGTAATATTTTTCTTGTAAAAATTGATTGATAATGTAGTAGCCATAATAGCCTCCTTCTCCCATTTATCGCATGGGTGCGGTTAGTTTTTATTTATTCGTTTAGTGCTTTTACACACTATAAAAGGGCAGAGTTATAGCGTAGGAAGTTCCTACTGTCTGCCCTTCTAACTATGTAAAATGTTACAGCAATCCAGTATAGGGAAGTTATACCATTAGTATTTTTAGAATATAGATATTACTCTATCACTCTAAAAAGTCTATAGGTGTTACTCTATAGACTTATGTATATAACCTATATACCTTTTGTATTTTACTACTTTTATAAGACCTTACGGTAAAGAAGTAAAGTAGTTACACCGTGATTGCTAGTCGGTGTAGATTTGTTTACAAGTCTTTCAACTTGTCTGGCGGTTTGTTTACTGTCTGTCATGCACTACCTAGAATATACACTAAGTTTTACATCCTATGCCTTATGGGTTTACTCCCATTTTCACAGTCTTAATTAATAAGTTATGTGTCGGTCTTTCTGTACGGTTATTCCGTGGAGTACCTCCCAGCTTGCGGGTGCTGGTGTCAACCTCTTTTATGAATACCTAAAAAGATATTATTTTGTATAACAGGAAGATTTTTAGAACCTGTTAGAAACAATCATTACTCGCTGGAATGTTTAATACTATCTAGGATAGTATCAACCTTTTCCAGTTGTCGCCTTGCTTTTTCATATTGGCATATTGAATTTTTCACCGAACCGTGATAGAATAGAGTTGTTGAGACTGCTAACCTATTACGGTTCAGCTTTTGGGAATGGGATACTTTTTCTACTGGAAGTAGTCAAGGTATTCCTTTTCATTTACAAACAGTATAAACCGTTGTAAATGTGGAACATATCCCATATAACCATATTGAGTATAATATCCCCTCATGGTTATACCTCCTCCCTATATTATACTGGATTTTTTACGAACCATCAAAAACAGGTTCAACCTATAGGAAAGTTTCAATATGTTATTTTCAAGTTGCTTGTTAAGGTATTGCCCTTAACTTGTTTATTATATTATCACAATTTCTTGTGACCGTCAACTACTTTTTGTGATTTTTTTGGATTGCTTGCAGAGGAGTTTAAAAAGTACGACTTTTCCAAAAAATCATGTATTCGTTTGACTTGACTATATATTATCACATGTTTGCGTGACTGTCAACTATTATTTTTATTTTTTTCGATAAATTTTTATTCAAACATATGTTCGACTATACTCTGCTCAGATATACCAGTTTTATATACCACAAACGAACGTTCTAATAAACATACCCTAATAGTACAATATTATAGTATGTTTTTGTCTAACCGGGGTAGTTAAAACTAATTAGTTGACCTGGAAATGCAGCAAACCCTATAGCTGATTCATCCACACACCAACTCAAAAAATCCAACTCCAAACCCCAACAAAATCAAGCAAAATCCCAAATTCACCACTCAAAACCACTTATCGTACCCCATATCGTCAAACCCCAATAAAATCAAGCATTTTACCCACATCACAACTCAAAAATCAAACTCTCATCTCACCAAAAAATCCACTCACAATCTCAAAATTATCCTTATTTATAAGCACTTTTACCGATAACGATTTTTCCAGTAAAAATTTCAAATCATATACCCCCAATATAGGGGCTACCATAAAACTAACTACACATAGACCTATTAAGACAGTAATTACACTGTCTTATTTTTATGTAACAAACAAATCAAACAGAGAATATATAATCAGAAACTTATAAATCAAAATAATATAAACACAGAAAGGATGAAGAAATATGAACTCACAAACAGCATTACAGGTAACAGATTTCAATTTCTATGGAGATGAACTTATTGCGCTTAAAGATAACGCAACTGGTGAAATCTATACAGCAATTAATTCAATATTAAAAGGAATTGGTTTTATAGATAAAGACCAGATTCGCAAAAGACGTGACAAATGGATTAATGACCCAGTTGTATCTAAAGGAATTTCTACATTTAATATTCCTACATCAGAAGGAGTGACTAAAAAAGACACCCCTATGAATAACCAAGCAGTATATTGTATTTCACAACACAAACTTCCAATAGCGTTGGCAAAGATCAATATAACACCAAAGATGAAACAAACTCAGCCAAAATTAGCTTCAAAACTTGAATTATACCAAGATAAATGTGCAGATGTATTAGCTTCAGTATTTATAGACCGCAAAACTGTTTTAGATATGAATATGCAACCTATAACAGAAACATTAAACGCAATAACTAATACGCTCACTACTCTCACACAGGTAATGACATCAATGCAGCAAGAAATTAACTCTCTCAAAAATCCACAACAGTTACCTAAAAAGAAATGGTCATATTGGTCAACCAAAATGTATCCGAAATATCAGCTATTAACAGATTATTTCCATATCACACACAAAGAGCTATATAAAAATCTATACATTGAATTACAGAATACATATCCAGATATAGACCTCAATCAAGAAATAGATGACTACTGTTATGAGAATAAACTTGATTCTGCTTACACACTTGATGTAATAGAACATAATCTGACATTACGAAAATTATTTGAATCAGTAGTAGACAATCTGCTTAATAAATACAATTTAGCAGATACATACAATATCAATACAAGAATTCCAACAATATTTGACGAGGAATCATGACATGTCTCATCTTTTAGTTTAAATCAACGCTCAGAGAAAAATAAGCCATTTTAATCTCATACCCTTATAAGTTATCACCTGATACATAAAAATTGAAATTCACCCTCAAAAACTAATTTTTAACCCACAGATAGGGGTATAAGAAAACTATCTATGCATCAAAAAGATAGTATGTGCGTAAGCACAAGATATAGTCCCTTGATAGGGACGGTCTTTTCGCAGCGAAAGCAAGAAAAGAATATCTTTAGGGTAGATAACTAAAGAGAGAATAATATGTCAAAGGAGGAATCAAGCATGATACAAGAAAATGAAATACCAAAATATCTCAAGTCAACAGAAAGTAATGTCTCAAAAAGTAATCGTAAATCAAAACACAAACATTGTTATGAAGAATGCTTAATTCAATATAAATGGAATTTTAAAAGTAATGCATTTACTCAAGAAGAAAAAGAACGTATTCATACTTCATTAAGCAGTTATTGTACAATTTGTGGAAAAATAAGCGACAGATTCAAAGAAAATAAATCTATTGTAAAAGATTATATCAGAATCATAGATTCATCAAAAGGTAAATATCACTCTCGTATTCCTGATGAGGAATTATATGAAAAGTACCATGACAAATTACCAGTATTCTTTGTAGAGGATATTTTTAAAGAGAAGTATGTTGATTTG
>ERZ1034913.348-NODE-348-length-40258-cov-52.568515_pt1 | contig 40258 bp, 40 predicted proteins | sample MGYA00520697_ERZ1034913 | MGnify/ENA primary metagenome ERZ1034913 (study PRJEB33766, sample SAMN09781786) | gut metagenome | biome: gut microbiome | host: Homo sapiens | place: Madagascar | study: EMG produced TPA metagenomics assembly of the PRJNA485056 data...
TGAGTATCAAAAAGCCGGTTAACTGAAACTGTCCAGGTTTTGGGGTTCAGTTCATACCGCGTCTTATCAGACCTACAAAATCCGAACCGTTGGCTGGATCAGGCGTTTACGCTACGTCCAGCACAAGTATTTCCCTGTCTGTTTGCCGACAGACGCATATGCTCTAACCCTCATTGATCCTATGTTACCCTTGTTTGCCCGTCCGCCACTGGACGGGCTTTTTTTTAGCTGGCTAACTGCTGACAGAAAGCCTGCAACGTCTCTTCCGGCATACCAATCTGCCGCGCCGCATCACAAATGGCCTGCCAGCTTCCCGCATCCAATGGAATCCCCTGCTCCTGCCGTTCGAGACGCGTGTTAACTTCCCACTCGCCCGGTAGCAAAATCGGCTTATCGTCATCATGCGGCGAGGCTTTCACCCACTCGGCAAAGGCTTCGGTCTGCGCGCTACAATCCGGCGCGCCGAACAGCTCCGGATTGATGATGATGGTGGTCATGCAGTTAAGAATGGCATCGGGGCTGGTTTGCAACGTTTCCTGATGCGTCGTTTTACCGCCAGAAAGCGCCCCACCAAGAATTTCACACATTGCTGCAAGGGCGTAGCCTTTATGTTCGGCAAAGGTCAACAGCGAACCCAACGGCGACTCCTGCATTACCGCCGGATTGGTCGTCGGCACGCCGTTAACGTCAATCAGGCAACCTGGCGGCACGGGGATGCCTTTATGCCAGGCGACGCGGGTTTTGCCAAATGCGATGGCGCTGGTGGCGTAATCAAGCAACAGCGGGAAATTATCTTTACGAGGGAAAACCACACAGAACGGATTGGTGCCAAAGCGGCTGTCGCGACCGTGGAACGGCGCGACCATTGGAATACCGACCACGCTAACAAAGTGGATAGAGACAAACCCCGCCGCTGCACACTGCTCCGCCCAGTAACCGATACGGCCGATATGATGCGAGTTATGTAGCGCCACGGCAGCAATACCGTGCTGATGCGCTTTCTCAATCCCCAGCGCCATCGCTTCGTGTGCTGCGACCTGACCAAATGCGCGATCGCCATCGAGCGTGACCGCCGCCCCCGCCTCTTTAACGATTTTGGCATGGTGGTTAATTCGCAGATGCCCCTGACTCCAGGAACGCACATAGCTTGGGATCATGCCAATACCATGTGAATCATGCCCTGCCAGGTTTGCCGCTATTAAATGATCGGCAACTAATTTCGCTTCTTGTTCCTCGCTACCCATCTGACGAAATACAGCCTGAATAAAACTGTGCAACGTCTGAGCATCAAAGCGATGACCACTTTCCATGGTTAACTCCTGTTTATGTTATGTGTTTGTTGTTTTTTTATGCTGCACGCCGGGCGCGGGAAGGTCAATAAAGATGCAGGAATTTCATATTACGGTGGGGTAAAAGCCGGATGACGTGGCTCATCCGGCTGAGATAAAAATTAAAATGCCTGATTAACGCGCGCCAGGCCATCGCTGATAGTTGCCGCTTCCCCCGTAGCCACCAGGCAGCAAGCCATCTGGATTTTCAGCGATTCGGGAATCGGTTCGCTGCCAGCCAGGCAACGCTCAATCCACTGCGCCGTGGTTTCCGGATCTTTTGCTTGCGGCAGTAACTCGCTACCAGCAGGGTCCTGTTTTTCATACAGCACCCGCATCCCTTCATGGTCGATCAAATTGATCTGCGGGCAGCGTTGCGGATTAGCATACACTTCACCTTCAGTACCATGCATTAGTAACGCCCGCCCGCCGATATCGCTAAAGAACTTCGCGACGCGTCCAATGTATTCCGGATGCGAAACGCTGGAAAGACGCAGTGCCTCACCTTCGGCAAATGGCGTCGCCAGTTTCGCCAGGGTATGTGCACTGTTACGCACGCCCATCCGCCAGCGCATCGCCAGTTGTTTTTCCAGCGGCGGGCAAAACGCGCCGACAGGCATAAACACCGGTTGATGTTCGTCGAGCTTCGCCTGCGCCTGCCCGCCGTGCAACGTTGGCGTAATACCCATCAGTTCGAAAATGGTTTCTGTCAGCACGCGGGTTGGATCTTCGCTAACCCCGTGAACCACCACAGGAAAACCGAGTTTGTGCAGGAGAATCGCCAACAACGGCGTCAGGTTGGCCTGTTTACGCGCGCCGTTGTAACTGGGGATGACAATCGGCATCGGCTTGTCTGCAGGCGGCGTCAGCTTGATGGTGTGATTTTGCATGGCTTCGTAAAAGCCGAGCATCTCTGCTTCCCCTTCCCCTTTGATACGCAGCGCAATCAATACGCCGCCCAACTCAAGGTCAGGGACTTCACCATTGAGCATATGGGCATACAGGCCGCGCGCAGTATCCCGGTCTAAATCGCGCGCGTGGTTTTTCCCGCGCCCGATCTCTTTAATGATTTTGCGATAGTCCATTTACGACTCCTTACCTGACTCACATCATTAACGCCGCCGACGGCGTGGGGATTTCGTTTTTTCTTTCTTTTTAACTATACCTTCAGGGACTTCCGGTTGCTCTATCGGAAATACCGGTAATGCATCCAGTAGCCGCTTGCCGTAGTTTTTGGTGAGCAAGCGTTTATCGTAAATCACCACTTCGCCCCAGCAACCGTGGCTTCGAATCAGTCGCCCAACCTGCTGAATCAGGTTAAACGAGGCACTCGGCAGGCTTTGCACCTCAAACGGATAGCGGTTGAGGCTTTTCAGCCATTCCCCTTCGGTGATCACCACCGGGCTGTCGATGGGCGGAAAAGCGATTTTGTGGATATGCACCTGGCTGAGCAGATCACCTTTCAAATCAAGTCCTTCGGCAAAGGACTGTAAGCCCACCAGCACACTACGCTCACCGTTGGCAACGCGTTTGCGGTGCAGTTCAACTAAGCGATAACGCGGCTGATCGCCCTGCACCAGCAACATCAGGCGTAAATCCGTCACATAGTCGAGAAACCGCTGCATCGCCCGTCCGCTGGCAAACAGTACCAACATACCGAGATGTTTTTTGCTCTCCACCTGCTCACGGAAAAAGGCTGCCATTTCAGCAATGTGCTGCTCTTCGTTGTCGATGGAAGGCTCAACGCGCATCCGGGGAATAACAATTTTGCCCTGTTCGCAGTGGTTAAAGGGGGAATCCAGCGCCACAAAACGGTCGCCCGCTTTCTCTTTCAGCCCGCTCATCTCCTGCAAACGCGAAAAACTGTTCAGCGAACGTAAGGTCGCGGAAGTGATAATAATGTGCGGAATACTGCGCCACAGCAGCCTTTCCAGCTGATCGCTGACACGAATACCCACACAGTGAAACCAGAGATGTAGCTGCCCTTCGCGCTCTTCCCGCGTCGCCCATTTGGTCACCGGCGCACCGGAAGATTGCGCCAGAGACGCCAGCCGCCAGAGTTTGCTTTGCGCCTCGAACATCCCCAGCGCGCGGTTCATCTGCAAAATCAACCGATGCAGACGTACAATGTCATGGCTGCCGGTTTTCTCACTTAAATCGTTAAGAAATAACTCCGCCAGACCACGCAGCATCTCGGTGAGTTTTGCCAGCCGCTGGCAGATCTCCAGCACTTCATCAGGTAGTACGCCCATCGCAAAACGGTGTTCTGCCTCCTGCCCGGCAGGCATGTAGAGATTGAGAATGTTGTTTAACGAGGCGATAAGCTCATACAACTCTTCACAATGCGCATTCAAACGCTCGGGGATCGCCAGCGGTGGGATGGTCTTCGGGCGAAACTGCTCCATACAGGTAGCGACCAGTTTCGTGAACAAGTCCAGTTGCAGCCGATACCAGGGCGCGGTGATTTCGGCGCTCATCTCCAGCGCATCCCGCGCCACATCCGGCAGGTGATGACCTTCGTCCAGCACCAGCAGTAAATTTTTCGGGTCAGGCAATACGGCTTCGCTTTCCATCGCCGCCATCACCAGCGCATGGTTTGCCACCACCACTTCCGCTTCCTGAATCTCCCGACGAGCGACAAAAAACGGGCATTCGCGATAGTAATAACAGTTGCGGTTGAGGCAGCTGGCTTTGTCGGTACTTAAACGACGCCAGAGATCGTCATCTATAGCAATATCCGTATGATCGCGCAGACCATCCCATTTATAAGTATCGAGATCGCCCTTAAGTTTCGCACAACGTTTTTGCTCTTCCTGATTATTTGGCGTCAGTTCGTCGTCAAGAAACGCCAGCAGATCCTGTTGCGTGGGTTCAGTACTGGCAAGCGCCGTCAGATTACGCGGGCAAACGTAGCGCCCACGCCCAAAAGCGGCAGTGAATTTAAGATCGGGAATGATCTTTTTCAGCAGCGGTAAATCTTTGCTGTAAATCTGATCCTGCAACGCCACGTTGGCGGTACTCACCACCAGCGTTTTTTGCTCTTCGCGGGCAATGGCGATGCCGGGGATCAAATAGGAGAGCGTTTTCCCAACGCCGGTGGGAGCTTCAATCGCCAGATGCCGCCCTTCTTCTCCGGCCAGCGTTTTGGCGACGTCCGCAATCATCTGCCGCTGCGGCGCACGGGGAATAAAGTCGGGGATCTGTTCCTGAAGCGCCTTATACCAGGCGGCAATTTGCGCTTTAAGCGCGGCGGTTAATGCCATGAGAAAACCTGAAATACTGTATAAACAGCCAATATTGTGGCATTTTTCGGTTTTCAGGGGTAATGGTTTTTCTGTTTCTGGAAAGCGACTCGCAATAACCACCAACATAATGCGGTTTAATGCCCGTTCGAGCACAAAGGATCCAACACGTCATGCAAGACACCACCATAAATTTCTACAGCACCGGCGATGACTACGGTGATTTTTCTAACTTTGCCGCCTGGCCCATTAAGGTTGACGGGAAAACCTGGCCCACCTCAGAACACTATTTCCAGGCACAAAAATTCCTTGATGAAAAATACCGCGAAGAGATCCGTCGGGTTTCTTCCCCTATGGTCGCCGCTCGCATGGGGCGTGATCGTTCCAAGCCACTTCGTAAAAACTGGGAGTCGGTCAAAGAACAGGTGATGCGAAAAGCGCTTCGCGCTAAATTCGAACAACATGCAGAACTGCGTGCGCTCTTGCTGGCAACCGCGTCCGCAAAACTGGTTGAGCATACGGAAAATGATGCTTACTGGGGAGACGGTGGTAATGGTAAGGGCAAGAATCGACTGGGCTACCTTTTAATGGAGTTGCGTGAACAATTGGCTATAGAGAAGTAACATCTCGGGTGACTTATGGGCGATAAAACAGAGAAATCTTTTTGCCGCGTTCTCAAATTGCTGACAAGTGCTTGTTGTGAAATGCCGGATGCGGCGCAAACGCCTTATCCGGCCTACAAAAGCATGCAAATTCAATATATTGCAGAGTTCATGTAGGCCTGATAAGCGTAGCGCATCAGGCAGTTTTGCGTTTGCCATCAGGCTCAGTTGCCGGGCATAGCCCGGCATCAAAAGATTACTGCGCAGCGGCAGGTTTACGCGGACGGCGGCGACGTTGTTGTTCGCCTGCCGGTTTGGCATCGCCGAGGCGACGAGACGGTTTTTCTCCAGGTTTAGCGCTTGCAGATTTTGCGCCACCTTCTCCACGGCGTGGTTGCTGTTGACCGCGACCACCACCTTGCCCACGACCGCCGCCGCCACGTTGCTGGCGACCGTTCTGGATTGGTTCGGCTTTGATTGACGGGTCCGGCTCATAGCCCGGAATCGCAATGCGCGGGATCTCTTTTTTCAGCAGTTTTTCGATATCACGCAGCAGTTTGTGTTCATCAACACACACCAGCGACAACGCTTCACCGGTAGCAGCCGCACGACCGGTACGCCCGATACGGTGGACATAATCTTCCGGTACGTTTGGCAGTTCATAGTTGACCACGTGCGGCAGCTCTTCAATATCCAGGCCGCGCGCAGCGATGTCAGTTGCCACCAGTACACGAATATCGCCCGATTTAAAATCAGCCAGCGCACGGGTACGCGCACCTTGCGATTTATTGCCGTGGATCGCCGCACTGCGGATGCCATCTTTATTGAGCTGTTCAGCCAGATGGTTAGCGCCATGTTTGGTACGGGTAAACACCAGCACCTGCTGCCAGTTCCCTTTCCCAATCATGTGCGACAACAATTCGCGTTTGCGTTTCTTATCAACAAAGTGAACATGCTGGGTCACCTGATCAGACGCGGTATTGCGGCGTGCCACTTCGATTTCCAGCGGGTTGTGCAACAGTTTTTCCGCCAGAGCTTTAATATCGTCAGAGAAGGTCGCGGAGAACAACAGGTTCTGGCGCTTCGCAGGTAGTTTTGTTAACACGCGACGGATATCGTGGATAAAGCCCATGTCGAGCATGCGGTCAGCTTCATCGAGGACGAGGATTTCAACCTGATCCAGCTTCACCGCATTCTGATGTTCCAGGTCCAGCAGACGTCCCGGCGTTGCCACCAGCACATCAACGCCGCCGCGCAACTTCATCATCTGCGGGTTAATGCTGACACCGCCAAACACCACCAGCGAACGAATGTTCAGGTATTTGCTGTAATCACGGACGTTTTCGCCAATCTGCGCCGCCAGTTCACGGGTCGGGGTAAGAATGAGCGCACGTACCGGACGACGCCCTTTGGCGTGCGGCTGGCGAGTAATCAGGTGTTGCAACAGCGGCAGCGTAAAGCCCGCTGTTTTGCCGGTGCCGGTCTGGGCACTGGCCATCAGGTCGCGGCCTTCCATCACCGCAGGGATCGCCTGCTGCTGAATAGGGGTGGGTTCACGGTAACCCTGCTCGGCAACGGCGCGCAGGATATCAGGGCTTAAACCCAAAGAATCGAAAGACATAACTACTCCGAACCGCCCCGACCGTTACCGGTGTAGTTTTCAGGGAGATACTGAAAAGGAAAATGACAAAAACCACAATGTCATGAGGGAGCGGAGTGTAGCAGTTTTTGTGACGCAGCGCATAAATTATCCCTGTGACTGGCGTTGCTAAAATTCTTAGCCATACTGGACAACTCTCATATGGAGTCATAATCTTAATCAATCATTTGATTAAGAATGGACTGTGCGATGAATAATCCTGCCATGACAATCAAGGGTGAACAGGCGAAAAAACAGCTGATTGCTGCCGCACTGGCGCAGTTTGGTGAATATGGAATGAACGCCACCACCCGCGAGATAGCCGCCCAGGCCGGGCAGAATATCGCTGCCATCACCTACTACTTCGGTTCGAAAGAGGATTTGTACCTCGCCTGCGCCCAGTGGATTGCCGATTTTATTGGCGAGCAGTTCCGTCCGCACGCCGAAGAGGCCGAACGCTTGTTCGCACAACCACAGCCAGATCGGGCTGCCATCCGTGAACTGATCCTTCGCGCCTGCAGGAACATGATTAAGCTGCTCACCCAGGATGACACTGTCAACCTCAGCAAGTTTATCTCCCGTGAGCAGCTCTCTCCCACGGCAGCCTACCACCTGGTGCACGAACAGGTGATTAGTCCGCTACACAGCCACCTGACACGCCTGATTGCCGCCTGGACCGGCTGCGACGCCAATGACACCCGCATGATCCTTCATACCCATGCGTTGATTGGTGAGATTCTGGCGTTTCGTCTTGGCAAAGAAACAATTCTGTTACGTACCGGCTGGACCGCGTTCGATGAAGAAAAGACCGAACTGATCAACCAGACGGTGACCTGTCATATCGACCTGATTTTGCAAGGATTATCGCAAAGGAGTTTGTAGTGATGAAAAAACCTGTCGTGATCGGACTGGCGGTAGTAGTACTTGCCGCCGTGGTTGCCGGAGGCTACTGGTGGTATCAAAGCCGCCAGGATAACGGCCTGACGCTGTATGGCAACGTGGATATTCGTACGGTGAATCTTAGTTTCCGTGTTGGGGGGCGCGTTGAATCGCTGGCGGTGGACGAAGGTGATGCTATCAAAGCGGGCCAGGTGCTGGGCGAACTGGATCACAAGCCGTATGAGATTGCCCTGATGCAGGCGAAAGCGGGCGTTTCGGTGGCGCAGGCGCAGTATGACCTGATGCTTGCCGGGTATCGCGATGAAGAAATCGCTCAGGCCGCCGCAGCGGTGAAACAGGCGCAAGCTGCCTATGACTATGCGCAGAACTTCTACAACCGCCAGCAAGGACTGTGGAAAAGCCGCACCATTTCGGCAAATGACCTGGAAAATGCCCGCTCCTCGCGCGACCAGGCGCAGGCAACGCTGAAATCGGCACAGGATAAATTGCGTCAGTACCGTTCCGGTAACCGCGAACAGGATATCGCCCAGGCAAAAGCCAGCCTCGAACAGGCGCAGGCGCAACTGGCGCAGGCGGAGCTGAATTTACAGGACTCAACGTTGATAGCCCCGTCTGATGGCACGCTGTTAACGCGCGCGGTGGAGCCAGGCACGGTTCTCAATGAAGGTGGCACGGTGTTTACCGTCTCGCTGACGCGTCCGGTGTGGGTACGCGCCTATGTTGATGAACGTAATCTTGACCAGGCCCAGCCGGGGCGCAAAGTGTTGCTTTATACCGATGGTCGCCCGGACAAGCCGTATCACGGGCAGATTGGTTTCGTTTCACCGACTGCTGAATTTACCCCGAAAACCGTCGAAACGCCGGATCTGCGTACCGACCTCGTCTATCGCCTGCGTATTGTGGTGACCGACGCCGATGATGCGTTACGCCAGGGCATGCCAGTGACGGTACAATTCGGTGACGAGGCAGGACATGAATGATGCCGTTATCACGCTGAACGGCCTGGAAAAACGCTTTCCGGGCATGGACAAGCCCGCCGTCGCGCCGCTCGATTGCACCATTCATGCCGGTTATGTGACGGGACTGGTAGGGCCAGACGGTGCGGGCAAAACCACGCTGATGCGGATGCTGGCGGGATTACTGAAACCCGACAGCGGCAGTGCCACAGTGATTGGCTTTGATCCAATCAAAAACGACGGCGCGCTGCACGCCGTGCTCGGCTATATGCCGCAGAAATTCGGTCTGTATGAAGATCTGACGGTGATGGAGAACCTCAATCTGTACGCGGATTTGCGCAGCGTCACCGGCGAGGCACGGAAGCAAACTTTTGCTCGCCTGCTGGAGTTTACATCTCTTGGCCCGTTTACCGGACGCCTGGCGGGCAAGCTCTCCGGTGGGATGAAACAAAAACTTGGCCTGGCCTGTACCCTGGTGGGCGAACCGAAAGTGTTGCTGCTCGATGAACCCGGCGTCGGCGTTGACCCTATCTCACGGCGCGAACTGTGGCAGATGGTGCATGAGCTGGCAGGCGAAGGGATGTTAATCCTCTGGAGTACCTCGTATCTCGACGAAGCCGAGCAGTGCCGTGACGTGTTACTGATGAACGAAGGTGAATTGTTGTACCAGGGAGAACCGACGGCCCTGACACAAACCATGGCCGGACGCAGCTTTCTGATGACCAGCCCGCACGAGGGCAACCGCAAACTGTTGCAACGCGCCTTGAAACTGCCGCAGGTCAGCGACGGCATGATTCAGGGGAAATCGGTACGACTGATCCTCAAAAAAGAGACCACACCAGACGATATTCGCCATGCCGACGGGATGCCGGAAATCAACATCAACGAAACTACGCCACGTTTTGAAGATGCGTTTATTGATTTGCTGGGCGGTGCCGGAACCTCGGAATCGCCGCTGGGCGCAATATTACATACGGTAGAAGGCACACCCGGCGAGACGGTGATCGAAGCGAAGGAACTAACCAAGAAATTTGGTGATTTTGCCGCCACCGATCACGTCAACTTTGCCGTTAAACGCGGGGAGATTTTTGGTTTGCTGGGACCAAACGGCGCGGGTAAATCGACCACCTTTAAGATGATGTGCGGTTTGCTGGTACCGACCTCTGGCCAGGCGCTGGTGCTGGGCATGGATCTGAAAGAGAGTTCCGGTAAAGCGCGCCAGCATCTCGGCTATATGGCGCAAAAATTTTCGCTCTACGGCAACCTGACGGTCGAACAGAATTTACGCTTTTTCTCTGGTGTGTATGGCTTACGCGGTCGGGCGCAGAACGAAAAAATCTCCCGTATGAGCGAGGCGTTCGGCCTGAAAAGTATCGCCTCCCACGCGACCGATGAACTGCCATTAGGTTTTAAACAGCGGCTGGCACTGGCCTGCTCGCTGATGCATGAACCGGACATTCTGTTTCTCGACGAACCGACGTCCGGCGTTGATCCCATCACCCGCCGTGAATTTTGGCTACATATCAACAGTATGGTAGAGAAAGGCGTCACGGTGATGGTCACCACCCACTTTATGGATGAAGCGGAATATTGCGACCGCATCGGCCTGGTGTACCGCGGGAAATTAATCGCCAGCGGCACACCGGACGATTTGAAAGCGCAGTCGGCCAACGATGAGCAACCCGATCCCACTATGGAGCAAGCCTTTATTCAGTTGATCCACGACTGGGATAAGGAGTATAGCAATGAGTAATCCGATCCTGTCCTGGCGTCGCGTGCGGGCGCTGTGCGTCAAAGAGACACGGCAGATCGTTCGCGATCCGAGTAGCTGGCTGATTGCGGTAGTGATCCCTCTGCTGCTGCTGTTTATTTTTGGCTACGGCATTAACCTCGACTCCAGCAAGCTGCGGGTCGGGATATTGCTGGAACAGCGTAGCGAAGCGGCGCTGGATTTCACCCACACCATGACAGGTTCGCCCTACATCGACGCCACCATCAGCGATAACCGTCAGGAACTGATCGCCAAAATGCAGGCGGGGAAAATTCGCGGTCTGGTGGTTATTCCGGTGGATTTCGCCGAACAGATGGAGCGCGCCAACGCCACCGCACCGATTCAGGTGATCACCGACGGCAGTGAGCCGAATACCGCTAACTTTGTGCAGGGGTATGTCGAAGGGATCTGGCAGATCTGGCAAATGCAGCGAGCGGAGGACAACGGGCAGACTTTTGAACCGCTTATTGATGTACAAACCCGCTACTGGTTTAACCCGGCGGCGATTAGCCAGCACTTCATTATCCCCGGTGCGGTGACCATCATCATGACGGTCATCGGCGCGATTCTCACCTCGCTGGTGGTGGCGCGAGAATGGGAACGCGGCACCATGGAGGCTCTGCTCTCTACGGAGATTACCCGCACGGAACTGCTGCTGTGTAAGCTCATACCCTACTATTTCCTCGGGATGCTGGCGATGTTGCTGTGTATGCTGGTGTCGGTGTTTATTCTCGGCGTGCCGTATCGCGGGTCGCTGCTGATTCTGTTTTTTATCTCCAGCCTGTTTTTACTCAGTACCCTGGGGATGGGGCTGCTTATTTCCACGATTACCCGCAACCAGTTCAATGCCGCTCAGGTCGCCCTGAACGCGGCTTTTCTGCCGTCGATTATGCTTTCCGGCTTTATTTTTCAGATCGACAGTATGCCCGCGGTGATCCGCGCGGTGACGTACATTATTCCCGCACGTTATTTCGTCAGCACCCTGCAAAGCCTGTTTCTCGCCGGGAATATTCCGGTGGTGCTGGTGGTGAACGTACTGTTTTTGATCGCTTCGGCGGTGATGTTTATCGGCCTGACGTGGCTGAAAACCAAACGTCGGCTGGATTAGGGAGAAGAGCATGTTTCATCGCTTATGGACGTTAATCCGCAAAGAGTTGCAGTCGCTGCTGCGCGAACCGCAAACCCGTGCGATTCTTATTTTACCCGTGCTGATTCAGGTGATCCTGTTCCCGTTCGCCGCCACGCTGGAAGTGACTAACGCCACCATCGCCATCTACGATGAAGATAACGGCGAGCATTCGGTGGAGCTGACCCAACGTTTTGCCCGCGCCAGCGCCTTTACTCATGTGCTGCTGCTGAAAAGCCCACAGGAGATCCGCCCAACCATCGACACACAAAAGGCGTTACTACTGGTGCGTTTCCCGGCTGACTTCTCGCGCAAACTGGATACCTTCCAGACCGCGCCGTTGCAGTTGATCCTCGACGGGCGTAACTCCAACAGTGCGCAAATTGCCGCCAACTACCTGCAACAGATCGTCAAAAATTATCAGCAGGAGCTGCTGGAAGGAAAACCGAAACCTAACAACAGCGAGCTGGTGGTACGCAACTGGTATAACCCGAATCTCGACTACAAATGGTTTGTGGTGCCGTCGCTGATCGCCATGATCACCACTATCGGCGTAATGATCGTCACTTCACTTTCTGTTGCCCGCGAACGTGAACAAGGTACGCTCGATCAGCTACTGGTTTCGCCGCTCACCACCTGGCAGATCTTCATCGGCAAGGCCGTACCGGCATTAATTGTCGCCACCTTCCAGGCCACCATTGTGCTGGCGATTGGTATCTGGGCGTATCAAATCCCCTTCGCCGGATCGCTGGCGCTGTTCTACTTTACGATGGTGATTTACGGTTTATCGCTGGTGGGATTCGGTCTGTTGATTTCATCACTCTGCTCGACACAACAGCAGGCGTTTATCGGCGTGTTTGTTTTTATGATGCCCGCCATTCTCCTTTCCGGTTACGTTTCTCCGGTGGAAAACATGCCAGTATGGCTGCAAAACCTGACGTGGATTAACCCTATTCGCCACTTTACGGACATTACCAAGCAGATTTATTTGAAGGATGCGAGTCTGGATATTGTGTGGAATAGTTTGTGGCCGCTACTGGTGATAACGGCCACGACAGGGTCAGCGGCGTACGCGATGTTTAGACGTAAGGTGATGTAACTTCTTATCTTTCGCCAGCAAAGACACCACCGCCGGGCCGGCAAGGATTGCCAGCCCTGCAATCGCCAGCAAAAAGTTGTTTTCCAGTACGCGGGACAACAGCCACAGTACAATCAGCGCTGCGCCAAAATACCAGGTCGTGGTCAGCTCTTCCAGCACGTCTGCCACCTCACGCCAGCGTTGCTCGGGGTGGCGCTGAAACACCAGCATCATCACTACCGTGACACAATACAGTGCGCATAATCCCACGCCGACGTGAACCAGAGTCTTACTCATCCAGCCCACCACCAGCAGCGCCACTACCAGTAAATGCAACATAATCTGCCAGCAACTTAGACCCGTTGCGACACGAACACGTTGTTGCCACTTCATGGCTTCTCTCCTGAAGAATTTATCTCTACTTACTCAGAGTACCGAACTTTACGGAAAATTCCGTAAGACCGCACCTTTTTGTGACGCCGACTACACTATTTCAATGAGATAAGAGGCAAAGACAGGAAAATTATGCCCGATCAAACACAACAATTTTCGTTCAAGGTGCTCACCATCAATATTCACAAAGGCTTTACCGCGTTTAACCGACGCTTCATTTTGCCGGAACTTCGCGACGCCGTGCGTACCGTCAGCGCCGATATTGTTTGCCTGCAGGAAGTGATGGGCGCGCACGAAGTTCATCCGCTGCATGTGGAAAACTGGCCCGATACCTCGCACTACGAGTTTCTCGCCGACACTATGTGGAGCGATTTTGCCTACGGTCGCAATGCCGTATACCCGGAAGGACATCACGGTAACGCCGTTCTTTCACGTTATCCCATTGAACATTATGAGAATCGTGATGTTTCGGTCGATGGTGCGGAAAAGCGCGGCGTGCTCTACTGCCGCATTGTGCCGCCGATGACCGGGAAAGCGATTCATGTGATGTGCGTACATCTGGGCCTGCGTGAGGCGCACCGTCAGGCGCAGCTTGCGATGCTCGCCGAATGGGTGAATGAGCTGCCGGACGGCGAACCGGTATTGGTGGCGGGTGATTTCAACGACTGGCGGCAAAAAGCTAATCATCCGTTAAAAGTGCAGGCCGGGCTGGATGAGATATTTACCCGCGCCCACGGACGCCCGGCGCGCACGTTTCCGGTGCAATTTCCTCTACTACGTCTGGACAGGATCTATGTCAAAAATGCCAGCGCCAGCGCGCCAACCGCGTTGCCGCTGCGGACATGGCGACACCTTTCTGATCATGCCCCTTTAAGTGCGGAGATTCATTTATGAAATGTAGCTGGCGCGAAGGCAATAAGATCCAGTTGCTGGAAAACGGCGAGCAATATTATCCCGCGGTGTTTAAGGCGATTGGCGAGGCGCAAGAACGCATCATTCTTGAAACGTTTATCTGGTTTGAAGATGACGTCGGCAAACAGCTGCATGCGGCGCTACTGGCAGCAGCGCAACGCGGGGTGAAAGCGGAAGTCTTGCTGGATGGCTACGGTTCGCCGGATCTCAGCGATGAGTTTGTCAATGAATTGACGGCAGCTGGCGTGGTATTTCGCTACTACGATCCCCGCCCTCGCCTTTTTGGTATGCGCACCAATGTGTTTCGCCGGATGCATCGCAAAATTGTGGTGATCGACGCGCGTATTGCCTTTATTGGCGGGCTGAACTACTCCGCCGAGCATATGTCCAGCTACGGTCCGGAGGCTAAACAGGATTACGCGGTGCGCCTTGAAGGGCCGATTGTCGAAGATATTCTGCAATTTGAACTGGAAAACCTGCCAGGACAGAGCGCGGCACGACGCTGGTGGCGACGTCATCACAAAGCGGAAGAGAACCGCCAGCCGGGAGAAGCGCAGGTATTGCTGGTCTGGCGCGATAACGAAGAACATCGCGATGATATTGAACGTCACTATCTGAAAATGCTCACTCAGGCGCGGCGAGAAGTCATTATCGCCAACGCCTACTTCTTCCCCGGCTATCGATTTTTACACGCCTTGCGTAAAGCGGCACGGCGCGGGGTGCGGATCAAACTGATCATTCAGGGCGAACCGGATATGCCGATTGTCAGAGTCGGTGCACGCTTGCTGTATAACTATCTGGTTAAAGGCGGCGTTCAGGTGTTTGAGTACCGCCGCCGTCCGCTACATGGCAAAGTGGCATTGATGGACGATCACTGGGCGACGGTAGGGTCCAGTAATCTCGATCCGCTCAGTTTGTCACTGAATCTCGAAGCAAATGTCATCATCCACGATCGTCATTTTAACCAGACGCTGCGCGATAATCTGAACGGCATTATCGCCGCAGACTGCCAGCAGGTGGATGAAACCATGCTGCCGAAACGCACCTGGTGGAATCTGACCAAAAGCGTGCTGGCCTTCCACTTTTTACGCCACTTCCCGGCGCTGGTCGGCTGGCTTCCGGCACACACACCACGTCTGGCGCAGGTTGACCCGCCCGCTCAGCCGACAATGGAAACGCAGGATCGGGTAGAAACTGAAAACACGGGGGTAAAACCCTGATGAGTAAATCACACCCGCGCTGGCGCTTAGCAAAGAAGATCCTCACCTGGCTGTTTTTTATCGCGGTGATTGTGTTGCTGGTGGTCTACGCCAAAAAGGTGGACTGGGAAGAGGTCTGGAAGGTCATCCGCGACTACAATCGCGTTGCGTTGCTCAGTGCGGTCGGGCTGGTGGTCGTCAGTTATCTGATTTACGGCTGCTATGATCTGCTCGCCCGCTTTTACTGCGGTCACAAACTGGCGAAGCGCCAGGTGATGCTGGTGTCGTTTATCTGCTACGCCTTCAACCTGACGCTCAGTACCTGGGTCGGCGGCATTGGTATGCGCTATCGTTTGTACTCCCGGCTAGGGTTACCGGGCAGCACTATTACGCGGATTTTCTCGCTCAGTATTACCACCAACTGGCTGGGCTATATTTTGCTGGCAGGGATTATCTTTACCGCGGGCGTGGTGGAGCTGCCGGATCACTGGTATGTCGATCAAACTACGCTGCGTATTCTCGGCATTGGCTTACTGATGATTATCGCGGTTTATTTGTGGTTTTGCGCTTTCGCGAAGCACCGCCATATGACCATCAAAGGGCAAAAGCTGGTGCTGCCTTCATGGAAATTCGCCCTCGCTCAGATGCTGATTTCCAGCGTTAACTGGATGGTAATGGGGGCGATTATCTGGCTGTTACTTGGTCAAAGCGTGAACTATTTCTTTGTACTGGGCGTGTTACTGGTTAGTAGTATTGCTGGCGTCATCGTGCATATTCCGGCGGGAATTGGTGTGCTGGAAGCGGTATTTATCGCGCTACTGGCTGGGGAGCATACCTCCAAAGGTACAATTATCGCCGCCCTACTCGCTTACCGTGTGCTGTATTACTTTATCCCACTGCTGCTGGCGCTGATCTGTTACCTGCTACTGGAAAGCCAGGCGAAGAAGCTGCGGGCGAAAAATGAAGCGGCGATGTGAAGTTTAGTTAAGTTCTTTAGTATGTGCATTTACGACTAATGAAAAAAACGCGTATGCCTTTGCCAGACAAGCGTTATCGCTATTGCTGCAAGTATCCCAAAGAAGCCGATAAAATAGTAATAGAGAGTTAATGCACCTGTAAAAGCGCAACGAACCGGACTCCACAACTCTTCACTATGGCATTTCCCCGCCAGTTCAAGGAGCTTATTTCGTCCATGCGAGATAATGCCTGACCATAACACAATCATTAAGCAACTTATTACCCAAACGGGTCGTTCACTCATTAATGCGGCATTCATGATGATCACCAGGGCCAGCCCTGCGGTTGCCACCATACCCAAAGCGGTAATGAGCCATATGCCGTTTAATATCCTGGCTTCGTGCTGAAAATCTAATTTATTGCTGTTTTGCGAGTATGATTCCATTCTTTTAGTTATCCTTAGATAAAATATTAATATTCACCATCAATAAATTTAAAACCACGCATACAAAATACTTTTGTATTTATGGATACGGAAAACACTTCCACTCGGCCATAAGGCGTATTTTATACCTGGTACTTGTTAAGTGTCGTTTTTAGTAAGAAAAAAATCCCGACACATGGCCGGGATATTGATGGTGAAAAAGAATTAACGGCGGTTGCCGAAGATCCGCAGCAACATCAGGAACAGGTTGATGAAGTCCAGATACAAGGTTAACGCGCCAAGAATGGAATATTTGCGCAGGTTCGACGTGTCGCGGGTATCAATCTGCTCACCCATATTTTTCAATTTCTGAGTGTCATACGCCGTCAATCCGACAAAGACAATCACGCCGATGTAGGTAACTGCCCACATCAATGCTTCGCTTTTCAGCCAGAAGTTGACCAGCGATGCCAGCACAATGCCGATTAACGCCATAAACAGCATATTGCCAAAGCCGCTTAGATCGCGCTTCGTGGTGTAACCGTACAGGCTCATTGCGCCAAACATCCCGGCAGTAACGACGAAAGTACTGGCGATAGAAGCAGCGGTATAGACAATGAAAATACTGGAAAGCGTAAGACCCGTCAGCGCCGAATAAAGCATAAAGAGCATCGTCGTTACACCTGCGCTCAGCTTTTGAATCATCGCTGATAACACAATAACCAATGCTAATTGCGCGATGATCAGACCGATTAAAAAGACACGGTTAGTGAACAACAGCTCCATCACGGCCGCGGAATTAGCCGCATACCAGGCAACAAATGCGGTCAGCAACAAGCCAACGGTCATCCAGCCATAGACTTGCGCCATATAAGTTTGCAAGCCAGCCCGGGGTTGTACAATTGAATCAGAACGTGGGAATCTGTCCATGACGATCTCCTGAAGATATAAGGAATATCTTAAGGATACTGCAAAATGATGAGGCTGTGCATCGACGCAGCGTAAACGCATGTACTGAGCGGTGAAATTGCCGGACGCAGCGGTGCCTTATCCGGCTAACAAAAAACTACCAGCGTTTTGCCGCCTGCTGATCGCTCTCCCGAGCTTCAACCCAGCGGTCGCCTTCCGGCGTGGCTTCACGCTTCCAGAACGGTGCGCGGGTTTTGAGATAATCCATAATAAACTGCCCGGCTTCAAACGCACTGCTGCGATGCGCACTGGTGACACCGACAAAAACGATTTCATCTCCCGGCCATAATTCCCCGATGCGGTGAATCACCGTGATGCGCCCCAGCGGCCAGCGGTTACGCGCTTCATCGACAATTTCTGCCAGTGCTTTTTCAGTCATCCCCGGATAGTGTTCGAGGGTTAATGCTTTGACGCTGTCGCCAAGGTTATGGTTGCGCACCTTACCGGTAAAGGTGACTACCGCACCGTCTTCATCACGCTCAGCCAGCCACGGGTACTCTTCTCCTACGCTGAATGGCTGCGGGCCGACAACAACTTTGGTTTCTGCCATCTTAACCTCCGGTTACCGGCGGGAAGAAAGCCACTTCGTCGCCGTCAGTCAGCGGATGGTCAAAACTCACCAGCGTCTGGTTGACGGCAGCCAGCAATTTGCCATCTTCCAGCGCCAGCGCCCAGCGATCGCTCTGCGCAGCCAGATGTTGGCGTAACGCTTCAACGGTTGGGAAATCCGCAGCCACTTCGGTTGCATCTGTTCCCACCAACTCGCGCACCTGGGCGAAAAAAAGAACTTTAATCATCCGCTTCCACCTTAAAGTCACCCGACTTGCCGCCACTCTTCGCCAGCAAACGTACCGGACCAATTACCATATCTTTTTGCACCGCTTTGCACATGTCATAAATGGTCAGCGCCGCCACGGAGGCCGCGGTTAACGCTTCCATTTCGACACCGGTTTTCCCGGTCAGGCGGCATAAGGTTTCTATACGCACCCGATTGTGCTCCGGCTCAGCCTGTAAATTGACTTCAACTTTGCTGAGCATCAGCGGATGACACAGCGGGATCAGATCCCAGGTGCGTTTTGCCGCCTGAATACCGGCAATACGCGCAGTGGCAAATACGTCGCCTTTATGGTGGCGACCATCAATAATCATCGCCAGCGTCTCGCTGCGCATGGTGACAAAGGCTTCCGCCCGTGCTTCACGCACGGTTTCCGCTTTGGCGGAGACATCCACCATGTGCGCTTCGCCAGCGGCGTTGATATGGGTCAGTTGCGACATACTTATTTCTTCAAATGTGGATGGAAATTGCATGGACGTGTACGGGCATCGAGCTGCGGCGCGATGATATTTTCCCACGCGGTGCGGCACGCTTTGGTCGAACCCGGCATGGCGAAAATCAGCGTTTTGTTAGCGACGCCCGCTACCGCACGAGATTGCAACGTGGAAGTGCCAATCTCTTCGAACGACAACATCCGGAACACTTCACCAAAACCTTCAACTTCACGGTCGAACAACGGCAGCAGCGCTTCGGGAGCCTGATCTCCTTCCGTCAGGCCAGTCCCCCCCGTAATCAATACCACTTGTACATCGTCGCTGGCGATCCACGCAGATACCTGAGCGCGAATAGCGTAGCGGTTTTCTTTCACAATGGCTTTATCGACAACGTGATGGCCCGCTTCCTGCGCCGAATCGCGCAGATAGTGACCGGAGGTATCGTCTTCTTCACCGCGACGATTAGAAACCGTAAGAATAGCAATACGGGTCGGGATAAATTCAGTGCTTACCTGACTCATCTGATCTCTCCTTTTGACGTTTTAGCCGCCAATGTACGATAAGTTTTGCGTAATACCGGTGTTGTTTTGATGCAGGAAATGGGTCTGTTTCTTCTCCCGCAGCGCCGCTGAAATACGCGCTTCCAGCGCCTGTTGCTGGGTATCGTCTTCCAGCAGATCGCGCAGGTTAACGCCGCCTTCACCAAACAGGCAGAGATGGAGTTTACCAATGGAGGAAACGCGCAGGCGGTTGCAAGTGGCGCAGAAGTCTTTTTCATACGGCATGATAAGGCCAATCTCTCCGGCGTAATCCGGATGACAAAAGACTTGCGCGGGACCGTCGCTGCGTTGACGTAATTGGTGGATCCAGCCGCGACGCAGTAGCTCGTCACGCAGAACCTGACCAGAGATGTGATGCTTACGGAAGAGCTCGCTGCCCTCGCCCGTTTCCATCAATTCGATGAAACGCAGCTGGATAGGGCGATGCTGGATCCAGTTCAGAAAGGTGTCGAGCTGATGATGATTAACATCACGCATCAGCACGGTATTGACTTTGACCTTCTCAAAACCGGCCTCAAATGCAGCATCGATCCCTGCCATGACCTGGTTGAATTTATCCTGCCCGGTAATGGCATGAAACTGGCGAGCGTCAAGGCTATCAACGCTGACGTTGATGCCAGTAAGTCCCGCATCGCGCCAGTTCGCCACATCGCGTTCCAGACGGTAACCATTGGTGGTGACCGCAATCTGGCGGATAGCGTCGTTTTCCCGCACAGCGGCGATGATATCGGTAAAGTCGCGGCGTAAAGACGGCTCACCGCCTGTCAGGCGCACTTTTTCGGTGCCCAGACTGGCAAAGGCGCGCGTAACCCGGCGAATTTCATCGACGGTAAGAAAGCCTTTATTGGTGACGCCGCTCGGTTTGTAGCCATCCGGCAGGCAGTAGGTGCAACGAAAGTTACACACATCAGTAATCGACAGGCGCAAGTAGTAAAACTTACGCGCAAATGCATCAGTCAGTTGTGAAGCCATGTACACCTTTCCAGATACGGGAGGCGAAGTCATTTCTTCCTTCGCCCTGGTGGCAATCTTTACGAGCATTGTCACGGCCAAAGCACCGTATCAGTTGACCCAGGTGCAGAGGCTAGAGTGTTTAGTGGTTAAGCCGATACTAGCGTGTAAATGAGATTTTTACCATCCACACTTTCGCTATGTAATCATGTATATAGCGTCATGATCGTGCTATTTCGCTACAGAATAAGGGAAAATGGCGGTTTTACTTTGATATACATCATCAGGAAGGCATAGCGTACATCGTCCTTTAGAGGTAGAAGAAAATAGTTTGTATCCTCAATATTGGCAGGTTAATTGCTGTTTCCCTGCAATTTGCGCTACTGTAGCGCGGATAATCTGACTCCAGGAAACTATATGCGCAATCGTACGCTGGCTGACCTTGATCGTGTCGTTGCTCTCGGCGGAGGGCATGGACTGGGACGCGTTCTCTCATCACTTTCGTCTTTGGGTTCTCGTTTAACGGGTATCGTCACCACCACGGATAATGGCGGATCGACGGGGCGTATTCGCCGCTCAGAAGGCGGTATTGCCTGGGGCGATATGCGTAACTGCCTCAACCAGCTGATAACTGAACCCAGCGTCGCTTCTGCAATGTTTGAATATCGTTTCGGCGGTAATGGCGAACTTTCCGGGCATAACCTTGGAAACCTGATGCTGAAGGCACTGGATCACCTTAGCGTGCGACCTCTTGAAGCGATCAATCTGATTCGCAATCTGCTGAAAGTGGACGCACATTTGATTCCGATGTCGGAGCATCCGGTGGATCTGATGGCGATTGACGATCAGGGGCATGAAGTTTACGGCGAGGTCAATATCGACCAGTTAACTACGCCGATTCAGGAGTTACTGTTAACGCCGAATGTACCCGCAACGCGTGAGGCTGTTCACGCTATCAGTGAAGCGGATCTCATCATTATTGGGCCTGGCAGTTTTTACACCAGCCTGATGCCAATTCTGCTGCTGAAGGAAATCGCACAGGCATTACGCCGCACGCCAGCGCCGATGGTCTATATCGGCAATCTGGGGCGTGAGTTGAGTTTACCTGCGGCTAATTTGAAGCTGGAAAGCAAGCTGGCAATTATGGAGCAGTATGTCGGTAAAAAGGTCATTGATGCGGTCATCGTCGGGCCAAAAGTGGATGTCTCGGCGGTGAAAGAGCGGATTGTGATTCAGGAGGTACTGGAGGCCAGCGATATTCCGTATCGTCATGACCGCCAGTTGTTGCATAGCGCGCTGGAAAAGGCATTACAGGCTTTAGGTTAACACGAAGCCGGAAGAATATTCCGGCTTCGTCATCTTGTCACGACGCGGCAATAAACAGCTCACGCAACTGATGCAACTGGTCACGAATTTGCGCCGCTTCTTCGAACTCCAGATTCTGCGCGTGTTGCATCATCAACCCTTCCAGTTCATGGATCTTCTGCTGCAACGCTTTAGGCGACATATCCATCGGCACATTATCCGGCTCAACAATCGGTCGCGATTTTCCTCTGCCCTTCGCTTTGGTTTTGGCAATGTTCTGCCCCAACGCCAGAATATCGACCACTTTCTTGTTCAAGCCTTGCGGCGTAATGCCGTGTTCCTCGTTGTACTTCTGCTGTTTCTCGCGGCGACGTTCGGTTTCGCCAATCGCTTTCGCCATTGACGGGGTGATCTTATCGCCGTAGAGAATCGCTTTACCGTTAACGTTACGCGCCGCACGACCAATAGTCTGGATCAACGAACGTTCAGAACGCAGGAAGCCTTCTTTGTCGGCGTCGAGGATCGCCACCAGCGAAACCTCCGGCATATCCAGACCTTCGCGCAGTAAGTTGATCCCCACCAGCACGTCGAACTCGCCCAGACGCAAGTCGCGGATAATCTCCATACGTTCGACGGTGTCGATATCTGAGTGAAGATAACGCACGCGCTCGCCGTGTTCTTCGAGATATTCCGTGAGATCTTCCGCCATTCGCTTGGTCAGAGTTGTAACCAGTACGCGTTCGTTAATTGCCGCTCGCTGACGAATCTCCGATAGAAGATCATCGACCTGTGTCGCCACTGGCCGCACTTCGATAATCGGATCAAGCAATCCGGTTGGACGCACCACCTGATCCACCACATCGCCGCCCGATTTTTCCAGCTCGTAATTACCCGGCGTCGCCGAAACATAGATGGTTTGCGGCGCTAATGCTTCGAACTCTTCAAATTTCAGCGGACGGTTATCCAGCGCTGATGGCAGGCGGAAGCCGTACTCCACCAGCGTCTCTTTACGCGCCCGGTCACCGCGATACATGCCGCCAATTTGCGGAATGGTGACGTGTGATTCATCGACCACCAGCAGCCCATCGGCAGGCAGGTAATCAAACAGCGTCGGCGGTGGCTCACCCGGTCCACGACCGGAGAGGAAGCGCGAGTAGTTCTCAATCCCGGAACAGTAGCCCAGCTCGTTCATCATCTCCAGATCAAACTGGGTACGCTGGGTCAGCCGCTGCTCTTCAAGCAACTTGTTGTTCTCCAACAGCACTTTGCGTCTGGCGGCCAGTTCTTCTTTGATCTCTTCCATCGCCTGTACGATGCGCTCGCGCGGCGTGACGTAGTGCGTTTTCGGGTAGATGGTAAAACGTGGAATAGTGGAAACAATCTGCCCGGTGAGCGGGTCAAATAACGACAATCGTTCCACTTCCTCGTCAAACAGCTCCACGCGAAGTGCAATGTCATCCGATTCTGCTGGGAAGATATCAATCACCTCACCACGAACGCGGAAAGTACCACGCTGGAATGCCTGATCATTACGAGCGTATTGCAGCTCCGCCAGTCGGCGCAGGATCGCGCGCTGATCGATAATCATGCCGACCGTGAGATGGAGCATCATCTTGAGATATAAATCAGGATCGCCCAGACCATAAATCGCGGAAACAGACGCCACCACAACCACATCACGCCGCTCCAGCATCGCTTTGGTGGCGGACAAACGCATCTGTTCAATATGTTCGTTAACCGAGGCATCTTTCTCAATGAAGGTGTCGGAACTCGGTACATAGGCTTCCGGCTGATAGTAGTCGTAGTAGGAGACGAAATATTCCACCGCGTTTTCCGGGAAGAACTCTTTCATTTCGCCATACAACTGGGCCGCCAGCGTTTTGTTGGGCGCAAGTACCATGGTAGGGCGCTGAAGATCAGCAATGACATTGGCAATGGTGAAGGTTTTCCCGGAGCCAGTCACGCCAAGTAACGTCTGGTGCGCCAGGCCATCTTCCAGCCCCTCTTCGAGACGTCGAATCGCCTCTGGCTGATCGCCAGAAGGTTTAAAAGCGGAATTCAGTTTGAACGGTTTACTCATGAGTCGCTACCTGAAGGAGTTGGGCGGGCAGGTATGTAATTTTACTCGTCGTACTTAATTATGCCAACAAATTATACTGGATAAAAAAACAGTTTCTCACCATAATATTTCTGTTACAGCGTAAACTCCGCTGTCAAACATGAGCAAAATTTACTCTGTGGCGAGATAAAACTCCGGCCTTACCGGGTTATCCCCAAAGCAACGGCTTTTTTAACATTTGTCAAGATGAGTGATGACAGTTTTATGGCAAGAGATGCCTCTTCAGTGACTGCCATTGCAATTATCTAACCAGTTAAAAAATAAAAGATATTTCTTTGAGCCGTCTTTAACGCCAATTCGCGTGCAAGCCGCGTATTCTCTCGCTTGCCTCGTGTTTTCTAACTCTAATACACATGGTTATCCACAGGAATAGTGGATAACTGTCTGCAGCCCCTATCCCCCGCCGCCTGGGCAATTCCCACATACATCGCATGATGCGGAAGTAAAATTTTTTTCGTGATTATTTTAGAATTTAATTGGTTAAATTGCAGTCAATCGAAGACGCGATCTCGCTCGCAATTTAACCAAATACAGGATGGCTACAACAAGGCAAGGTTTATGTACTTTCCGGTTGCCGCATTTTCTGGATTTTCTGCAAGCCAGGGGATCTCTCCCAGCAGCGGCGCGGGAATCATGCGGGTGAGCGTGGTCATATATTCAGCGTGACGTTTTCCCGGAGGCGTGACATCATTCGCCACCCAACCCGCCAGAGTCAGCCCGGCGTGTTGTATTGCCTGTGCCGTCAACATCGCGTGATTAATACAGCCGAGTTTCACACCAACTACCAGTATCACCGGCAGTTGTTCCTGTGTTACCCAATCCGCAAAAGTGAAAGTGTCAGAAAGCGGCGTAAACCAGCCGCCAGCACCTTCCACTAACACCCAGTCAGCCTGTTGTTCAAGCCCGCGTAATCCGGCGCTCATTACCAATGATTCTATCGGCCTGCCCTCTTGTGCGCTGATGATGTGCGGCGAAGTGGGTTCTGCGAAGGTGTAAGGATTTACCGTTGCGTAATCCAGCTGCAGGCTGCTGTTGTGCTGTAACGCCAGCGCGTCACTATTACGTAAGCCTTCCGGGGTCTTTTCGCTGCCAGAGGCGACCGGTTTATAACCTGCCGTCCGATAACCTGCTGCCTTCGCGGCTTGTAAAAGTGCACAACTGGCGACAGTTTTCCCCACTTCGGTATCTGTTCCGGTGACAAAATAACGTTTACTCACGAGCAATTACTCCCAAAAAAAGATGATACGTCAGAGGATATCGCCCCTGTTGTTGCGGCCAGGCCAGTTGTAATCGCTGCAACTGCGAACGCGTTAATATTCGCGGGTCGCGCCCTTCATGAAGATGCGTGGCACCGATGCCTTTCAGCGAACGCATGGCACTGAGCGCATCATCAAACCACAGCGTGATGGGCTGAATATGATGTTGATAATGCAGGCCGTTCAGCGACTGTTCGATTTTATCTGGCGGTAAAAAGCGATTAGCATGCGGGCGCTCGTCCACCACCTGCCACGCCTGATGTAATTCAGGGAGCGATCCCTGCACCAGCGTGGTAAACGCGACCACGCCTCCGGGGCGCACCACCCTGTATAGCTCGCGGAGTGCCGTGGATAAATTACCGCACCACTGCACCGCGAGATTGCTCCATGCAAGATCGAAGGTTGCAGTCGCTAACGGCAGGGATTCGATATCTCCCGCCAGATAATGGTCTGCGGCATCCTTCTGGCGTGCCTGAACAAGCATTGGCGGCGAGAGATCTAACGCCGTCACCTGCGCGTGACGTTCCCGCCAGTGGCGGCTCATCCAGCCAGGTCCACAACCCGCGTCCAGTACGTGGGTGTATTTACGCTGTGGAAGCATTGCCAGTAAGACGTCAGCACTCTGGCGCTGTAGATCCGCATGTTGCTCATAGTGCGCGGCTGCCCGACCAAATGCCGCTGCAATGGCTTGTTTATTAACCGTTGCCATGCAGCACCTCCAGCAGACGGTCGATATCCTGCATTTCATGCGCGGCGGTTAGTGTTAAGCGCAGTCGCGCAGTACCAGCAGGTACGGTTGGTGGGCGAATCGCCGTGACCCAGCAGCCTTGCTGGCGCAGTTTTTCTGCCAGTTGTAACGCACGGCTGTTATCACCGACGATCAATGGCTGGATGGCGCTGCATGAATCAGCAAGCGTAAACGGCAAATCCTGTACTCCGGCACGAAAACGCGTAATGAGTGCCGCCAGTTTTTCGCGCCGTGCATCACCCTCATCACTGCGAATGACCGCCAGCGACGCACGTAATGCCTGCGCCTGAGCGGGCGGCATACTGGTGCTGTAAATAAGATGGCGGGCAAATTGCAGTAGATAATCCGCCACCGCATCGGAGCAAAGCACCGCTGCCCCGCTGACGCCAAATCCTTTGCCAAAAGTCACCACCAGCAATTCTGGATTTACCTTTTGCAACCAGCAGCTGCCGCGCCCCTGCTCCCCGATAACGCCCGTGCCGTGGGCATCATCGACCATCAACCAGCCATTGTGCTGTTGCGTTACCTGCTGGATTTCCGCCAGTGGCGCACTATCGCCGTCCATGCTGAACACGCCTTCTGTCACCACCAGTTGCTGCCCCGGACAGGGGGAAGCAAGCAGTCGCGCCAGATGAGCGACATCGTTATGGGTAAAACGGCGAAGCTGCGCCGGGCTTAAACTGGCAGCTTCCAGCAATGAGGCGTGACTCAGCCGATCGGCAACAATACGGTCCTCTTTCGCCGTCATCGCGGTAATAACTGCCTGGTTAGCGGCAAAACCAGAGATAAACAGCAGTGCCCGCGAATAGCCCAGCCACTCGGCCAGTTCTTCTTCCAGCGCCTGATGCGCCACGCTATAACCGCTGACGTGACCGGAACCGCCGCTACCGACGCCAAATTGCTCCGCTCCCTGCTTCCATGCACGAATGATGTCCGGATGATGGCTTAAGCCGAGGTAATCATTGCAGGAAAAGTTCAGATACTGGCGATCATCCGCCACCAGCCAGCGTCCGGCCCCTTGCGCCACCGGATAACGGCGACGCAGGGCATCGGCAGCACGCCGCGCATCGAGCGCCGCGTTGATTTTCTCCTGCCAGCTCATAGTGCTGCCGCGTTGTAATATTCGTCAGTGTCCGGGGTCATCAGTGCCTGCTCCAGACGCTGCTGTTGTTCGTTATCCCCTGCCAGCACGGCAGTTTGCTGTGGATTTAGCCCCAGTTTGCGGAACAGTTGCAGGTCTTTATCTTCTTCCGGATTCGGCGTGGTTAGCAGTTTGCAACCGTAGAAAATCGAGTTAGCCCCGGCCATAAAGCACATCGCCTGAGTCTGTTCGTTCATCTGCTCGCGTCCGGCAGAAAGGCGCACGTAAGAGGTCGGCATCATGATCCGCGCTACGGCAATGGTGCGAATAAAATCAAAGGCATCGACATCATCGTTATCTGCCAGTGGAGTACCTTTCACCTTCACGAGCATGTTGATTGGCACGCTTTCCGGCGGCGTCGGCAGGTTTGCCAGTTGCAGTAATAATCCGGCGCGATCTTTTACCGTTTCGCCTAAACCCACAATGCCACCTGAGCAGACTTTGATCCCGGCATCGCGCACTTTTTCCAGCGTATCGAGGCGTTCCTGATAAGTGCGTGTGGTGATGATATTGCCGTAAAACTCCGGCGAGGTGTCGAGGTTGTGGTTGTAGTAATCCAGCCCGGCATTCGCAAGGCGCTGCGCCTGAGATTCACTCAACGTACCCAGCGTCATACACGCCTCCAGCCCCATCGCTTTTACTCCCTGCACCATTTGTTCCAGGTAGGGCATATCGCGTTCGTGGGGATTCTTCCACGCCGCGCCCATGCAGAAGCGCGTCGATCCTGCCGCTTTCGCTTTGCGCGCCGACTCCAGCACCTGTTCAACTTCCATCAACCGCTCGGCTTCCAGCCCGGTTTTGTAGCGCGAGCTTTGCGGGCAGTATTTGCAATCTTCCGGACAAGCTCCGGTCTTAATTGACAGCAAAGTGCTGACCTGCACCTGACGTGGATCGAAATGCTGACGATGCACCTGCTGCGCTTCAAACAGCAGATCCAGCAACGGTTTTTCAAATAATTCTGTGACTTGCGACAATGTCCAGCGTGGGCGGTGAGCCATGGGGCTTCTCCAAAACGTGTTTTTTGTTGTTAATTCGGTGTAGACTCGTAAACCTAAATCTTTTCAATTTGGTTTACAAGTCGATTATGACAACGGACGATCTTGCCTTTGACCAACGCCATATCTGGCACCCATACACATCCATGACCTCCCCGCTACCGGTTTATCCGGTGGCGAGCGCCGAAGGTTGCGAGCTAATTTTGTCTGACGGCAGACGCCTGGTTGACGGTATGTCGTCCTGGTGGGCGGCGATCCACGGTTACAATCACCCGCAGCTTAATGCGGCGATGAAGTCGCAAATTGATGCCATGTCGCATGTGATGTTTGGCGGTATCACCCATGCGCCAGCCATTGAGCTGTGCCGCAAACTGGTGGCAATGACGCCGCAACCGCTGGAATGCGTTTTTCTCGCGGACTCCGGTTCCGTAGCGGTGGAAGTGGCGATGAAAATGGCGTTGCAGTACTGGCAAGCCAAAGGCGAAGCGCGCCAGCGTTTTCTGACCTTCCGCAATGGTTATCATGGCGATACCTTTGGCGCGATGTCGGTGTGCGATCCGGATAACTCAATGCACAGTCTGTGGAAAGGCTATCTGCCAGAAAACTTGTTTGCTCCCGCCCCGCAAAGCCGCATGGATGGTGAATGGGATGAGCGCGATATGGTGGGCTTTGCCCGCCTGATGGCGGCGCATCGTCATGAAATCGCGGCGGTGATCATTGAACCGATTGTCCAGGGCGCAGGCGGGATGCGCATCTACCATCCGGAATGGTTAAAACGAATCCGCAAAATGTGCGATCGCGAAGGTATCTTGCTGATTGCCGACGAGATCGCCACCGGATTTGGTCGTACTGGCAAACTGTTTGCCTGTGAACATGCAGATATCGCGCCGGACATTTTGTGCCTCGGTAAAGCCTTAACCGGCGGTACAATGACCCTTTCCGCCACACTCACCACGCGCGAGGTTGCGGAAACCATCAGTAACGGCGAAGCCGGTTGCTTTATGCATGGGCCAACTTTTATGGGCAATCCGCTAGCCTGCGCGGCAGCAAACGCCAGCCTGGCGATTCTCGAATCTGGCGACTGGCAGCAGCAGGTGGTGGCTATTGAAGTACAACTGCGCGAGCAACTGGCACCAGCCCGTGATGCCAAAATGGTTGCCGATGTGCGCGTGCTAGGGGCCATTGGCGTGGTCGAAACCACTCGTCCGGTGAATATGGCAGCGCTGCAAAAATTCTTTGTCGAACAGGGTGTCTGGATCCGGCCTTTTGGCAAACTGATTTACCTGATGCCGCCCTATATTATTCTCCCGCAACAGTTGCAGCGTCTGACCGCAGCGGTTAATCGTGCGGTGCAGGATGAAACATTTTTTTGCCAATAACGGGAAGTCAGCGTGAGGGTTTCTGGCTACACTTTCTGCAAACTAGAAAGGAGGGTTCATGAAACTCATCAGTAATGATCTGCGCGATGGCGATAAGTTGCCACATCGTCATGTCTTTAACGGCATGGGTTACGATGGCGATAATGTTTCACCGCATCTGGCGTGGGATGATGTTCCTGCGGGAACGAAAAGTTTTGTTGTCACCTGCTACGACCCGGATGCGCCAACCGGCTCCGGCTGGTGGCACTGGGTAGTTGTTAATTTACCCGCTGATACCCGCGTATTACCGCAAGGGTTTGGCTCTGGTCTGGTAGCAATGCCAGACGGCGTTTTGCAGACGCGTACCGACTTTGGTAAAACCGGGTACGATGGTGCAGCGCCGCCGAAAGGCGAAACCCATCGCTACATTTTTACCGTTCACGCGCTGGATGTAGAACGTATTGATGTCGATGAAGGTGCCAGCGGCGCGATGGTCGGGTTTAACGTCCATTTCCATTCTCTGGCAAGCGCCTCGATTACTGCGATGTTTAGTTAATCACTCTGCCAGATGGCGCTATGCCATCTGGTATCACTTAAAGGTATTAAAAACAACTTTTTGTCTTTTTACCTTCCCGTTTCGCTCAAGTTAGTATAAAAAAGCTGAACGCGAAACAGCAAAAGCCAATAATATCAATGTGTTAAAATACATTTAGTCTAAAAAATAGACTTCATGATACTACAAAACACAACATATCCAGTCACTATGAATCAACTACTTAGGTGGTATTAGTGACCTGAGACAGAGCATTAGCGCAAGGTGATTTTTTGTCCTCTTGCGCTAATTTTTTGTCATCAAACATATCGCACTCCAGAGAAGCACAACACCTTGCAGTCCAGTGCAAAGCTTTGTGTACCAGAGTTTTCCTCATCAACTACCGCAAGTATCGATCGATTGAGACTTGGATGATAGACTTCATTCCTTTCAGAACTCATTGATTAAATAAATGTTAAATATATTTGCAAGGTACACCTCGATTGGTGTGCTGAACACACTTATACACTGGGTGGTTTTTGGTGTATGTATCTATGCCGCGCATACCAATCAGGCTCTGGCAAACTTCGCAGGTTTCGTTGTGGCTGTGAGTTTTAGCTTCTTCGCGAATGCAAAATTCACATTCAAAGCATCAACTACAACGATGCGCTACATGTTATATGTCGGGTTCATGGGAACACTGAGTGCTACTGTTGGATGGGCTGCTGATAGATGCGCACTTCCCCCGATGATAACTCTTGTCACCTTCTCCGCCATCAGCCTGGTGTGCGGTTTCGTCTATTCAAAGTTCATTGTCTTTAGGGATGCGAAATGAAAATTTCTTTAGTCGTTCCGGTCTTTAACGAAGAGGCCACGATACCTATTTTTTATAAAACCGTGCGCGAATTTGAAGGGCTTCAGCAGCATGAAGTCGAGATAGTCTTCATAAACGATGGCAGCAAAGACGCTACAGAATCAATTATCAACGAGCTTGCTGTTGCCGACCCGCTTGTGGTTTCGCTGTCGTTCACACGTAACTTCGGCAAAGAACCCGCCCTGTTCGCAGGTCTGGACCATGCTACCGGGGAGGCAATTATCCCGATTGACGTTGATCTGCAAGACCCTATCGAAGTTATTCCTCACTTGATAGAGAAATGGCAGGCCGGTGCAGATATGGTTCTGGCTAAACGCTCTGACCGCTCCACTGACAGCAGGCTGAAGCGTAAATCTGCTGAGTGGTTCTATAAACTTCATAACAAAATCAGCAACCCTCAGATAGAAGAGAATGTTGGCGACTTCCGGCTCATGTCTCGCGAAGTAGTAGAAAATATTAAGCTCATGCCAGAACGAAACCTGTTTATGAAGGGTGTGCTGAGCTGGGTTGGTGGTCGAACCGATGTCGTAGAATATGCGCGAGCAGAACGCGTTGCAGGAAGCACAAAGTTCAATGGATGGAAGCTATGGAACTTGGCGCTGGAAGGGATCACTAGCTTCTCAACATTCCCGCTTCGCATGTGGACCTATATTGGGTTATTTATTGCATGTATATCATTTACATACGGTTCATGGATGATAATTGATAAATTAATTTTTGGTAATAATGTACCTGGATACCCTTCAATTCTTGTATCAATATTGTTTCTTGGCGGCGTACAACTAATTGGTATTGGTGTACTTGGAGAGTACATAGGACGTATTTATATTGAAGTTAAGCAGCGCCCAAGATATGTTTTAAAGGATCAGAAAAATGATTGCAAATAAAAACAAAACACCTTTCCATTGGTTCTTGATATCTGTTTTTATATATTTCACCCCCATCATCATGGCAAATATTCATTATGTAGATGATCAGGGAAGAGCTATATGGGGGTATACTGGATGGGCTAGGGATGGTAGACCTTTGGCTGAAATGTTGATGATTGCATTGAATTTCAACATGCACATAACGGACTTATTCCCATTTCCTGCAATATTATCAGTATTTTTGATATCTGTTTGCCTGTATTTTTTTAGCAGGATGTTTATATCGACAGATAATAAATTTATTGGACTGTTGGTTCCTCTTGGTATTTTATCAAGCCCATTTTTAATTGAAAATGCAATGTATCGCTTTGATGTTTTACCGATGTTCATAAGTATTGCATTGTCATTCTCAGTTGTAATATTTAATTTCAAAAAGACAATTTTAAATATTTCTTTTGCCGCCCTGTTAACATTATTTATATTGTCTATATACCAAGCATCATTAAATTTCATGCTGGTTATTATTCTGTGTAAATATGTTTACATGTACTTTAACTCAGATAGTAACAGACATCTATTAACTTACCTCATAGAAAAGACGGTATCATTAGTTATAGGTGTTGCATTATATTTTTTGGTGGTTATTCCTTTATTTTTAACTGTTGTTGGGGACCCGGATCACCCATCAATTAAAACTGAAGGCATTTTTTCAGTTATATATGAAAACTTAAAATTTTATCTTCATTCAATATCTAGTGGTATTTTTGGGGAATCAGGACGAGTTGCGTTTATAGTAATATTTTTATTTTTCATTGCAATGACGACATTCATCGCGCTAAAGAAATCAATACCTAATAAAAGTATTACTGGTATTATTAATTTTTTAATTACAATAACATCACCAGTAACAGCTTTGATATTGTCTTTTGCTACTCTATTACCACTTCAGCATCACATCGACGCCCCAAGAGTGATGATCGGTTTTTCTGCTACGATGTTGTTCTTATTCATGATTGTTTATCTTTTCTCGCGAGAAACAAAAAATTCAATAACATATATACTTGTAATTCCTCTGATTTATGTTTTTGGTTTTTTATGTTCATACACAAATGCAATGACAGAAGAAAAAAACATAACCACAGTTCTGTTTCATCAGATTAAAAATGATGCTTTCGAGTTAAGCGGAAAAACAAATCAGATACTTATTTTTAATGGTAAAAAGAAAGACAATGATGTTTTTGTAAACGCACGAAATAATTACCCGTTAATATCTAGATTTTTCCCAGAGTATTTCTATAATTGGGATTGGCCATTCCCTTATATGAATAGAGTTGGAGTTTACTTTAAACACCCTGGGAATACAAACATTGCAAGTGTGTTAAATGAAAAAACCTTTTGCTCAACCGCAAAGATTAAAAGAGCATATGAATATAACTTATACTCATATGATGATATTATTGTAGTTGATTTTGACAAAAACATTTGTCAGTGATTATTATGGCGCATCGATACTTTATATTGATGCGCCATAAATTAATCAAGTATTTGTTCCATCAGCTCGCTGCCATGATGAAGCTGTGCCGTTATACCATATTGGAAGACCTAGCGTTGTATCGTAGTATTCAACTGGCACAATTGGAGAGACAGGCCTCTGCGCAGTTGTACCATATAACAAAGATGTCAACGGAGAGGTGTAGGCCGCAAACTGACTGATGATGAAAAAAGGCGGCTGAATGCGGTACTCGACTACATCGACGCAGTGACAGCAGTTGATGCTGCCCCTGCGCCTGATATCAACTGGCCCGCTCCCCCGGTTGCGTAGGCCACTCTATTTCGGGTGCCGCTGAGGTATCAACACGGTTCAGCAGTACCCTGTATTTTTTCCACGCCAGCAGTAACGTCTGTTCATCGTCTGTCGCCATTTCCAAATCAACGGCATCCTGCAGCGGTGCTATTGCGTTATTTGCTACGGTCAGTAGTGCTGATTTCTGCAGCTCAGCCTCCGCAACTAACGCGTTGTGAGAGCGTTCTGGGGGAGGTGGCGCGGTAAATACTCCGTCTGAATATGACCAACCGATGCCAGCATCGCCGTTTAACGGAACTAAATTACCAGCCTCTGGTTTCCATTCAGAAATTCCGTCCCAGATAATGACATCAATAACAACGTTATTATCAACAACTGCATAAACATCATTCATTTACATGTACTCCCGAATTACCAGCACGCCATTAGCTCCGTGCCCGCCACGTCCTGACGTGTGTGAATAGCTATTATCGTATGCACCCCCGCCGCCGGAGCCAGAGCAAACTCCAGAATTACCGCTCAGTTGCCCAGCGCGGCCGCCGCCACCCCAATAGCTCGATGCCCCATTGCCTACTAATAGCGCCTGGCCCGCCTGTCCGTCTGAACCGTCTCCGCCTTGTTCAGTTTTATAACCGCCAGAGCCTGAACCACCGAGCCCGCCAGCGGTATTTGTAGCGCCGCCCCATTGCCCACCCTGGCCGCCGAGCGCAGTTAATGTCATGAACGAACTATGACCGCCATTATTTCCAGACCCTGGCCCATTGGCACCACTACCACCGCTACCAATTGTCACTGTATAGGTCCCTGGCCCGGCATCGTTGTCTGTCGCATAAATAGTGGCAAAAACAGTACCTCCGGCTCCTCCGCCAGCCCCTGAAAATGTCTGATTTGCGTTCTCCGCGTTACATCCACCGCCACCGCCGCCCGCCGCAGTCAGAATAACGTCAATTCGTTTTACGTCAGCTGGCCACGTATATGAACCCGACGATGAAAAAACGACAGTTTTGCTGTAACGCCCCGAGCCATCTCCCAAACCAAGGTTTTCGAGAGCCGTTTTCACCGTGCCATCCGATTTGATATCGCCAAACGGATTCTTGCGGCTTAACAGCAGCGCATGAAGCGCGGTAAGCAGCTGGTCATGCCGCCCCTTCTCCAGGCTGGCACCGGATGCCTCCACAACGCTGCAAAGCTCCTCCTGCAACATGTCAAAGTAGTCATCATCCAGATCGGTGGCAGGCGTACCAGTCTGGGGGTTACCACGGGTAAAACCGTTCTTACCCGCGCCGAACTTATCCTTCTGCGCGGTTTTCGTGTCTATACGATGCATGGATTACTCCGGATATTTAAAAATTACGTAGGTATGCGACGGGCAGAGTTTGTTAAGCACACATTCGACAACGGTGTCGCCCCAGATACGCAGCGCGGAATCACAGGGATCGCCACATGTCATCCAGGTGGTGTTTGTGGCGGCTGGCATGTTGACCTGCCAGTAATACCGCCATTCCGGCGCATTCACCGCGTCAGTACAGGCCGATGAGCAGGTGAACGTGCTTTTGTCGTATCGCGTGATGGTGGCGTCTGGTCTGCCCAGGGCAGCAAGCTGTGCAAGATAAAAATTCTCGTTGATGCCGCCCGCCAGGTTAACCTTCGCATCCAGCCGTTGCTGACGCTGGCGAAGGGTCTGCGTTCCCGCCGGAATACATTCATCCGGCAGACCGCACAGACGCTCCCAGCGATTTATCAGTTCAGTGGTGGTGCGCGGATCCAGCTCCCGCATCAGGGCATCCGCACGCTGATGAACGCGGGTTAATGACGGTGCCGCACCGGCAATCGCCGGATCTCTGGCTGACCACGCCGGACCGGGTGGCAACAGTGCCGACAACAGACGGATGTAATCATCGTTTGTCACGTCCATGAAATCGTCCCCAGTACCGCCAGTTCATTTTTTGCAATGGAGATATTGTCCGCCGGTGCAAGCAACTGATGGCTGTATTCCCCGTTCGCACCGGAAATCGCTTCACTGATACGCGATACCTTAAGCTCTCCCTGCGGATAACCATCACGCAGCAGGAATGAACGCAACTCCGCGGTGATGGCAGCCCGTATTTCCGGTGTGTCCGGCGTCACGCGGATATGAAAATCCACCGTATGTGCCACCGGCCTGAATACATACAAATCAGAGCCTGCCACCGGGGCCAGTGGCCCGATATGTTGTCTTGCTGCCGTTTCCGTTGATTCTTCCGGAATGGGATTAATCAGGTCACTGCTGGCAATCATCACACCGACAGTTCCCGTTCCCATCCAGTGACGGTATGTCCATGCGCGGGTAATGCCGGGCACTTCTTTAGCCCAGACGACATAGTCCCCGTCAGCCCCGCCCTGCGGCGTCCAGTAATACCGCTCAATGACGCGGGCGCGCCACGTTTCCAGCTCTTCAGTATCAAATCCGCCTGTAAGGGTGTCAGCCACACCGGAAGACGGCAGACCATTCACCGGCGTGACCAGGATTAATGCCGTACCGTCGTCAGCGTTACCGACCGCACCTGTAGTTGAGCAAGTGATCGGCACACGCAGGACACCACCGGAGCTGGTTGCATCGGCAGTTGCCGTGTACTGAACCAGGTCATCGCGCTGAATCACGCTCCCGGCAGTCACCTTCAGGCCATCGCTGACACCTTCCCAGCGCATATACCCGCTGGCAGCCGTGGCCCCCTTGCGCGGACACCGTTTCATCGCAGCATGTCGCGCCAGCCAGGACTCATCGCACAGGTCAGGCAGCATGTTCATTGCCAGATAATCGATGTACCCGTAAACCGTATGCAGCGCCGCCGCATACACCTTTGCCCGCACGTCTTCATCCATGCGCCGGAGCGTGTCGCTGACGTCCAGCCTGGCGAATAAATCGTTACGGAGCATACTGATATTTTCTGCCAGCGTCGGGCGCTGAAATTCACTGTCCGCCATGCGTTATCGCACTCCACAGATCATCAAAAGAAATCATTACCGGTCCGTCACGACGCCAGAGAGTGATACTGTTACCCAGTTCATTAATCCCGGTGCGGCGGATATCCAGATCAATACGGGACACCACGCCGTCATCAATCATCCATTGCAGGCATTCGCGGATATACCCCCTTACCGTCTGCACCAGCTGATTGGTCAGTTTGCTGCGCTGAAGCAGCCACAGTCGGGAGCCGTAACGGTCATTCTGTACCGCAGGCCAGGTATCCCCCCACCATCCCATCGGGACGTCGGCATTGTCATCAGGCTCCGCCCGCCGCCAGGTGAACAGGGAAATCACCACGGCGCGGGTCAGCGGATCCAGCGGTGCGCTGGCGCAGGTGCGTTTACCGTTCACCGTCAGCCACAGTTCCATCATGCCTCCATCGCTTTATCAGGTTTGTCGGTGTTACTGCCCTGACCGTTCTCTCTGTGACGATGCCCGTTATAAGCAAGCCGCATCGCTGACATGGTGGTGCCGCCGGAGTCGCACAGGTCTTTCACCTGTCCGGTCACTTCAAGGTCCATTTCAAAACGTGCTTCAGGTGCATTGCGAAACGTGATCGTTTTACCTGCACCGTCCACCACGATCCCCTCCCGGGTCAGCATCACGGACTGCCCCTGATCGTCATAGACAGCCACCTCACCCGTCTGCAGCCCTTTCAGGCGGTAGCGCCGGTCCGACACCGTAACAACTACCGCATGAGAACGGTCGCCATCCGGAAACAACACCACCGCTTCTGCACCGCTGTTTGCCCTTGCGGTAAAACCGTAGGGTTCAAGATGCTCAACCCCGGCTTTGGGTTCACCGGCAATCAGGGACACATCCACGGTCTGACATTTCGTGGCGGCACTGATGCTTTTCACCACGGCCCGCCCAATCAGGCCGAGGAGTTGTCGCTGCATGGCTTCAATCGTCCTCATCAGAACGGGTCCTCCTGTACTCTGGCTTTTTTCTTTTTCCGCGCGCCGGGGGCTTCGGGTTCAGGCAGATAAGCATCAGGCGGGCCGACACGGATTTCCGTCAGGGTGCCGTTCTGGTCCTGAGTAAACGTGACTTCCGAAACAAGCAGTTCGGTATTATCGAAACCACAGACCGGATCGAAGACAATCACCCGCTGGTTGGGCTGCCACAGCGTACCGTTACCCTGTCGCCAGCCCTGCACCACATAGGTGGTTTCATCCGTCCGTGCCGCCCGTTGTCGGGCTTCAAAGTCAGCACGGGCAATACAGCCTGCCCCCGTAGCCTGCCCTGTCTGCCTGATATACATCGGACGGTAACGGGCAATAAATGCGTCCTCTGTGCGGGCCCGCAGCGCGGTGGTGGTAGCCTCACCGAAATCATCGTCGTTTCCGGCACGCTGCCCCGCCACCTGGTAAACTGAAAACCGCTCCCGGATACTCTTCTCCGTATCGCAGGAAAGGATGTTTTCCCCGAGTACCAGCGCGGTATGTGCCCGCGTTGAGCCAATACCGCCAATCACCAGCCTGCCGTGCGGGTCGTCGTAAGCCAGCGCCTGCTGCTGACCGAGTATTTTGTTGATTACCTCAATCACCGTTTCACCGTGATCAGGCTGAACATCAGGAATAACACCCGACGGCGCACCGCTGTTCACCACCTCAATGCCGAAAGGCGCAGCAAGCGCCTGCGCAATCTGCACCAGCGAGCGTCCGTTAAACTGTGTCGGTTCGGCTGCACAGTCAATCAGGTCAGCCGTCAGACTACGTCCGGCAATACCGGTGCTGACCGAACGGGCATCGTAACGAACGGGCGTCGCCTCCACCCAGCCGGTGATCACCAGCTCATCACCAATCAGCACCTCCACTTTTGAACCGTTTTTAATGCGCGGCTGAAGCGTGGTGATACCCTCATCACCCGGCCACTGGCGGGTGATCTCCACACTGAAATCCCGCGCCAGCCGTTCAATACCGGCACCGATGCGCACCGATGTCCAGCCATTCCACTCCCGGCCATTTACCCGTAGCGTGACATTGTCGTTCATTGCACTGGCACCTTCAGAGGGATCACCGGCACAAAGCCGGGATGCGTAATGGCATTACGCCGGATAATGTCCGCGTCACGCGCCGCGTTATCAAACCAGGTCGCCGCCAGCACCAGCGCGGGTAAAACCTCATCCGGCGTGCGCTGAATGATCCGTGCAGACTGTTCAAGGCGCGTGTTGATATCCGCATTCAGATCTGCTTTCACCCGGCGCAGCGCCAGAAACAGCGCATCACTGGTTGTACGGGACAACTCCTTATCAATTGCCGTATTCAGTGTGTCGCGAATGTCGGTCAGTTCTTCCCACGTTGGCAGGTCAACCGTGTTTTTCACCGCCGGTGCATTGTTCAGTGCCGGATGCGTGACAGAAGGCCAGCCGGTGCTCTGCGCGGGTGTTGTTGACTGCCCCACTGTGGCATTCTGCATCACCGCGGAAGTTGTGGGCGCAGGCAATCGTGTGACGGCATACGCCGCTTCGCTGATTGCGGTCGTACGAAGGGTGCTGGCAACCACGTTACGCTGCTGCGTCGCCGTGGCGGTGGTTTTACTGTCCGTTTTCCAGACGCCGCGCGGTTGCAGATCGCTGCCGAGGCTGACACCGGAAAGCGTTTTGATCATGGTGACCAGGTCGCTGGCGTTACCATAAAGGCGTTTCCCGGTACGCCACATTTTCTGCACCTGCTCAACGAAATTTTTGCCTGACGATGGCGGCGGCAGAAGTACCGAGATATCCCCCTGCAACAGCCTGGCGGCATCCGATACGGCAGAATCCACCACTTTCATCGCATCAGAAACATACCCAAGCATTGTGCTGGCATTACCGACGACGTCGTTCTGCACAAAATCTGCCACACCATCGATACTGAAACCACTGAAGCTATCACTGATGCAGTCATCCAGTGCAGAACAGGATGACATCAGCGTCTGCGCCGTCGCCGCACCTGAAGTGGGGTAAGAGAGTTCTCCCGCTTCGACAAACTTCAGGTCAAAGCGGACAATACGCCCTTCACTCTTCGATGTGCTGACCCTAACTTCCCCGTCAACACAGACTTTCAGCTCACCGTAAGTCGGATGGACAAGCGTGCCAGGACCGGGTTTATTCAGCGCGTCAATCAGGCGATCGCGCTGGTCAAAGCAGTCATCTCCCACCACATAAGCCGTGATGGACGGGCGAAAAGTGATTTTCCCCAGGTCTTCGGTATAGGGTTTGTCGCGGTTCGGGTATTCATGTGTTTCCACACGGCGACCGGTTCCCGCACTTTCTTCTTCAACCTTAAACGGCACGCCGCGAAATGACGCGTCCTGAAGTCTGTCACGCCAGCCTGAAGACGACGAAAGTAATGAAGGTCGGGTGGGAAATGAGGATAAATCCATAGACTGACCTCAAAAAGGACTGCATTATCGTGGAAAACGAAAAGGGGAATACCCCACATCGTGCGTGATTTTCATCAGGGGATCGGCTTTGCCCGGTACATCAATTATCTTCATACCTGGCGGAGCATTCTCGAACGTGACTTTCAGTTCGCTGTGCTGTGTCATGGAAGAAGATGGATTCAACAGCGGAACATTGGGTTTGTACTGGCTCAGGCTGGCCTGATACTGCTCGTACTCTTTACGATCAAAAAAAGGCGTCCAGTCTGAAGCCAGAAACAGCCCTTTATTATCCAGCCAGTTAACCGTATCTTCAGGAACAACACTTTCCAGAGTATCTTTAACCGGCTCATACATCAGGGTTCCCAGAAAACCATATCCCCCGGCCTTCCCGATAAAGCCGCGGCCTTTCCCCATCAATCCCGTTTCTGCCGATACCTTCCCCAGCGTACGCATCTCTCTGGTCACTGCGGTAATGGATTTGGTAACGTCAGCAACCCATTTGGTTGCCATAAACAGGGCAATCGCTTTCAGAACAGTTTCCCATCCCCCCATTGTAGTGGTCAAGTAATACTGGCCACGGTTTTACAGTAAAAATGGTATCTGTT
>ERZ1034913.349-NODE-349-length-40249-cov-23.257476_pt1 | contig 40249 bp, 36 predicted proteins | sample MGYA00520697_ERZ1034913 | MGnify/ENA primary metagenome ERZ1034913 (study PRJEB33766, sample SAMN09781786) | gut metagenome | biome: gut microbiome | host: Homo sapiens | place: Madagascar | study: EMG produced TPA metagenomics assembly of the PRJNA485056 data...
CAATTAAAAATTAAGCAATAACAATAATTAAACAATAATTAATGAGAAGAGAGAAAACAATTTGGATGCTTCTGTTGGCGATGATGCTGATGTTACAGCCTACATCGCTGATGTTACAGCCTTCTTCGCTGATGGCACAGAACAAGCGAGAGTTCCGTGGCGCATGGATTCAGTGCGTCAACGGACAGTTTATGGGGAAAAGTACCCAGCAGATTCAGACGATGCTTTCCAGGCAGCTCGACGAACTGCATAAGGATGGCGTCAATGCCATCATCTTCCAGGTCAGAGCCGAGTGCGATGCACTCTATCCCAGCAAGATAGAACCCTGGAGCAAGTTCCTTACGGGCGTGCAGGGCAAGGCACCATCCCCTTACTGGGACCCTTTGCAGTGGATGATCGACCAGTGTCACAGCCGCGGCATGGAACTCCATGCCTGGATCAACCCCTATCGTGCCAAGCACGGTTCCACATCCCTGAGCCAGGTATCACCCCGAAGCGTGGTGAAGACCCATCCTAATCTCTGCTTCAACTATGATAACCTGGTGCTCCTCAATCCGGGACTCCAGGAGGCAGCCGACTATACCTGCCGTGTGGCAGCCGACATCGTGAGCCGCTACGACATCGACGGCTTCCATATCGATGACTATTTCTATCCATATCCCGCAGCCGGCAAGCAGATTCCCGATCAGCAGCTCTTCCGCCAGCAGGGCAGGGGATTCAGAGACATCGGCGACTGGCGACGCGACAACGTGAGCCGCTTCGTCAAGCAGTTGGGCGAAACCATCCATGCTGTCAAGCCATGGGTCAAGTTTGGCGTATCACCTTTCGGCATCTATCGCAACAGGCGCAATTCCCCAATCGGTTCCAACACCTTCGGATTGCAGAACTACGACGACCTCTATGCCGATGTGCTCCTCTGGGTGAACAATGGCTTCATTGACTACTGCGTGCCTCAGATTTATTGGGAGATAGGCAACAAGGCAGCCGATTACAAGACCCTCATCCAGTGGTGGAACAAATATGCGGGCAACCGACCTCTCTATATCGGCGAGGACATCGAGCGCACCGCCAAGTATCCCGACCCGGTGAATCCACGCAGCCACCAGTTGCCAGCCAAGCACCGCCTGCACCAGCAGATGAACAATGTGCAGGGCACCGTGCTCTGGTATGCCCAGACTGCTGCCGACAATGTAGGCAACATCGGTCATACCCTGCGCAACTATTACTGGAAGTACCCCGCCCTCCCACCATTGATGCCATTCCTCGACAACAAGGCGCCGAAGGCTGTGAAGAGCCTGAAGATGGAGTGGACAGCCCAGGGTCCGATGCTCACCTGGAAGGCTCCTAAGGCGAGCAGCAGAAAGTGGGGCGATGTGGCCACCCGCTTTGCCATCTATCGTTTCGAGAAGGGTTCCCGCATCAACCTCAATGATGTCACCGCCCTGCAGGCTGTGGTTTATGGCACCCGCTACAAACTGCCTTACCTGAAGGACCGGAAATACACCTATGTTGTCACCGCACTCGACCGTGTGGGCAACGAGGGTAAAGGTAAAAAGAAGACCGTTTCATTTTAAAAAGAAAACCGTTTCGCTTGAAGCGAAGCGGTTTTTTCTACATATATGAATATCTATCACTAATAAAACTTAAATAATATCCCGATTGTTTGGCTGATTTGTATTTTTTCATTAATTTTGCAGGCGAGTTTGAGAATATCCGCATAGGAATTGCTCAAGCAGATTGCGGAATACAGCTTCACCTGGGTTCGGGGTAGCTCCGTAACCAGAAGCCTCGGGTTTGAGGTAGCCTGGTCAATCTACAGGCTTCTTGGTCGTTTGACCGAGGGGGTAGAGAAATTATATCCTTTCCAGAACAACTTTTTTGATGAATTTAAACAAGCCAATTCAAGAAGATTCCATCAATTGGTATGCACTTCATGTATATAGAAATAAGGTGTCGAATTGTCGCGACATGGTTAATGCGATCAATCCGAAATCTGATATGCAGGAATCCGAAAAGCAGGAATTAGAAAGACAGCAAAAGCTTTGTAATTTCCTGAAAGACAGAAAATTACGGGGGGGGTAAAATGACCTTTTACGCTCCGTTGGTGAGAATCGACCGCGTTAATCAGTATGGCAAACGGGTAGTAACCGAAAAACCGCTCATTCCATCACTCTTTTTCATCCAATGTACGCTCCAGCAGGTAGAGGAATTCGACCAGCTGATGGGCAACCTTACCCGTATCTATACCCATCTTCACGAGGGGAAGATACAGCCCATAGTCATCCCTGAACGTCAGATGGAGATGTTTATCCAGGTATCATCAGGCGACCAGGAAGGACTGGAATATTATGGTGCCGATGCCTTCGACTGGAAGAAGGGCGAGAAGGTGAGGGTGACAGACGGCCGCTTCAAGGGACTGGAAGGCGAAATCAAGCGCATTGACGGAACCAAGCGCCTGGTAGTAGCAGTAGAAGGCATCTGCTGCGTGGCCACCACCTATATTCCCAGATGCTTTCTGGAGAAAATTTGAATCATTTGATATTTTCAATAATATAATAAAAACAAATTGTATATTTTTTTAACATTTGTCTCAAATAATCATCATGAACATGAGTTCAAAGAAAGTTATGTGGTCAGGAGTGCTAGGGATAGCACTCCTGATGGTTTCTTCATGTAAGACTCCATCTAATATTTCCTATTTCCAGGATTTCTATAACAATCCGGATACAGTGGTAAATCTTCAGAATAAGGTAATAACTATCAAGCCTACAGATAAATTGTATATCGGCGTGAAGAGCAAGGATCCGCAGATTTCGCAGCTCTTCAATCTGGTTGGCGGTAGCAATACCAGTTCCTATAATATCTCGCAGGATGCTTATTACTATACGGTAGACAGCAAGGGCGATATCGACTTCCCTGTTGTCGGAAAAATTCATATTCAGGGATTGACCCGTGAACAGGTGGCTGAAAAGGTGAAGAAGTCGCTGCTGGATGCCAGTCTGGTGAAGGATCCCGTGGTTACCGTGGGCTTGAACAATCTCCATTATTCCGTGATGGGAGAGGTGAACAAGCCTGGCAAGTTTTCTTTCGAAGACGAGAAGGTTACCATCCTCGATGCCATCAGCAATGCCGGCGACCTGACCATCAATGGTATTCGTGACGACGTGATGGTGCTCCGACAGGAAAACGGCCATCAGAAGATTTATAAGATCAACCTCTGCTCGGGCAAGGAAATCTTCAGCTCGCCTGCCTATTTCCTGCAGCAGAACGACGTGGTGTATGTTTCGCCTAACGATACCAAGAAGCGTACCTCTACCGTGAATGGAAACACCATCCAGTCTACGGGCTTCTGGCTGAGCGTATCTTCACTCGCCGTTACCATCCTCACCTTCCTGAAGGTTAATTAATAGTTGATAGTTTATAGTTAACAGTTAATAGTTAAGAATGATACAGAACTCTAATCCGGCGAATCAGATGGGGCCTAATCCGATGCTTCGCCGTAACCATGGGGATGATTTCATCCGCCTGCAAGACCTCTTTTATCTCTGCCTCGCCAGATGGAAATGGTTCGTCCTTTCTCTGGTCATCACCTTGGGCGTGGCTGCCGTCTATCTGCTCTCTACACCGAATGTATACCAGCGCACGGCTTCGCTGCTCATCAAGGACGACAGCAAAAGCAACTCCATCAACAATAGCGTGGAGACGATGTTCTCCGATATGGGATTGGGAGGCATCAAGTCGAACGTAAACAACGAACTCATTGCCATCCAGTCGCCTGCCGTACTCCTCGAAGTGGGCAAGCAGCTGAAACTCAATGTAGATTATGCCGTTGACGGACGCTTCCACCGCGAAGTGCTCTATGGCAACGACCTGCCTGTCACCGTACAGTTCCTCACCATCGGCGAGGCACATAGCGGTTCGATGACCGTATATCTGAAGGGTGGCAATAAGTTTGAACTCACCGATTTCAAGGGCACCTCTTCTAATGGAACTCCAGTGGAGACCAACAAGACCATCACGGGCCAGTTGGGCAAACTGGTTCAGACTCCATTGGGCAAGGTGAAGCTGGAGGCGGCTCCATCATACGCTGCCTTTATCAAGGGTGGCGATGCTCCGGCACTCTACGTGAGCCATACCGATCTCTATGCTATGACAGGTCGTATCCAGCAGTCACTCTCCGTAAGTCTCAGCGAGGAGAAGGCTACCATCATCGACTTGAGTTACAAGGATGTGCTTGCCAAGCGTGCCGAAGATGTGCTGAACACCATCATCGCCGTATACCGCAAGAACTGGCTCGACGACAAGAACCAGATGACCGTTTCCACCTCCCGTTTCATCACCGAGCGCCTTGGCGTCATCGAGCATGAGCTGGGCGACGTGGATAAGGACATCTCTTCCTTCAAGAGTGCCAACCTGCTGCCCGACGTGGAGACTGCAGCACAGCAGTATATGCAGAAGAGCAGCGATGTGAGCAAGCAGATCATGGATCTCAACTCCCGCCTCTCCATTGCACAGTATATCCGCAGCAGTCTTACAGGCAAGGTGGGCAAGAACCAGCTTCTGCCTTCCAATACCGGTATCGACAGTCCGGGCATCGAGCAGCAGATTACTGAATACAACAAAACTCAGTTGGAGCGCAACAACATTGTGGCAAACTCCAGCGAGCAGAACCCTCTGGTTGCCGATTACGACCAGAGTCTGGCTGCCATGCGCAGAAGCATCAGCACCAGTATCGACAACTTCGTGGTAACCCTCCGTACCCAGCTGGGTACCCTGCAGGCAAACGAGGCGCATACCACCTCGCAGATTGCCAGCAACCCTAACCAGGCTAAGTATCTGCAGACTGTAGGCCGTCAGCAGAAGGTAAAGGAGGCGCTCTATCTCTTCCTCCTCCAGAAGCGTGAGGAAAACGAGCTTTCCAAGGCTTTCACCGCCTATAATACCCGCGTCATCACTCCTCCTACAGGCAGCAACCTGCCTGTGGCACCAGTGCGCCGCAACATCCTGCTGGTGGCATTCGTACTGGGCTTCCTCATTCCGGTGGTCATCATCTTCGTGCGTGAAAACATGAACACCACCGTGCGTGGCCGCAAGGACCTGAAGAACGTAACCATCCCATTCCTGGGCGAGATTCCGTTCTATATCAGCCGCAAGAACCGTCCTGCCCTGAAGCAGCGCATCCAGTTCTGGAAGAAGCAGAAGGAAACCCGCGAGGTTGTGGTGAAGGCAGGCAAGCGCGACATCGTGAACGAGGCATTCCGCGTATTGCGTACCAACTTTGAGTTCACCATCGGAGCGCATCCTGAAAAGAACGTCATCCTCCTTACTTCCTTCAATCCGGGTTCCGGCAAGAGCCACCTGGCTGCCAACATGGCGATGTCGCTCGCCATCAAGAAGAAGAAGGTGCTCGTCATCGACGGTGACCTGCGCCATGGTTCTACTTCCATGCTCGTAGGCAGTCCTGCCGAGGGCTTGAGCGACTATCTGAATGGCAGAACCGACGACCTGGAGGGCATCATCTGCCATGGCGAGGAGAACGGACTGGTGAAGGATTTCGACATCCTGCCTATCGGTACCATGCCTCCGAACCCTACGGAACTTCTCTTCAGCGAACGTTTGGAATCGCTTATCAATCAGCTCCGTACGGAGTATGATTATGTGTTCATCGACTGTCCTCCAGTAGAGATTGTAGCCGATACCCAGATTATCGAGAAATATGCCGACCGCACCATCTTCGTGGTTCGCAGCGGCTTGATGGAGCGCAGCATGCTGGGCGACATCGAACAGCTCTATAAGGAGAAGAAGTTCAAGAACATGTCGCTTATCCTCAACGGTACCAAGGCGCAGGGTGGCCGCTATGGTCATTACTATCGCTATGGCTACCACTATGGTTACAGCTACGGCTATCATTATGGCTCCGACAAAAATGGGGGGGCAAAATCCTAGACAAGTGGAGCGTTGGCTAATAAGCTGATAACGTTCAACATTGCCTTGAATTAAACATTAAACATTTTAATTATAACTGGTGTTTTTTTTAAAATCTCTTTTTGGAACAAGCAAGTCGTCTGAAAATCATGAGCGATTAACAGACGGCATCGACTGGCATTGCCATATTCTGCCGGGGGTGGACGACGGATTCCAGGAGATGGAGAAGTCGCTGGAAATGCTAGCCACCTACGAGAAAATGGGAATCAGGGAAGTTTGGTTCACCCCACATATCATGGAGGATGTGCCCAACACCACCGTCCATCTGCGCCAGGTGTTTGCAACCCTGGAAAACAAATATCAGCAGGATTTCAAACGGAGAAATCCTGCTGACATACAGATGCTGAAGCTTCATCTGGCTTCAGAGAACATGCTCGATGCGCTCTTCGAAAAGCGCCTCCGCAGCAACGACCTGCTGCCCATCGGCAACGAGGGCAACTGCCTGCTGGTGGAAACCAGCATCTTCTCGGCTCCGATGAACTTCAGGGGACTGCTGGAGCGCATCAGGAACAAGGGATATACCCCCATCCTGGCGCACCCCGAACGCTATCTCTATATGGAGAAAAGTGACTACCAGGCACTCAAGGCGCAGGGCATCAGATTCCAGCTCAACCTCTTCTCCCTGAAAGGCCAGTATGGCGACAAGGTGAAGAAGCGGGCAAGATGGCTCCAGAAGCAGGGCATGTACGAATATACGGGCACCGACCTCCATCGCCCCGGTGTTTTTCATAGATATTGGTAGGGGCACTGTTTGTTTTAACCCCTACAGGATTGTATGCAGAAAGCCGAAGCCACGGCTGTGAGCACAGTGATGAGCAGATTGATGATCTTCTTGATGGTATCTCTCTTCATAAGCTAATGGGTTTAAAAGTTGAAATTGAAATGAATTAAAGTTGAAACTTAGCCCCGGCATCGAAGCAGGGACATTCCTTGGGAGTGGTGCCAGGCAAATCGCGATGACCCAGAATCACGGCACGTGGAAACATGATTTTCAGCTTCATCAGCAGGTGGCGAATCACCTCGTATTGATCGGCTGTAAGCGTGTCGGCAGGTCGCCCGTCTTCATCCAGTCCGCCCTCGTAGCAGATGCCGATGGAGCAGCGGTTGTAGGGACGTGCATGAGCACCCACCTCAAGCAGTTTGCGAAACTGCGTCAGTGTGCCGTCTTTGCGGCAATAGTAGTGATAGCCCGCCGTGCGGAAGCCGCGAGCCTTGTGGTCGCGCACCAGCTGTTTCTCCGTATAGTTGCGGTTGCATCTGGTTGCACTGCAGTGAATCACGAGGAAGCGCACGCTCTGGGGTGAATCCATCATCGTGCCGCCTTCTGTAAGGGCAAGGAGAAGATGCTCCGATAGCACCTCCTCGTCGCCAATGGTCATGGGAAATTTATCTGTTACCATTGTGCTGAAAGTTTTAAAGTTCTATGAGTGGGGGCGGTATAACGCCCCCGACTTCTAAATAGTTACGTCTGTACTGTCGCCTCCGGACTCAGTGCCCGAACCACCGGTCTGTGATCCGCCGGTCTGAGAACCGCCGCCTGAGGTCTGGGAATTTCCTCCCTGGGTGCCCGAACCGCCCGCATTGGTATCGCCCGATCCGTCTGGGTCGGTAGTGGTGCTGCCCGTGGTCTTCTTTTTCTTGGTGCCATACTTCTTGAGGTTGGCCTCCAGGTTGAGGTTCACGGAACGCAGGTCGCCCGTGGCACGGGCTCTCATTCTCACGCCCAGGATATTCTTGAGCACGGAGAAATCCTCCTTCGTGGCTGCACCCTCCTTGTTCTTGATACCGATGTAGAAGATGGCAAGGTTGTCCAGCTTCACGTTCTTACCGGCGAGCAGCAGCTCCTTGATGTGTACCACGGCATCGGTCAGGATACCCTGAATGGTGCCGGCAGAGAAAGGCGAGTTGTAGGTGTGCATCTGTTCGGCTAGCGCCTCCAGGTCCACGGTCTCGCTCACATGAGGCTTGGCATAGTACTTGCCGTAGGCCTTCTCGTTCTTCACGTTGTTGTTCTTCTTCAAATCGTATTCGATCATAGGCTTTTAAATGAATTGAAAGTTTGTAAATTCCGTCTGCGCTGAGCATTGGCGGAGTCATCATTCTGATTGACGATGCAAAGATACAACATGCCGGAGAACCCATCATACGATGCATATACGATGGCAGTACGATATGCCCCGATATGCTCAGAACCACTTACGGTTCGCCCAGATATTCATAGATAAGCAGCGCCATACGCATGCTGAATGTCTTGTCGCGTGGGTGATAACCCTCGTATTCCAGGGCCGCCACCAGCGGCTGACAGCGGTTGATCATCCTCATCAGATGGTTCACTGCCACATGATTCGATTGACAAGGAAAGTAGAGCTTGGCAAGCTCGAACTTATTATATATCTTGATTTTCATGACGATTTTTAAAAACAATTTATAAGAATAGTTCTTTATTAATTTAAGTCTGAAGTCACTGGGAAGTGGCTGAGAGACGTTACTGTGAAGTAGCACGGACGTCACTGAGAGAGCGGCAGAAACATTCTGGCATATCGTCAGAACGTCACTGACCACCTCTCGGAACGTCACTGGCTATCTCTCGGAACGTCACTCTTCACCTCTCAGAACGTCACTTCTTGTTCTTGCCCTCATCGGCATCAGATATCTTCTTGCCGTCATCAGGAGAATCAGATTCCTTCTTGCCGTCATCTGAAGAATCAGACTTCTTTTTCTTGGAGTCTTCCCATTCCTTAGGCGACACGATGGAATCAGTCTTGATTTCGCCGGTATCCTTCTCGATGACAATCCAGCCGTTGCCCTTCGACTTGTGCAGCTTCTTGAAGCCCAGTCGGAGCATGATGCTGGCTAGGTTCTGCTGGAAGAAGTTGCGGCTCAGGGCAGGGCAACCGCCTATGCGCTCCATAATCTCGGCAGAATAGCGGAACTTCACAAACTTAGGGTCGATGCCGTCTTCCGGAACTCGGTAGAGGCGCAGTATCTGATCCTCCATATAGTTGGAAATCATAAACATCTTGTTGTGCTCGCGCATCACCTCGATGTCATCATAGGTAAGCCAGAACACCCACCCATCTTCGTGGTTCTTCTTGCGCTTCATCACCTCCTTGCCCAGTGCCACTGCCTGCGCATAGACGTGCTGGTAGTCGATGGGGTGGTCTATCGGACTCTCGATGGAGTCTATCTGCCAGGGTGAGTAGCGGCGGTTTTCCTCGTCGCTGATAATCTGCACGCTGTTGCTGGTGCCGCAGAGGGCAGCACGATGGGGCAGTTCCGTGCGATACTTGTCGTAAGGACGGCGGATGGAGAAATAGAGTTTGGTAACGCAGCTCTTGAAGGCACTCAGGTTCTTGCCGAATGCCGTCTCAAACTCGTCGAGGCACATCAGAGCCTTGCTCGAGAATGCCTCCATGAAGTCCTTGTCGGTATAGCATGCCGTTGACTCATTGATGAAATAAGATCTGAGCACGGCTGGCAGCAGCATGTTGAAGAAGGTGGTCTTGAAGATGCCGCCCTTGCCCACGAAGATGAGCACGGTCTGGCTCACCACGCTCTTGGTAACCCAGGAAACCACCATCGCCACGAACCACTTCTTGAAGAAATACTTGAAGTCGTCCATCGTATGATGGTAGCCGGCTATCTCACTTACGTGGATGCGCTCGGCTAGTTGGTCAATATAGTCTGTCTGGCCGTCCCATTCGGGCAGGCTTCGCAGATATTCATCAAACGGGTCGTATGCATCGCTGAAGTCGCTGTTGATGATGGCATGCAGTCGGGGCATCTGCACATGCAGTCCGTCCTCGTCCATCTCAATCCATAGCGAGTTCTCGATGTTGTCGTCCATGCGCGTCCAGCGCGGAAACTTACCGGTGAGTGGATTCTGGCAGCAGATTTCGTAGAACCCCGTCACCTCGTTGTGGTGGAAGCGGTAGCGCATGTTGAGCCATTGCTTCACCGCCTTGGTAGAAGGGTTCTTGCCATACGATTCGCCCTTGCGCATGAAGTGCCAGGTGCCGCGCAGTTCCTGGTGCTTGTAGCACTGCTGCATGATGCTAGCCGTCTTGGGATACTGCGTACCGAATTCACGGTCGGCATAGTCCGTGGCCTCCTTCTGGTCGATGTCGTATCTTACGCACACCAGACCGAAGTGGTACACATAGTCGTTGTGGGTACCGGTGCCGAAAAACTTGCCCCACGATTCCAGCAGGTTCTTGATGTGGTCGGCGGCTTCCTCCATGGTAGGAATGCCCTTGCTCAGCTTCACCATCTTCTGGCTGGCAGGCTTGCGTCGGCTGCTGCGCTTGGCATACTTTTCTATCGTAGCCTTCTTGGTGTAGAGTCTCTTCAGATCCTTGGAGTCGGCAGCGAAAGCCTCGGCATCCCAGTTGAAGAAGGCAGTAGGGTCGTTGGCGAGTCCGCACATGCGGGTAATGTCGCAGCACTTCTCGTCGGCAGGTACGCCAAGCAGACGGGAGAAGTAATCCATCGCCTTGCGCACCATCACGTCGAAGAGTTCCACCACGGTAACCTCGTCATCATCGATGGGCAGGTAACGGCAGATGAGTCGGATACCCATGCCGCTGGCGGTGATGTATCTGGCCATCACATGAGGGTCGGCATCCGCCTTCTGGATGACGCTGTCCATCTTTTCTGCCGGAATCTTGTCGATATCCACGGCAATCCAGTAGGTAGGCTGGGTGATGTTGGCAATCTGCTTGCCCAGTCCGTCCATGAGGGCGGAAGCCGTGATACCCGGCATCATGATCTTGGTGCCGTCGGCGAGCGACTTGCTGATAGGCAACTGCTTGCGATAGAGTTCGGTGCGGTTTTTTGTCATGGCATCAAACTTGATGATTCTCTCGAGCTCCTCCTTGTTGATGAGCTGATGACTTTCGCTGGAAGCGATGGTGCAGAAGAAAGAGGGTAGAACCTCAGCATTCTGCTGCGTTTTTAGGTGATTGTCTTGATTCATCCTATAATTAGTTTAGTTGTTTATCCAGGCGCCCAATTTTTAGGCTTTAGGATAGGCTGCTTGACTGCAACTGGCTGCAAAAGTAATCAAATTGAAAGTATTTAAAATGTTAAAATGCGAAATTTTGCATAAAATACAATTATTAACATCAATTTTTAAGAAAATGCTTAAGATTTTAGATTCTGTAGTCCAGGAGATCAAGAACTCCTACGACTACAGACGGGCAAGGATTCCGTCGAAGTGAGTGTCAACAAGTTGGTGAACAAGTTCTTCTGGGCAGTTCGCCACGAATACAGTGAGGACAAGTCCGAGAATGCTCTTACCGAGGCTGAGAAGCATTGGTTATTGAAGAAGGAGGGTCTGTGTGAGGTATTTGGAATTTCGAAGGCCTATTGCCGTGACCTGAAGGATTTCGGCCGTCATCTGGGATTGAACGACTACGTGAAGGTAAAGAATTGGATGAAGTCCTACATGCAAGAGGAGGACAAGTCTCAGGTAGACGTTTTGGTAGACAGCTTGTTGGAGGCGAAGTAGCCGAAGTCATGTAGAAAAGCATGATAGTATGCGTCATGTAGAGATACATGGCTGGTTCACGAGACGAGGAATGAAGGGGGTAAGAATGTGAACCCCCTTCATAAGAAATCTCTCTATATCAAGTGTTAAAAACGCAATGTAACTATCTGCTATTCTTTTCTTTACATCTTTTGCACGTGCTGTCTATACAAAGTTACAAGTATATAGGGTTCATCGCCCCCGCCGCATAGGCTCCCAGAAAATCTGTGTAAATCTGACCGAACAGGTCAAAAAAATCTGTGTTCATCCGTGAAATCTGTGGGACATCGATGTGTTAAAAACCGGAAAAACTTTGGCTATTCCAGATATTTCCCTTATATTTGCACCATGTAAACAATAAAGAAAGGAACAAACTTATGGAAGATGTCGTGAAAATAGCATCCTATATCAGCCAGCGCTACGAGCATCAATATGGTACTCGCATTGATGAGATGAAGCTACATAAGTTGCTTTATTTCACTCAGCGTGAATGCTTGGTTCAGTTAGGAGAACCCATGTTTGGAGCAAAATTCAAGGCATGGAAATATGGTCCTGTTATACTTGAAATTCGTCAGCACTATAAAGATAACTCATTAAGTTTTTCTCTATCCCGAGAAAGTCTCCAAAAATATCAAGGTGTCTTTGATAAGGTCTTTGAGCAGTATGCTCCCAAGCAGTCATGGAGTCTCAGTACTTTGAGTCATGGCGAATATTCTTGGAAGAAGGCGCGTGAGGGCTATTCACCCTACGATACATGTGATGTTGATATAGATTTGTCGGATATTCGCAAGGATGCAGAAAGAATCAATATCCGTAGATTCTTATTAGCCAAATACAAGGATTTTCAAATGTCAAGAGCATGAGAATAACAGAAGAACAAGAATGGATATTAGGATCCTTACATTGTGAAAGATTGTCCTCTAATGTTGATAATTTCAGATTGGTGGATGACTTTTATAATGGAAGGAATCCCAGTATTGTCAATACGCTGCAAAATGAGGCCTATGAGGATGATGCAAATCACCGAGTTGCTTATTATGTAGTTAAGAACAATTCTGGTGAAATATTGTTTTATTTCTCATTGAAGTGTGGCTTGTTGTATGATGAATTTCTGGAAGGTGACCGCCTGTTAGATATGAAAGCCTTTTATGAGCATATTTTTCAGTTGAGCAAAGATCCTTCATTGCAAGGAACAGATAAAGATGCGATCAATGCGATACTTGAAAAGGCAAGAACCAAGAAGGGATTGAAAAAACTGGAGGTAGCAAGAGCTCTTCATCTTTCTTTGGATTCAGAGGAACTTTTGAAAATCTTTGGTGAGAACAATAAGAACGTAGGTACCACTTTTGCAGGAGTAGAGATTGTGCATTTCTGTGCAAATGAAGCTCATCGTGATTTTTGGTATCAAACAGGGATACATCAGAAGTTAGGAACGGTTGTGTTTTGGCAATTCATAGTTCCTAAGATTCTTGATTTAATGGAAATTGTAGGTTGTGAGTATCTGTTTTTATTTGCAGCTGATTTATCTGAGGATGCCGACTTGGTAAACTATTATGTTGATAATTTAGAGTTTATTGATGCCAGTGAACATAGTGCAGCTACGCCGATGTATGATTTTGCCTGTCGTTTTTTGTGTCAGGAAACAAGTACATTACAAGAGCGAAGAACCTGTTTCTTTGATCACTTCAATCCAGATGAGGAAGTTTGAATGTTTGCTACTCGCCATTCCACCCCTGGCGGTCCCATCCCGCATAACTTGGCGAGACCTTTGATGGTCCGCCAACCTTATAGCGTAGCGGTTCGAGCACCGAGTAGGGCGGTTTTCCTCTTCTTCCCTGAGGTTTCTGTCCCCCGCAAACGGGGGAACCGAAGGGGGTGTAAAGACCATTGAAGAAGACCGAGATGAGAGGTGGAGCCTTCTTTAAATGGTAAAGAAGGACGGGATGATTTTAGAAAATAAGTTCAAATTCCAAACCAAAGAATCAAAGAAGAATAAGATTCAAAGAAGTAAATACAAAGTAAATTCAAAGAAGAAAGTCTTTAAAGAAGATAATCTTTGAATTCCATTCCATCATATTACCAAAAAAAATAATTTTATTTTTAAAGATCCTCATCTTTTTAAATCCCAAATGTATCGAAACTACATCCCCTGAGAGGGGAAAAAGCATTCCCTCCTCACCATGGCATCCTGATTTCTAAGAGAGAAAAAGATTTTCTCCCCAAGAACCAGGATGCTTTATAATAAAAGATTTTACAGCGAAAAGTAGCTTAGTAGTGTGGGCGCTACACAATCACCCACATCGCATCCTGCAGCTTTCTATCGGAAGTTGGTTACCGATAGAGGCTCAGGATGCTCTAATATAAGAACTTAAAATAATGCGTGATTTTAATCAGTATATCACACCAATATTGCATCCGATAGTCATGTGCGGAATGCAAGTCTTGCCCAGAACTTTGTGATTAATTCCGGAAGTAATGAAAGATAGTATAGTCGTAAAGATTAGCATATACCTTTGGGTTATAGTATTCTATGGATTTGCTCATGGCGAGATAACGATGTTTCTCGACGATAACTTCACAGGAATATTCACAATATTATATACTACATATGCTGGCAACGATATCTTGTCGCTTTTCACTGTAGTACTCATAACAGGTGTTCTTTTATATTTTGCTAGCAGAAAATATGAAGATCATCACTTTTCATGGAATAAGTTATGTCTCGAAATACTTGGAATAGAGGTCTTATGGCTGATACCCTATGATTGGCAAACGCCAACTGTAGGAATGTTTCCTATACCTCTGTTTCATTATGGAGCCATATTAATATTCGCATTGATTGTTGCTGATGCAGTGAGATGGCTTTTCAATCTAAATGATAAGCCTAAGCCTATCGACGCTAAGTCATTTACGATAGATACCGTATCACCTCACCAGATAGATGCAGTCCGTGCTCAATATGCCGATGAATTCATTTTAAAGTTTCAGGCAATAGATAATTTCGACGATTCCTATTCTGTCGTTTTTTATGGAAAGTGGGGCTCGGGAAAGACGGTGTTCTTGCGACATATAGAGAAGAAATTAAGGGAAAAGAATCAGAAGGTTATATGGTTTAATCCATGGAAATGCCAGAGTATCCAGCAGATCAACATAGATTTCTTCAATCTCCTGACTGATGTTTTAACGCAGTACGACTCGTCATTAGCAAAACCGATACTAAAATATTCGGATTTGTTAGATTCGGTAGAGGCTCCTAAGATAGTAGAGTATATCATTAATCTGTTCTCTTCCCAGGAAGACAGTATGTCTGAATTGAAGGAACATATCATCAAGTCTCTTTCAAAGATCAGAGTACCCATCTACATCCTTATAGATGATTTAGATAGAATGGATGCCGATGAAATACTTACAGTGATTGGTCTTCTCAGAAATACGGCAAACTTCCCATATTTGAAATATGTAGTAGGCTGTGATAGAGATTATCTTTTGGAAAAGCTGAAGGAAAAGAATATAGAACAAGATTATTTGCAGAAAATCTTTATGACTGAGTTTTATCTGCCAGAAATTTTTGTGATATATCCTTATTACGAGGAATGTCGTAAGGATATAGAACAGATGACAAAAGATGATCCTGTTCATAATTTCTTTGAAGTAATTTATGGAGATAAGCCATCTATCATCAATCAAGTATTGGGGAATGTAAGACAGGCTAAGAGATTTGCTAGAGAATTGGCACTCGATTGGGAGTTTGCTAAAAAGAATAGCACTGGTCGACAACGTGAAATCCTTTTTGAGGACTATTTTTGGATAGAGTTATTGAAATACCACAATCAGTCCGACTATGACAGATTGCAGAATACCCCGTCCGATTTCTTCGATACCAGGAGAAGTCCTAGATATAAAGTACCAATGTATGTACTGAAAAAGAAGTTCCAGGAGGATGGTCTAAAAGATAAAATTGAAACAAAAATATTGGAAATCATTTTCCCGAATGATAACTCTCGTCTTATATCTTCAAGGTCTGTAGCCATGGTAGAAAACTACGTGAAGTATTTCTCTTTTGGAAAAGCATTGAATCATATCAGTCAATCTGAGTTTGTTGATTTACTGAATAGAAATAATCCAGATGTAGTTGAACAGAAGATTAAGAAATTGACTTTGAAGGAACTGTTTTCATTGCGGCATTTAATGCAAATGCAAGATCTCAGTAAGTTTAGCTTGGAAGATAAAAAAGGATATATTGATATCTTTTATGCTTTATCTATACGTTTAAATCACTCTTCATTGTCACCAATATTGGAGGATGGATTGATTCCTCTATTAAAGGATCAGAATGAGTTGGTAAAGAGTTATCTCAAAAATAAGCTGGAATTGAGCACTGAATATCATAAGTTATTTATGTCTTCATCTATATGCAATGCATTGCTCTATCAAGAAAAAGTGAATAATTTTACGTATTTTTCAAAAGACTACTTAGAAGGTATACTTAAAAAGAACTTTGCTAAATTTGTAGAGAATTACAAATGTGATGCATCTGAAATTCTGATTCCGCATAAGGATTTGAAACTGCTGGTATCATTGTCTGTGGTTAGTTATCCTGTATTTGATGAAGAAGGTAATTTTGAATATAATAATTATGACTGTGTAATCCTCGAAGAAATCATCAATTACTTTAAGGAGCATAAAAGCAATATTTTTCAAGCCATAGATGACTTTGAAAAAATAATTGTTCCTGATGAGTATCCACAAGAAGCTTTTGATGAATTGATTATGGAAAGGCAAGAAAAAATTGATAATTTATTCGGTTCAACTAAAAATTATGAGAGGTTTAAGGCTGAATGCTTTGAGTAATTGTAGTTCCTGCTATAAGTATATCAGTTGTATTTTTGTTGAACATACTCGAAAATGAAAAAATAATTTAATCATATATCATATGGATAAGAAATTGATAACAGTAACATCTCCGTTACTGCCTAATTTGGATGATTTTCATGCTGAACTCCAGAAAATCTGGGACAGCAAGTGGATAACAAATAATGGTGATTATCATAAGAAACTGGAGGCTGCTCTTGCCGAGTACCTCAAAGTTCCATACGTGAGTCTCTTTACCAATGGTACCTTACCATTGCTTACTGCATTGCAGGCACTTCGTATTACTGGCGAGGTTATTACTACACCTTATAGCTTCGTAGCTACTACTCACAGTATTTGGTGGAATGGTTGCAAGCCAGTTTTCGTTGATATTGATCCTGCTACAGGTAATCTTGATCCAAATAAGATTGAGGCTGCCATCACTCCTAGAACTACTGCTATTATGCCTGTGCATGTATATGGTAAGCCTTGTGATACTAAGGCAATCCAGGATATTGCAGATAAGTATGGTTTGAAAGTCATATATGATGCTGCCCATGCTTTCGGTGTAGAAGTAAATGGCGAGAGCATCTTGAATGCAGGAGATATGAGTACTTTGAGCTTCCACGCTACTAAGGTATATAACACCATAGAAGGTGGTGCAATGATTATGCACGATGAGAAAACCAAGAAGCGTATTGATTATTTGAAGAACTTCGGTTTTTCTGGAGAAACAGAGGTCGTTGGTCCTGGTATCAATAGTAAGATGGATGAGATGCGTAGTGCGTATGGCTTGCTGAACTTGAAGCAGGTAGATGCTGCAATTGAGGCTCGTCATCAGGTAGCTGTTAAGTATCGTGAGGTTTTGCGCAATGTAGAAGGCATTACCTTCTTCGATGATATGCCTGGTGTTCGTCATAACTATAGCTATTTCCCTATCTTCATTGATGCACAGAAGTATGGTATGACCCGTGATGAACTTTATGCAAAGATGAAGTCCCAGAATGTATTGAGTCGTCGTTACTTCTATCCATTGATTAGTGAGTTCTCTACCTATCGTGGTTTAGAGAGTGCAGATCCAGAGAATCTTCCTAATGCCCACAAGATGGCAGATAGCGTAATCTGCCTGCCTATGCATCATGCTTTGAGTGATGAGGATATTCAGAGAACATTGGATTGTATCTTGAAATAAATAGAAACAATGATACAAAAGAAAATACTCTTATTGGGCGGCTCCGCTCAACAAGTTATTGCCATTAAGACAGCTAAAGAACTTGGCTATTATACCGTCTTGTGTGATTATCTCTCTGATAATCCTGGTCAGTATGTTGCAGATAAATATTATAATGCTAGTACTACAGATGTTGAGGCTGTATATCAAATAGCGAAGGATGAGCAGGTAGATGGTATCCTTGCTTATGCTTCAGATCCTGCTGCTCTTCCAGCTGCAATTGTTGCAGGGCGTTTAGGGCTTCCTACTAATCCTGCCAAGAGCGTTGAGGTTTTAGGATTGAAATACCCTTGGCGTCAGTTCTTGCAGAGACATGGTTTTGCCTGTCCTAAGGTTTATTCTTTCCATCCTGATACTTCATTGGATGAAATCAAGGAAAATGCGAAGAATTTTACTTTTCCAGTAGTAGTTAAACCAACTGATTCTTCAGGTAGTAAAGGTGTAACCATGTTGGAAAACTGGAATGGCTTGGAGAAGGCAATAGCTTGGGCTGATTCATATTCACGAAATAAGGTTTTGCTTGTTGAGGAATATATACAGAGAGGTTTCCCGTCTGTTGTTGGCGGAGACATCTTTGTTTGGGATGGAAAGGTTGTGCTTTATGGAGAGATGGAGTGCCTCAGAGATTTAATACATAGCCCATTGATTCCAATTGGAGAAATGTTACCAGCAGGAATTAATACTTCTCAAAGAAATAATATCTATAAAGAATTGCAGAGAATAGTTTCTGCTCTTGATATTCGCTTTGGTGAGCTGAATATCGAGATAATTCTTGATAAGAATGACAATGTTCATTTCTTGGAGTTAGGTCCTCGTGCTGGTGGTAATATGATTCCAATTCAGTTGAGTGATGCATATGGTATTGATTTAGTGAAGGCCAATGTTCAGGCAGCAATGGGAGAAAAGCCGGAGTTCTTGGAACAGCCAGTAAAATCTTTGCCAGGTTGCTATATGCACTATGTACTTCATAGCTATGAGGCAGGAACTTTCAAGGGTGTTGAAATTGATGAAAGTATTGCCAAGAATGTTTATCGTCAGTTAATCTATAAAAAAGAAGGTGATACTGTTGAAGTTTTCGATGGTGCAGGCAAGGCATTAGGAATCATCTTCCTTCACTTCAATACTGTAGAGCAGATGGAAAATTTCTGCAAAAACTACAATGCATTAATAAAAATACAATTAAAGAATTAATGATGAAAAACAATATTTACCGCAACAAAAAGATTGCTATTATTGGAGCTTCAACTGGCCAAATTCCCATTTGCAAAAAAGCAAAAAGCTTAGGCTTAGAAACATATTGTTTTGCATGGGAAAAAGGAGCAGTTTGCAAAGATATAGTTGATCATTTTGTCCCGATTTCGATTTTTGAGGAGGACAAAATTGCAGATTATTGTGTATGCAAAGGAATTAATGGAGTTGTTTCTAATGCTTCTGAAAGAACAGCAGAAGCGGTTGCTGCCATTGCAGAAAAAGCTCACTTAAATGGGACAAAGTATGATGTGTTAATTTCACTTCATGATAAACATTATGTTCGTTTCCTTACAAATAATATAGAAGGATTGGCTGTGCCTCGATATTATAAATGGGAAGGCGATGATAAAGGTATTTATCCCTGTGTCGTTAAGCCTTGTGTCGGCAGAGCTAAACTTGGAGTTACATTTGTGCAAGATTCTCATGAATTTCAAAAGGCAATAGAATATGCATCAATCAATGAAAATGCAGATATATTGGTGGAAGAATATATATTGGGCAAAGAACTATCTGTTGAAAGTATCTCTTATCATGGGGAACACTTTGTCTTGCAGATAACAGATAAAGATAGTTCTTCTGCTCCGCATTTTGTAGAGTTGGGACATCATCAGCCAGCTAACATACCATCAGAAATAAAAGAGAAAATATATAATGTGATTCCTAAGCTTTTGTCAAATATCGGTTATACGGATGGCGCTTCTCATATTGAGGTCAAATATAATGGTTATGAGTTGTATCTTATAGAGGCAAATCTTAGAGGAGGAGGTGATGAAATTTCCAATCGTCTTGTTGAATTGAGTACAGGTGTTGATTACCTTAAGTGTATGATAGATGTTGCTTTAGATGTTTTTGAAAAACCAATTCCAACAAGAGATCCTGCTTATGCTGGAATTTATTTTCTTTGTAAACAGACAGAGAATTTTTTGCCATTCTTCGACTATGCAAAGAAGCAAGTATGGTGTGTGGAAGAATGGATAAAAAATAGAGATTTGCAAGAGAGTCATTCTAATTATGAAAGAGATGGCTTTTTGATTTATAAGTCGAATCATAAAATTGACCCCTCTTGTAGAATCGCATTGACCTATCTTAAAAATGACAAGTCTTCTTACGAAAAAATTTTGGATTTCCTTAGAAAGCGTGAGGAAAACAAAGATAAGGTGATAAACGTTGATTGGGTAAATAAAATTTTAGACAGGGCAAATGTTATCTGTTTGATGAATGGGAAAGATATTGTTGCTTGGTTTGTTTTATATTGTAATGATAAGATTTTTAATTCTGCATATTGTGCGGGGTTATATGTACTTGAACAGTATAGAAAACATGGATTTTCGAAGGTATTGTTAGCAGAGGCAATAGAAAAATCAAAGAAAGCTGGGATGAAACGATTGAATCTTTATTGTAAATCTGATAATTTAGTAGCTTTTGCCCTTTATCAAAGTTTTGGTTTTAAAATATTGAAAAAATCGAGATTGCCAAAATATGGAAATGATTATTATTATTTGTTATCCAAGAACTTAGACTGAGTTCTTGGTAGAATGTTGTTTAAATATATGGCTGTTATCAATTGCTTTGTGCTTATTACCGATTACTCTTTATGTGTAAGAAGCAGATTACTTTAAGAAAGTTTCTGAAATTATTGCTAGAGGTTGAATTTTATAATGATGCCTCCCAGCTCAAACATAATTTGAATAATTTAGATAAAGTATATTTGCAATATTGTGCAGGTACGCTAGCTGCAACCAAAGGCTGGCATACCTGCAGGGAATGAAACTAGAAAAATATAAAAGTTATACTTATGAAAGATTTGCCAATTGTCGTCAAAGAAGTTCTTGAGTTTGAGGATCTCAAGAATATTAAACGAGTTGATGGAATTAAAGAAACCTCAGAAGCACTTATTGGTGCTTTAAACTATATTCCTATAGTTGGAGGAGGTTTAGCTTCTGAGTTGCAACAAACAAAAAATGCTAGGGAATCTTATCTGGAAATGGATTTTTACAGAAAGTTTCTTGCTTTAATTTATGGGATTCAAGATATTCAACCCAAAAATATTGCTTCTTTCCTAGATGAAGTATCAGTTAAAGCCCATGACTATGCCGGGAATGTGATAACAAATATGATTAATCGCATAGACAATGTTAATAAGGCTGATATCTTGGCAAATTTAGTGAGGGTAAAAACAGAAAATTGAATTCTGATTTTGTCCTACAAAATATGTCTATGTTCGATGTTGACGAAAAGTATTATATGAAATAAATGGTCAATCAGCCATAGAGGTAATGCCGCATGGCTTGTGGTTCGACTCCATGGGCTGCATCAAATTTAAATGTAATTAAAATGAAAATTCAACAATATGCACCAATTGTCATCCCAGTTTTAAACCGCTATAAGCATTTTAAGGCGTGTTTGGAGTCTTTAGAAAAATGTAAATATGCAGACAAAACCAACGTTTATGTTTCTTTGGATTTTCCTCCTTCGGAAAAATACAAAGAAGGTTGGCTGAAGATATCAGAGTATTTGACAGAAAAAGAGAAATCAAATGGCTTTAAATGTTTATTTGTAATAAGACAAACTAGGAATTTAGGAGTGTCTTATCCTTCAAACTATACGTTCCTTAAGGAACTTGTTTTGAAGGATTATGACTGTTACATAAGTACGGAAGATGACAATGTGTTTAGTTATAGATTTCTTGAGTATATGAATATGTGTCTTGAGAAATACAAAGATGACGATTCTGTGTATGCTGTAACAGGTTATATTCATCCCATTGATATGCCTAAAGTAGGAGCATCAGTTGTAAAACTTCAAGAAATGTCGGCATGGGGGTGTGGCTTTTGGAAAAGAAAACTACTATTGCGCAATGAAACATTGTTTTTGCTTGATAAGATGTTGAACGACATGACTCTAAGGAAGCACTTCTCTAAGCGTCGTCCTTCGATCTTTGCGGGTTTGATGCATATGAAATCAAATAATGTTATTTGGGGAGATTGCTTTAATACGGCATACGAATATTATGCTGGTAAGTATTGTGTATACCCAACTACAAGCCTTGTGCAAAATCATGGATGGGATGGCTCTGGTACCCATGGTGGAGTAGTGCAAGGTTTTAATAGTCAAGAAATAGAGCGGTATACAGAACAACCCTTTGAGATATATGAAGCGACAGATTTGGAAACAAGTTTGATAGACAAGGCTGTTGTAAAGTATTGGAAGGGTTATGAGGGTGGAATCCACAATATTGTAGATCATATTGAGATTACTATCTTTTCGCTTACGGGAAAAATTGTCATGTTTGACAATTTAAAGAGAATATATAAAAGAATTAGAAGCAAAATTCAGAAATAAAGGATATGACTAAACAAAAAATAGATATACTTCTATTGGCACGCCCAGATCATTCACTCAATATATACCAATCATTAGAAGACAATGATGATTTGAAGTTTCATTTTTTGACCTTTAGAGTATTAAAGAAGTTTTGGGCTTTTTGTGGGTTCAAAAAGGTTTCTTATGTAAATAAACATGTAACCATTTTGAAGATGCTAACATTACGCCATATTTTGAAATATAATTTTAATAAGTTTGTTAATCTTAACGAATCGAAGTTCTTTGAAAAAGGAACTCGACAAGTGTTATCTAAATATAGTCCCAAAATAATTCATTATTGGCCGTCATATTGTCATCAGGAAATAAAACAATACAAAAAAGAACATCCTGAAGTCATTACTATTGCTGATCAGTATATGCCTAATCCTATTTATGTAATGACAGTCATGAAGCCAATATACGAAAAGTATGGAATGAAAGTCAATAATGCATATTTAGAAAAATACTCACGCCAAATAGTTGAGCATTTTGATGGAGCTGACTTCATAGCTGTGCCATCTAAATTTGTAGAGGATACAATGAAGCTAACCTTTCCCAACCACAAATATTTGCGTATTCCTTATGGTATAACAATATCGAATCTTTATATTTATAAATTGAAGACAGATAAGGTAAGGAACTTTGTTTATGTTGGTGGCATTAGTTTAGAGAAGGGTGTAGATATTATTTTGGGATATTTCTCAATGCATAAGGAATTTGAACTGCATCTATATGGTCAAATGAAATCAACTCAGCAAAATCTATTTAAGCCTTATATGAATTTTGAAAACATTCATTTTTATGGTCCTGTTTCAAAAGAAGAACTTAAACAGACCTTTTGCTATATGGATGTTGGCATTCACCCAAGTCGTTTTGATGCTTATTCGCTTGCTGTAGGAGAAGAAATAGGTGCTGGACTCCCTGTTGTAGTTTCTGACAATACAGGAATCTTAGAGGACATAAGAATCAATCATTGGGGTGTAGGATTTGCCACGGATGATATCAATGAATTAGATAAGGCGATTAAAGAAATTACAAATCTTGATAATTATAAATCATTCAAGATTAGCATTGACAATTATATAAAGAGTAATCACTGTTCATATGGAGAGGAAATGGTAGATTGCTATAAACAAATTCTTTCGGATAGATTATGCAAATAAGAAACATGTCGCGAATTTTGATGCACTCTTCGTTGGCTAAAGGATTTTACATAACCCTGTTAGGAAGTGGTGCTTCAAAGGCAATATTGATGTTGGCAACCTTCCTGTTCACGCATTTGTTGAGTAAGGAGGATTTTGGAAGTTTTAGTTTTATACGCAATACGCTTAATATCATCTTTTGCATCAGTGCGTTAAATTTTGTAGGGTTAGTTACGAAGTTTGCCGCGGAAGTTACTTATAAAAAGGAATGTGCAAGTCGCATATTTTTGTTATTTGCTTTTTCCTTATTAGTATGTATGTTTATCGGTGTGTCTTTACTTTTTCTGCCTGAGACAACCTTGTATTCTATAACAGGAATTGATTCTTTAAACGTTTATTTTCGCTTAGTTGGTTTTCTTCTGCCAATGTTTATGCTTCAACCTTTAATAGAAGGAGTATTTAGAGGAATTAAGTTATTTAAACTAATTGGTATTTTACAAATAACAACATCTATAATTTTTGTTATATTTGTTTGCTTTGGAGCTTGTCTGTATGGGCTTGATGGAGCAGTGATAGGGCTTATTATGTATTACTTTATTTATGCATTGATAAGTTGTTGTGTTTGTGTGAAAAGACTTTCTCTAAGAAAAGCCTTTTGTTCAATATCGTGGCTTTCTTTGAAATCTCAATTTGGCATATTATGGACAATGGTCTTACCTGTTTTTGTTTTATCTTTTATAGAAGCACCAATAAATTGGTGGGCACAAGTTCTGATGACAAAATATGATAGTATGGGATCTATAGGTAGTATGTCTGCCATACTTCAGATTCGAAATCTTCTTATTATTGTTCCGAATTATTTCTTCAGTACCTTTACTGCTTTTCAGGCAACCCTTAATGCTCAGGGAAATCAAAAGCAATATTTTTCAAATTTAAAGAAAACTTTCTGTGGATGCATTTTTATTGGTCTTTGTTCTGCTTTAGGTCTTTCAATGTTAGGAGAATCTATACTTGGGTTATATGGAAGTGAATATACAACAGATGTGTTCGGCTTTTATATAGCCATGGCTTCATTTCCATTTTTAATAACAATCAGTCTCTTTCGTTCAAGTTTGTTGATTAAGGAGCATCAACGTATTATGTTATTTACTTCTATTGCTTCTAGTTTTACTCTTATAGGAATAATGTATTTATTATTGCCTAATAAGGTAGATCCTGTTGAGTCCTACTTTTGGGGTCAATTAGGTTATTTAATTATAATGTTTATTGTTTTTGGTATTTATACACTAAAAGATTCACAAGTACTAAAAAACAAACTAAAATAATATTTTGTATGGCTAATATTCAAATACCGCAAGACTATAAAACAAAAATTAAAAATAGAACCTTCTTTCATTTTTGTAAGGGGATATTTCCAAGAGTTTTGAAATATATAAAATTTGCTTTTTTCAGATTCGTAGCAAGAAGAAAAGGAGCAATCATAGGTGCAAATACAAATCTCAATTGGCATTTGGTAAAAAATGTAAATTCAAATCTTGTCGTAGGAGATGATTGTATAATTGAGAGTGCAAAACTAGATTTGCGTGGTGGTAGAATAGTTATAGATGATCATGTTATAATTAATAAAGATGTGCAAATAATTCGATTATCTCACTTTATTGATAATGATTGCCAATTCTCAACAAGGTACTATCCAGATTTACATATTTCTTCTTTCTCTTGGATAGCTACAGCAGCCAAAATTCTTCCTCAGGTTACTTTCATAGGTGAAGGAGTTGTTTGTGGAGCATTTTCTGTTATCGCTAAAAATTGCGAAGAAGATACAATTTATGCAGGGAATCCTGCTAAGCCAATAAGAACGCATAATACAAGATTTAAGGATCTTGTTGTATGTTCTCTTCAAAGTGGTGATTTGAAATATTATATAAAATCAAGATTTGAGTAAATGGATTTAATATTGTTCATTATTTTAATAACACTTTTTTTAATAGAGGTGTTGCCGCTTATCTTTTCTGAAGATAAAGCTATGATTTGGTCACCTATGACATTTTTGTGTGTTTATCTAACTTATTATATTCTGATTCCATATCTTAATGGGGGTGCGGGAGCAAGCATAGAGGGACAAACATATTTGTTGTTTGGAACATTGTTGTTCTATATAGTATTTAAACTTGTTTTCAAATTAGTAAAAACTGAATTTGTTTTCACTTCTTATAATTCTGCAATTCATAACAATAATGCAAAAAACATTGCTTTATTGTTGTTTGTTATAGCTTTTATAGGTTATGGAGTATATAAGGGATTTAGTTTGTCTGTCTTTTCTGAAATTTCTAGAGAAGATATTGCTTTTGATAAAAATGCATCATATGGGCATTCTGAAATGTATATATTAAATCTTATTTCTGTTTTTACTACAGCATGTGCCTTACTATACGCTTATAAGAATAAAATTAATATTCTCTTTTTGTTTGTGTTATTTTTGACACTTATTATATATATTATTGGTGGATTTAGATATCGAATATTACTTTTATTTGTCACAGTTTCAACTGTTATATATTTGTATCCTTATCCTAGAAATATTAAATATCATATAATTGTGCCTTTGTTTATAATCATATATTTAGGTATGGGTGTAATGGAAGCTACAAGAATGTATGGAAAAGGTCTTGATCAAAAACGTTTGGTAGAATTAAAACAGAAGGGAACAATAAAAGAATCAAAAGAAAATATGCTTGTTTATGAATTCTCAGCAGAATGTATGAGCAGATACACTTTAAATGATTTAATTTTATTTGAACCTATATCAACGGCAATTTGTATGCCAATACCTAGAAGTATATTTCCGGAAAAGCCTAAAGGTGATTATTTACGTAATGCTAATATTAAAGTTTATGGTACAATTACCCGTGGTAATGCATTTTTGAATATCACTGAAGCATATTTGTCTTTTTGGTGGGTTGGTATTATCTTTTATGCTGCTTTTTTGGGGTGGCTATCTAAAATATTTTGGAATAATTATTTGTTAAATCCTTCTTCTTTGGGGGCTATAGTTCTTCTAGGTTTATATAATGCAACTTTGTATCAGATAATTGCGCGTGGCTATATGGCACAAGCTTTAACTACATTTATTTATTATGTTTTTGTGCCATTTTGGTTAATTTTTATTTTTGAGAGAATAAAAACAATTAGAGTTTAATTATGCCAAAACTTCTTCAAATAAACATTTGTAGTAATGTCCTCTCTACAGGTAAAATTTGTGAGGATATAGCCAAAGTTGCTCAAGCGAATGGTTGGCAAAATTTCATAGCTTATGGAAGGATAGCAAAGCCAGGAATTAGTACAGAAATTCGAGTTGGTTCTATGTACTATACTTATGAGCATTATATTGAGCATCGATTGTTGGATAGAGAAGGTCTCGCTTCTAGATTTCCTACACATAAATTAATTAAGCAAATTAATGAAATCAAGCCAGATATAATCCATCTTCATAATATTCATGATCATTATTTAAACTATCCGATATTGTTTAAATATCTTGCATCTACGGAAATTCCCATAGTATGGACTCAGCACGATTGTTGGGCTTTCACTGGTGGTTGTATGTATTTTGATATATCAGGATGTGAACTTTGGAAGAATGGATGCCTCTTATGTAAAGAACGACGAGCTTTGTTTGCCAATTTGGCAGCCAAACAATTTGCTTTTAAAAAAGACTTGTTTGATAAAGTAAAGAATCTTACTTTTGTCCCAGTGTCAGATTGGTTACATGGCTTGTTAAAAAAGTCTTCTCAAAAAAATCGGCCAATCATAACAATACATAATGGTATTGATCTTACAATGTTTAAACCTCTTTGTAAGAAAAAGGAGGAAAGTAAGTTTAAAATATTAGGAGTTGCATCTGTTTGGGATAGAAGAAAAGGACTTGATGATTTTGTTAAATTACGTACTATGTTATCAGATGACTTTGAGATAACATTAGTGGGACTTTCACGAAAACAAATTAAAAGAATGCCAGATGAAATTCGCTGTTTTACTCGTACTCAAAATGTAGATGAGTTGGTGCAATTATATTCGGATGCTGATGTATTTGTAAATCCTACTTATAGTGATAATTTTCCAACGACAAATATTGAAGCACTGGCATGTGGTACACCTGTTATAACCTATCGTACTGGCGGTTCTCCGGAAGCTATTGATGAAAAAACTGGAATTATAATAAGGCAAGGTGATATACAGGCCCTTTCAGAAGCAATATGTAAAATGAAAGAAACTCCTCTTTTAGCGGATAATTGTCGAAAGAGAGCAGAAAAGTATTTTGATAAAGATAAGTGCTTTAGTGAATATATTAAATTATATAAGAACTTATTGTTCGGATAATTTAAATGAAATAAAGTTACGAAAATACATTGATTATAATATGTTAGATAAAACAAGAAAGATAGATCTAGCGAAGTATGATAATTCATGGTATTATACCGGCGCAAGTAGATTAAAATGTATATTGTGGTATTTCACCAACATATTCTTTTTCCTTAATCCTATTGTCCCGTTAGTCGGTGTGAAGGTTAAACTTTTACGACTATTTGGAGCTACGGTTGGAAAAGGCGTAGTAATCAAGCCATCCGTTAATATCAAGTATCCTTGGAATTTGAAGATAGGAAACTATGTATGGATTGGTGAGAATGTATGGATAGATAATCTTGTTGAGGTTTCTATTGGTGATAATGTATGTATCAGTCAAGGTGCTATGTTGCTCTGTGGCAATCACAACTACAAGAAAACAACATTCGACTTGATGGTTGGAAAAATAATGATAGAGGAGGGAGCATGGATTGGTGCTCAATCTGTGGTTTGTCCTAATGTGACAATTCACTCTCATGCAGTGCTCGCAGTTGGCTCTGTTGCTAGTCATCACCTAGAAGGATATGCTGTGTACCAAGGCAATCCTGCAATTAAGGTGAGAGAAAGAAACATTCAATAGTCATATCAGATAACTATTCTTGATTAAATCGCAAAATAATGAAAATCTCTATCATTACCGCTACTTATAATAGCGGGAAGACGGTGGGCGACACCCTGAAAAGTGTGCTCGCCCAAACCTATCACGACTATGAATTGCTGGTCGTGGATGGGGCTTCGAAAGATAATACCCTTGAGGTGGTAAAGAAGATGGAACCTCTGTTTGAGGGGAGAATGAGGTATATCAGTGAACCCGATAAGGGAATCTATGATGCCATGAACAAGGGCATCAGGATGGCTACGGGGTATGTAATCGGTATTCTTAACTCGGACGACTTCTATACTTCGGATGATGCATTGGCTTGCATCGCATGGACCCTGGAGAATGAAAAGGTGGATGCCGTGTATGGCGACATACACTATGTGGACGATGAGGACTTGAAGAAATGCGTAAGATACTATAGCTCCAAGCCTTTCAGAAGGTGGATGATGAGATTGGGATTCATGCCTGCGCATCCTTCGTTCTATTGTCGTAAAGAGGTATATGAGAAATATGGCACCTTTGATGCTGAAAACTATCGGGTGGCTGCCGACTTTGAAAATCTGCTGAGACTTATCTTCGTAAATAAAATTAAAACGCACTATATCTGTAAAGACTTTGTAACCATGCGTACCGGTGGCGCATCCAGCTCAGGATTAGAGAGCCACAAGCGCATCATGCGTGACCACCTGAAAGCGCTTAAAAAGAACGGAGTGTATTCTAACTTCTTCCTTTTGGGATTGCGATACATATATAAGGTGGGAGAAATACTGAAAAGCAGATTCTAATTTTAAATCGAATAAAAGAAGATGATTGAACCAATTTATATTTTCTTGCTGGTAGCACTTGTTGTGTCTGTCATTATCGCCATGCTTGTGCTGCCTAACATTCTCCTTATCTCGCATAAGAAGAAACTCTTTGATATGCCGGATAAGAGAAAGGTGCATCATGCACCGGTTCCCCGACTGGGCGGACTCTCGTTCTTCCCAGTGATGCTGATTACCATGGGCGGTCTGGTGCTGATATATCATCTTATGGGACTGAGCAGCGGGTCGATGCACGGGGAGGTGCCTTATGAGTTTCTGGCGCTGCTGGTGGGTAGCATGATGCTGTTCCTGGTGGGACTCGCCGACGACCTGATTGGAGTGGGGTACAAGAAGAAGTTCCTGGTGCAGATTGTGGCGGCATCGCTGCTCGTGGCTTCGGGCGTGTGGATCAAGTCGCTCGACGGACTCTTCGGAATCTATCAGCTGTCGCCCTGGGTGGGCATGCCTTTCACCGTGCTCATCGTGGTGTACGTAACCAATGCCATCAACCTGATTGACGGCATCGACGGATTGGCTTCTGGACTCTGCGGCATCTCGCTGGTGGCGCTGGCGGGTCTGCACGTCTGGCTCCATCTGTTTTCCTTCGCCCTGCTCTGCATTGCGGCGCTGGGTGTGATTATCCCTTTCTGGTTCTACAACGTGTTTGGAAATGCCATGAGGGGCAGGAAGCTCTTCATGGGCGATTCGGGTTCGCTGTCGCTGGGCTACATCATCAGTTTCCTGATGATTCACCTGAGCACGGTGGATGTGAACCCGCATGTGGTTTCCGACTACAACATGGTGTTTGCCTTTACCACGATGCTGGTGCCGCTGCTCGACGTGGTGAGAGTGGTGGGTCACAGACTGAGAAACAGGCAGAATCCGTTCTTGCCCGACAAGAGCCACATCCATCATAAACTGCTGAGATGCGGACTGAGGGTGAGACAGGTGATGGTGGCTATCTGCGTTCTCTCGCTGATGTTCATCCTGCTCAACTTCCTGATGATCGGCCACGTGAACATCACGTATATCCTGGGCATCGACATCGTGGTATGGATTGTGTTCCATCTTATCCTGGATGTTATCCTGCACACCAGGGGGACGGAAGTGGAAATTTAATTCTCTATATAAATATATGCTATTCCCGGCTCGGAGATTTAGTGGAATCTCTGGGTCGGGATTTATGCGTTTGTGGGGGGAGAGGATGGAGTGGTGGCTTCGTGAGGGGAAGTGAGACGGCTTTTCGTGTTAAAAACTCTGAAATCTTAGGTGGTTTCACATAATTGTTGTACCTTTGCGAAAATAAATATAAATAATTGAATAAATGAGTAAGTATCGTTTTTCTATATATAACTATCATGCTATCAAGGAGGCTGATATCCTGATAGATGGTATCACCGTGCTGACAGGACCAAATGGATGTGGTAAGAGTACTATATCTAGATGGTTGTATTATATGATAGATATTGCTACGGACTTTGACTCCTATCTGGTTAAAGGATATAAAACAGAAATAAATTCATTGTTGCAAAATATCAGTCGTGCCATTAGGGAAATGTGGGGACAACATAGAGGCATTAACAATGGTCTGAATATTTTGCAATCTGTTGACGATTTAAAACTCGATGATAATTTCTCGTTAGACTCAATAGGCGAATACTCTGGTAAGCTACATTTGTTTATAGGTGAATTTGCCTCACAACTGGATAAATTCTTGAATGCTGAGAATGTTCAAGAACAACGAAAAGACAGAGTTCTTAATTTCTTGAATCAGAATTTGGATGGTGAGGAAAAGGCTAGGAATGCTCAAACTTTTGCTGATTTGATAAGCCTACAGGTAGATAAAATGCAGCAAGAGGTATTGTATAAAAGTGAGGATCGCTCCTTGACAGATGTCTTGTCTTTTCTTCATACATATCTATATGAAGATGAGATGGTTCCTTTTGAAATCTCCTTGCAAGAGGAAGGGGTCAACATTATATCTGATGGGAGATTAGGCTCTCTCTTTAATCTGGACAAAGCGATTTACATAGACACTCCAATGGCTTTCGGCTTGGATGACTTCCTAAAGAATGTGTTTTGGCAAAGATTAAGAAAATTGATGCTAGAGGAAAATGATTGCCATGATAAGCAAAACATACGGTTGCTATATCGCATATCTGAAATTCTAAATGGAAAAATTAATGTTTCTGACAGTTTGTTGGGCAATAAAGAAATGTATTATGAGCGCAAGGATGGCAAGCTGTTGCTTCCTTTGGATAAAATCGCTACTGGTATGAAGTCGTTTGCCTATCTTTTTCAGTTGATAAAGAATGGTCATTTGGATGACAAGACGGTTCTTATGATAGATGAGCCGGAAGTTCATTTGCACCCTCAGTGGATTGTAGTCTTTGCTAGATTATTGATTCTTATCCGTAAGTCGTTGGGAGTGAAAATAGTCTTGGCGAGTCATAATCCTGACTTTGTAGCTGCCATCAAGGCAATAGCCAAGAAGGAACAAATCTTGGATGAAACAAACTTCTATTTAGGTCAGAGTGTGGATGATGATGGGTTTCAATATGCTTTTAAGCCTCTCGGCAGTGACATCGAGCCTATCTTCAATTCGTTCAATATAGCATTGGAAAGGATTCAGCAATATGGCGATACAGATCTTTGATAATGAGTGTGTAGAGTCGCACCCCATTTATGAAAAGGCTGGGGCGCTACTAAGTGACGTTTGTAAAAGGGATTATAAAGATAATTTTTTTGACGAGCGAATAGAATGTTTGGACATGGATACCTATGAGACAATGATTTGTGGCGGGCAAAAGCAAGCTACAATGGATGCGGTAATAGGCATCGCTGATTACGAAAATAACCGTAAAACTACCGGTAAGTTGCTAATGGTTGAGTTGAGGTTGGGGTATAAATCGACTCAAGGACTAGAGGTTGCTAGCTTGAATCGTAAAGTATCGCATACTCTTGAACTGTTGAATCCTGCTGTTTGTCTAGTTTCTGACAAAGCAATATTTGTTTTTGATGGCTTACTGTGTCAACAAGCGATTCATTGGATGTTCTCTAAGAGGTATTCTAATGTCTCAAAAAAGGAGTGGGTGGTAATGAGTCCCAAGATGTTTTGCAAGGCCTATCTCGCTCAAGAAGATTTGCCTTATCAGCCAATCAACGATTTTGTAAAAGGCAAGGCTGACTTTGCAAAGATGTTGGAGAATAAATCTTGGCAACAGATTTATAAAAGTCTTCAATGGTGGGCAAAAGCTTATTATAAGTATTCTTACATCGCAGAAGAGGCAACTCTGATAGCTAGTCTCATCTCAGAAGTATGGGAGAAACTGAAGTCTCATAAGCAGGAAATGACAGATGATGATCTCTTAAGTTTTAGTATTTATGCAGAGGATTATCCAGATTTTAATTTAGATGAAATTTAATTCTCTATATTTAAATATATGCTATTCCCGGCTCGGAGATTCAAAGGAATCTCTGGGTCGGGATTAATTTTTTGTTAAAATCGTAGAAATACTTGGTTGTTTCGGGGATTTGATGTATATTTGCAATTCATTAGATAGCTTTTGATTATGGCAAGAAAATTATATCCTATAGGAATTCAGACATTTGAACGTATCCGCAAGGAGGACAAGTTCTATGTGGACAAGACGGAATACATCTATCGTATGACCCATACTGATGGAACGTATTTCTTCCTGAGCCGACCACGCCGTTTCGGCAAGTCGCTGCTGGTTTCCACTTTTCAGAGTTATTTCGAGGGCAAGAAGGAACTCTTCGAGGGACTTGCCATCGAGAAGCTGGAGAAGGAGTGGAACGAATATCCCGTGCTGCACTTTGACCTGAGCAAGGGCAAGCACATGGAGAAGGAGCAGCTGAATCGTTATTTGTTGGATATTATTGAGAAGCAAGAGGCTAGGTTCGACTGCAAGAGCAATAAAATAGATGTTAATATTCGTCTTGACGCTTTGATAAATGCCGTTTACCGGAAGACGGGCAAGCAGGTGGTGGTGCTCATTGATGAATATGACGCTCCGCTGCTGGATGTGGCGCATGAAAAGGAAAAGCTCGATGTGCTCCGTAATACGATGCGCAACTTCTATAGTCCTTTGAAAGGAAATGAGTCTATGCTCCGTTTCGTCTTCCTGACGGGCATCACGAAGTTCTTGCAGCTGAGCATCTTCAGCGAGCTGAACAATATCACCAACGTGAGCATGGATGAGCCTTATGCCGGTATCTGCGGCATCACCAAGGAGGAACTGTTGACCCAGATGAGCGATGATATCGACGTACTTGCCGAGCATCTGGAACTGAGCAGGGAGGAGACCATCCAGGAACTGAAAGACCATTATGATGGCTATCATTTCTGCTGGCCATCGCCTGATGTCTTCAATCCTTACAGTCTGCTTAATTGCTTTGCTGATGGCAGAATGGATGATTACTGGTTCGGATCGGGCACACCTACCTATCTTATCAATATGATGAGAAAGTATGATTTCCTGCCAGCTGACCTTGGCGAGGCCATAGAGGTGGGCAAGAAGGACTTTGATGCCCCCACCGAAACGATGACCACCATCGTACCTTTGCTTTATCAGAGCGGGTATGTCACCATCAAGGGATATGACAAGCCTACAAAATTGTACCTGTTGGCATTGCCTAACCAGGAGATAAGGGTGGGACTATATGGAAGCCTCTTGCCTCATTATCTGACGGATAAGTCGGCGAAGGCTAACACGACCATCGCCAAGATGTCGGTCTTGGTGAAGAAGGGGGATATGGATGCAGCCTTCTACCTGCTGAACGACTTCCTGGAGACGGTGCCTTACTGCGACAACACCCACTACGAGGGGCATTGGCAGCAGACGCTCTACATCATGTTTGCCCTGCTCACCAACTATGATATCCTCGTGGAGCAGCATACGGCGAAGGGCAGAATCGATATCACGATGGAGACTGCAGATACCATCTACGTGATGGAGCTGAAATTCAACAAGAGTGCCGAGGAGGCTCTCGCCCAGATAGAGGCAAAGCACTATGCCGATGCTTTCAAGATGAGCGGCAAGAAGGTGGTGAAGATAGGCTTGAACTTCTCGGTGAAGGACGAGGTGAACTGCCTGGAATGGAAGATATAATGAATTGATGCAGAGATTGAATTAATATAATAAATTGATGCAGAGATTGAATTGGTATAATAAATTGATGCAGAGATTTAATTGGTATCATGAATTGTATAATGTAAACAAAATATAAAGATGAAAAAGAAGAGAGTGAGAGTTTGGACGCTGGGAGCGATGACAACTTTGATGTTGGCTTCCTGCGGCACCACGCAGACCGTGCCTCTGACCGGTAGAACACACCGCATCTCGGTTTCGGATGCGCAGGTGTTGAGTTTGTCGAACCAGGAATATACCAAATATATGGCTTCTGCCAAAAAATCTACCAATGCCACGAAGACGGCGCAGGTGGAGAGAGTGGGCAAGAGGCTGGCGGCTGCCGTGGAAACCTATCTCAAGGAAAACGGATATGCCAACGACTTGCAGAACTATTCCTGGGAATTCAACCTGGTGCAGGATAATAGCGTAAACGCCTTCTGCATGCCGGGTGGAAAGATTGTGGTTTACGAAGGACTGCTCCCAGTGGCTTCGAGCGACAATTCGCTCGCCATCGTTCTGGGACACGAGATAGCGCACGCCGTGGCTAAGCATAGCGCCGAACAGATGTCGAAGGCGCAGAACCAGCAGGTGGGCACCAGCATTCTGGGCAGTGTGCTCAACCAGACTGTGGGAAGCGGAGTGGGCGACATGGCGAGTGCCGTGGCAGGACAGTATTTCTCCTTCCGTAACCTGAAGTATTCGCGTGAAAACGAGACGGAGGCTGACTACATGGGTCTTATCTTCGCCGCCATGGCAGGCTACGACCCTCAGCAGGCGATTCCTTTCTGGGAGCGCATGGCTGCGGCTTCGGGCAACAGCAACAAGAGTGATCTCTTCAGCGACCACCCTTCGGATGCCAAGCGAATCGCTGCCCTGAAAGCGGCGATGCCTACTGCCTTGAAGTATTACAAGCCGCAGAATGGAGCATATTCTACTTCTGGTGTATCTTCAAAGTCTTCGAAGTCATCGAAGTCATCGAAATCTTCCAAGACTTCAAAGACTCCGGTAAGAACCATCAAGGCTAGTTCGCTAAGCGGTTTCTCGACTACAAAGAAGTAGAATGAGCGGTTTCTTCAACGAAGAAGAGATAAGGGGGTAACGCCTAAAATACCCCCCAAGGAGTGTTGGATGCTATTTGTAAAATCTCATTAATAGAATTCTTATTATGATGGACTACATCTCTCAAAACCTATGGCTATTCTGGACAGTCATCATGTTCATTTGCCTGATTCTGGAGTTGTCTTCGGGCGACTTCTACGTGACTTGTTTTGCCATCGGTGCGCTCATCAGCATACCGGTGGCGGTGATGGATGCTCCCTTCTGGGTGCAGGTGGTGGTATGGGCGGTATGCTCCGTGATGAGTATTCTGCTGATCCGTCCGCATCTGGTGAAGGCTATCCGAAAGGGTGCCGATGAACGCAAGAGCAATTCGGATGCCCTGAAGGGACAGATAGGAGAGGTGACCCAGACCATCGTGGCTGGCGGATACGGAAGAGTGAAGCTCGATGGCGACGACTGGAAGGCGGAGGCACCCGGATGCAGGGAGGATATCGCCGAGGGCGCACGCGTAAGGGTGAAGGGACATCAGTCTATCATCCTGCAGGTTGAGGAGTTCTAGCATCTTGCCGCAACTCGAAGAAAGTTATAGGAAAAGTATTAATTAAAATTATAAACATCATGGAAATAGGACTTTATGTGTTAATCGCTCTAGTGTTACTTGCACTGGTTGTGGTGAAGAAAACCATCGTGATCATTCCCCAGAGTGAGACCAAGATTATCGAGCGATTGGGTCGCTACTATGCCACCCTGAAGCCGGGTATCAACATCATTATCCCGTTCATCGACCAGGCGAAGACCATCGTGGCGATGCGTGGAGGTAGATATACCTATACCAACAACATCGACCTTCGTGAACAGGTGTACGACTTCGACCGACAGAATGTGATTACCAAGGATAATATCCAGATGCAGATTAATGCACTGCTTTATTTCCAGATTGTGGATCCTTTCAAGAGCGTGTATGAAATCAACAACCTGCCTAACGCCATCGAGAAGCTGACCCAGACCACACTGCGTAACATCATCGGAGAGATGGAGCTGGATCAGACCCTTACCTCGCGCGACACCATCAACACCAAGCTCCGTGCCGTGCTCGATGATGCCACCAACAAGTGGGGTATCAAGGTGAACCGTGTGGAGCTGCAGGACATCACGCCTCCCGAGAGCGTGCTCATGGCAATGGAGAAGCAGATGCAGGCTGAGCGTAACAAGCGTGCCACCATCCTGACCAGTGAGGGTGAGAAGGAGAAGCAGCGTCTGCTCTCTGAGGGTGAGAAGGCAGCCATCGTCAACAAGGCTGAGGCTGCCAAGCAGCAGGCTATCCTCAGAGCTGAGGGTGAGGCTACGGCGCGCATCCGCAAGGCTGAGGCTGAGGCGATTGCCATCCAGAAGATTACCGAGGCGGTGGGCCAGAGCACCAACCCTGCCAACTATCTGCTTGCGCAGAAGTATATCACCATGATGCAGGAGGTGGCTCAGGGCAAGGACAACAAGGTGGTTTATCTGCCATACGAGGCTACCAATCTGATGGGTTCCATCGGTGGCATCAAGGATTTGTTTAACAGTAAGTAAATTTTTGTTTAACAGTAAGTAAACTTAGAATATGAGTAAGAAAATTTGTATTGTGGCCGGAGCGAGACCTAACTTCATTAAGGTGGCTCCGGTGATTAGAGCGATAGAGAACGCCCAGAAGCAGGGCGAAGGGGTGGAGTATGAACTGGTGTTCACGGGTCGTGAGGACGACGAGACGCTGGAAGGCTCCCTGTTCTCTGATCTGGATATCAGGAAGCCGGATGTATATCTGGGCGTGGACTGCGAGAACATGAACGAGCTCACCGGACAGGTGATGGCTCAGTTTGAGCGCTATCTGCAGCAGCATCCTACGGATGTGGTCATCGTGGTAGATGACCTGGCTTCTACGATGGCCGTGGCTATCGTTACCAAGAAGCAGGGCGTGAAGCTGGCGCATATCGCGGCAGGTACCCGCAGCTTCGATATCACCATGCCGAAGGAAATCAACCGACTGGTGATTGATGGTCTGTCGGATATCCTCTTCACGGCGGGTATCTCGAACAACAGCATCGCCAACAAGGAGGGAGCCGAACTCTCTAAGGTATATATGGTGGGCAATGTGCTCATCGATAACATCCGATTCCTGCAGCAGCGCATGCAGCGCCCTGCCGTGATGGACCAGGAGCATCTGGAGGAAGGCAAGTATCTGTTGCTTACCTTGAACCGCAAGGCGATAGTGAACAACATTGAGGAGATGAAGAAGCTGATTTCCACCATCGATGGGGTGGCAAGAAAGGCGGGCATCAAGGTGTTGGCGCCTCTGCGTGGCAAGGCTTTGGGATTCGTCTTGGCTTTCAAGGCTTATCAGGATGTGGCTGATCATCAGTCGGGCATTATGGTGGTGCAGCCTCAGGGCTATCTCGACTTCTCTTATCTCGCTGCCCATGCCATGGGTGTGATCACGGATTCGGGCAATGTGGCTGAGGAGGCTACCTTCAATGGTGTGCCTTGCATCACGCTGAACAGTTACACCGAGCACCTGGAAACGGTGACCGTGGGTACCAATGAGCTGGTAGCCGAAGACCCTGAGAAGCTGCAGCTGGCGATGGAGAAGATAGTGAAGGGCGAATGGAAGAAGGCCGGCATTCCTGACAGATGGGATGGCAGATCGGCTGAGCGCATCGTTCAGATTATTTGTGGGGAATAAGTAAATCCAGACGCCCTGAAAGGGCAGAAGCTCCTAGCCCAGGGCAACACCCTGGGTAATCATGAGCGCAAGGTTGTCGCCCTGTAAGGGCAAAAGCTTTGTGTATGAGAAGCTTTTGCCCTTACAGGGCGATTTTGCTATATACCTTGTAAACCCAGGGTGTTGCCCTGGGCTAGGAGCTTCTGGGCTTTCAGCCCGTGTGGGGCTTTCGTTTATTTCACCGGATAATCATATTGCTTATAATAGGTGGGCGTCTTTGGGGTATTATACCAGTTGCCCTCAACACTTACGCCGATGGAGAAATTCTTGTTGGTGTATCTTACTCCGGCTCCCAGCACGTTGGCACCAGCGACACCCATACCGTATCCGCCAGGCATTACACCCATGCCCCAGGCTCCGGGATACATGCCGTAACCAAACGGACCATAGCCAGGACCATATCCATATCCTCTATAGCCATAGGGACCATATCCGGCATACCTATTATATATAGAGTTATAATTATTAGCCACGCTCACCTGACCATAAACAAAAGCCTCCCAGTGCTCGTTGAATTTATACCCCAGCATGCCATACACGCCGCCATCGTGGAAGTTGTCGCTTCCGTAATTGATGTTGTTGATGTAGGTGCCCAGCGCCATCCACAACTTGTTGTCCTTGGTGAGGGGTGTGAGATAGGTGGCGTTGATGGTCTGGGTGAAGCCGCCCCAGTGAGGGGCATTCTTGCCGAAAGTGGCGAAAACCGAGAGATCTATCGAAAGATTCAATCCCTTGTGAAGTCCCCAGCCGTAGCCATATCGGTTCCAGCCATATCCATTTCCATCCCCAAAAGTCCCGCTGTTGGCTAGATTGGAGATCGGATTATTGTAGTAATCGCTATCCTTCGGATTCTTTAGGGCATTATTCAATCCATCCCCTAAACAATCCTTCATTCCATAAATCTCGTCATTTAATGAACCAGAAGCGATATGCCTCAGTGGGGTATAGGTATGCTTCATCGGCTTGCCGCCATAAACCACGGTCTTTCCGTCCTGATAAACGGTGTCGCCAGGTAGCAGCCAATCCTCACGCGGGCTGTCGGGACTATGCAATGGTCCGAAGCTCACGTGCTGCGCTTGGGCTTTCATTCCCAGTAGAGCGAAGCCCAAGAGAAGAAGATATAATCTCTTTTTTATCATCATATTATAATTTTCCTTATTTTGAACGCAAAGATATAAAGAAAGTTCGAGAAAAGCATAACTTTTTAGAATAAAATCATTATCTTTGCAATCGATAACAATTGATTCGATAAAATTCATAAGAAAATGAAAAAAATACTATCTTTCTGCGCAATCTTGCTGATGGCTTGTTCGGTAAATGCGCAGGCTCAGACGAATGCACAGCAGAATGCTTCGGATGCAAAGGCAGGTCAGGCACAGCTTCTCCCATGGGAGACTCCTCGCGACACCACCTGCCACGAAGTGCTGCTCGAAACCACATTGGGCAACATCCGTGTGGCCCTCTATAATGACACGCCGCACCATCGCGACAACTTCCTGAAGCTCGTGAACAGCGGTTACTACAACGGCTGCATCTTCCAGCGAGTCATCAAGAACTTCATGATTCAGGGTGGCGACTACTCCTGCCGAAAGGTGACTCCGGGAAAGGTGGAGAAGTTTGATGTAGACTATACCGTGCCTGCCGAAATCATCTATCCTAAGTACTACCACAAGCGTGGACAGCTCTGTGCGGCTCGCGAGGGAGACGATGAGAACCCAACCAAGGCTTCGGCTTCCACCGATTTCTATATCACCTGGGGCAGAAACTTCTCGCCACGACTGATGGAATACTATGTGGAGAAGGAGGAGAGAGAGGGCAAGTCGTATGCCATCCCATCTGCAGAATTGCAGCAGGGATATATTAAATATGGTGGCGTGCCGCATCTCGACAACGGATACACCGTGTTTGGCGAGGTACTGGAAGGCATGGATGTGGTAGATAAAATCCAGAATGTGGCCACCAACAAGGAGAACAACGACCGACCGCTGGAGGATATCGTCATCACGAAGGCGACTCAGGTGAAATAAGAAATAATAATTAGTTAATAATTAACTCAAGTTTCGCATGTAAGCTCCACACGCCCTGAAAGGGCAGAAGCTCCTAGCCCAGGGAGGGCACTGA
>ERZ1034913.351-NODE-351-length-39935-cov-21.767854_pt1 | contig 39935 bp, 31 predicted proteins | sample MGYA00520697_ERZ1034913 | MGnify/ENA primary metagenome ERZ1034913 (study PRJEB33766, sample SAMN09781786) | gut metagenome | biome: gut microbiome | host: Homo sapiens | place: Madagascar | study: EMG produced TPA metagenomics assembly of the PRJNA485056 data...
TGATGAGGATGCGGCCTGCATCGGCCACCTCGTTTGCCACGGTGCGGCGCTTGATCAGGCGCGACACCTTCAGATATTTATCCAGACGCATCGTCTTTTTTCCTTTCTTTCCAAGAAAATGTCTCACAAAAAATGCCGCCGCACCCTCTTGCAGGCAGCGGCGGCAAAATGAGTACAGCTTACAGAGTGTCCTTCAGGGACTTGCCGGGCTTGAACACGATGCTGCGGGAAGCAGCGATGGTGATGGGCTCACGGGTGCGGGGGTTGATGCCCTGGCGCTCGGCGCGCTCGCGGACCTCGAAGGTGCCGAAGCCGGAGATGGTGATCTTCTCGCCATCGGCCATGGCCTTGCCCAGTGCTTCGAACATTGCGCCAACGGCACGCTCGGCGTCCTTCTTGCTCATTTCGGTGTTTGCAGCAACCTGCGCGATCAGATCAGTTTTCGTCATAAGAATACCCTCCAGATTTTTTGATTCAATTTTCTCTCACAGTTTGTTTCTCTATCGGAGCAGGTCCCTGGACCTGAGTACCGCTTTGGTTCTTCTGCTCGGCGCAAAAGCGCTTGGAAGCAAAGATCAGTGCTTCTTCTGCGTCCACACCGGCCAGGCGCATGGCATCCGCCGCCGCAAACAGCAGCCGGCCTGCCGCCTCGGCGCTGGACGTTTCGTTCCAGTCGGCCACGGCGTTTTGCAGCGCCTGCTGTGCTTCGGCCTTATCCGGCCGGGCACCGCCGCTGCGGGCTGCACGCTTCTGCAGCTTCTGGGCGCGCATCAAAGCAGGCAGGGTGGCGGGCACTGTGTCCAGCTCGTCGGCCAGAGTGGTGCGGTCCTTTTCCTTATTTTTGAGCGCATCCCAGCTGTTTATACCGGCATTTTCCGCCGCAGAGGAGGCAAAGATGTTCGGGTGGCGGAACACCAGCTTTTCGCACACGGCGCGGCACACGTCCTCAAAGGTGAAGCGGCCGCGTTCTTCCTCCATGACGGCATGGAATGCCACCTGCATCAGCACATCGCCCAGTTCTTCCCGCATCATGTCCGGGTCGTCGGCGTCGATGGCTTCCAGCGCTTCGCAGGTCTCCTCCAGAAAGTTTTTGCGGATGGAAGCGTGGGTCTGCACCTTGTCCCAGGGGCAGCCGTTTTCCGGGTCCCGCAGGATGCGGAGCACTTCCACCAGCTGCTCAGCCGTATAAGGCGGCTGCGGTTCCCAGTCCAGCACAGACTTCATCTCCCTTGCAAAAGATACTGTAAATTGTACCGCACCTTCTGCGGATTTGCAAGCAAAAGCCGCAATTTTCCCGCATTTTTCAAGGTTTTCTGCGCTTTCCACAAAAACAGGACGGCATCCTTTGGCGGGACGCCGCCCTGCTGCGGGCATTTGCTTCGTGCCGGCTGCTGCTTACAGCTGCGCGCCGCACTTGTTGCAGAACAGCGCATCGTCCGAGACGGGTGCACCGCACTGCGGGCAGCTCTTGTGTGCCTCGGCGGCAGGGGTCTCCGGCTCCTCGGCGGGCACATCCTCGTGGACGACATAGTCCACCTCGGCGGCTTCGGCCGGGGTCAAGCTTGCCTTCAGGCGGGCGATCTCCTGCTCGATGCTGTCGATCATTTCGATGTATTTATCCACCAGCGGCTGGTTTTCTTCCTTGCCCTTGGCCAGACTGTAGACCAGTGCACCCAGCTGACGCTGTGCCTTGAGCAGCTTACCCTGTTCGCTGACGATCAGCGCCTGGGTCTTGCCCTTCTCGGCCAGATCCAGCGCAGCGTTCTTGCCCTTTTCCGCGTATTCCAGACCCATTTCCTTGATCTTGTTGAAATCCATAAAAGACACCTCTCTTATTGCGATCTTCGCAGGCCGCGTTTTGGAAAGCAGCATGCCTGCGGTGTGCTCCTTACGAGTGTTCCGTGGATGCTGTTTTCATTATAGCGCACAGGGCGCAGCTTTGCAACGAACGGGCCGCACTTTTTACAGATTCGTGCCCATTTGGAAACAGATTTTTCGCATTTTTCACACGTTGGCCGGTCACTTCACCGCGCCGCCGTAGAATTCCCGCAGCATGCTGTCTTCCGGCAGCAGAGCCAGCTCCAGCGGCATCACATGCTCAAAGCGGCGGGCCGTCTCGTCCCACAGCTCGGCATTGTGGCCTTCCAGTGTGAACTGCTGGCGCACCTGGCCCAGCAGCTTTGCGATGAGGCCCAGCTCATAGGTGAAGGAAGTGTCCAGCAAAAAATCCGCCGTGGTCTTGAAGCCCTTGATATACCGCGTCTCGCCGTCCAGCACACGCTCCCACATGGCCAGGGTCTTTTCCGGGCTGCGGCCGCGGGTGGCGGCGTCGCGCAGGGTGCGGCGGCACAGGCGGATGTCCTGGGTGTTGATGACCCGGCGGCCATCGATGCAGTATTCTTCCCGCAGGCCCGCGTACACGCGGTAGATGTCGTCGCCCTTCACGAGACCGGTCAGGTCCGGGTTCAGCGCGTGGATGCCCTCCACGATGCACACACCGCCCTGCAGGTCCACCGGCTCCACCTCGGCCGAGCGCTTTTCGGCGGCGAAATCGTAGATGGGCAGCACGGTCTTGCCGGTCTCGCTGAGCTCCTTCAGGCACTGCTTGATGAGGGGCAGGTCCAGCGTGTCGGGGTTTTCGTAGTCCAGCGTGCCGTCCGGCAGGCGGGGGTAGAACTCTGCGCCCTTGAAGAAATTGTCCAGACTGATGACGTGGGCCGGGGTGCCGCGCTTTTCCAATGCTTTGGCGATGCAGTGGGCGCTGGTGGTCTTGCCGCTGGCCGATGGGCCGGTGAGCATGACGATCTTCGCGCCGGAAAGCTGGATCTTCTGGGCGGCATAATCCACCCGCTGGGCATAGCTGCGCTCGCTCAGGTCAGCCAGCGCCTGGGGGCTTCTGGCCGCCACATTGTAAAGGTCGATCTCAACCAATCGTTTCGGGACCCAGATCGTGATCATAAAAATCAGCCACTCCTTTTTTCCGTTCCAGCACCTCCGCAAACCGCTGGATATACTCGTTCGGATACTTGAAATTGAAGATGCGCTGCATCCGCCTGCCGCCGTCGGCCACCAGCTTGGTGCTGCCGCCCGCGCCTGCGGACAGGATGGTTTGGACTTCCTCCATAATATAGATGTTGTAATATCCTTCGTGGCCCGGCTTGCACCAGCCCACGTTTTCCAGGTTCTGCAGGGTGTTCTTCTGGCGGTAGAGGTAATAGGGCCGGTAGCCCGCTTCGGCCAGCAGATGGCACTTTTCCAGCATGGCGGCGACGTCGGCGTAGTCGTTCTCCTTCTGGTCCTCAATGACGATGCGGGAAGCCCGCTTGAGGGTCAAGGTGTGGACGGTGATGTTTTCCGGGTCAAGGGCGATGGCCTGCCGCAGGCTGCGCTCGAAGCTCTCCACCGTGTCACCGGGCAGGCCCGCGATGAGGTCCATGTTGATGTCGTCATGGCCGACCTTGCGGGCCTCGGCATAGCAGTCCAGAATGTCCTGCGCCGAGTGCTTGCGGCCAATACCGGCCAATACTTCATCCGAGAAGGTCTGGGGGTTGATGGAGATGCGGGTGGCGCCGTATTCCTTGATGACCGCCAGCTTTTCGGCGTCGGTGCAGTCCGGGCGGCCTGCTTCCACCGTATATTCTACGACCTTGGAAAGGTCAAAATTCGCCCGGACGGTGCCCATCAGCTGGCGCAGCTGGTCTGCGGAAAGGCTGGTAGGCGTGCCGCCGCCGATGTAGATGCTGCAGAGGGAAAGGTCCGCCTTTTCGGCCTGGATTCGAATTTCCTCCACTTCCCGGCACAGGCAGTCCACATAGGGCTGCACCATCTTGCGGTCGCGGTCCAGGTTGCAGCTGACGAAGCTGCAGTAGCTGCACCGGGACGGGCAGAACGGGATGCCGATGTAAAGGCTGTAGGTCTTGGGTTCGCTGCCTACTTTCAGGATAGGCTCCTGCAGGTCGGCAATGGCCTTGGCCATCTGGTATTTCTGCTGGGAGCAATCGAAGCGGTCAAGGAAAAAGCGGTCGATGTCCACTTCGCTCCACCCGGCGGCACGCTTGTCGTGGATGAGGCGCACCGGGCGCACGCCGGTCATCTTGCCCCAGGGCGGGCGGATGCCGGTCCACTGCCGCAGCAGGTCGTAGGTCAGGCTGGCAAGGCTGAACTCGGGCGTTTCGCCGCCCCGCTCCACAGGCGCAGGCAGCGGGGCGTGCTTTTCAGCGCTCTTGCCGCCCTGCCGCACCAGCGCGTGCAGGCCGTCCGGCGTTTTTTCGGCCCAGACGCAGTCCTCGGCTGCTTCCGGCGGGGTAAGGGTCAGCGGCGCCATAGGGTAAAACAGGCGCACCAGATGCTCCACCTCGTAGCCGGAAGGCAGACCGGTAATATAAATCTTCATGTTGTTCACTCTTTAAAATAAATCATTGTTGCCGCGCACAGCGCTGCGGATGAAGTAATTGTTGTCCAGCTCGTCCCCAAAGGTGGAGAACTCGCCGTGGCCGGGCAGCACCTGCGTCTCGCGCGGGATGGGCAGCTTTGCCAGCTTGCGCAGGCTTTCGGCCATCTGGGCGCTGCTGCCGCCCTCGAGGTCGGTGCGGCCGATGCTGCCTGCGAACAGGGTGTCGCCGCAGAACAGATATTCCCCGCACAGCAGCACCACGCTGCCGGGCGTGTGGCCGGGCGTGTGCCAGACCGTGAAGGTCAGCTCATCCACCGCGATGCTCTCCCCTTCCGCATAGCCGCAGTCGGCAGCGGAAAGCGGATACATCCGGTCACCTGCCAGATCGGCCTTTTCGCAGTAGAGCTTTGCGTTCCACTCAGCCTGCAGGGCTTTGGCACTGCCCACATGGTCGTAGTGGCCGTGGGTGCACAGAATGGCGGTGAGGGGCACATGGTGCTCCTTCAAAATTTTATCGTAGGTCTGTGCATCTGCCGCCGGGTCGATGACCACAGCATGGCCTGCGTCCGAGATGAGCAGAAAGGTATTGGTGTACAACGGTGCCTCGCCCGGGATATGAAAAGCCTGCATGGAACTCACTCCTTTTTCTTCCACTCGTCGGTGTCGATGATGATGGTGCAGGGGCCTTCGTTCACCAGCGACACCTGCATGTCTGCGCCGAACTCACCGTGCTGCACGTCTTTGAGGCCCTGCCGGTTCATCTCGGCAAGGAACAGCTCGTAGGCGTCTACGGAGAGCGGCGGCTTGGCGGCCTTGATAAAGCTGGGCCGGTAGCCTTTTTTCGTGTCACCGTACAGGGTGAACTGGCTCACCACCAGCGCCGAATAACCCAGGTCCCGGGCGCTGAGGTTCAGTTTGCCCTCGCTGTCCGGGAAAATGCGCAGGCCCGCGCATTTGTCGGCAAGCTTCGGCACGATGTCCAGACTGTCGGTGTCCCTGACGCCCAGTAAAATCATCAGCCCCGGGCCAATGGCGCGGGGTTCGCCGCCTTCCACCCGCACACTGGCCGAAGAAACGGCCTGAATGACTGCACGCATATATTAGCTCCTTGTCACCTTGAGCACATCCTTCACCTTGGAAAGTCTTGCGACCACCCGGTTGAGGTGCTCGGTATTGTTGATGCCGATGGTCAGGCTGACCATGGCGCAGCCGTTCTCCACCTGACGGGCGTTCACGGCGTAGATGGGCACCCGGATATCGGCCAGCGCCGCCAGAACGTCCTGCAGCAGCTCGTTGCGGTTCAGGGCGATGATCTCAAGGCCTGCCTTGTAGCTGTCCTTGACGCTGTCGGCCCAGTAGGCCTTGACCCAGCGGGGGGCGTTGGTGGGGTCCTTCATGCTGGAGATGGCGTTCACGCAGCTCTGCTTGTGGATGGACACGCCGAAACCGCGGGTGATGAAGCCCACGATGGGGTCGCCGGGCAGCGGGCTGCAGCACTTGGCAAACTTGATGGGGGTGTTGTCGAAGCCTTCCACCACCACGCCGTCGGTGGCGTGCACCCGGCTCAGGTCCACCTTGGGCAGGTCGTCTTCGGTCTTGTCCTCGGCAGCCTTCAGCTTCTGCCACTCCTCCTTGAGCTTGGGCAGGCAGTTGGCGATGGTCATGCCGCCGTAGCCGATGGCGGCATACAGTTCTTCGGCGTTGTTCTGGCGCAGACGGCGGCAGCAGCTGTTGATGAAATCATCCAGCTGGTCGTCCGGAACGAGGATCATCTCCCGCCGCAGCTCACGCGCCAATGCATCACGTCCCTGCGTGATATTTTCTTCGCGGCGCATCTTCTTGAACCAGTTGCGAATTTTGCTCTTGGCCTCGCTGGTGCGCACGATCTTGAGCCAGTCGCGGCTGGGGCCCTTGTCCGCCGGGCCGAGGATGACCTCGATGATCTCGCCGGTGGAGACCACATGGTCGATGGGCACCATGCGGTTGTTCACCTTGCAGCCCACCATGCGGTTGCCCACCGCCGAATGGATGGCGTAGGCAAAGTCGATGCAGGTGGCACCGGTGGGCAGGTTGATGACGTCGCCCTTGGGGGTGAAGGCGAACACTTCCTCGGGCAGCAGGTCGCTCTTGAGGTCGTGCAGCAGGTTGCCGGAATCCTCGCTGACGCGCTGGTTTTCCAGCAGTTGGCTCACCCATGCAAGGCGTTCGTCCAGCTTGTCGTGGCCGTCCAGACCCTCCTTATACTTCCAGTGGGCGGCCACGCCGTACTCGGCCTGTTCGTCCATCTTGCGGGTGCGGATCTGCACCTCGAAGGGGATGCCCTCGTGGCCGATGACCGTGGTGTGCAGGCTCTGGTAGCCGTTGGGCTTGGGGGTGGAGATATAATCCTTGAAGCGGTTGGGCAGCGGATGGTACATATCATGGATGAGGCCCAGGGTGCTGTAGCACTCAGCCAGCGTATCCAGAATGACGCGCACCGCATAGATATCATAAATTTCATCGAAGGACTTGTTCTGCATGATGGTCTTGCGGTAGATGCCGTAGATGCTCTTGACCCGGCGCTTGATGGTGGCGCCTTCGATACCGCTTTCCACCAGACGCTGCTCGATGACACCGGAGACCTTGGTCAAAAACTCCTCGCCCGCACGCTCGCTGAGCATCCGGCTGATCTCCTCGTAGCCCACGGGGTCGAGGTAATGCAGGCTGCGGTCTTCCAGTTCTTCCTTCACGTTCAAAATGCCCAGGCGGTTGGCGATGGGGGCATACACTTCCATCGTCTCGCGGGCCTTGTCGCGGCGCTTCTGCTCCGGCCAGGCATCGCCGGTGCGCATATTGTGCAGCCGGTCGCACAGCTTGATGATCATCACGCGCACATCGCGGCTCATGGCCAGCAGCATCTTGCGCAGGTTTTCGGCCTGCAGTTCTTCGATGTTGGAGAACTCGATCTTGGTCAGCTTGGTCACGCCGTCCACCAGCAGAGCCACTTCCTCGCCAAAGGCGGCAGTCAGGTCGGCCAGGGTGGTGGGGGTGTCCTCCACCACGTCATGCAGCAGGGCGGCGGCGATGCTCTCGGTGTCCATGCCGAGGTCCAGCACCAGCCGGGCCACGGCCAGCGGGTGGCAGATATAAGGCTCGCCGCTGCGGCGGCACACGCCCTTGTGGGCGTCGTTGGCAAGGTTGTAGGCCTTTTCGATCATCTCCATATTGTAGGAGCGGCCGCTGGCCTTGATGGCCTCGCACAGCTTGTCCCAGGTGACGATCTCGGGCCGCACCTCAGAAGGCAGTGCGCCCTCCGGGGCATCGGCCAGTTGGGCTGTGGCCGAGACGGTGGCCGTCTCCTGCACCGGCACAGGCTGGTGCAGATGGGTCTTCGCCGAGTAGGAGTCCTCGTCCCGCACCGAGACGGGGGCCGGGACTGCGTTTTTCTTTCCCTCTGGCATTTACATTCCCTCCAAACATTTCAGGATCGGGGCGTCGGCAAGGTTTTTCTTGCCCTGTGCGGGCACAAGCTCCAGATACTTTGCCCCGCCCTTTTCCACTGTGGCAATGAGGCCCACCTGTTCCAGGGCCGTGACCGCCACCAGCGTTTTGCCTGTATTTTCTTCGCCCAGCTTCGCGCACAGCGGCTGCAGGTCTTCTGCGTGCCAGCGGCGGGCCTGCAGCTCACGGTACACCGTGATGATGTGGCTGCGGTCGGGCGTGATCAGCGTTTTCTGTTCGGCCGTCAGCGGCGTGCCGCGGCGCAGGGCGGCCACAAGGGCTGCCTGTTCGGACAGTTTGGTGCCAAGGCCCGCCGGGTGCAGGTCCAAAATGCGGCCGGAAAGCTGTGCGCCCCGGGCCGACTCGTAGACCGAGAGGTTCAGCGCGGCATCCACCACGTCGCCCATGGTGTAGGGCAGCTGTTCCGACGGCATACCGAACCAGACCGCATACACGCTGGCATTGCCCTGCCGCAGGCGCAGGCGGCTGTGCCTGCCCTCGGACACCGGATAGACTCCATCCACCACGGCGCTCTGCAGCAGGAACACCGGCGTCGGGTTCTCGGCCCCGAAGGGGGCCAGCGCGTCGATGCGGCGCACGCTGTCCACCGTGACCCGGTCCAGATGGATGGGCAGGTCGCATTCCAGCGGGGCGGTGTGCAGCACCGGGCATTCCCGGGCGGCCCACTCGTTCAGGCGGCGACGCAGCTCGGGCAGATTTTCTTCCCGCACCGAAAGGCCCGCTGCCATGGCGTGGCCGCCATAACGGATGAGCAGGTCGGCGCAGGAGCCGATGCAGGCGTGCAGGTTGAAGCCCGGCACGCTGCGGCCGCTGCCCTTGCACTCGCCATGCTCGTCCACCGTGACCACGATCACCGGGCGACCGGTGCGCTCCACCAGCCGGGACGCCACGATGCCGATGACGCCGGGGTGCCAGTCGCGGCCCCACAGCAGCATCACCCGGTCTTCCAGCCGTTCGGGCTGTTGTTCCAGCAGCACCTGCGCGGCCTTGAAGATCTCCAGTTCCGTTTCCTGCCGCTTGACGTTGATCTCGTTCAGCTTGTGGGCCAGTTCTTCGGCCCGGTCCGGGTCCTCGCACAGCACCAGCTGCAGGGCCGTGACAGCGCTGTCCATGCGGCCCGCCGCATTGATGCGGGGCGCGATGGCATAGCTGATGTTCTCGGCCGTGATGGGGCGGCCCGCAAGGCCCACTTCTTCCAGCAGGGCTTCCAGGCCCGGGCGGTCGGTGTTCTGCAGCTGGCGCAGGCCGGATTTTACCAGCGTGCGGTTCTCGCCGGTCAGCGGCATCACGTCGGCCACAGTGCCCACGGCGGCAAGGTCGCCGCAGTAGTCCAGCATTTCTTCCGGCGGGCAGCCGTCCAGTGCGGCGCACAGCTTGAAAGCCACACCCGCGCCGCACAGGCCCTTGAAGGGGCTGGTGTCGTCCAGCCGGCGGGGGTCCACCACGGCAACGGCTTTGGGCAGCGTTTCCGGCGGCAGATGGTGGTCGGTGATGATGAGGTCGATGCCCAGTTCTGCGGCAAACTCCGCTTCTTCCACGGCAGAGATGCCGTTGTCCACGGTCACGATGAGCTGATAGCCCTTGTCGTGGATGGACTGGATGGCGTTGCGGGAAAGGCCGTAGCCGTCGCCCTCGCGGCTGGGCAGCATGCATTTCACCGTGGCCCCCATACCCTTGAGGTGCTGGTAGAGCAGGGCCGTGGCGGTCACGCCGTCCACGTCGTAATCGCCAAAGACCACGATGGTCTCGCCGTTATCAATGGCCTGCCAGATGCGCTCGCAGGCTTTTTGCATATCCGTCAGCAAAAACGGGTCGCTGAGGTCTTCCTCCCCGGCCAGCAGGGTGAGGGCTTCGGCAGGGTCGGTGATGCCCCGGGCGGTCAGGATGCCCGCCAGCAGGGCGTTCTCCTTCTGCTGGGCGGAAAGCACGCTGCTGTATTTTGCCTCAGACCAGGGTTCTTCTTCCATAGCCTGCTGTTCCAGTCCTTCCACGGCCTGCTCGGCGATGGCCTGCGTCAGCTCCTTCAGAGCCGCGCGGTCCAGCGGCTTGAGCTCCCATGCACGGTAGGTCATTGAAAGTCCCCTCCCGTCAGGCCGTCGTTGGCCAGCATCCCCTGCAGCGCCGCGATCTCCGAGGAGACATCCATGGCCATATCCGAGAGCAGTGTGTTGTAAAGGGTGTCATACGCCTGGTTGAGGGTGTGCAGGATGCCCGCGATATCCCGGCGGATGGTCTCGGCATTCTCGCCCTTCTGACCCTGCACATCGTTGTAGGTGTGCAGCAGCTTGAGGGTGGTGGGGATATAATATTCCGCAAAGCGGCGGGCCTTGGGCAGGCTCTCCGGGTGGGCTTCCAGCCAGTCGCAGATGGCGGTGGTGGTCTTCTGCATATGCTCCAGTTCTTCGCGGCCCTGGGCGTCCTGCATGACCTGCTTTTCCTGTGCCAGCACGGCGGCAAAGCGGCGGGCGGTTTCCAGATTCAGCGGTGTTTCGTCCGCTTTTGCCTCCGGTTCCGGCTGCGGCTCTGCCTTGGGTGCGGCAGCAGCTTCCTGCGCGGCGCGGTAATCTTCGGCCGTCAGGTAAAGCTTCTGGGTCTTTTCGTCCAGCCAGGCGCGCAGCCAGCCCTTGCGGATATACTTTTGCAGCTGTTTCAGCGTTTTTTTCTTTTTCTGATGGGCAAGATCGGCCAGCATCTGCACCGAAAGGCCCTGTTTGTAGTCCATGCCTTCGGCCATGTCGGCATACAGGTCCATATTCTTGCCTGCCTTCATGCGGCTGGCCCCGGCGGCGATCATCCAGCAGAAGCCGAGAGCCACAACGGTAAACACATTGCCGCAGATCTCCAGCGCGGTCATGCCCGCACTGCTAAGCAGCCCGCTGCCCAGCGCATAGACCACGCCGTCTCCCACAGCCGCTGCCAGCGGCGTTGCCGCCTCCGCCACCGCCAGGCAGCTGATGCCGGCAGTGCCGAAGATGAACGCAAAGGTGATGCCGGTGGCCAGCAGCGCAATGCCCGTACCTCTGTACTTTTTTGCGTTGCTGCGGACGTTTTCCACCGGGGTCGGCTCCGGGAAGCCGAACATCTGGCGCGCCCACTGGGGCATGCTGGTGCTGCCTGCCGCAGCAGTGCCGTCCGCCGCATTCCGGCGGGCCTCCTGCTGGCTTTTATAGTAGGCGTCGCGGCCGCTGCGGAAAGCCTTGGCTGCTTCGCCGATGCCATAATTGGCCGCGTGCACCGCTGCCTTGCCCACACCGTAGGCCCGGTCGCCAATATCCATGCCCCGGCCCTCAAAGCCGTGGGCAAAGGCGTCCGATACGGTGTCGCCAAAGGCGCGCAGCTGGCTTTCCAGTTCCTGCTGCACCCGGCGGCCTTCGTTTTCCTGCATTGTATCGTTTTCACGATCGTTCATCAATTTTTCTCACCCTTCTGCCGGTGCATACCGGCTGATGATGGCGCGGGCCACCCGCAGGCCATCCACGGCGGCGCTCATGATGCCGCCCGCATACCCTGCGCCCTCGCCGCAGGGGTAAAGCCCTGCCAGCTGAGAGCACTCAAAATTCTCCTCCCGCTTCAGCCGCACCGGGCTGCTGGTGCGGGTCTCAAGGCCGGTGAGGATGGCGTCCGGCGCGGTGTAGCCTGCGATTTTGTGCTCGTAGGCGCGCAGGCCCGCCCGCAGGGTGTCGGCCAGCTCCCCGGGCAGCAGGGCTCCCAGGTCGGCGGCCGTCACGCCGCGGTCATAGGTGGGCTGCACGCTGCCGATGCGCAGCTGGCCGCGTCCTTCCAGAAAGCTCTGGATGTTCTCGGCCGGGGCGGCATAGGGCCCGGCGGCATGGCCTGCCGCATAGGCTTTGGCTTCCAGCTCCCGCTGGAACGCGATGGCCCGGCGCGGGTCGTTTGCAAAATCGGACGCACCTACGCTCACCACAACCGCCGCGTTGGCGTTTTTGCCGCTGCGGGCGTGGTAGCTCATGCCGTTTGTGACCACGCGCCCTTCTTCGCTGGCCGAAGCCACCACCTGCCCGCCGGGGCACATGCAGAAGGTATAGACGCACCGCTCACCCACATGCTGGGAGAGCTGGTATTCGCCCCGGGGCAGAGCCGGGTGGCCTGCCGCCTCGTGGTACAGGCTCTTTTCGATCTCGCTCTGCAGGTGCTCGGCACGGAATCCCACGCTGAAGGGCTTGCATTCCAGCTGCAGGCCGCTGTCCATCAGCATCCCGAAGGTGTCCCGGGCCGAGTGGCCCACCGCGAACACCAGCGCTTCACAGGGGAAGATGCCATTTGTGGTAAAAATTCCGGTCAGCTGTCCGTTTTTCTGTTCAAAGCCGGTCAGGGCCGTGTTGAAGTGCACCTCGCCGCCCAAAGCCTCGATCTCCCTGCGGATGGAGGTGATGACGCCCCGCAGCAGGTCGGTGCCCACATGGGGCTTCTGCTTCCAGGCGATCTCTGCCGGTGCACCGTGCTGCAGGAACACTTCGGTGACAAAGCCGCACAGCTCGTCGCCGATGCGGGTGGTCAGCTTGCCGTCCGAGAAGGTGCCCGCACCGCCCTCGCCAAACTGGATGTTCGCGTTCACGTCCAGCTCACCGGTGGCGGAAAAATGCTCCACAGCCTTCACGCGGTCATCCAGCGCAGGGCCGCGTTCCAGCACGATGGGCTTATAGCCCTGCCGGGCCAGCAGCAGCGCTGCAAACAGGCCCGCCGGTCCCAGACCGCAGACCACCGGCCGGTGGCCCAGCGGCAGGGTGCCGTTCTGCACCGAGAAATCAGCTTTCTCGTGCAGGGTCACGTCCCCGCCCCAGGCGGCAAAGGCCGCTTCGTCTGCCGGGTCCTTCAGGGTGACGGCCACGGTGTACACCAGCTTGGGCTGGCCATGGCGGGCGTCCACCGAGAGCTTTGCCACGCCCAGATGCTGCACCCTGCCGCGCGGGATGCGGGCGGTGTGCAGGGCTTTTTCAAATGCCTGCGGTTCCCCGGCGGAGAGCGGCAGACGGATGTTGCGAACCAGAATCATGTTGTTATGCTATCCTTTTCAGTTGCTGTCGATGCGGCACTGCAGCACATAGCTGCCCAGTGCGAAAATTTTGCCGTTGGATGGCACATACAGCCGGCAGGCGATGTTCTGCTGGCCGGTGGCCACCGAGAAGTCCTCGGCGTCGATCTCCACCACGACCTGCTCCGGCGTCAGCGTTTCCATCGCGCCCTTCGGGCCGCAGAGGGTCACGTTCATGAGCCGGTCCGTCTCCACTGTGAGCTGATAGGTGGAGGGCAGGTTCACCACCTGCACGCAGCTGCTGGGCAGGTTCATGGTCTTGGTCTCCAGGTTCGAGCAGTCGAAGCTGACCGTGATGGTGGAGATGTTATCCAGCAGGTAGATATCCGTCGGCAGCTCAATGGGCATCTCGTAGCTCTTGTTCAGTGCAAAGGTGGAAAGGTCGATGCTGCCGATGGGCAGGGTGGAAAGCTGGTCGATCTTTGCCGTGGGGCCCGCCACCTTGAGCTCTTTGCGGCTGAGGGCGTACACCAGCACAGAATCGTCAAAATCCTTCGGTGCATTGATGAAATTCACATTCACCGGCAGAGTGGCCATCTTGTAGACCTGCAAGGTCACGTCCACACTGCTTTCTTCCAGCTGGGTGTACTCGAAGGTCACTTCCTTGCCTCCGGCGGTATAGAACCGCAGCGGCGTGTTCAGCGTGACCGATTCGTTCAGCTCGCCGGTGTAGGTCACCTCGGCGGTGCAGGTGGCCACTTTGTCCAGCTCGCTGCTGGGGCCGGACAGGGTCACGGTCTCCTTGGAGACATCGGTGCTGTAAAGGATGTAGCCGTCCGCGATGGTCAGATAGTTGGTGGTGATGGTCACGGGCAGGGTCTTCTCCTCCACCACATCGAACACCACATCCACCGTGTTGTCGCTGCCCTCCATCGTCACGGTGACACCGTTCAGCAGGCCGTTGGCCCCGCGCACCAGCAGGCGCAGGTTCTTCTCGCCGCTGTCACGCACGCTGGAAAAATCCGGGTAGACCACGAAATCCGAAGCGGTCAGCCCGCCGATGGTGTAGCCGTCGCCGGAAATTTTCAGGTTCACGGTCTTGTCCTCGGCGCTGACGATGCTCAGGCCGCGGGAAGTGTAGGCTGCGGAATCGTAGGAATAATCCACCGGCACGTTGTAGATGGTGTTGGTGGTGCCGGGCTGGACGATGATGGTGACCACCATCCACGCAATGACAGCCAGCAGGATCGAAAGTGCCAGCCGGATGCGGCGGTCATCCAGAATGTTTTTCTTGTGTGCGACGGCCTGTTTCGTGCCGTTCGCCTTGTTGGGCGTGTTGCTCATTGCTGCTCGTCCTCCTTCTGGCTGGCCCAGTTCCACAGACGGCTGAGCTGGCCCTTCCAGCCGCTGGCGGTCGTCTTCTCGGCGGCGGTCTCCTTGGGGATCATCTCGTCGATCAGGCGGGTGTAGAGGGTCTGGCGGTCAAAGTGGCGGATCAGCACGCCGTTCTTCGCCATGGAGATGATGCCGGTCTCCTCGCTCACCACGATGGCGATGGCGTCCGAGTTTTCGGCAATGCCCAGGCAGGCGCGGTGGCGGGTGCCCATGTCCTTGCCGAGATCAAGGTTATTGGAAAGGGGCAGCACACAGCCTGCCGCCTTGATGCGTCCGTTTTCGATGATGGCCGCGCCGTCGTGCAGCGGGGTGCCCTCGTAGAAGATGGTGCCCAGCACTTCCAGATTGACCGCACTGTTCACCGGGGTGCCGGTGCGCACGATCTCAGAAAGGTTCGTGTGGCGTTCCAGCACGATCAGGGCGCCGGTCTTGGTCTCCGAGAAGCGCTCGGCCGCGTCGCAGATGGCAATGATGGCGCTGCGCCATGCGCCCTTCAGGCTGGGGTCGTTGTAGCGGCCCTTCACGTTGAACAGCTTTGCCGTCCACTGGTCGGTCTGGCCCATGCGCTCCAGCGCGCGGCGGATCTCCGGCTGGAACAGCACCACCAGCGTCAGCAGGCCCACCTGCAGCAGTGAGTTCAGCAGCCAGGTGACGGTGCGCATATTCAGTGTGTTGGCCACCAGATAAACGGCCAGCACGATCAGCGCGCCCTTGGCCAGCTGCCCGGCGCGGGTGCGGTTGATGATGCCCAGCACCTGATAGATCAGGAACGCAATGATGATGATATCAAGCAGATCCACGATCTTGAAGGTCTGGAAATTTGCAATGATCGCATTCAGAGTCATTGGTGCACACTCCCGTTACAGCGTTTCGATGAGGGCAACGGCATGGGCGGCGATGCCCAGGCCTTCGCCGGTAAAGCCCAGATGTTCCTCGGTGGTGGCCTTCACGCTCACGGCGTCCACCGGCAGGCCGAAGGCATCCGCCAAGTTCCGGCGCATGGCCGGGATGTGGGGTGCCAGCTTGGGCCGCTGGCACAGCAGCGTTGCGTCGATGTTTTCAATGCGCCAGCCGTGCTCCTTTAAAATTTCGGCCACGCGGCGGGCCAGCTTGAGGCTGTCGGCACCGGAGTAAGCCGGGTCATTGTCCGGGAAATGCTGGCCGATATCCCCCAGCGCCGCCGCGCCCAGCACGGCATCCATCACCGCGTGGGTCAGCACATCGGCGTCGGAGTGGCCCAGCAGCCCCTTCTCGAACGGGACGTCCACGCCGCCCAGAATGAGCCTGCGGCCCTCCACCAGGCGATGTACATCATAACCGTGTCCAATGCGCATTTTCGGTTCCTCTTTCTGTGCCGGGCGGGGCAGGTCCTCCCGGGTGGTGATCTTCAGGTTGGCGTAATCGCCCTGGGTCAGCTGTACGGCGCGGCCGGTCAGCTCGAACAGGCTGCAGTCGTCGGTGACGCGCCGGGCCTTCTCAGCGTCCAGCTCCCCCAGTGCTGCCAGATATTCGGCGCGGTCAAAGCACTGGGGCGTCTGCACCGCATACAGGGTGCTGCGGTCAGGCGTGGTCTGCACAAGGCAGGCCTCCGGCACGGTCTTGCCGTCGCCGCTTGCCGCCATTTTGATGGTGTCCTTCACCGGCACGGCAGGGGCAGCGGCCCCGCTGCGGGCGGCAGCTTCCAATGCCGCCGTGATGACCGGCTGGCTCACGAAGGGCCGGGCCGCGTCGTGCACCGCCACGATGTCCCCTTTTGCCGCCAGAACGCCATTTTTCGCGCTCTCGGCGCGGGTGGCACCGCCAGGCACGATCTGCACGGGCTTTGTGCAGTCCGCTGCCTGCTGCTCCACAAACGCACGGTTTTTGCCCGCCACCAGAACGATCTCCGTCACCAGCGGGCACTGTTCAAACGCGCGGATGCTGCGGCGCAGCACCGTCTCACCGCCCAGATCAAAGCTGAGCTTATCAAAGCCCATCCGGGTAGAAGACCCTGCCGCCACCAGCACCGCCGATACTCTCTTTTCCATTTTCTGCACCTGCCTTATCACACACCGCCGTTTTCCACTTTTCCGGCAGCTGGATAGAATAAGCCATATTTTATTATAGCGTATCACGCCCCAAACTGCAACCGAAAATCTACAGCAAAAATGCCCCTCCGCACGCGGCAGAGGGGCACAAATGAGTCATGCTTTGGTTTTGCTTCGGGAATTACTTCAGGATGGGCTCGATGGCAGCGGCCAGAGCATCCTTCTGGGCCTGTGCTTCAGCCAGGTCCTTGCCCAGGGTGGTGAAGTAGGTCTTGATCTTCGGCTCAGTGCCGGAGGGACGCACCACGACGGTAGCGCCATTTTCCAGCGTGTAGATCAGCACGTTGGCGGCAGGCAGGCCGGTCTCCTCAGGCTTCTTGTAGTCGGTGACCTTGACCACCTTGTGGCCGGCCAGCTCGGTGAGGGGCTGGTCACGCAGTTTCTGCATGATGGAAGCCATCTTCTCCATGCCGGTCAGGCCGGGGAACTCAAAGCTGTCCACCTTGTTCAGGTAACGACCATACTGAGCATAGATCTCCTCCAGACGCTGCTTGATGGAGGAACCGATGCTGCGGTAGTAAGCGGCCATCTCGCAGATGAGCATGGAGCCGATAATGGCATCCTTGTCGCGGACATAGGGACCAGCCAGGTAGCCGTAGCTCTCCTCGAAGCCGAAGATGAAGCGATCGACCTCACCGGCAGCTTCCAGGTTGGCGATCTGATCGCCGATCCACTTGAAGCCGGTCAGCACACTGCGCATCTCCACGCCGTAGTGCTTTGCCACAGCGTCGGCCAGCGGGGTGGACACGATGGACTTGACAGCGACCGGGTTCTTGGGCATGGTGCCCTTCTCGATGCGGCCAGCGCAGATGTAGTCCAGCAGCAGCACGCCCATCTCGTTGCCGGAGACCAGCTCATAGCTGCCGTCCGGGCACTTCATGGCGATGCCCACGCGGTCGGCATCGGGGTCGGTGGCCAGCATCAGGTCGGCACCGGTCTCAGTGGCCAGATCCAGGCCCAGCTTCAGGGCCTCGAAAATTTCGGGGTTCGGGTAAGAGCAGGTGGTGAAGTAACCGTTGGGGTACTCCTGCTCGGGCACGATGGTGATATCGGTGATGCCCATATCGTTCAGCACATGGGTGACCGGCACCAGACCGGAACCGTTCAGCGGGCTGTACACCAGCTTCAGGCCGGCGGTCTTGCACAGGCCCGGGCGCACCTGACGTGCCTCGATGGCATCATACAGGGCCTTCTTGCAGTCGTCGCCCACAAAGCGGATGAGGCCCTGCTCTACGCCCTCGGCGAAGGAGATGTACTTTGCGCCGGTGAGCACATCGGTCTTCTGGATCTCATCGTAAACGATGGCAGCGGCGTCATCGGTCATCTGGCAGCCGTCCGGGCCGTAGGCCTTGTAGCCGTTGTACTTGGCCGGGTTGTGGGAAGCGGTGACCATGATGCCTGCGTTGCAGTTGTAGTAACGGGTGGCAAAGCTCAGGGCCGGAACCGGCATCAGAGCATCGTAGATGCGCACCTTGATGCCGTTGGCCGCCAGAACGCCTGCGGCGGTCTTGGCAAAGATATCGCTCTTGAGGCGGCTGTCGTAGCTGATGGCCACGGTCTGGGTGCCGCCCTGGGTCTTGACCCAGTTTGCCAGACCCTGGGTGGCCTGACGCACGACATAGATGTTCATCCGGTTGGTACCGGCGCCCAGAACGCCGCGCAGGCCCGCGGTGCCAAACTTCAGGGCCACAGCAAAGCGGTCCTTGATCTCATCGTCATTGCCCTCGATCTTTGCCAGTTCCGGCTTCAGATCGGCGTCTTCCAGTTCAGCCGCCAGCCAGCGCTTATATTCATCCAAATACATCTTGCACACCTTACCTTTTGTAAATTTTTCCGCAAAAAGAACGCAAAAAGAACAGGTTTGGTTAAACCTACTTATAATATAAACTCTTGTGTCCATCGTGTCAATTGCGTAATCTGCCACAAGATTTTCCCTTCAAACCGGGCATATGGCACAAAAATCCAGATTTTCGCCCGCAAATCCCGCAAATTCCGGTTCTGCTGCCGGGTTTTGCAGCGGCTGGCAGACCTCGCCCGCGTCGGCCAGCACTTCCAGCCACTGCTCCGGCTCCACGCCGTTCTCGCACAGATAGCGCATCAGCTGCATGGCCCGGGCAAAGCTGCACCGGGCCAGCGCCGTGCGGCGCTCCACCCGGCCGCCCTGTTCGCTGCGCAGTTCCAGCAGTGCGCCCTGCAGGGTGGCAGAAGCGCAATAAATAAATGTATGGGCGTGCTGCAGGCCATCCAGCTCGGAATATGTACGGATGTAACGGCAGTATTCTCTGGTGAACATGAAAAAACTCTCTCCTCTCTATCACATTGACAACTTTCCTGCCCTTTACTATAATGAACTTGAACATATTTTTGTGTCGAAGTCTGGCGTTTTTATCCAATATTTTCCACTTTTGCCAGTTCTTTTCCGACACATCATCTGCTGGAATGAGGAAAAGCATCATGTATTCTGTCACCAGAAGTTTCGGCCTGCGGGGCCTGAGCGGCTTTGCCGTGGCTGTGGAAGCGGACGTCTCCGGCGGGCTGCCCGCATTTTCCATTGTAGGTCTGCCGGATTCTGCCGTGCGGGAAAGTGCAGACCGCGTGCGCGCCGCCATCAAAAACCTGGGCTTCAAGTTCCCGGACCGGCGCATCACGGTCAATCTGGCCCCGGCGGATGTGCGCAAGACCGGCCCGGTCTACGATCTGCCGCTGCTGCTGGCCCTGCTGACGGCCAGCGGCCAGATCGAGGAAGTCCCCTCCGACACCGCCTTTCTGGGCGAGCTGGCGCTGGACGGCACCCTGCGGCCGGTGTCCGGCGTGCTGCCCATGGCGCTGGCGGCGGCCGAAAGCGGCATCCGTGCGCTGTATGTGCCCGCTGAAAACGCTGCCGAGGCCGCCGAAGCCTGCGGCGACGGCATGACGGTCTACCCTGCCCGCACGGCCCGGGAAGTGGTGGACGCTCTGCGCGGCATCGCGCCCATCGCCCCGGCAGCCGTCATCCCCTTTGACCCCGAAGACGCCTGGGCCCAGGTGCCGGATTTTGCGGACGTCATGGGCCAGTCGCTGGCGCGGCGGGCCATGGTGATCGCGGCCGCCGGCGGGCACAACGTGCTGCTCATCGGCGCGCCCGGCACCGGCAAATCCATGCTGGCAAAGCGCCTGCCCGGCATCCTGCCGCCTCTCACCCGAGAGGAAGCCGTGGAGACCACCAAAATTTATTCCATCGCAGGCCAGCTGCCCCAGGGGCGGGGCCTTGTGTCGGCCCGGCCCTTCCGCAGTCCGCACCACTCGGCCAGTTCGGCCGCGCTGGCAGGCGGCGGGGCACAGTTCCGCCCCGGCGAGTGCAGCCTTGCCAACTGCGGTGTGCTGTTCCTGGACGAGCTGCCGGAGTTCTCCCGCGAAAGCCTGGAAGTGCTTCGCCAGCCGCTGGAGGACGGCCAGATCACGGTCAGCCGCGCGGCAGGCAGCGCCACCTATCCCAGCCGGTTCCAGCTGGTGGCCGCCATGAACCCCTGCAAGTGCGGCTACTACGGCCACCCCACCCGGCAGTGCACCTGTTCCCCCAGCGCCGTGCGGCAGTACCGCAGCCGGGTGTCCGGCCCGCTGCTGGACCGCATCGACCTGTGCGTGGAGATGGACCCCATCGCCTTTGACGAGCTGCACACCGCTGCCCCTTCCGAGAGCAGCGCCGAGCTGCGCAAGCAGGTGCTGGCAGCCCGGGCCATTCAGGCCAAGCGGTATGCAGTGCCCGGATTCGAGGGCATCCACTGCAACGCCCAGCTCACTGCCGGGCAGGTACGGCGCATCTGCCGCATGACCCCCGCCGCCGAGCGGCTGCTGCGGGCCTCTTACGATGCACTGGGCCTTTCTGCCCGCGCCCACGACCGCATCCTGCGGGTGGCCCGCACGGTGGCGGACCTTTCCGGCAAGCAGCTGCTGGACGAAGACGCTCTGCTGGAAGCGCTGCAGTACCGGGCACAGGAGAAAGTAGAAGTATAAAACGATTTTGAATGCCCTCCGCTGACGCTCTGGGCTTCTTTAGTGGAATAATATCTTTTTTATTTTGAGTTCCAGAAAAATCTGCGGATTTTTCTGGAACTCTTTTTCACGAGAAAGAAGTAAGCCGGAAAACCAAAACGGCTTTCCGGCTTACAGACCAGTAAATTATTTAGAACTTGCGCCAGGTATCCGGCAGGAACAGCACCAGCATCGGGAAAATTTCCAGACGGCCGGCCAGCATATCGAAGATCATGACCAGCTTTGCCGGGTTCGTGAAGCTGCCGAAGTTCATCATCGGGCCCACCTGTGCAAGGCCGGGGCCGATGTTGTTCAGGGTTGCGGCAATGGCGGTGAAGTTCGTCACCATGTCGAAGCCGTCCAGGCTGATGAGCAGGAAGGACGCCACGAAGATGAAGAAATACGCTGCCATGTACACATTGGTGGTGCGGATGGTCTCATGGTTCAGCAGCTTGCCGTCCATGCGGGCCGGGGCCACCACCTGCGGGTGCAGAGCCTGCTTGAGCTCTTTGCCCAGCGTCTTGCCCAGAATGAGGAGGCGGCTCACCTTGATGCCGCCGCCGGTACTGCCCGCGCAGGCGCCAATGAACATGAGCACCACCAGCACTTCTTTGGAGAGGGTGGGCCACAGGTCAAAGTCGCAGCTGGAAAAGCCGGTGGTGGTGATGATGGAGCCCACCTGGAAAGCCGCCTGCCGCACCGCCTCGCCAACGCTGTTGTAGAGACTGTAGATGTTGACCGTGATGATGCCCACCGCCGCCAGAATGACAAGGAAGTAGCCGCGCACTTCCTCGCTGATGACACGGCCGAACTTGCGCATCAGCAGCAGGAAGTAGGCGTTGAAATTGACGCCGAACAGGATCATGAAGATGGTAACGACCCACTGGATGTAGGGCGAAAAGCTCGTGAAGCTGTCGTTCTTGAAGCCGAAGCCGCCGGTGCCCGCCGTACCGAAGGCCGTGAGCAGGCTTTCAAACACCGACATGCCGCCAAACAGCAGGAACACGAATTCCAGCACCGTGAGCGCAAAATAGATGCCGTAGAGAATTTTGGCCGTGGACTGCACCTTGGGCACCAGCTTGTCCACCTGCGGGCCGGGGCTTTCGGCCTTCATCAGGTTGACGTGGGAGCCGCCGGTCAGCGGCAGCAGCGACAGCAGGAACACCAGAACGCCCATGCCGCCGATCCAGTGGGTGAAGCTGCGCCAGAACAGAATGCCCTTGGGCAGGTCCTCCACGGCGGGCAGGATGCTGGCACCGGTGGTGGTGAAGCCGGACACCGTCTCAAACAGGGCATCCACCGGGTTCGGGATGCAGCCCGTCACCACAAAGGGCACCGCGCCCACGATGGAGATGACGATCCAGCTCAGCGAAGTGGCAGCAAAGCCCTCGCGCATATAGAACACCTTGCTGCGGGGTTTGATGCCGCGCAGCGCATAGCCCACAGCGGCACTGACTGCCGCCGTGACCAGGAACACGCCCAGCACAGACCACTCGCCGTAGAACCCGCTGGCCGCCGCCGGAAGCAGCAGCAGCGCGCCTTCGATCATGAGCACATAGCCCAGCAGGCGGAAAACGATCGCATAATTCATAGCCTGCCTCCGTCAGTTCTGGGCGGCATGGTCCACGATGTCGCGCAGGTCGTGCAGGCCATGCTCCAGCGTGACCACGATGACGTTATCGCCCACCTGGATCTGGTCGCCGCCGCGGGGGATCAGGATCCGGTCGCCGCGGGTGATGCAGCACAGCAGCAGGTTTTTCTTCAGGTGCAGCTGGCTCAGCGGCACACCGGTGGCCGCGCTCTCCTCGTGGACGGTGAACTCCAGCGCTTCCACGCGGTCGTCCAGGATGCGGTACAGGGTCTTGATGTTGCTGCCCGCCTCGTTCTGCAGTGCGCGCACATACTGCACGATGTAATCGCAGGTCATGTACTTGGGGTAGACCACGCTGCCCAGGTCCAGCCCGGCCAGAATGTCGTCGAACTCCAGACGGTTCACCTTGGTGACCAGCTTGCCGTGAGAGTGCTTTTTGGCAAACAGGGTCAGCAGCACGTTCTCCTCGTCGATGTTGGTCAGAGCCACAAAGGCTTCGGTGGACTCCATACCCTCGGAGAGCAGGAACTCGCGGTTGGAGCCGTCTTCGTTCAGAATTTGCGCGCCGGGCAGCTGTTCCGCCAGCTCGGTGCAGCGGTCGGCGTCGCGCTCCACGATGCGCACGCGGACGTGGTTTTCCAGCAGTTCCTGGCTCAGGTAGAACGCGATGGCACCGCCGCCCACGATGAGGGCGTTGCGCACCGGGCGCACCGGCAGACCGATGCGCTGAAAGAACTCATGGGCGTTCTCCTGCGTGGCAAGGAAGGTGACCTGATCTCCGCTGCGCAGCACGAAGTTACCGTTGGGGATGATCACGTCGCCGCTGCGCTCCACCGCGCACACCAGGATATCGCTTTTCAGCCGGGTGGGGATCTCGCGGATGGCCACGCCGTCCAGCGCCTGGGTGCCGTTCAGGGCAAACTTGATCAGGCGCACGCGCCCGCCCGCAAAGGTGTCGATTTTGCTGGCCCCCGGGAACCGCAGCAGATGGGAGATCTCCTTGGCGGCCGCCATTTCCGGGTTGATGATGGCCGAGATGCCGATCTGCTTTTTGATAAAGTCCAGCTCATGGCTGTAGGACGGGTTGCGCACGCGGGCAATGGCGTGGCAGTGGCCCGCCTTTTTTGCGAACATGCAGCACAGCAGGTTCAACTCGTCCGAGCCGGTCACCGCAATGAACACGTCCGCATCCTCAATGCCCGCTTCTGCCAGCGTGGTGATGGAAGAACCGTTGCCCACGATGCCAAGCACATCGTAGCTTTCCGTCAAATGTTCCACACGGGCTTTGTTGGTGTCCACGATGGTCACATTGTGGCCTTCCTCGCTGAGCTGCCGCGCCAGCGCCGTGCCGACCTTGCCGCCGCCCACCAGAACGATCTTCATAACAAGTCCTTTCTCCTTCCGTGTCCCTTCGCCGGGACCGCATGAATGCAATCTAGTATATCACATCAAGAGACAAAGTTCCACTCTTTTCCACGATAAGCAACAAAAAACTGGCAAAAGACGCAAAAAGCCCCGGAGCAGGACGGCCCCGGAACCTTTTTGTTCAAAATCAGTAGCGTTCCACGCCGTCTTTGGTCACCAGCGCGTACACCAGCGGGGCTTCCTCCGGCTTTTCGCTGCCGTAGACAAGGCCGCTGCGGTACTCCTCGGCGGCTGCGGCAAACTTATCCGCCGCGCCGTAGAAGGTGGCAAGGCTCTCGCCCTTGTGCACATAGTCACCGTGCTTTTTGTGCAGGGTGATGCCGGCGGCAAAGTCCAGCGGGTCGCCCTTCTTCTGGCGGCCTGCACCCAGCAGCACGCTGGCCGAGCCGATCTTCTCGGCGTCGTTCGCCACAATGTAGCCGTCCTGCTCGGCCAGCAGCTCAAAGCTGGCCGCGGGCTTTTCAAACAGGCTGTAGTCGTCCAGCACGCGGGTGTCGCCGCCCTGGGCCGCGAACATCTCCTTGCACTTTGCAAAGGCGGACCCGTCCGCGATGACGGCTTCGGCCATAGCGCGGCACTCAGCAGGGGTGCCCTTATCCGCCAGCACCAGCATGTTCGTTGCCAGCTGCAGGCACACCTCGGTCAGGTCGGCCGGGCCGTGACCTTTGAGCACGTCCATGCTCTCCATCACTTCCAGGCTGTTGCCGATGTTGTGGCCCAGCGGGGTGTCCATATCGGTGATCATGGCGGCCACGCGGCGGCCGTGGTGGGTGCCGATGGAGACCATGAGCTTTGCCAGCTCAATGCTCTGGTCCACGGTCTTCATGAACGCGCCAGTGCCGGTGGTCACATCCAGCAGGATGGCATCCGAACCGGAGGCCAGCTTCTTGGACATGATGCTGGACGCGATGAGCGGGATGCAGCTGACGGTGGCGGTGACGTCGCGCAGGGCGTACATCTTTTTATCCGCGATGGCAATGCCCTCGCTCTGGCCGATGACCGACAGGCCGATCTTGTTCACCTGGGCAAAGAATTCTTCCTGCGAGAGGGCGGTCTTTGTGCCGGGAACGCTCTCCATTTTATCAATGGTGCCGCCGGTGTGGCCCAGGCCACGGCCGCTCATCTTGGCGATCTTCACGCCGCAGGCCGCCACGATGGGTGCAATGACCAGCGTGGTCTTGTCGCCCACGCCGCCGGTGGAGTGCTTGTCCACCTTGATGCCCGGGATGGGCGAAAGGTCCACCATCACGCCGCTGTGGGCCATCACGTCGGTGAGCTCTGCGGTCTCGGCGTCGGTCATGCCGCGCAGGTAGACGGCCATCATCCAGGCGGCCATCTGGTAATCGGTCACTTCGCCGCTGACGTAGCCGTTGACGATGGTCTCCAGCTCGGCGCGGTCGTGGGTGCCGCCGTCACGCTTTTTTGCGATCAGATCATAAATGCGCATTGTATCACGCTCCTAATTGAAATAGTACGACATTCTAATTTCAGTATAGCAAAAATCCAGACAAAGGCAAGCTGTTTTCTGTAAAATTTGTCCAATTTTAGCTTTTGGAAGCAAACAAAAGGCGCAGCCGCCGGAAAAGCAGCTGCGCCCTGTATCGTTTTGCGGAACCGTCCGGCCTTAGCGGGAACCCTTGTCGTAGGGGATGCCTTCTGCCTTGGGTGCCATGCTGTTCTTGGACGTGAAGGCCAGGATGACCATGGACGCCACGAACGGCATCATGTTGTAGATGTTGCTGGACCAGTGCAGCTGTGCCAGGAAGGTGGAGTCTGCAATGTTGGCCAGGCTCTTGAACACGGCAAAGAACATGGCCGCGCCGAAGATGTTGAAGGGTTTCCACTGGCCGAAGATCATAACGGCCAGGGCCAGGAAGCCTGCACCGGCCACGCCCACCTCAAAGTTCCAGGTCTGCACCGGGGGCACGATGTAAGCCATGCCGCCAATGGCACCCAGGGCACCGGAGAGCAGCACACCAGCGTAGCGCATCTTGTAGACATTGATGCCCACCGAGTCGGCAGCCTGGGGGTGCTCGCCGCAGGCACGCAGACGCAGGCCGAAGCGGGTCTTGTACAGCACCACATAGCTGATGATCAGCAGGACGATGCCCAGCGGAACAAAGACGCTGAGTTCCAGCCCGCCGATGCTGAACAGGAAGGGCTTGTTGGAATAGTTCAGCTTGGCGCTGCCGCTGTCGCTGAAGTATTTGGCGATGACCACGGCAATGGCGGTGGCCAGCAGGTTCAGTGCCGTGCCGCCGATGGTCTGGTCCGCCTTCAGGTTGATGGAGGCAAAGGCCAGCAGCAGGCTGTACACCATGCCAGCCAGGGCCGCCGCCAGAATGGTGAGCAGCACCACCAGGAAGGGAGACATGTCGGCGGGCAGCAGGGTCAGGGTAAGCACACCTGCCACACCGCCGATGACCATGATGCCTTCCAGCGCGATGTTGATGATGCCGGAGTGTTCACTGAACATACCGCCCAGTGCCACCAGCATCAGCACGATGCCGTACAGCAGGGTATATTTGATCAGAAGCAGCATATCACTTGCCCTCCTTTTCGGTTGCAGATTTTGCAGGAGCAGCAGGCTCTGCGTTCACATTGGTCTTGTCGGCATTCTTGAACAGCAGTGCGTGGATCTTGCCGCGGAACAGCATGGAGAATGCGCACAGATAGATGATGATACCGCTGATCAGGTCCGAGATCTCCGTGGGGTAATACTTGGTGGACAGGAACGAGCCGCCCACCGAGATGTGCGAGATGAACAGTGCCGAGAAGATGGTGCCGATGGGGTTGGAGCTTGCCAGCAGGGCCACGGAGATGCCGTTGAAACCCATGGCCGGCAGGCTGGTGGAGTTCAGCGGGTTCCACTGGGACACGTTGGACAGGTAGTACAGGCCCGCGCCGAAACCAGCCAGCGCACCGGCAATGGCCATGGAGAGGATAATGTTCTTCTTCTCGTTGATGCCGGCGTAGCGGGCGGCGCTCTTGTTCAGGCCGACGGCCTTCAGCTCATAGCCGAAGGTGGTCTTGTTCAGCACCACCCAGATCAGGATGGCCACCGCCGCCGCCAGGAAGATGGCGATGGTGGTGCTGTTGGTCTGGAACAGCTTGTTCAGGCCGAAGTCCGGGATGACGGACTGGGCATATTCAGCGCTCTTGCCCAGGTTCAGGGTGCGGGTGTTGCGCACATCGTACATGGGGCCGGTGCCGTTCTGGTAAATGAGCTCATTCACCAGATACAGGCCGATCCAGTTGAACATGATGGAGGTAATGACCTCGTTGATGTTGAAGTAGGCTTTGAAGAAGCCGGGGATCGCGCCCCAGATGCCGCCCAGGATGGTAGCGGCGATCAGGCAGACGAACCAGGGCATCTTGAGCATGATGGCACAGTACAGGGCACCGAACGCACCCAGCGTGTACTGGCCGGCTGCGCCGATGTTGAACAGGCCGGTCTTGAAGGCGAAGGCCACGGACAGGCCGGTCATGATCAGGGGGGCTGCATTGGCCAGCTCCTTGCCGACACCGTAGGGTGCGTCATGGAAGCCGCCCTTCAGGATGCGCACGAAGCCATCGGCCCATGCGTGGGCCGGGTTGATGGCCAGCAGCACCAGAAAGCCCACGAACAGGCCGATCAGGATGCACAGCAGAGCCGCCAGCACGCTGGTGATGGAGCTGTTGAGGCTGCTGTGGGAAAGTTTCTTCTTGTTCATGTGTTATTTGCTCTCCTTTCCCTGCTTGCGTGCACCGGCCATATACAGGCCCAGCTCCTGCACGGTGGTGGTCTTGGGATCAAACTCGCCCACGATCTCGCCCTCGTACATCACAAGGATGCGGTCGGACAGGTTCATCACCTCGTCCAGTTCCAGGCTGACCAGCAGCACGGCCTTGCCCTTGTCGCGCTCGGCCACGATCTGGCTGTGGATATACTCAATGGCACCCACGTCCAGGCCGCGGGTGGGCTGCACGGCGATCAGCAGCTTGGGGTCCTTGTCGATCTCGCGGGCGATGATGGCCTTCTGCTGGTTGCCGCCGGACATGCTGCGCACGATGGTGGAGCTGCCCTGGCCGCTGCGCACGTCGTACTGTGCGATCAGCTTATCAGAATACTCCCGCACCTTGTCGGCACGGATGAAGCCGCCCTTCTGGAACTCGGGCTGCCAGTAGCGCTGCAGCACCATATTGTTCTCCAGGCTGTAGTCCAGCACCAGGCCGTGCTTGTGGCGGTCCTCCGGGATGTGGCCCATGCCGTCCTTGGAGCGCTGACGGATGGAAGCATGGGTGATGTCCTGCCCGTCCAGCGTGATCTTGCCGTGGGTCAGCTTTTCCAGGCCGGTCAGACCATAGATGAACTCGGTCTGGCCGTTGCCCTCGATGCCTGCCAGGCAGACGATCTCACCGGCGTGCACCTGGAAGGACACATCTTTCACCGAGTCCTTCTTGCGCTGGCTGTTGTGCATGGTGACGTTTTCCACGTCCAGCACCACCTTGCCGGGGTTGGCAGGCTTCTTGTTCACCTGCAGCTGCACGTCGCGGCCCACCATCATGCGGGAAAGTTCTTCCTTGGTGGTGTCCTTGATGTCCACGGTGCCCATGTATTTGCCCTTGCGCAGCACGGTGCAGCGGTCGGCCACGGCCATGATCTCGTTCAGCTTGTGGGTGATGAACAGGATGGACTTGCCCTCCTTCTTGAACCCGCGCATGATCTCCATCAGCTCGTCGATCTCCTGCGGGGTCAGCACAGCGGTGGGCTCGTCAAAGATCAGGATCTCGTTGTCGCGGTAGAGCATCTTCAGGATCTCCACGCGCTGCTGCATACCAACCGAGATATCGCTGATGAGCGCGTCCGGGTCCACGCGCAGGCCATACTTCTCGCTCAGGGCCATGACCTTCTTGCGGGCCTCGGCCTTCTGCAAAAAGCCCATCTTATTGGGCTCCACGCCCAGAATGATGTTGTCCAGAACGCTGAAGCACTCCACCAGCTTGAAGTGCTGGTGCACCATGCCGATGCCCAGAGCATTCGCATCGTTGGGGTTGCGGATGGCGACCTCCTTGCCGTTCTTGCGGATCTGACCAGCTTCCGGCTGGTACAGGCCGAACAGCACGCTCATCAGCGTACTTTTGCCGGCGCCGTTCTCGCCCAGCAGGGCGTGTACCTCGCCTTTGCGCAGCTGCAGGGTGATATCATCGTTTGCCTTGATACCAGGGAATTCCTTGGTAATGTGGAGCATCTCGATCACAAAATCCTCTGCCAATCTGCTCACTCTCCTTTCGTGCCATAGCGACACCTATACTATTCTATCTTTCATTATACCTGATTTTCGACAGTTTGCACACGGCTTTTTTCACTTTTGGCAAAAAGTACAGAGAATAGTATTACTTTTGCAGCATTCTGGCGGAATCTTCCTGCATTTTTGCTGTTTTCCTGCTGTTGCCAAAGCCATACATACAAAAACAGGGTGCTCCTGCCTGTTGGAGCACCCTGTTCTGAAAGGGACATATAATTCATTGGCAGGCAAGCCTGCCGCCGGATAACAGAATGTTTGTGCTGTGCTTACTGGATGTAGTTGACAGTGGTGAACTCGCTGACGGTGGGCTTGGTCGCGTCGTCGGAGCTGTTGTCCACAGTGATCTCGCCGTTCTTGATCTTGTCCTTGACTTCCTCGTACTCGTCCTTGGTGAAGGTCTCGAAGTTCCAGCTGTCGTCTGCGGTGGGCAGGCCGATGTAATCGCCATCCTCCAGACCGAAGTTGCCGTTGGAAGCAGCGATGTCAGCCCAAGAGCCAGCCTCGATGTCAGCCAGAGCGGTGTTGACAGCCTCGCTCAGGCCCTTCATGGCGGAGGTGATGAACGGGTTGTAAGCATAGGTGCCGTCAGCCACGCCGTTTGCACCGATGTAGTTCTGGTCAACGTCAACGCCGATGACGTAGCCGTTGTTCTTCAGAGCAGCCTCAACAGCGGAGGTGTAGATGCCGCCGCCGCAGGCGAAGACGACCTGCGTGCCGTTGGAGTACCAGCCCTCCATACGGGAGGTGATGTTGGCATCGCCGTAGAACTGGCCGCCGTAGAAGTAGTTGATCTCAATGTTCTGGCCCAGCTCCTGCGCAGCAGCGTCAGCGCCCTGCACGAAGCCGTAGCCGTAACGGATGACAGCGGGAACGGCCATGCCGCCCAGGAAGCCCAGCTTGGTCTTGCCGTCCTTGGTGATGGCGTAGCCTGCCATGTAGCCTGCCTGCTCCTCCTTGAAGGTGATGCAGTAGCAGTTAGCGGGGATCTCATCGGTGCCGATATCGACCTTGGTCACGTCCACAGCAATGAACTTGACATCGGGATACTGCTCGGCAGCCCATGCCAGAGAAGCACCGTACAGGTAGCCGACGCAGACGATGACGTCAGCGCCCTCGTTGACGGCGGTGCGGATCATGGTCTCGCGGTCCTCATCGGAAGCTTCCTGCGGAGGCAGGTAGTACTGGCAGTCAGCGCCCATGTAGCTGGTAACAGCCTCCCAGCAGGACTGGTTGAAGCTCTCATCGTCGATCGTACCGGTATCGCAGGTCAGGGCAACCTTGACGATCTTCTCGCCGCCCTCAGCAGCAGAAGCAGCGGTGGAACCGGCAGCGGAAGAAGCGGTGCTGGTGGAAGAAGCGGAAGAACCGCCGCAGGCAGTCAGAGCAGCTGCAGCAGCAGCGGCACCAGCCACTGCCAGGAAGTTACGACGAGAAATCTTCATAATGAAACTCTCCTTTTATTTTAAAAAATTACGTCAAACAAATAAAATGCGCAGAAAATGCACATTTACTGGCTCCAGTATAACGGCAAGCCGCACCAGATGCAAGCAGTTTTCGATTACAAAATCTTTACAAAAAATTTGTGAGAATTCGTGAAAAGTATTATTTTTGCACAAATCTGCCGCTGTGCCGCCTTTTCCGGCCCCGGCACTGTGCTGAACGCTGCATCGTTACTTTACTCGCCTGCAGTGCTCACTTGCCTTCCACGGCGCTGTTGCCCGCCACGTTGGACGGTCCGAAGCCGAAGGGCAACAGCTCGTCCATGCTGCGCTCGATGAAATCCTCCGGCGTTTTTGCCATGATGACGTTCAGCTCCGGCCCGCCGAACTCGAACAGTGCCTGACGGCACACACCGCAGGGCGAGGTGATCTGTTCGTTCACCTCACCGCGGCGGCTGCCTACAACGGCAATATCGGTGAACTCGGTCACGCCCTCGGCCACAGCTTTGAACAGAGCCGTGCGCTCAGCGCAGCTGGTGGGGGTGAAGGCGGCGTTCTCCACGTTGCAGCCGGTAAAGATGCGGCCGTCCTTGGCACGCAGGGCGGCGCCCACCATGAAATCGCTGTAGGGCACATAGGCCTTTTCCCGGGCGGCCAGCGCCATGCGGATGAGCTCCTTCTTTTCTTCCAGGGTCAGGTTCGTCATTGTATTTACCTCCTTTATATGGGGCGAAAACAGCGCGGCCAGCCCTTTTGCAGGCGAACCGCGCTGAATGTTCTGTTCTGGGCTTTAATATTCCGCGCCCAGTGCCACCTTCATCATGTCGGTAAAGCTTTTCTGGCGCTGCTCGGCCGTGGTGATCTCCGGGGAGACGAAGCTGTCCGAGATGGTCAGCAGGCAGGCGGCGTTCTTGCCCAGCACCTGCGCATTGGCAAACAGAGCGTAGCTCTCCATCTCCACGCACAGGCAGCCGCGCTCGTCGCGCAGCTTTTCCCAGTAGGTGGGCTTTGCATCGGAGGGCTGGCGGTAGAACACGTCCGAAGAATGGATGTTGCCTTCGATCAGCGGGATGCCCTGCTTGGCAGCGGAAGCACGCAGCTTGTCGTTCAGGCTCTGGCTGGGGAAAGAGATGTCCTTGTCGTAGCCGCTCTGCACCTTTGCATAGTTCGACTCACTCACCGCGCCGGTGGCCAGCACGGTGTCGAACAGCTTGGCCTTGTCGGTGTAGCTGCCGGCAGAACCGATGCGGATGATGTTGTCCACATCGTAGAACTTGAACAGCTCATAGGAATAGATGCCGATGGACGGCATGCCCATGCCGCTGCCCATCACGCTGATGGGGCGGCCTTCATAGGTACCGGTAAAGCCCAGCATGCCGCGCACGCCGGTCACCTGACGGACATCCTGCAGGAAGGTGTCGGCAATGAATTTTGCGCGCAGCGGATCGCCCGGCATGAGGACGGTCTTGGCGAAATCGCCCTTTTCGGCGGCGTTGTGAGGGGTAGACATAAGATCATCTCTCCTTTTTTCCTATTGATAGCAGATGGGCCTTTCCCCTTTGGAAAAAGCCCTTTCTGCCAAGTTACCTGTATTTGCTGCGGTTGAACACGTTCTGGGGCGCAATGTAACTGCCGTTGCGGCGGATTTCGAAGTGGCAGTGGTTGCCGCTGGAGCGGCCGGTGCTGCCCACATAGCCGATCAGCTGACCCTGCTTGACGGTCTGGCCTGCATGGACTGCCAGCGACAGGCAGTGTGCATACACGGTGGTGTAGCCGTTGCCATGGTTGACGATGATGGAGTAGCCATAGCCCGTACCTGCACCAGCCTTGTTGTAACCGGCCTTGGTCACCGTACCACCTGCCGAAGCGTAAATAGGCGTACCGGCAGCGGCGCAGATATCCACGCCCTTGTGGCTGCCGCCGTACCAGCGGGAGCAGTTCCGGTAGCCGGGCACCGGCCAGATAAACTGACCTCTGCCGGTGATGTAGCTGGTGCTGCTGGTCACCTTCTTGGTGCCCACCACGATCTGTTCCGTGACCGGCTCCTTGATGACCGTCGTCTCCAGGATCTGCTGCGAGAGCTGCACGCCGTCGGTGTTGTAGACGCGCTGCGCTGTCACGCTGCGGATGCCGTTCTCGCCGGTCTGGGTGGTCTTCTTCGTGCCCACCGTGTATTCACTGGATTTGGTCGTCTCGGTGGTGTAGGGGATCTCCTCCTGCCAGGTCTCGATCTTGGTGATGCGGACTTCCAGCATCGCCTCCTGTTTGGTAACGATCAGTTCATCGCCCGCCTGGATGTTGGAGCTCTCGGTCAGGGCCGCGCCCTTGAAGTTGGTGTTCAGGTCGCACAGCTCACGGAAGGTCAAATCATTCTTCTGCGCGATGCTCCACAGGGTGTCACCGGCCTGCACCGTATAAATTTTTTCCTGCTGCTGCACACCGGAAAGTTCGTTCTCCACCTCAGCTTCGTCCTGGAAGCTCTCGTTGAAGTAGATGCCGTTTTCCAGCGTGACATCCTTGTTGAAGCCCACGGTCACATTGGGATTCTCCGGGTCTTCGTAGGGCTCCAGCAGGCTGCTGAGATAGCTCTGCAGGCTGGTGCCGTCGCTGCACACGGCGGTCAGCTCACCGTCCAGATACAGTGCTGTGCCTTCGCTGATCTCGTCGCTGGCGCTTTTCAGGATGGCGTCGGCCATCTCGTTCTCGTCCATGGTCTTGTGGGCCACGGTCACCGTGTAGGTGGGCTCCACGGTCCACTGGGTCTTGTCGGTGCCGGCGTAGCTGATACGCTCCTGCACCGCCTCGCGGGCTGAGTTGAACACATCTTCGTTGGCCACATAGCCCACGGCCTCGCCGTTCACCTGCACTTCCAGCGCATAGGGCTGACGGATGGTGTTGTTGAACACCGTGACCATGACTGCCAGTGCACACACCGGCAGGATGTACATGGCCATGCGCGGCAGGGTGCGCACATTGCGCCGCACGCCGCCGACCAGATAATGTACGCTGGCCTTTACGGCTGCGCCAAAGCCCTTTTCCTTCCGGACGCGGTGCGCATGTACCAGCAGCGAACCCATGCCCCGGAAGAACAGCACGATGGGCCCGAACAGTTCCCGGAACACCTGTGCCGCCCCGGGGAAGGCCATAGCGGCAAGGTTTGCCAGCAGTTCCCGCCCGGCGTTCCATGCGTGGACGGCTGCGCGCCGGATGCCGCGCCCCGCTCGGACAAAAACATACTCGGTCGAGAAGCCCAGCGCATACAGCGCCTCACCGATCGCGGGTACGACCGGGTTGCTGGAAAGCTTCCGGCTCAGGTCGCTCACATGGCTCTGGGTCTTACGGCGCAGCCGGTGCCGGTGCAGAAGCCCGATGCACTGCAGCTGTGCCCAAAGGGAGCGAAGCTTCTGTCCGCGCTTGGGTTTTGAGGGCGCGGGGCTCTGCTGCTCCTGTGTCTTATCTTCGATCAAAAGGTTTTTCTCCTTCCTTGCCGCCTGCGGCACACCACCATGTGCACCCGTTGCCCAAAAGCCAGCGGCTGTATGAAACGTGCAGACAGCCTTCAGCACGCGTCTGCACGGAATACTCTTATTTTATTATACACCCTGCACGCATTGAAACAAGCATTGTCACAAAATTTGGGCGGTTCTTTCACTTACTTTTCACGAAAAGCTGCGCCATATCCGGCGGCAGCGGACTTTCCGCCGTGATGGTCTGCCAGTTCTTTCCAGTCATCGGCAGTTCCACCCGGATGCCGTCCGGCAGCGGCGTGCACACCGGCACCCGGAAGGTCTGCTTTGCGCAGTGCAGCGCCTGCCGCCCGATGCGCACCCGGCTGCCGCCGTAGAGGTCATCCCCGGCCAGCGGGTGGCCGATGGACGCAAAGTGCACCCGGATCTGATGGGTACGGCCGGTCACCGGCACGCAAGCGGCAAGGCTCAGGCCGTCCTGCACCTTTATAATAGTATACTCGGTGCGGCTGGGCTTGCCCTCCGGGGTCACGCAGCGGCCGATGATGCTGTCGCCTCGGCGGCCGATGGGTGCGTCGATGACGCCCTCGCCCAGCGGCAGCTCGCCCTCGGCCACGGCATAGTAGAGCTTTTCCACGTTCTGGGCCAGCAGCGGCGCGGCATAGGCATGCTTTGCCGCCAGCACCAGACCGCTGGTGTCCTTGTCGATGCGGTTCACCGGGCGGAACACCGGGCTCTCGCTCCGGGCCGCCGCCCAGGCTGCGTAGCCGTTGGCCAGCGTGCCGCCGGGATAATTCAGGGTCGGGTGCACCGCCAGATGCGGCGGCTTTTCCAGCACCACAGCGAAGGCATCCTCGTAGACCACCTTCACCGGGATGTCCGGCTGCGGAGCCACGCCCTCGCCTTCCGGCGGGAGGTCAAAGCCGACCACCTGCCCGGGGTACACCCTGCGGTTGGCCAGGATGGGTTCTCCGTCCGCGAAGAACCCGCCGCCCCGGAACTTCACCGCGCGGGCAAGGTCGGTAGAGACGGCGCACTGGCGCAGAAAATTGCGCAGCAGCGTGCCGCCGTGGTTCTGTTCGGTGTCCGGCACCGCAAAGTATAACCGCATCCAGCCGCCCTCCCACACGAAAAAATACAGATTTATTATAGCAAAAAACGCTTTTGCTTGCAAATCTTGTTTTTTTATGGTATCATGAGGAGCGGAAAACGAGTGGAACATACGGCGGCGGGGCGGCTTTGACCGCTCTGAGGAAAGTCCGGGCCTCACAGAGCACGGTAACTGCTAACGGCAGCCGAGGGTGACCTCAGGGAAAGTGCAACAGAAAACAAACCGCCGCAGCAATGCGGTAAGGATGAAACGGCGAGGTAAGAGCTCACCAGCGCATGGGTGACCATGCGGCTTTGTAAACCCTACCGGAAGCAACGCCTATATGGGACGTACAGCGCTGCTCGCGTGTCCCGAAGGCGGCACGAACCTGTCAGCAATGGCAGGTCTAGACAGATCGTCGTTTAATACAGAACCCGGCTTACGGTCTATCTCGTTTTCCATTTTTTCGGTTTTTCAAGGCGCTGTCTGCACCCGTGCAGGCGGCGTTTTGTTTTGTCACAGTTCTTTTACCAAGCTGTCACTTTTCGTTTGTGTCCGTTTGTGGTATACTATGACCACTGCAAAGCTTTGCAGTCAACTATGAAAGACAGGATGTGAAATCCTCCGATGAAAGATGGTTTTTTGAAGGCAGCTGCCCTCTCCCCCGCACTGCGGGTGGCAGACTGCGCCTATAACGTGCAGCAGATCACCGAAGCGCTGCGCTCTGCCGCTGCCCGCGGCGTGAAGCTGGCGGTGTTCCCGGAGTTCTGTCTCACGGGCTACACCTGCGGCGACCTGTTTTTGCAGCGCACGCTGCAGACCGGCGCGCTGGACGCCCTGAACGCCCTGCTGACCGAGACGCAGGAACTGGACGTGGTGGCGCTGGTGGGCCTGCCGCTGCTGGTGCACGGCAAGCTGTACAACTGCGCCGCCGTGCTGTGCCATGGCAAGATCCTGGGCCTTGTGCCCAAGACCTACCTGCCGAACTACGGCGAGTTCTATGAAAAGCGCCAGTTCACCCCGGGCAGCACTGAGGTGGAGCGGGTGGAGGTGTGCAGCCAGCAGGTGCCGTTTGGCACGTCGCTGCTGTTCCGCTGCCGCCAGATGCCCAGCTTTGTGCTGGGCGTGGAGATCTGCGAGGACCTGTGGAGCGCCCTGCCGCCTTCCACCTTCCACGCGCTGGCCGGTGCCACCGTCATCGCGAACCTTTCGGCCAGCGATGAGACCGTCGGCAAGGCCGAGTACCGCCGGGCGCTGGTGTCCAACCAGTCTGCCCGCCTGCTGTGCGGTTACCTGTATGCTTCCGCCGGGCACGGCGAGAGCACCCAGGACATGGTGTTCGCCGGGCATGACCTGATTGCTGAGAACGGCACCATCCTCGCTGAGAATGCTCCTTTTGACGGCGGCGCGGCCGAGACCGAGATCGACTGCCAGCGCATGGAAGCCGAGCGTGCCCGCAACACCAGTTTTGAGCTGTCCACTGAGGGCTACACCACCGTGGAGTTCGACCTGGAGCCGGTGGAGACCGTGCTGACCCGCTGGATCGACCCGGCACCCTTCGTGCCCGGCGACCTCAAGCGCCGCGCCGAGCGCTGCGAGCTGATCCTGAAAATGCAGGCCGACGGCCTTGCCAAGCGTCTGGAGCACGCCCACGCCAAGACGGCGGTCATCGGCATTTCCGGCGGTCTGGACAGCTGCCTTGCCCTGCTGGTGGCCGTGCGTGCCATGAAGCAGCTGGGCCGCCCCACCAGCGATGTGCTGGCCGTGACCATGCCCTGTTTCGGCACCACCAAACGCACCCGCAGCAATGCAGAGATTTTGTGTGATGAACTGGACGTTTCTTTCAAAGAGATCGACATCGCTGCCACCGTGCACAGCCACTTCAAGGATATCGGGCAGGACGAGAGCGTGCTGGACGTGACCTTTGAGAACGGTCAGGCCCGGGTGCGCACGCTGGAACTGATGGACACCGCCAACCGCACCGGCGGCCTCGTCGTCGGCACCGGCGACCTCTCCGAGCTGGCACTGGGCTGGGCCACCTACAACGGTGACCACATGAGCATGTACGGCGTGAACGCCGGTGTGCCCAAAACGCTGGTGCGCCATCTGGTGCGCTACGAAGCCGATATTGCCGCCACGGACGCCCTGCGCACCGTGCTGCTGGATATTCTGGATACCCCCGTCTCCCCGGAACTGCTGCCCGCCAAGGACGGCGAGATCGCGCAAAAGACCGAGGATCTGGTGGGCCCCTATGAGCTGCACGATTTCTACCTGTATCAGGTGCTGCGCTTCGGCTTTGGCCCGGCCAAGATCTTCCGGCTGGCAAAGGCTGCCTTCGCAGGCCGCCCCGAGTACCCCGACAGCGTGCTTTACAAGTGGCTGCGCAACTTCTACTGGCGGTTCTTCGCCCAGCAGTTCAAGCGCAGCTGCCTGCCCGACGGCCCCAAGGTGGGCAGTGTGACCCTTTCGCCCCGCGGCGACTGGCGGATGCCCAGTGATGCCTGCGCCGCGCTGTGGCTGGCCGAGCTGGAACAGCTTCAGATCAAGGATTGAATATGAGCAACAACAAAAACACACCGAAAAAAAAGAGCATCCTCATCAATGTGATCTTCGTTGTGGTGGTGCTGGCCATTGCCGCCGCACTGCTTGTGGCGCGCAACCTGCGCTCCACCTCGGCCGCCCTGCGGGCGGAGCTGATCTACGGTGACGACAACACCACCATGAACCTGCCGCTGGACGTGAACGACACCTACGACGTGGACACCGGCTACTACACCGTCCACATCGAGATCAAGGACGGCGCGGCACGGTTCGTGGATTCCCCCTGCCCGGATCACATCTGTGAAAGCTTCGGCTGGCTTTCCCACGAGGACCAGACCGCCACCTGCCTGCCGGCCCGTGCGGTGCTGACCATCGTGCCCGCCGCTTGAGCAAGCCCGCTCAAAAGGAGATTTTCGTATGAAAGATGATTCCAACCGTTCCCTGCGGCACCTCAGCCGGAAGTCCGGCAAGGACGAGGACCGCACCGTTGTGGTGGACAGCTCCGCCTTTTTCTCCGAGACCCCGTCGGAGCCCACTCCGCCGCCGCGCCGTCCTGCCCCGCCGCAGCCGCCGCGCAATGGCGGCCGCCGCACGCCCCCGCCGCCTGCAGGCGGGGCCGCCGCCGTGCCCTCCCGCTTTGGCAAGGTTTTGCTCACCGTGCAGGGCATTCTGAGCGTGCTGGCGCTGGTGCAGCTGTGGCGCACCCAGATGCTGCCAGTGCTCTACCTCGTCATTCTGGCGGCGCTGCTGGCCCTGCTGTGGCTGCTGGTGAAACGCTGCCAGGAGTACAACGTGCCCGGCAAGGTGTCCCGCGTGTTCTCGGTGTTCCTGTGCGCCGCCATGGCCATGGGCTGCATCTGGGCGCAGCAGGGCCTTTCCGCGCTGGGCAGCATGACCTCCGGCCTGCTCACCGGTGCCGAGGCCAACAAGATCACCAAAGAGCCCTTCGTCATCTACCTCAGCGGCGTGGACACCCGCGGTGAGCTGACCGAAAAAGCCCGCAGCGACGTGAACATCCTCGCCGCCGTGAACCCGGTGACCAAGCGGGTGGCCCTTATCAACACTCCCCGCGACTACTATGTGGACCTGGCGGGCACCAGCGACAAAGACAAGCTGACCCATGCCGGTCTGTACGGCGTGGAGACCAGCATGGAAACGCTGGGCAACCTCTACGGCGTCAACGTAGACCATTACATCCGCATCAACTTTGCAGGCTTCATCAGCATCATCGACGCGCTGGGCGGCGTGGATGTCTACTCCGATCAGGCGTTCACCTCCGTCGGCAGCCCCGGCTACTATGACCCCACCACCTTCGTGGAGGGTTGGAACCATCTGGACGGCAAGGCCGCTCTGGCCTTCGCCCGTGAGCGCCACGCCTTCGCTTCCGGCGACATCCAGCGCGGCATCAACCAGATGAAGGTCATCGACGCCATGCTGAACAAGATCAAGTCCCCTGCCCTGCTGATGGGCTTTTCCAAGATCATGGACGCCGCCGCCGACTGCTTTGTGACCAGCTTCTCGCAGGATCAGATCAGCGCGCTGGTGCGCATGCAGCTGAGCGACTTCGCCGATTGGGACATTGAAAGCTACACCGTCACCGGCTCGAGCTCCACCAGCACCAAGTGCCACTCGGCCAAGGGGCAGAAGCTGTACGTCATGCTGCCGGACGACGCCTCGGTGAGCAAGGCGAAGGAGATGATCGCCTCGGTGCTGGGCGGCGAGGGCACCGTGGCCTCCACCAGCCAGAAGCCGGAAAAGGGCGATGTCTACACCCCCACCACCGACCCGGATGCCGCCGTATCCGTGCCGGAGGAATCCGCTGAGAGCACCGTGCTGGAGGAGCCTGCCGACAGCGTGCCGGAGGAGACTCCGGCCGAACAGCCCGCCGACGCAGAGCAGCCTGCCGACACCCAGCCGCAAGAATCGGAGACGCCTGCCGCAGGTGAGACCGGCGGTGATACGTCCGCCGAAGCGCCGTCCATTTCCCTGCCCACGCAGGAGGAAGTGGAGCAGGCCGCTTCGTCCATCTACAATGCGGCTTCCACGATTTTGGACGCCATTTATAACGCGGCTTCCCAGCAGAACGACGCTTCTTAACGCTGCACAAAAAATGCCAGCTCTGTATGCACAGAGCTGGCATTTTTTTGCGCTATAAAATCAGGCCTTGATCTCGTTCCAGACGCTCTTGCCGTCCAGAGAAGAAGCATCCACGCCCAGATATTCGCAGATGGTCTGGGCGATGGTGCCGAAGCACAGGTGGGTGCCCAGGTCCACGCCGGGTTTGATGCCCTTGCCGTAAATGAGGTACGGCACATACTCGCGGGTGTGGTCGGTGGTCTTGGTGTAGGACGGGTCGCAGCCGTGGTCAGCGGTGACCATGAGGATGTCGCCCTCCCGCATGCCGGGGATGAAGTCGGCCACGAACTTGTCAAACTCGGTGGCGGCGGCGGCATAGCCTGCCACATCGCGGCGGTGACCGTAGAGCATGTCGAAGTCCACGAGGTTCACGAACGCAAGGCCCTCGAAGTCGCGGGTCTGCAGGGCCTTGGTGAACGCGATGCCATTGGTATTGCCGGTGGTCTTGATCTTTTCGGTGACGCCCTCGCCATCAAAAATATCAAAAATTTTGCCCACCGCGATAACGTCCCTGCCGGCATCTTTCAGCAGGTCCAGCATGGTGGCGCGGGGCGGCTTCAGGCTCAGGTCGTGGCGGT
>ERZ1034913.355-NODE-355-length-39676-cov-8.858434_pt1 | contig 39676 bp, 45 predicted proteins | sample MGYA00520697_ERZ1034913 | MGnify/ENA primary metagenome ERZ1034913 (study PRJEB33766, sample SAMN09781786) | gut metagenome | biome: gut microbiome | host: Homo sapiens | place: Madagascar | study: EMG produced TPA metagenomics assembly of the PRJNA485056 data set...
CCTCCTGCATCGCGCGCCTCTTTATTTTTTCTCCGGCGGGATATTTTGTAAAAACAAAACCATATTTAATATTCAAGGGAGGTGACATTATGGCCCATAAACATCCGGTATATGATACAGACCCGCATTTCAAGATCGATGGTGATACAAGAGTAATTATAAATATGTCCGATGTAAAAGTTGCTTTGATGCAAGGCGATCACAACAGCGAAAGATTTACATTTGAAATTCCACGTTACGTCGACGGTCATGATATGTCGCTCTGCAATATATGTCAGATACATTATCTAAATGTTGCATCTTCCACCAGAGCTACAAATCCCGGTGTTTACGAAGTTGAAGATTTGCAATTCGATCCTAAAGACGAACAGAACCGAGTTGTATTAAGTTGGCTTATATCTTCAAACGTAACCATGTATGTCGGAAGCTTGAGTTTCGTTATACGGTTTGGATGCTCGACGAACGGAGTAGTCGATTACATTTGGAATACAGCAGTCCACAGCGGCATCACGATTTCTTCGAGTATCTGTAATTCAGAAACTGTCGTACAAGACTATACAGATATTCTTGAACAGTGGCGAGACAAACTTTTCAGCACTTATGAATCAATAATCGATAAGACCCTCACAAAATCCGGTCAAGCAGCTGACGCAAAGGTTACTGGAGATAGTGTAACTGCGTTAAAGGAAGATTTAAGTGATTTAAGTGAATCTGTAAATGGAATAGAATTATCCAAAAACTTACTCGACAACTCATCCGTTATAGAAAATAAAAGACCCTCAAATTGGGCTGGTCAAACAATCAATGACAGTTATAAAACAGACGGGTATTATACGTTCAGGGCTATCCCAGTGACACAAAATAGTACATATTATTTTGTCGAAAATGGTGATTTAGTCAATTTTGGTCAGCTAGCAACCTATGATAAGGATGGTAAATACGTTTCTTTACTGAGTCCGTCAGTATTCAACGTGAATGGTGTAAAAGTAGGATATATCATTCCAGAAAACGTTGCTTACGTACGTGGCGAATCTAAGACAAGTAATTTCTACAATGTGAATTTTAAACTATTTAACGGTCGGTTTGAAAAAAAGTTCTTAAAATATAACGAATCAGCATACGATGGAAAAAATCTCCCTGTTATAGTTTTTGACTTTGACCAAGTGTTTGAGATTGATGCTCGTTTTACAATATTAAAAAAATATGGTTTTGCTGGAAATGTTGTGGAGACAGCGACAAATAATTATGAAATTACAAAAGAACTCATTAAAATGGGATATGATATATCACCTTATCTTGGAAACCATACATGGGATTATTCAACTGAAGATGGAATCCAAAAATTAACTGCAAACATTGCAGAAAAATTGGGTGGATTGGAAGCTGTCGGTATATATAATCCAACTATGATTTCTTGTAGTGGACATAAATACTCAGACACAATGGAAAAGATATTATCCTCTTATAAGATTGATTATGTGCGTTGTTCTGGGTTTATTAAAGATGGAGTTTCGAAAGGAAAATCAATGTATGAAAATTCGTATGGCACAAGAATCGTAGTTCCTATTGGCTTAGGCAGTTATAATGGCGTTGACGAATTTAATACCATAATAGATTCTCTTGTGGATGGAAATGTGCCACTTATTATGCCATTTATGCATACGTTTGGATATGACGCAGATTGGATTACACAAGAGGCTTTTGAGAAAGTAGTATCTCATGTGTCAGAACTGGTTAAGAATGGTAAAGCTCTATGTATGAATATGCACGATTTTGTGGCTTATAATGATGCGGTAAAATCAATTCACGATGATTATATTCGCAACATGTCTGCAATTTTTAATTAACTAAATCGAGCTTCAAAAGCGAGGTGATGAAATGGAAAGCATACTGACATCGATTAAGAAACTGCTAGGTATCACTGAAGACTATACACACTTTGATACGGACATAATCATACATATCAACTCGGTCTTTATGATACTCAATCAATTAGGTATCGGTCCTGCTAACGGTTTCAGCATCTCAGACAAGTTTGCTACCTGGACGGATTTCCTCCCAGAAGATAATAAAAATTTCGAAGCAGTAAAAACATACATGTATTTGAAAGTGAAGTTAATCTTTGACCCTCCTATGAGCTCTGCTGTAATGGAAGCTATGAAGCAAATAATTAGCGAGCTTGAATGGAGACTTAATGTAGAAGCAGAAACTGGTGAAAAGGAGGAAATTCAAAATGGATAACATTTACACTCAGGATGAACTCCAGTATCATGGCATAAAAGATCAACGTTTGGGTATTCGACGTTTTCAGACAAAACCAATTTGCATTGATATTTTAGCTGAAACAATGTAGTAACATATTATAAACAAATTTTTGACATATATGGCGGTTTGGTCTTTGAATTAATTCAGACTGGATCGCCATATTTTTGAATTTATATGGCACTTAGTAAAGCTCACAGGGAATATACAGAAACCTTATTTCAGATACTTCGTTCGTATTTTGTAGACATACCTCCTACAAATATTTATGCTCACCTCTGCATTTGATCTCCTTTCAGTAAAGATTGATGGAGCATTTTACAAATCATGATTTTCAGCCTTTCACCCTGTGAGCCTTACTAAATGCCATATAAAACTATTGTAAAACTATGACAGAACAAACTAATAGGAGGCGATAACGATGGCTAAAGTTACAACAACTACTTCTAAACAGCGGAAGAAGTTGCGTCCAGCTCTATCACCAGAAGCTAGAGAGAATCAGATGATAGCACTTGCGGTAGATCTGGCTGAACAGCAGTTGATTGACGGTACCGCCTCGGCACAGGTGATTACACATTTTTTAAAACTTGGCACTACGAAAGCTGAATTGGAAAAAGAAAAGATTCGAAAAGAAACGGAACTTCTTGGAGCGAAAATTCAGATGGCAGATAGTATTGAAGAACAGAAGAAGCTTGCTGAAGATGCTATTAAAGCTATGCGAAATTATAACGGAACAGGTGAAGACGATGAGTACGAATCTTAGGTCATATTCTGAACTGATAACACTGCCAACATTTATAGAACGATTTAATTATCTGCAATGCAAAGAGCTTATCGGATATGAAACATTTGGACACAATCGATATTTGAACCAAAGCTTATATCAAAGCAATGAATGGAGACAATTCAGGAGAGATATTATCATACGCGATAATGGATGTGATCTCGGATGTGACGGGTATGAACTGTATTCGAGAATTATCATCCACCACATAAACCCCCTTACTGTGGAAGATGTATTAAATCGTAGCAGCAAAGTTTTTGACCCAGAAAATGTTATTTGTACATGTCTGAATACACATCAAGCTATTCATTTCGGAGATGAAACAATTCTCAACTTAGGACCAATTGAAAGAAAGAAAAATGATACATGTCCATGGAGGCATGATTAGAGTAGGCAACTATGGAAGACAACATATTAACCTCTGTAAAACAGATGCTCGGCATGGCAGAAGATTATACGGAGTTCAGACTTAACTTCCAAGCCGAATTAAATAACGGAAAGGAGGTAAGTCAAAATGATTAATAAACAGGGACTTTACCATTACGGCGTTATGGGTATGAAATGGGGACGGAGACGATATCAGAACAGAGACGGATCTTTAACCAACACTGGTAAGCGGCATTACGAAAAAGATATGAACAAACTGAAAGCCGAGAAGAAAAAACTTCGGAATGAAGAACGTACAAAAAAGAAAATTCAGAAACTTAAAGCTCTTGAATCAGAAGTTGATACCATGAAGAAGAAATCTAAACAGCCTGAAAAAGAAGAGACTCCTGCGGAAACACCGGAGCGGAAAAGAGCCAGATTGCTTAATAGTACGGACGCAAAGGAACTGTACAAGAATAAGGATCTGCTTACCACGGCTGAACTGAATGATCGTATCAATCGTATCGATACAGAAGCACGTCTTAAAAGTAAAATATCGGTCGAACAGCAGAAGAGCGGTATGGATTACGTTAACGACAAAATGCAGAAAACTACAAATGCAGTCAATAAGGTTGTCAATCTTTTCAGAAGTGTTGATAGTGCATATAGTTCAGTAGCAAATTCAGCTATAGGAAAAAAGCTGGCAAAAGAACTCGGTGTTGAGCAAAAAAAGAAAGACTTCAATCTCGATAAATTTTGGGCAACTCGAAACGGCAAGTCAACGCAAGAATTGCTGGATGCAAATAAGAGACTTCTTGCAGAAGAATCCATACGAAAGATTAAAGAGAGTCGCGCCGAAGCCGAAAAAAAAGAGCGTGAATCAAAATCAAATCTGGAGAATGCTCAGAAACAAGTAAACGATTATTTCGAAAAATGGCAGAACCAGGGATACGACTCATCTGGAAACTACAGCAAAAAGGGATCTGATATTAATGATAGCCGAACATATACCCGAACTAAGAACTCTGCAGATACGCCATTACTGGAGTACGTAGAAAAATATACGTCAACTTATAAAGACGTCTATGGAGAAGGAAAGAGTAAATTCGCCGGATGGGATAAACCGTATAACAGCGATACCGATTCTGGAGAAAACTATGTAAATACTCTCCTGCTGGAAGATAAGAGATATCGTAAATGAGGAGAAGCGAAATTGAGAAAATTGAATTCCTAGATAGACAATTAAGAGGAGACAAAATTGAATTATGGCATTATCTAATACGGCCACCCCGAAATACTACGGTCGTTTTAGAGACGCCGTAATGCGTGGAGAGATACCTGTGAACCGGGAAATCTCCATGGAAATGAATAGAATAGATTCGTTAATAGAAAACCCCGGTGTGTTTTACGATGATAAAGCAGTCGAGGGTTTTATTAATTATTGCGAAAGTGAACTTACTCTGACAAATGGGGAAGATCTTCATCTATTGGATTCATTTAAAGTGTGGGCTGAGGAAATTTTTGGGTGGTATTATTTCGAAGAACAAAGTGTTTATAGCCCGAAAGAAAAGCGGTATGTCCGCAAATCAATAAAGAAAAGGCTTGTTACAAAGCAGTATTTGATCGTAGCCAGAGGTGCTGCGAAGTCGATGTATGCTTCGTGCATTCAGAGTTATTTCTTAAATGTTGATACTTCAACAACGCATCAGGTTACAACAGCACCGACGATGCGACAATCTGAGGAAGTTATTGCACCGATACGAACTTCAATCACCAGGGCAAGAGGACCGCTGTTTAAATTTCTGACAGATGGATCGTTACAGAATACCACTGGTTCGAGGGCAATGAGACAAAAATTAGCCAGTACTAAAAAAGGTGTTGAGAATTTCATTACTGGATCGCTATTAGAAATTCGTCCGATGAGTATCGATAAACTTCAGGGCTTGAATAGCAGGATTAATACAGTGGATGAATGGCTCTCTGGAGATGTTCGTGAAGATGTTATCGGTGCTTTGGAACAGGGTGCTTCAAAGAACGATGACTATCTAATATTAGCGATCAGTTCTGAAGGTACTGTTCGAAACGGTAGCGGCGATACTATCAAAATGGAATTATCAAAGATTCTCAAGGGTGAATACATTAACCCGCGAGTATCAATCTGGTGGTACAAACTGGATTCTGTTGATGAAGTTGCAAATCCAGAAATGTGGATTAAGGCAAATCCGAATATAGGATTAACGGTTAAATGGGATGTGTATCAACAGGATGTGGATAGGGCTGAACATGCCCCTGCAGTAAGAAACGATATTCTTGCAAAAAGATTTGGAATACCAATGGAAGGTTACACCTACTACTTTACGTATGAAGAGACAAAACCTCATCGAAAAAGAGAGTTCTGGAGTTTGCCTTGCGCATTGGGAGCCGATCTTTCTCAAGGAGACGATTTCTGTGCATTTACATTCTTATTCCCGCTTACAAACGGGACATTTGGTATCAAAACCATTAACTATATTTCTTCCCTTACTCTTCAGAAGTTACCTGCGGCTATGCGGGAAAAATATAACGATTTCATGAAAGAGGGAAGTCTGATAGTTCTCGAAGGGGCAATTCTGGATATGATGGAAGTTTATGAAGATTTGGACAAACATATCATCAATTGCAATTATGATGTCCGTTGTTTCGGATACGATCCGTATGGGGCAAAAGCTTTTGTGGAACGTTGGGAACTTGAGAATGGTCCGTTCGGAATCGAAAAAGTTATACAGGGAGCAAGGACAGAATCAATACCGCTTGGGGAACTGAAGAAGCTTTCCGAAGAACGTATGTTACTGTTTGATGAAGATATCATGTCTTTTGCTATGGGTAACTGTATCACTCTGGAAGATTCAAATGGTAATCGGAAATTATATAAGCGAAAAAGAGAACATAAGATCGACTGTGTAGCAGCTATGATGGATGCTTTTGTTGCTTACAAGGAAAACAAAGAAGCATTCGATTAGAAAGGAGATACGAATATGATGGAATTAAAAGATACTGTTGAAATGATGAATAGCTCTGATTATAAAGAGCGATTTAAAGCTGAGTATTATCAGACAAAAATCAGATATGAGAAGTTACATTCGATGCTGATCAAAAATGAGGCTGGAGTTTTGGAGTTTAAACCTACTTGTCCAGTCGCTAAGTTGGTAGAACAGAAACGGTATATGGGCGAATACCTTAGAATGCTCGAAATCCGGGCAGCTATCGAAGGTATTGATTTGTAGGAAGTATTGCGTATGAGCGATGTAATAATACATAGATCCCATAAGTATGAAAGTAAATACTGGAAAAACGGAAGATGGCATTATATTTATGGACTTCAAGATCTATATCGACGGGAAGGATATAAGCGAACCAATCACAGTGATAAGCTGAATCAACAGTATTCAAGAGATACGGATAAGATATTTTCCAGTACTAAGAAAATAACTTTTAATGGTGACCAGAAAGTTACATTTCGTGATAGAGGTAAACTTGAACGGGCCACTGACTCCGCGAAAAGAAATTTGCGTTATAAAACAGCTCCTCTACAAGGAAAAGTTCGACAGACGAAAAAAGCTGCTGGTAATGTGATGAATAAAATATCAAATCAGGCGAACAAGTCGACAGGAGCGATAAAGAAAAGCGTAAATCGAGGTATGAAAAAAGTAGATAATTTCCTTGCCAAACATGTGGAAGTATCTACAAAAATTACATACACGGATAAATCAGGAAAAACACGTACACGATATTCTAACGGGAGGCCGGTGACATTTAAATGAATGAATATTACATAAGTAGAGAAAACGAGTCCAAAGAAGACATCGAACACTATGGCGTGTTGGGAATGAAATGGGGCGTTAAGCATGATGCCGCCAAAGCATATTCCAAAGCCAGTGCTAAAAAGACACGACTGGAAAATAAAGTCGCGAAAACAAGAAATGAATATTTGAAGAAATCCGCAAAAGCAAATAGTGGTGTTTCAGTCAAATATCGGAAGAAAAAAGCCAAAGCTGATAAATTACAGTTCAAAGCCGATAAAAAGAAATACGGTTTCTTTAGCAATGCTAATAAGGCTGCTGAACTGCAGGTAAAAGCAGATCGCGCTTTGTATAAAGCTAATAAATATAAGTATAAATACGAGAAGAGAAAAGCTGCAGAATCAAAAGCTAGTGGTAAATATGCCAGAGTACAAAGAAAAGCAGAACGTTGGGTTAGAGCAATGGATCGCACTTTTGCTAATTATGATGTATCTAAGCTTACATCACAGCAGACTAGCAAAGGTGAAACAGTAGCTAAGAAAATGGTTGCAGCAGCGGCATAACAGGAGAAAATCAAAATGGAATTTAACTTTATGACCAGGTTGAAACACTCCTGGAACGCCTTTATGAATCGAGATCCAACATATGGCTCATTTCGTGATATTGGCATGAGTAGTTCATTCAGACCGGATCGACCAAGACTTACAAGAGGTAATGAACGAACTATCATCACAGCTATTTACAATAGAATAGCGACTGATGTGTCCGGAATTAACATCAATCACTGTAGAGTGGATGGAAACGGAAGATTCGTAGAAAATATCAACTCGTCATTAAATAATTGTTTGACACTTGAGGCAAATACTGATCAAACAGGTCGAGCGTTTATTCAAGATGTTGTTATTTCAATGCTGGATGAAGGGTATGTTGCAATAGTTCCTGTGGATACAACAATTGATCCAGCCCTTTCTGGATCTTACGAAATCGACTCTATGCGAACAGGAAAAATACTTGAATGGTATCCGCAGCATGTGAAAGTTCGAGTTTACAATGAGAAAACAGGACAAAGAGAAGATATTATTCTTCCGAAAGCTTCAGTTGCAATCATCGAAAATCCGTTCTATGCGGTTTTTAATGAACAAAACTCAACAATGCAGCGACTTATCAGGAAACTTAATATTCTCGATATTGTGGACGAACAGAGTAGTGCTGGGAAATTGGATTTGATTATTCAGTTACCATATGTAACCAGATCAGATACAAGACGACAAGAAGCTCAGCGTCGTAGAAAAGAAATGGAAGATCAGCTTATGAACTCCAAGTACGGCGTAGCGTATGCAGATAGTTCTGAAAAGATTATTCAGCTGAATAGATCTCTGGATAACAATCTTATGAAACAGATCGAATATTTGACCAATATGCTCTACAGTCAGCTTGGCATTACTCAGGCAATCCTAGATGGATCTGCGAACGAACAGGAATTACTGAATTATAACAACCGACTGATTGAACCGATTGTATCCGCTATAGTCGATGAAATGAAAAGGAAGTTCTTAACGAAAACGGCACGTTCACAGCTCCAAACAATCAAGTTCTTTCGGGATCCGTTTAAACTGGTTCCAATTAACAATATTGCAGACATTGCTGATAAGTTTAATCGTAATGAGATTCTTACATCGAATGAGATCCGCCAGATTATCGGTATGAAACCGTCTAATGATCCAAAAGCGGATCAGTTGATTAACAGTAATCTCAATCAACCGGAGGATGCCATGAACCATCCAGTCGATAGCGATGGACTGGAAGAAAATCCGGAGAACTATGATCAGCCAGAAGAGCAACAGGAAAACACTTCTCAAGATGAAGATGTATCTATCATGGATATACCGATATCACAATTACCCAATTATGTTTATTTAACAACTAAATAATGGAGGCAAATCAAAATGGCAAAAAAATTTGACATCAGTGGTTGGGCTACCAAAGCGGACATGCTTTGTTCAGATGGCGTCATTATTAAAAAAGATGCCTTTAAAGACTGCGATGGAGTAACTGTACCACTGGTATGGAATCATCAGCATAATAGCCCGAACGAAGTCCTCGGTCATGCCTTACTTGAAAATCGCGACGACGGTGTTTATGCGTATTGTACGTTTAATGACACGGACGCCGGGCAGACCGCAAAATTACTGGTACAGAGTGGGGATGTTAACCGCTTCTCTATTTATGCAAATAAGATTAAACGCAGAGGATCAGATGTAATTCACGGCGTTATCCGTGAACTCAGTCTGGTTTTAGCTGGTGCTAATCCAGGTGCCGTAATTGATACGGTTATGATGCATGGTGAAGACTCTTATGAAGAGGGATATATTAGCTCAGGCGAATATATAGAAAACGTGGGAAATTTATTCCACTCAGACGACACTGCTACGAAAGGAGATAAAGAAATGGCAGATAATACTAAGAAACAGGGTAATCAGTCAGAAGGCGAAACGATTAAAGACGTTTTTGATACATTATCCGATAAACAGAAACAGGCTGTATATGCCATGATCGGTCAGATCCTGGAAGACAATGGAATCGATCCAGATAACGACGATGAAGATGAAGAAGATGAAGGAGGAAACAACAACATGAAACACAATGTATTTGATAACAGCGATTACATGACGGGTGATGCGGACGACAGAGAAGTTCTGTCTCAGTCCGAATTTAAGGAGATCATGAATGAAGCTCGTAGAAATGGTTCTCTGAAAGATGCATTCATTCAGCATGGAATCACCAATGTCGATTATCTGTTCCCAGACGCACAGACAGTCGACAAAGAACCTGGATTCATCAAAAGAAATGACGACTGGGTTGCCAAAGTAATGAACAAAGTACATCATACACCGTTCAGCCGGATTAAATCTGTATTCGCCAATATTACAGCAGATGAAGCTCGTGCGAAGGGATACGTTAAAGGCAAAAAGAAAGTCGATGAAGTGTTCCCACTGTTAAAACGAGTTACCACTCCTGTTACTGTTTATAAGAAACAGACCCTGGATCGTGACGACGTTATCGATATCGTAGACATGGATGTTGTAGCTTGGCTGAAGAAAGAAATGAGAATGATGCTGGACGAGGAGCTGGCCCGTGCAATCCTTGTTGGTGATGGCAGAAATCAGTCCTCTTCTGACAAAATCAATGAGCAGAACATACGCCCGATTTGGACAGACGATGACGTGTATACCGTTAAAGCAGCTGTTCCGATCACCAAAGAAACAACTGGTCCGGAAAAGGCTAAAGCATTTATCAAAGCTGCAATTAGATCCAGAAAAGAATATAAGGGTTCTGGAAATCCGGACATGTATATCGATGAAGATATTCTGACAGAATGTTTACTGCTGGAAGATAACAATGGTCGTGTTATTTACGACACCACTGAAAAACTGGCCACAACACTGCGTGCTCAGGAACTTATCCCTGTTCCGGTTATGGAAAATTTGAAACGTGAAAAAGGTGCTAATACCCATATCCTGGGTGGTATCTATGTAAACCTGAATGATTACAATGTCGGTGCTGACAAAGGTGGAGCGGTTAATATGTTCGATGATTTCGATATCGATTACAATCAGCAGAAATATCTGATCGAAACAAGATGCTCTGGCGCAATGGTTACACCATATGGTGCTGTAGCTATCGAGTTCGTAGGAACAACTGCAGATCTGACTCAGGCAGCTGCGTAATTATTTATCTGATCGATTTTAAAATTAAACAGGCATAATTGTGAGTCCAACTTCAAATCGGAGTGAGGGCTTATTTTTATGCCTAAAAATCAAAATGGAGTGAAGAACAATGAACAAATGGTGTGGGAAAATCGGGTTTGTAGCGTCTCAGGAAATCGAACCAGGAATGTGGGTTGATGAGGGTATTGTCGAAAGGAAATATTTTGGTGATGTTTCCAGTAATCGATGGAAGCGCCAAACCACTAGCGAAAAACTTTCAGATGACATTAATATGTCGAACCAGATAAGTATCGTAGCTGATCCATACGCCAGAGATCATTGTTCGAGTATGGCGTATATCGAATTTATGAATGAAAAGTGGAAGATTACCGATATAGAAGTGCAATACCCAAGACTAATCTTGAGTATCGGAGGTGTGTATAATGCGTAGCCGTTTGGAATTACAAACAAAATTGGAAGAAATCTCAGGCACCAAACATGTCTACTTTGCGCCACCTGCGTCGCTAAAAATGGAATATCCGGCAATCAGATATGCACGAGGAAAAATAGATACGAGATACGCGGACAATAAGAAATATATCAGTAAGACTCGTTATGTTGTGACAGTTATTAGTAGAAGACCGATGGATCCATTAGTCGACAAGATTATGGAACTTCCATACTGTGCCCACGATAGGGATTATGAGATCGATAACTTATATCATACTTCGATGATTTTATATTTCTAAAGTAAAAAGTTGGTTGGGAATCACATATGAAATGGGATGAGCTGAAAAAGCGGGTGTGATAAAAATAATTCAAAAGGGAGGAACCATAATGCCAAGACTTGAATGGGATAAAGTTGGAGAAAGACTTTATGAAACTGGTGTAGATCAGGGTGTTTTGTATGTTCAGGATGAAACCGGCGCGTATCCAGAAGGCGTGGCATGGAGCGGACTTAGATCTGTTTCTGAAAGCCCATCTGGCGCGGAACCGTCACCACTGTATGCGGATAATATCAAATATCTGAACCTGTTATCTACAGAAGAATTTGCAGCAACAATCGGAGCGTACTATTCTCCGGAGGAATTTGATGCTTGCGACGGAACTGCTACTCTCGCCAAAGGTGTGACGATTGGACAGCAGAAACGTAAAACTTTTGGTCTGTGTTATAGAACCAAAATCGGTAATGATATCGATGGTGATGAACATGGATATAAAATCAAAATTATTTACGGTGCTCTGGCAAAACCGTCTCAGAAAGAGTATCAGTCAGTTAATAACGATCCAAGTGCTATCGAACTGTCCTGGGAAGTAAGTACCACTCCAGTTAAAGTGACTGGTATGAAACCTACGGCTACTCTGGAAATCGATTCCACAAAGATCGATGCTGAAAAACTGAAAGCATTGGAAGATGTTCTGTATGGAACCGGCGAAAATAAAGCAAGACTGCCACTTCCAGATGAAATCAAAACTCTGGTAGGAATAGCAGCGTAAGATTTACCGAAGACCCCATCTTAAAAAGCGGTGGGGTCTTTTATTTTACATTTTGTCAAAGTTGAAAGGAGATTAACTATGTTAAAAAAACGGATTAAATATACAGATTACAATGGAACAGAGCGTGACGAAAACTTTTGGTTTAACTTATCAAAAGCTGAACTGATGGATATGGATCTTATGACACCTGGTGGATTCAATGGCATGGTGATGAAAATCATCGCAGCTCAGGACACACCGTCTTTGGTGACATTATTTAAAGATATCATCTTCAAAGCATATGGTGAAAAGAGTGCTGACGGAAAACGGTTTATTAAATCCAAAGAATTGTCGACAGCGTTCTCCCAGACAGAGGCATATTCAAATCTGTATATGGAGCTGGTTACAAATACGGAAGCTGCAATCGAATTCATCAACGGAATCGTTCCTAAAGACCTGGCTGAAGAAGCAGCAAAACAGCAGGCGACGGAATCAGCAGCACTTCCAGTAGCCTAAATTAAGTATGAAAAAGTAGGGTGGTGAAAAAAATGCTTCCTATTATAATACCTGCCAGAGAAGCAACAGAACTGTGGGACGAACAGAATGAAATGTTTATTCCAGTTCCGGCAATGAAGGAACAGAAATTACAATTAGAGCATTCTCTCATCGCTCTTTCAAAATGGGAATCTAAATGGTGCAAACCGTTCTTTGACAGCAAGGAACTAACGCCAGAGGAGACTATAGATTACATAAAATGTATGACGATTAACAGCAATGTTGATCAGAGAGCCTACAAATATATTGATCAGCCAACGATGAAAAAAATAATGAATTATGTATATGCTCCGATGACAGCATCTTCAGTACCAGACGAAAATGGTAAAAATACTGGAGAACGGATCACATCGGAGCTTATTTATTATTGGATGGTCGCTTGTGGCATTCCGTTCGAATGTGAAAAATGGCATTTGAACAGATTGATTATGCTCATAAGAATTTGCAATTTTAAGAATCGAGATCCGAAGAAAATGAGTGCGAATGAATTACGTAGCAAATATGCAAGTATAAATGCGGCTCGACGTAAAAAGTACGGTAAGCATTAGGAGAGCAGAATGATTTCATTTAGACAAAAGGGCGATTTTTCAAAAGCCACTAGATGGTTCGAGAATCTGAAGCAAATTGCGCATCTCAGTATTCTCGATAAGTACGGAAAAGAGGGGGTGGCTGCCCTTGCGTCTGCTACTCCTAAAGACAGCGGTTTAACTGCGAATTCGTGGGGTTATACGATCGAACGTTCATCTGGGTCTGCAAAGATAATATTTGAAAATTCGAATGTAAACAAAGGTGTAAATATCGCCATCATATTGCAATACGGGCATGGTACCGGTACCGGAGGCTGGGTCGAAGGAAGAGATTATATCAATCCTGCGATTCAGCCTATTTTTGACAGAATAGCAGAAGAGGCATGGGAGGAGGTCACTAAGGTATGAGTAAAACAGTTGATAATAGAGTCTTGGAGATGCGGTTTGATAACCAGCAGTTCGAAAAAGGCGTGGCGCAGAGTATGTCCACACTGGATAAGCTCAAACAGAAACTGAACTTTACCGGAGCCTCCAAAGGTTTGGAAAGTATTAATGCCGCAAGTAAGGGTATTAATTTCAATGGAATAACATCAGGTGTTGATGCTTTACGTGTTAAATTTTCAGCATTGCAAGTAGCCGGAGTGACTGCGATGCAGAATATAACCAACTCCGTCATGAATGCGGGCAAACACATGATGAGTGCCATAACGACAGATCCTATTCGAGACGGTTTTAGGGAATATGAAACACAGATTAATGCAGTTCAGACTATTCTAGCAAACACCCAAAAGGAAGGCACAAATGTTGAGATAGTAAATAAAGCGTTGGACGAATTGAATACATACGCCGATAAAACTATTTATAACTTTACGGAGATGACTCGTAACATCGGTACTTTTACAGCCGCAGGTGTAAAATTAGGAATTTCAGTAAACGCTATCCAGGGTATCGCCAACTTAGCAGCCGTATCAGGATCCAACTCTCAGCAGGCTTCTGTGGCTATGTATCAGTTATCCCAGGCATTGGCAGCTGGAACAGTCAAATTGATGGACTGGAACTCCGTTGTAAATGCAGGAATGGGTGGCCAGGTATTTCAGGATGCGTTAACAGAAACTTCTGAAAAGCTTAATACAGGAGCAAAAGCAGCGATAGCAGCTGAAGGGTCTTTTAGAGAATCGTTAAAAACTGGATGGTTGACATCAGAAGTTCTTACGGAAACTTTGAAAAAATTTACAACATCTGGTGCTACTGAATATGTTGCCGAATATACAGACTTATCAAAAGATGCAGTAGAGTCGATACTTAAAGAAACGGATGCTTGGGGAAAAGATAAAGACGCTATCGATAAAGCCGCAAAAGCCCTTGCAGAGAAGTCTGGTAAAAGTAAAGAAGAAATTAAAAACATTCTTCAATTCGCGAAAACCGCGCAGGATGCCGCTACAAAAGTAAAAACATTCACACAGCTTATCGATACAGTGAAGGAAGCTCTTGGTTCTGGTTGGACACAGACATGGAGATTGTTTATTGGTGATTTCGAAGAAGCAAAAGAATTATGGACAAACGTCAGTGATTTCCTCGGCGATATTATTAATAAGTCTGCTGATACGAGAAATAAGATTGTGGAAAAAGCACTTGGTAGTCCGTTTGCGAAGCTTGTGGAAAAGATCAATTCTGTTACTACCGCCACAGAGACAGTTACAGAAGCGACGAAAAATTTTGATGAAATTGTTACACAGGTAATTCGTGGAAATTTCGGAAATGGACAAAAGCGTTACGACGCATTGGCAAAAGCTGGATATGATTGGGCTTATATCCAGAATAAAGTAAATGAACGACTTGGGGATAGCACTCGCCATGCTACTGATTTTAAAGAATCTACGGATAAGTTAAATAAATCCCAGGCCGAAACGGTAGAGACATTACTCAAAATGTCCGATGCAAAACTTAAAGATAAGGGATTTACAGATCAGGAAATAAAAGCTTTTCGTGAGCTTGAGGAACAATCGAAAAAAACTGGAGTTTCGATAGAAGAAATATTCAAAGATTCGGAAAAATTAAGTGGTCGTAATTTGGCTATCGACTCTTTCAAAAATGCAGCAAAGGGAATCGTTACCATTTGCACATCTATAAAAGATGCTTGGAAAACTGCATTTTGGGGTGACTCGACAGAAGACGAAATAATAGAAACAAAAGCACAGGCTATATACAGCGCTATCGGTGCAATGCATAAGTTTTCACAATCATTAGTTGTAAGTAAAGAGACAGCTGATAATGTAAAGAGAACTTTTGCTGGCTTATTTTCAATTCTTGACATGGTAACCACATTGACTGGTGGTGGTTTGAAATTAGGCTTTAAGATTTTATCATCAGTATTAAGTCAGCTACATCTCAATATTTTTGAAGTCACAGCGATCATAGGCGATGCCCTCGTAAAAATTCACGATGTGATACTCAATAACGGCATAATAACAACGTCGGCAAAAGCAATAATCAGTGTGATTCAAACAGTAATAAGTACAGTAAAATCACTTTATAACACTTTTTCCAATATGCCAGTGGTTCAACGGGCGGTGGAAAAAATTTTAGAAGCATTTAACAGACTATCTAATATTGATTTTAGCTCTGTCGGTAAAAGGATAATGGATGGCATTACCGGAATACTGAGTAAATTTGGTTTTGAGAGTGTCGGAACTAATATCACCAGTGGAATTCAAAATGGATTAATTTCAGGTGCAGGCGGCGTTATTTCTACGATGATAGAAATAGCCACTTCCATCATTAATGCCATATGTGATATTCTTCAAATTCACTCCCCGTCTCGTAAGATGCAAGAAATCGGTAAGTTTGCGATCGAAGGCCTTTGTAACGGTCTTAAAGATGGGAGTTCAAAAATATGGACGGTATTATCTGATATAGGAAGTAAGATTCTCGAATGGGCTAGCAGCATTGATTGGAGTAAAGTATTCGCATTTGGTGTTGCTGTTGGAATTATTGTTATCACGAAACAGCTCGCAGATGCAGTTACAAACTTTTCGAAAGCTTTTGCCGGATTTGGAAACGTGATGAACGCTGTTGCTAACGTAATAAATGGTTTTGATGGTGTTCTCGATGGAATAAAAGCCGAATATAAATCCAAAGCACTAAAAAATCTGGCGATATCGATTGGTATTTTAACGGCTTGTATTGTCGCCATTGCTCAACTTCCAATCGGAAAAGCATGGAACGCCGTGGCGATAATAACTGTTTTATCCGGTTTGCTCATAGGATTATCCTTTGCTGTAAGTAAAATGTCGGATGCATCTATATCTATCGGTAAAAAGGGCGCGAATATCGAAGGCTTAAAAACAGGTCTTATTCAGATAGGCGTGGCTCTTATAGCCTTGGCAGCAATTGTAAAATTGATCGGATCAATGAGTTTGGAACAGGCTGTACAGGGATTTGCAGGCCTTACAATTTTGATGGCTGAATTACTCATATTTCTTAAAATCATGGGAAAAGTCGGCGAAAGTAAAGGGTTTGAAAATACTGATGGAATGACCACTATGATGGTTAAACTGGCAGTAGCACTTGGCCTGATGGCAGTCGTTGTAAAACTGATTTCGACGTTATCAGCTGAACAGATGATGCAGGGAGCAGCTTTCGCACTTGCGTTTACAACATTTGCAGTTTTGATGGGTATTGCAGCAAGAATAGCGGGACCGTTTGCTGAAACGTTTGGGAAAATGGTTAAAAGACTTACTGTTTCCATGGCGCTAATGGTTGGTGTATGTAAACTCGTCGATTTATTATCAACAGAAGAGATGCTGAAAGGAGCCGCTTTTGTCACAGCGTTTGTAGTGTTTATTGGATTACTCGCTAAAGTAACTAAGTTTGCTGGTTCTAACACAGATAAACTTGGTTTAATGCTTTTATCCATATCATTCTCAATGACATTAATGGTAGGCGTATGTAAACTTGCCGGAATGTTATCTGAAGATGAAATGAAAAAAGGGGCTGCCTTTGCCGCAGCATTTCTTATATTCGTCGCTGCTCTGAAGAAAGTGACAACTATATCAAACACGGAGCAGACTGCGAAATTAACAGCCACCATTTTAGCAATGACTATTGCCATCGCCGGTTTAGCAGCTATATCCATCGCTTTGAGTTTGGTGGATATTCCGAGTTTAGCAAAAGGCATTGTTGCTGTTGGATTACTTGGAGCTATATTAGCAGGAATGATCCAAGCTACAAAAGGCGCAAGCGATGTAAAAGGATCTATTATTGCTATGGCGGTGGCTATAGGCGTTATGGCAGTGTCAGTAGTAGCATTATCGTTTATCGATCCATCCAGACTCGCTGGAGCTACAGCAGCGCTTGGTATTCTGATGGGTATGTTCGCTTATATAGAGAAATCGGCACCACTGATTAAGAGTTCCAAATCCACGATTATTATAATGGTCGCTGTGATTGGAATGCTTGCTGGAATTTTGTTGGCGATGTCTATGCTAAATGTCAAAAATGCACTTCAAAATGGAGCTGGACTTGGCATACTCATGTTGTCTCTTGGTACAAGTATGAAACTGATGAGCGGGGTTGGGGCCTCTGTAAATAAAGCATTGCCTGCGATCATGGCACTATCCGTAGCAACTGCAATACTCGGCGCAGTCATTATTGGTATGTCAGCTCTCAATGTACAAAATGCAATTCCGAACGCTATTTCCATAGGAATACTCTTACTCGCACTGTCGTCATCCATAAAACTCATGGATGGTGTTGGTGAAATAAGTAATAATGCCATGATCACTATTGGTATCATGACTGGTGTTATGGCGGCAATAGCGATCATACTCGGAGTTATGGATTCATTAAATGTTGGAGCGTCTATTGAAACAGCAGCCTCAATATCGATATTAATGATCTCACTCTCGACTGCGTGCTTAATAATGTCGGCGGCAAGTGCTGTTGCTGGATTGGCATCAGCAGGATTAATTCCAATGATAAAAGTGATACTTTTGATGGGAACACTCATGACCGCAATAGGAGCCATAGCAACTAAAGTACCAAGTCTTGAAATGTTTTTAAATAAAGCACTACCTATATTGAAGCTTGTCGGAGCAGGTATAGGGGAATTCCTAGGCGGTATTATTTATGGAATTGGCGATGCAGTTCTGAGTTTACTTCCAAGATTTGGACTTGCACTAACTCAGTTTGCGACAAATATGGAACCATTCTGTAAAATGGCATCATCGATAGATTCTGATGTAGCAAAAGGGGTAGGCTTCTTATCTTTAGCTATACTTGAATTGACGGCGGCAAATCTGATTGCCGGAATTGGACAGTTCATGTCTTTTGGTTCAAGTTTTTCTGAACTCGGAACTCAATTAAGCGAATTCGGAGACGGTGTGACACCATTCTTGGAAACCTTGAACACCATAAAACCAGAGTCGGTGCAATCGGTTAAGAATTTGGCTGATATGATTCTGACATTGACAAAAGCAGATTTCCTCTCAGGTATTGGTGGACTTATTGGTTTCGGAACCACTGATTTCTCTAAATTTGGAGAGTTCTGTAAAGCATTTGCAGAATCTGTAAAAGATATGTCTTCAACACTTAGCGGAGAAGATGGTGAAATCTTAATAAATGATGCTGCTATAGAATCGCTATGTAAAGCCGGGGAAGCTATGTCCAAACTGAATAAATCCCTACCACGTCAAGGAGGATGGGTGCAGGACATTGTTGGAGAACAAGATTTAGAAGATTTCGGTGTAAAATGCAAGAGTTTTGGAAAAGCAATGAAAACACTTTCTATATTGCTTACCAATAGAAATGGCGACATTAAGATAAATATAGATGCTATCGATGCATTATGCAAAGCTGGCGAAGGCATGTCCGACCTTAACAAATCCCTTCCAAAGCAGGATGGATGGGTACAAGATATTGTAGGAGAACAGGATCTTGAAAAATTTGGGAAATCTTGCAAAGCATTCGGCAAAGCTATCCAGTCAATATCTGTTATGTTAACCGGGGACGATGGAGAAAACCTGATAAATGACACCGCCATGAAATCGTTATGTAATGCTGGTAAAGGACTGTCCGACCTGAATAAAGCCCTTCCGAAGACAGACGGATGGGTGCAAAATATTGTCGGAGAACAGGATTTACAAGATTTCGGAGAAAAATGCAAGGCATTCGCAAATGCGATGAGAACTATTTCTAGCTCCCTCACCTCTGCTAAAGGTGAATTGCTCATAAATGAAGAAGCTATTACCACCGTAAAAAAAGCAGGTGAGATGCTTCTGGAACTCAACGAAGCTTTGCCGGACGAGGGTGGCGGTATATTTGCAGCTTTCTCCTCTAAAGTTGACTTATCCGATTTCGGTGGTCAGATAACTAATCTTGCCTCTGGTTTATCAGACTTCGCTTCAAAGACAGAGAATATTGACACGGGCTCATTAACGACCGTTATAGAAGCAGTAAATAAACTGACAACTATAGCTAAGCTCATTGACGGAACTAATTTCAGTAACGTGAATAATTTCGCTCAGGTCAGCCAGATTGGTACAGCCATGAGTGCATATTATGATGAGGTAGCAGGTGTTGACGCTGGAGTAATCACTAAAACAGTTAACTCAGCCATAAAACTGAGAGATCTCATAGTTAATTTATCAGGACTCGATACGAGTGGAATAGCTAATTTCAAAGTTGAAGGCCTTGGTCAAGCTATGCGATCATATGCCAACGCGGTAGCTGGAATGGATACCACGACTGTTGGCAATTCGATAGTAAATATTCGTTCGCTGATGAATCTCATTAACGATATGTCTGGGATAGATAGTAGTGGAGTTGCCTCATTTAAGTCTGCTGTAACGAAGCTGAATGGATTGGATCTATCTGGTGTGGCAAAATCATTTACCAGTTCAGCATCACAGTTTAACGCAATTGGTACAAAATTCACACAGAATATTGGACAGGGATTAAAGTCTGGGCAGTCACAGCTTATTGCTACAGGCACAGTAGTGGTTACCGCTCTTGCAAACACAATGAAGAGCAGAAGCTCAATGTTCCATGCTATAGGTGCTACTCTTATGAGTAAATTTGTAGCTGGTATGAGAAGTCAGAACAGCAATATCGCATCCTCAGCTACCGGAGCATTAAATCTTGCAGCAAGCAGACTCCGTAGTTATTATGGTATATTCCGTGGAGCTGGTGGATATGTTGCGAGCGGTTTTGCTGCAGGTATCAGGTCCGGTATTCAGGCGGCGGCAAATGCGGCGGCTCAGATGGCATCAGCAGCATCCACAGCAGCCAGAAAGAATCTAAAGGTAGCTTCGCCATCGAAAGTATTCAAAAAGATTGGCGGATATGTTTCTCAGGGATTTGCGATCGGTATTAGTAACTACGCTTCCATGGTCCAGAGATCTGTAGGTAAAATGACTAATACTGCGATGGATACCTCAAACAAAGCCATGACAAGAATTCTGGAAGCGGTTAATGGAAGCGTTGATTCTCATCCATCTATCCGACCGGTAGTGGATTTGAGCGAAGCTAAGACTGGAATCCATGCTTTGAACGCTATGCTCAACACGGCTGATCAGAGTATCGGTGTAAGGGCTGATCTGAGTGGCATTTCATACAATATGAACACACGAAATCAAAATGGATCTAACAGCGACGTTGTGAATGCCATCAATAAGCTGAGAAGTGATTTGAGTAACATGGAAAGAAACAGCTACACAATCAACGGTATTACATACGATGACGGAAGCAACATAGCTGGTGCGGTTACTCAGATAGTGCAGGCAGCAAGAATAGGAGGTCGTGCATAATGGCTACATATACGGTTAAAAAAGGCGACACTCTCTGGAGTATTGCGAGTAAATATCTCGGTAGTGGAGATAGATGGCTACAATTGGCTGATCGTAATGGTATACCACGAAATAAACCGATTATTCAAGTTGGACAGGTTATTGAACTCGATGTAGGGGGAGTGGCAGCCCCCTCTCAAGTTCTATCACAAAAAGCAACTACATCGCGACCAGGTATAAAGTATTTTGGTTTACAGGCAGGTACTGATAAAACGGTGTTTGCTATATGGGATTGGACTCGTGATTATACGGATCATTATCAGGTATGGTGGGAATACGATGCTGGTAATGGACTATGGTTTATCGGTGACGCAAGTACAACAGAACTTAAACAAAGTGTTTATACGGCACCTTCTAATTCCTATGGAGTACGTTTTTGTGTAAAGGCATTTTCACAGACACATACAGTAAATGATGTTGAAGTCAATTACTGGAATGGGGAATGGACCACATACCTGACATATTATTTTGAAGAAAATCCACCAATCGTACCTACCAATTTATCTCTCGAAATTGATAACTATAAACTGACGGTTGAAGCACGGTACACTACCTTAGTACCGGAAGCAACTGGAATACAGTTTCAAATTGTAAAAGATGATGAGACTGTATTCGATACTGGAAATGCTGAATTGAAAACCACTGTTGCGTCGTATTCTTGTACTATTACCCCTGGCAGCAAATACAAGGCGAGATGCCGATCATATAGGGGTTATCTCTATAGCGAATGGTCTGAATATACGAGCAATACAGAGAGTATGCCGGATGCCCCAAAATCAATAACTACATTACGGGCTGAATCGGAAACCTCAGTATATTTGGAATGGGAAGCCTCAGGGACAGCAAAAACTTACGAGATTGAATATGCCACAAAGCTGGAATATTTTGACGGATCAGATGCCACATCAACGGTATCGGGCATAGAATATACCCATTATCAAAAGACAGGACTTGAGTCAGGAGAAGAGTATTTCTTTCGGGTAAGAGCAGCGAATGATAAGGGAACATCCGGATGGACTGAAATAAAATCCATATCAATAGGAAAGAAACCGGCAGCCCCTACAACTTGGTCTTCAACAACAACGACCGTCATTGGAGAGCCTCTGAATCTGTATTGGGTACATAATGCTCAGGATGGATCCGCGGAAAGCTATGCTGAACTGGAATTATACATTGGTGATGAAAAAATTATCGAAACTGTTCGAAAAAGTACAGATGAGGAAGAAAAGTACAAGACCAGTGTGTATGCTGTAAATACGTCAAAGTATACAGAAGGAATCAAAATACGGTGGAGGGTCAGAACCTCTGGAATTACAAAAGAATATGGTGATTGGTCAATTCAGCGTACTATTGATGTATATGCTCCGCCAACACTAACACTTAATATTTTAGACAGCCATGGAAAAGATATTGAGGTGTTGGAATCGTTTCCATTATATATAAGAGGTTTTACCGGTCCAAATACCCAGAAACCAATTGGATACTATGTGACAGTTGTTGCGAATTCTGGGTATGGAATAACTGATGGTACTGGGTTTAAAAAGACTATATCAAAAGGTGGACAGATATATTCGAGATATTTTGATACCTCAGATCCTCTTATGGTTGAATTATCTGCCGGCAATATAATTCTTGAAAACAACATCGAATACACCGTAAAATGTATCGCTTCTATGAATTCCGGTTTAACTGCGGAAGCATCTATATCATTTACTGTAGGGTGGTCAGATAATGTTTATGAACCAAGTGCTGAGATAGGTATAAATAAAGAAACACTTGCAGCATATATCAGACCATTCTGTGAGTATTATCCATACATTTACTACAAGGTAAATTATGACGGTACAAGCTATATACCAACAGACGAGATAATAGAAGCATCTGATGGAGTATCGGTCGATGGTGCTCTCACGTCAACTGGTGAAATTGTATATTCTGGAAAACTAACATCTGGTAATCAGGTGTTTTTTTGTGCTCGAATATCGAAAAAAGGAGAGCCGGTACAGGATGTACTACTATCAGTATATCGTAGAGAATTCGACGGATCCTTAACAGAACTGGCAACTGGTATTGAAAATGGACAGAACACCTATATCACCGATCCACATCCGGCATTGGACTTTGCACGATATAGGATAGTAGCGATAACGAAAACCACTGGATCAGTGAGTTACTTTGATGTTCCAGGTTATCCGGTTGACGAAAAAGCAGTTATTATCCAGTGGGATGAAGAATGGCAGGAATTTGATGTCAAAGAAGAAAAAGAACTGAGTAAGAAACCGTGGTCTGGGTCGCTGCTGAAACTTCCATATAATGTGGATGTTTCCGACAGTCATAGCTCAGATGTATCTCTTGTGAAATACATTGGAAGAAAGCGACCAGTCAGCTATTACGGTACACAGCTTGGAGAGACTTCCAATTGGAAAGTTGAGATCGCAAGGGAAGACGTTGATACTTTGTATGCGTTGAGAAGACTTTCAGCGTATATGGGCGACGTATATGTCAGAGAACCGTCCGGAACTGGATACTGGGCGAGCATTTCGGTATCAATCAGTCAGACACATTGTGAAGTAACCACTCCAGTAGAAATCAGTGTTACCAGGGTTGAGGGAGGAAAGTGATATGACAAATTGGTTTGAGTCTATGCAACAGACATTTGAGTATTACATCGTCGATCCTGAAACATGGATGGATACGAAGCGACTTACAAATATAAAGTCATGCAGCATAACCAGAGATTCAACAGTTGAGACACTTGGATCGGCAACCATCGACATCGAAAAAGCTATTGGTGAGAATTACATCCGAGCATATCTCGTTACAATTCAAAATGGAATTACTGAGAAAACCCCATTAGGGACAGTTTTGGTGCAGACACCGAATACATCTTTTGATGGTAAAGTTTCCAGCGTATCCATGGATGCATATACCCCTTTGATCGAGCTTAAAGAAAATAAGCCGCCATTGGGGTATTTTTTATTAAAAGAAGAAAACATCATGGATAGCGCCTATCGACTTACACGCGATCATGTGAGAGCCCCGGTAACCCGTACAAATAACGAGAAAAATTTATACAGTGATTTTGTTGCTCAGACAGATGATACCTGGCTTTCATTCTTAACTGACCTATTGACAAATGCAAAATATTCGTTTTCTCTGGATGAGATGGGGCGTATTGAGTATATGCCGAAACAGGATATAGCTTCTTTACAACCGGTCGTTGAATTCAATGACAGCAACAGTTCGATTCTATATCCTGAAATCACATTGAATAGAGATCTTTATGGTGTTCCGAATGTTGTGGAGGTTTTATATTCCAAGAATAATGAAGCTTATTATGCAAGGGTTGTAAATGATGATCCAAACAGTCCGACATCGACGGTTGCGAGAGGACGAGAGATTGTATACAGAGTGTCTGATCCCGACATGATCGGAAATCCAACGAATAATCAGATTCAGGAGTATGCAGAACAGCTGTTAAAAGAACAGTCCTCCGTAGAATGTACAGTTTCTTATTCACATGGCTATTATCCGGTAAGAGTAGGGGATTGCGTGAGATTAAATTATGTAAAAGCCGGGATTACCGATATAAAAGCCAAGATAATAAGTCAGACAATTAAATGCGAGCCTGGATGCCCTGTGACAGAAAAAGCAGTCTTTACAACAAAATTATGGAGGTGATAAATCATGGGCTTATCGAGCGAGTTAATTTCTCAGTTGGTGAAAGTAACACAAAACAATGAACCAAAAGATAAAGATAATGGCGCTTACGGTACCGTTATGATCATAAATGGTCAGAAGTACGTTAAGCTCGATGGTTCTGATTTATTAACTCCAGTTACATCAACTGTTGCTGTAGATAATGGAGACAGGGTGCTTGTAGAGATCAGGAATCATTCAGCAACGGTAACCGGAAGCACCTCATCTCCAGCGGCAAGTGATAAAAAAGTGACCGAGATTGGCAGTAAGATTTCAGACTTTGAAATTGTTATAGCAGATAAGGTAAGCACGAAAGAGTTCGATGCCCAAGTTGGTCGGATCAACGAACTGACCGCTGATAACGTGACGATTAAAGAAACCCTTACTGCAAATAAAGCCAACATCGATGAGTTGATAGCTAAAGATGCTGAGATTACCGGCACTTTGGAAGCAAATAAAGCGAAAATAGATGATCTGGAAGCGAAAAAACTGGATGCTGAAATAGCCGATATTAAGTATGCGAGTATCGATAATTTGGAAGCAACAAATGCCAATCTGAGGAATCTTAAATCAGATTATGCGGAATTCGAGAAAACAACTACCGGCGAGTTGGAAGCAACAAATGCCAAAATCGATAACCTGGACACGATATATGCGAATGTTGATTTTTCCAATATCGGCAAAGCAGCGATTGAACAGTTTTACGCCACATCCGGTATTATTAAAGATCTAGTTGTCGGAGATCAGACGATTACTGGAGAACTGGTTGGTGTTACAATCAATGGTGATCTTGTTAAAGGTAATACGATCGTAGCTGATAAACTGGTGATTAAAGGGTCGGATGGTCTGTATTATAAGCTGAATACAGACGGGATGACAATAGAAACAGAACAGACAGAATATAACAGCCTGAATGGTCAGATCATCCAGGCGAAATCCATAACAGCCACCAAGATAGATGTCAAAGACTTAGTTGCTTTTGGCGCTACAATTGGTGGCTTTAACATTGGACAAGATTCTATATTTTCAGGTGTGAAAGAAACAGTTGATAACAAAAGCCGTGGTATTTACATGGATAAAAACGGTCAGATTGCTATCGGTGACGTGAATAACTACATCAAATATTTCAAGGACGCTGACGGAAGATATAGATTAAAGATTTCAGCAGCCAGTCTTGAATTTAATGCTTCTGGTGATAGTGGAGATAGTCCATCGAACCTTGAAGAAGTAATCGGAAACCTTGATAAGAAAATCGACGATATGAAAGATGAAATACTCGTAAATCTTTATATATCTTCGTCGAAAGGCCAGGTCTTCAAAAATAATGCCGTATCGACAATATTATCAGTAACAATTTTTAAAGGAAAAACACGAATAACGAATATAGATCAGCTACATAAAGAATTTGGAGAATCGGCATATATTCAATGGAAATCACAACTGGATGAAAATGATGACTATTTATTAATACCGTCTGTTGATGAACGTATCACAGAAGGTGGTTTTAAATTTAAAATAAGTCCTGACGATATTGACACAAAAGGTGTATATACCTGTGATCTAATGGACTGATATGAAAGGAGAAAATCAAAATGGGAATAAAAGCAACCGCTCAAACAACGATCATCGACGTTACCGATGCCTATAATGTCATTCTTACGTCAGAGGCATATACGTTTGTTGGAAATACTACAGGAGCACCGTCTGGGTTAAAATGTCAGACCCAGGCAGTAGCTTATTGTGGTACAAATCAGTGTGCATCCGTAAATGTTGATCAGAAAGCTATAATTTGCCCTACTGGAATTTCAGTAGCGGTCGAAAATAGTGGAGGACCATCTCCAACGATTATATTCACAACAACAGCAACTGTGACAACAGCATGTGAAGCAACAATCCCAGTTGTCGTGGATGGGATCACTGTTAATAAGAGATTCTCGTTTGCAGTTGCTAAAACAGGTCCAAAAGGTGATACGGGAGCAGCTGGAAAAAGTATTACCGGTGTAACAAATCATTACTTAGTATCAGCATCAGATACAGGAGTAACGATTTCAACGAACGGATGGACCACTACTATGCAGGTCACGAGTACCTCTAAAAAATATCTGTGGTGCTATCAGACCATCACCTATTCAAGCGGTGAACCAACGAACACAGCTCCAGTCATTATTGGCACTCATGGAGCAACAGGCGGAACAGGTGCTACTGGAAAAGGAATCAAATCTGTCGTAAATTACTTTTTAACGACTTCTGCATCAAAAGATGTAACCACGTCAACTACTGGATGGAGTACGACACCAACGGCTACAACTACCGCTAATAAATACACATGGTGCTATCAGCTGATCACATATACTGATAATACCACATCGAAAACAACTCCTGTGATTATCAGTACTCACGGAGCAACAGGAGCAACAGGAGCTGCTGGAGCAGATGCGTTGGCTGTTACCGTGACAGCAAGCAATGGAACAGTATTTAAGAATAATTCTGGATCAACTGTTCTTACAGCTCATGTGTTTAAAGGTGGAATAGAACAGTCAATAACGGATGCTGGTGTATGTGGATCTCTTGGTTCCATTAAATGGTATAAGACTGGATCTACAACAGCTGTAGCGACATCAAAAACTCTTACGATTTCTGCAGACGATGTTGTTAATACAGCTTCTTATATCGCTCAGCTGGAAGGATAAATAGCAAAGAGTCTTGGTCTTTAACCGATCAGGACTCTTTTTATTTGAAGGGAGAAAATCAAAATGGGAGTAAAGGCATCAACCCAGGTAAGCATTGTCGATATAACAGATGGCTATAATGTTATCCTTACTAGCGAAGCGTATACATTCATGGGAGATTCTGAAGGAGCACCTTCCGGATTATCATGCACTACACAGGCAGCTGCATATCGCGGAGACAGTCGTTGTTCAAATGTGCAGATCGGAAATATTATATGCCCTACCGGTATCACGTCACTTGTAACAAATAATGGAAGCGATTCCCCCGTTATCACGTTTCGAACCACCGCAGTAATTTCAACACCGTGTCAGGCAATAATTCCTGTCAATGTAGATGAAGTTACTATAAATAAGAAATTCTCATTCGCGGTAGCCAAAACTGGTGAAAAAGGTGATGGCATGGAAGTGATGGATACCAGGAATGACAACCAGCCCCCAAGTTGGTATATTACAAATTTCAGTAAAACAACTGTTGTGGAACTTAAATTATGCAACGTGATTGGGCTGGATGACGGAACATTTTGTACGGTAACTACAGTAGTTCCCTGGAAGGATACGACTGCCGGATACCCGAAACAGACGGCTAAAGTTGGAGATACCGGAAAGGAATACTGGCGTGCAGGAGTTTCATTATCTAAATGGGGATCCTGGATAGATGTTCGTGATGAAGCTGAAAACGCAGCAAAGACAGCGACAAATTTTATGGGGTTTGAATCTGGAACCGGTTTGCAAATTGGAAATAAAATGAATGGGACCTGGAAAGGATTCCGATCCCGAATAACGGATACAGCGTTTGAAATTTTGAATGAGGCAGGAAGCGCAGTCGCAAGTTATGGACGGAAACTTATCCAGCTCGGAAAAGACTCAACAGACGCTGTCATCGAGTTATGTGGTGGAAAAGGGAGTATTAAATACAATCTGATTACACCGGAGTATGGGAATGAATCATTAAGGCGGTATGGACTCACCATGACCAGTGATGATATTTCTCTCGTATCTGATGGGACTGGAAAGACATCCGGATCTGGATGGATCGAGATGAAAAGCCGGAAAGGTGACTATGCTGTTAATACTTCTATGGAAAATACATGCCGGGTGAGTGGGAATTCAGTAGAACTCTCATCGTTCATGACAGATACGGAAAATAATGCGATAATCGGCTATTGTGGCGTAAATGGAAGTATTGAAGGCGGACTTGATCTATTTGCTCATGGTGGAAAAGCAGAGGGGTTAGAGGCGATACGTTATAATTCCGTTTCTTTTCTAAATCTTTTCTTTCCTGTCGGCTATGTGTATATGTCTTATGGAGACGCTACGAGTCCGGCACAACTTTTCGGTGGTACATGGGAGCAGATCAAAGGTAAATTTCTGTATTGTAATGAGGGAACATCAACTGGCGGAAGTGCTACACATCAGCACTGGCAGACGGTTGGACTTGATTATGGTGACGGACTTTTATATACGAACAGCGGAGGTAAAGTCACTAAGTCGCGAGTAGTAACCGGGCAGATGTGCTCGTATAAATATGATGGATACGGATCGAATAACAGTATCAGAGAGGATGCCACATATGAAGCAAACAGTATGCCGCCTTATATAACTGTATATGCCTGGGTAAGAACCGCGTAGGAGGAGATTTGATATGCTTATATTTGATACGGAAAATAATGTGATAACAGATCCGGATTGTAATCTCGGACGATTGGAACTCAAGCAGAGACCGATTACCCAACGATATGTTATTGATACCCCAGCTCGAACGCATAAAAAAGTTATTAGAGTTTATCCGAACGGTGGGAAAGATGTGGAGACAGTTATTGATGTTTCAGAAAAAGCTCATTGGGAAACAAGGGTTCCGGAAACAGGGGAATTGGTAGAGTTCGATGGAGTATATCCGGAAGATAAGAAAACAGGGGATATTGTTCAGAACGTTCAGACATATTATCTCTATACCCCCTATACGGAAGAAGAACTGGCTACTATGGAAAAAGAAAGTCAGGAAAGAGCAATTCAGAAAGAGATATCAACATTAAAGAGTAATTTACAGGAAACCGATTATGTTGCTACAAAAATAGCAGAAGGAGTCTCGTCAAAAGAGGACTATGCAGATATTCTTACTCGGCGTGCCGAATGGAGACAGGAGATCAATGATCTGGAATCTCAACTGGATTCGTTGAAATAAAAGGAAAGGAGAAATTCAAAATGGGAACGATTACCAAATCAATCACAAAAGATATGCACTTTTCCGGAGCCGTCATGGTAGATGGCAAAATTGTAGCTACGATGGATGCCGGTTTCGATGTATCTGTTCCGGTAACACCTATTATCAATCGACAGATTTCTGATGGAGATCTTTATCGTCAGAATAAAGAAGGGATTGATAAAGTTGTGGACGAGTTCGAAAAAGAAGTCTGGGATAACTTTGACAGAGCGATCAACAAAATGGAGGAATAAAACATGGATATGGATTTTACAGCATTATTAACAAACAATTTTCTGGTAGTAGTGGTTTTGGCATGTCTGGTGGTAGGCTATATCATTAAACATGCCAGCTTTTGTAAACGGATAAATAATGACGATATTCCGGTGATACTGGCGGCACTTGGACTGGTTCTAAATCTGGCAGTATCTGGACCGTCGATTGAATCTGCAGTCTACGGGGCGTTTATGGGTTTAGCCTCTACAGGTATGCATCAGGGATTCAAAAGATTTATTGAAGGCGACACATTGAAAGGAACTGACTAATGAATTTAATTATAACAACGGATCAGATCATTTGGTTCTGCAGTTTCATCGGTGGATTATGGGCATTATGGAAAATCGTCAAGGAAGCAAAGAAACCGAACGATGATCTGAAAAAGAAAGTTGAGCATCATGATCACCTTCTGGATACGGATAACAGGCGTCTAAACAAATTCGATGAATCAAATCAGATGATACTTAAATCTATGCTGGTTATGATTAATCATGAAATAACTGGAAATGGGATCGAAAAGATGAGAGAAACCAGAGACGAACTGCAGGATTACCTTATACATAAGTGATTCGCGTCATAAACATCCTCCTTTATGAGTAACATGAAAACATATTATTTATGAAGGAGGACTTATTTATGAGTACAAAAGAATTAAGACAATTAAGAAAAGCAGCATTTGCAATTGCTTTCGGAGCTACTATGGGTAAATTTGTGGCTGATGGTATAGTGAAGTGCGCCGGTAAGGCAACGGATGTTGTACTGGAAAAAGCTGTAAAAGTTTTAGCCCATAATGGCAATAAACGAATGCAAGAGCTTTGCAAAGAATATAATGTTGAGTATGAGAAAAATAAGACAACTGATAAAGTAATTATCGGTTTTCATGTATAACTTGAAAAGAGGGCTTTAGTCTACGGACTGAGGCTCTTCTTTTTATAGAAGGAGGAAATTCAAAATGGATAAAAAATACCTCGATATACTGACAAATATTATTGGTGCGGTAGAAACTGGAGGACAGATATACGGCAAACGAAGATATGATGCTTATGTCGGACCGAATAGTAATACCTCAAAAGAACAAACATGCACTCTCGGTTGGGCTGGTAACTACGGAGAACGTGCGCGAAAACTCTGCAAGATGATATTCAATCAGGATCCGGCAGCATTTCGAAAAGCAGACAATGCGGGAATTGAAAAGAAATTATCGGTTAACTGGGAGACGACAAAATGGCATCCGACAACAGTACAGAAGAAAGCACTGATCGCTATTATCACGACAGCCATCGGCAAGAAATGTCAGGATGAGTTATTCCAGGAATTAATGGAAACATATATTGCGAAAGCAGAAGAGTACGGTGTTAAAGATGTTCCAGCTCAAATGCTCTGGTGCGAAATCGAGCATCTGGGTGGCATCAATCCGGTTAAAAGAATATTTGGACGAGCTCAGAAACCATATACGCCGGATACTGTATTTGCATCCTTAATTTTGGATCAGAAAGATGCAAAGAGTAATACACAGGTTGGGGATAAGATTTTTCAGTCTCGTCACGAATGTTGCGTTAAATGGATCAAACAGTATGTTGTAAGCGCAGGAGAAAAGAAAGAAGGTAAAAATATGGCAGTAACAATTACATTAGCAGGACATGGTTCAGGAAGACCATCCAAGAAAGATATGAATACATATTGTAGAGGTAGACAGGAAAAAGGTAAAGGACTGGTAGAAGTTCTGAGATTGCCTATGACAGATGCACAGAGAAAGAAGATGCACGATTACTATAAAGAGATTCTGGGTAGAAATTATTACAACCAGAATCTGAGAGCGTATTGCTATAAGGCGTATAAAGATGGTAAGTATTATTCTGACTGTAGCAGTTCCATCGGACTTACAGCTCAGAAAGCAGGAGTATCTGGTGTAGGTCTGTTTAATACTGCGGAAATGCATAAGCATTGGCCTAAAGTCAAAAATGTAGTAATCGTAAACGGTATTATCCAGAATCCAGAAATCCTCAAAATCGGTGATGCATTAATGTTTAAGGGCAGTGATCCTACTCGACCACTGGGGATCGGACATACCGAAATGGTGTACGAAATCCACAAGACAGATAATGGGTCAAACGTCGCCACACCAGTCACCCCGAGCAAACCGACGACTACTGCGAATAATGATAGTAACGTGAAAAAGGGTCAGAAATGGCTTAATAAAAACTATGATGAAACTATTAAAAAGTACTGTGGTGCTGAATTAGAAGAGGACGGGTCTTACGGTATAAAATCAAGAGCAGCCGCTATCTGTGTATGGAAAGATTTATGTAATCGAAAACACGGAGCCAAATTAGATCCGAGTAACAGCAATTTCTTCGACGGTTGTAAGAAAGCTGCGAAAAAAGCCACTATTAAAAAAGGAGCTTCTGGTACATTCGTATATTTGGTAGAATTTGTATTAGCTGCGAAAGGGTTCTACTTCGGGGCGATGGACGCTGAGTTTGGTTCAGGTTTATATGCGGCTGTGAAATCTTTCCAGAAAGAAAGAGGACTTACGGTTGATGGAGTAGTCGGACCGGATACATGGTACGCGCTGTTTAACTAAAAGAAAAAGAGAACTGACTTTCCCAGTGATCAGTTCTCTCTCCCTTAGGTATTTGTTATCCTTTTGAATACAAATAAATCATAGCATATACCTTTGATAAAAGCAATAATTATCGTTCGACAGGTATCGACAAGTAGAAATTCAAAATGGTATTTGAAAGTGTTAAAGTGTGACACATTCAAGTCTATTTGCTATTTATTTGACAACAACTATCTTAAAAACACCTAAAAATAGGGGTTTACAGCTTCCATTGAGGAAGCTCACAAAGCTGGTAAATTCTAAGAAACCCTTATAAAATAGGCGTTTTTAAAAGTGTTCAAACGGGGATAAAAGGTTAAAAATGTGGGTTATTTGACAAGTAGTTGTCAATTACTTGACAACCTACATTTGACAACTGAAAAAGTAATATATTAGGCAGGGATTTGAGTTATTCATTTCTCTGCCTTTTATTATTGTAATTTTTCTAAATCACTTCTTAGCCATTCTAAATCTCGATAAGTATAGACAGATTCAGTAATGTCTTTTATACTATGCCCCATCATTTCTTTCAATGCATATTCATCAACGCCAGCTTTCTTACATCTTGTAGCAAATGTTTTTCGTGGGTCATGTGGCTTATGTTCTGGATTTAAATGTAAAGATTCGATGACTTTATTGAATCGTGTTGCATATTTATCGTATGTCAATTTCCAACTACCAGAATGAGTTTGACCCTTATCGTTAAGTAATCGTCCAGTCTCAAGAATCATTCCTTTATCGTAATTCTTTTTTACAAGATCACGAATTTTAGTATGAATCGGGACTATTCGCTGCTTACCGGCTTCTGTTTTCATTCCAGCTTTCATGTACCATTCGTCGATATTTATTTCGTCTAGCGTAATTGTAGCTAATTCTTGTGGTCGCCAACCCATGTAGCATTGAATTAATATCCAGTCAACAAATGGTACACGATCCACATTATCCCATAAAATTTGCATTTCTTCATCAGTAAAAATAATATGTCCTTGAGTATTGTTCTTAATCTCGTCTACGATATCACCACTTATACTAAAGGCCCGTGCATAATTTCTGTCAACAATTTCAAATTCAAGAGCGTAATCGAACATTAGGTTAAATAATGACTTCATACGTGACTTTGTGCGAGCTGTTGGGTATATCTTTGTACCTTTTTTATTACCCTTATATTCGATTCTATACCCTTCATCCATACATCCTTTTAAATGTCGTACACGGACGTCTTTAGCTCGCATATCATAAATAGATGAGCAGTATAACCATGCCGACTTAACCGTTCGAATATAGTTAGCAGTAGTGTTTTTAAAATATTCTTCAGACCATTTCTCATACAAGTCCATAACCGTAATATCATTATCCAAATCATATGGATTTCTATTATATTCCACCAGAGCTTCATATGCCTCGTTGTACGTATGAAAAGATGACTGTGGTTTTAATGATTTCAAAATGGGTTTTCCTTCACTTGTTTTTCCCACACATATTCGGACTCTATACGGATTCCTTAGATTTGGCTTATTCATTTTTGTAATACTTCCAAACCCATTAGGCAATCGTATATGCTTTCGTGCCGTTTTCTTTCGTATTGTTTTCTGACTTTTAAGTGGCATCCCACAGTGCGGACAAGTTAATGCTTTGTCACTTACCTGTAATTCACATTCCGGACATTTTACCAACACTTTTATTTTTCCTCCTGTTCTATTAAATTTATCCGTTATCGTATCTGATACATTCCAAAAAGTCAACAAGTTCGTTACTGGAAAATTATGTATTTTCTTCCAATATTTGTTCGTTGAATATGTGCGTGTCTCCATTTATCATCTAATACATATGCCTAAAGGAGAGACATAATAATGGAAACAAAAAGTATAATCTGCAGCACTTGTCATTGTAAAATGAAGCATTATGATACCGTAGAGAGGATTGTCAGAAGGAAGAATCATATTACGGTTCGTATGAGGATAGAACGATGCCGTTGTCCGAAATGCGGAAGTATACATAGACATTTACCAGATTACCTATATCCATATAAACAATATGAAGCAGATATTATCGATGGGGTGGTGGAAGGACTTATCGATTCGTCAACTCTTGGTTTTGAAGACTATCCGAGTGAGATGACAATGAAACGCTGGAAAAGGTCAATGCATAAAAAGTAGAGCTTGTTTCCACTGAGGTTGTTTTTACCAATTGCGTTAATTGTCATAAAATAGCAGTTGAAAGGAGGACATAGTGGACGATAACGATTCGCGAAATTTACATTCCCTATTATGAGAGAGTGAAATGGTTTAAAGGTAAAACACTATTTTAGAGATATGGGTTCGAATCCCACAATCACTTTCTTTTTCTTTTCGATATTAACTTGTAGGAGGTAAGTGTATGAATAATATCGAATTCGCAGCCGGATCAGTTCCAGTGAGTGTAGCCGCTAAAGTGTATGGAAAAGATGCTACGTGGGTCAGAGCCGGGATTATTGTTGGGTGGCTCCCAATTGGAAAGGCGACAAGAAAAGGTAAACTTGTAACAAGTATCGAAGAAATGAATTCAAAGTACGGTCGGATCAATTTCTATATTTCACCGAAATTGTTATGGGAGGATACCGGCTATCTATGGAAAGGAGAGAAGAAATATGCCAACGACAATCAAACCAGAAGTATCGGAAAGGAGTCCGTACTATATCAATAAACACAGGTCGTATGAATTAGTGCATTTTTGTCGTCAGTATCATGACTGGATTCGTATGTATGAGAGTTTTGTGGATATTGAGGAGCATCCTTTTAAATTGGCAAAAGTTTCTCAGAATTGTGGTTTTATCGGTGACAGTCCTACAGAAAGAATTGCGATGATGAAACAGTACTATGCTGAAAAAATCAAAATGGTTCAAGAAGCAGCTGAAATGACAGACAAGGAATTATCTTCTTATATTCTCAAGGGGGTTACTGAAGGATTGTCATATGAGGTCCTGAGAGCACGAGAAAATATTCCTTGTTGTCAAGAGACGTATTATCTGTTACGTCGAAAATTCTTTTGGTTGTTAAACAAGATGCGAAGCTGATGTTCGCGAAATACACGAAGGCTATAATGGAAAGGAGGTAAACAACTATGAACTATGCTCTGTTATTGGGCGATGTCAAAGAATGTTCTAAAGACAAATTGAAAGAGCTTATTTTTGAGTTATCACAGAGAGATTACCAGTCTATTAAAGAATTGGATATCTCTGATGATGTCAAGAAAGAACTCATCGTAATGTCACAGAACAGAACATTCTTTGAGATGTTGCTGGTAAATGCACTGAAGTAGCTGTCTACGATTACGTGAGAGGCTTAGAGAACCAGATGACGCTGGTTCTCCAGGCTTCTTTTTTTTTTACTTTTATCGATTCAATAGAGTGCCGATAATTGAACCGAACTGGGCAAGTATTGCTTTACGATCGTTAATAGCGTCTTCGAGAGATCTATCGCCGTATACATCTTTAACACGTTCTACGGTCCATACGTCTCCGAATTCTTCCATGGTTTCGATAAAAGTATTGATTTCTTCAGTTGTCATATTTGTTTTCTCCTTTCATTATTAGCCTGAATTTAATTATAGCATAAAGTTAGATTAAAAGAAACAGTGTTTAGTTGAAGATCTCATCGCACTGTTCGAGGCAATCCGGGAATTTCCATGCTCTATTTGAGCAGCGATAGCACGATTGAGCATACACGACACCGTCTTCAACATAACAATGTTCTTTTATGGCTTCCCATATTGGCGACCAGATTCCTCCATATTTATATAAGTAGTCTGGTGTTTTTTCATGACATTCCGGACAAACATATTCGAAGTTTTTGTTCAGAGTCATGATTGCATTGCAATTGTTGCAGATCGCATCTCCTCGATGCAAAGCACCAATAACTTCATCAATGTAATCTGCATGTTCGATTTCTTTCTTTTCATCAAAGTATCCCATATGACATATCCTCCTTTTCAATTGTATGGTGTAGTCGGTATTATAACACCGAGTTAATAATTTTGCAATAGGTTTGTAACAAATAAATCTAGGTTGAAAATAGCTTTTAATCTAGGATAGAAACCGTAAGCAGGTGCCCGGAATATGGGATATATTGTTACATTGAAAGAGTGTATAAAAGATGGTATAATCCCTTTAAAAGAAAGGTGGTTTTTACGAATGAAAGTAATATCTCTCACATGTCCCGGATGTGGAGCAAATCTCTCGATGGAAGACGAGCGTAAACAATGCTTTTGTCAATATTGCGGTATGAAAATCATGTTGGACGATGAATCAATAACATACCGTACAGTTGATGAAGCAAGAATTAAAGAAGCTGAAGTACGGATGCATGAAATCGATTTATGGGAAAAGCGTAGAACTGAATGGAAAAAGAATTTGATGATTGGTTTAAAAATAACAATTCCGATCATTATTGTTTTGATGTCGATGACTGTTATAGGCTTTACTGCTAAATTAGACACTTTATGGGTTATCGGTGTAGTCGGCATATGCGCGTCGATTCTTATTTGGTTATGTATAGAAGAATCTTATGAAAAATTCATCAAAGGTATGAATAAAGCAATAAATGGAGAAAAAGAATCCGGAATACATATAAATATTAACGGTAAACAGCTGAAAATGCCAAACTTTAATCCCATAACAAAGAAACAGAAGAAACCTAGAAAATAGAGGTCCTAGAAATAGGGCTTCTTTTTTATTTGCAGAAAACTATTGTAGGAGGTAATTCAAAATGGAAACAAATCACTATGCTTTATTAGAAACAGCTACAGAAAAATATACACAACTTGTGGATTATATCTGTAAACTGCAGAATGGGATCAAAGTAAATCCGGAATCTGTGAATAAGCTCATTCACAGTATTTATAAAGATGAAATATATTTGGTCGATCGTCTGAAGAGTGCTGAGGAGTTACTACGGAAGCAGCAAGAACCACAACAGAGTATCAAGATATTCGAATTCATGAGCCGATAATCCTACGCGAAAATTACACCATCTTTTATAGAAAATAACATAAAAGTAGGAGGTAATGATTATGTATGGAGCGTATGGTTATGTGGACAAAGAAGAAAAAGAACTGAAGATGAAAATTCAAAAGCTTGAGGATACATTACTCAGGAGTAAGAATTATCGATATCAGGAGAGACTTCATTCAGACATAATGAAATGTAGAATACAATTACAAAAAATTGAACGAAAAAAATATGGAAAGAGGAGTCTATTAATAGGCTCTTCCTTTTGGTTCACGATAAATTCCCTTTATAGGGTTTTTATAAATATTTATAGAAAGGAGTGTAGGAGGTATGATTGGCGTTATATCTTTCGCAAGTGGCGTATTTATCGGATGTGTCATTATGTATATTCTGGTAACTCGCGGAGCTGTATATGGTGATTATAATATCACATTCAAAGAGAAAACAGACGATGACAACCAGGAAGGAATATATAATATCGGAATTAGTTTCCGCGCAAAAGATGCCGTCCCAAGAAGTCGGAAAATTATCCTTTATAGACAGGATTCGCACCGATAACAAAGGCTATTATGAAGACTATTTATAAAGGAGGAACCAGAAATGGAAGAAGAAAGAACAGTTGACGAAATGCTTGAAGAAGAAATCAAGGATGAACTCAAAGAACTGAGAGCAATGGAAGTCGGAAGTGAAAAGTACAAGGTGGCTGTCGATAGCATCACTAAATTGTATGAGAAGCAGATTGAAATCAAAAAGTTCAATGCTGATCAGGAGCAGAAGCAAATAGCGCAAGAAACTACTGAGAGACAGATCGAACTGGATGAAAAAGATCGAAAGATCAAGAACAAGTTAACAGGTGCTAGTATCGGGGTTCCAGCACTTGTAACCATTAGCGGAACAGCTTTAATGCTCTGGTATGAGATCGGAAAGGATGGCCTAATTTCATCGTTGGCAGGAAAAGGAATCATTCAAAGGTTAATCGGAAGAAAATAGTTCAACCGGAAGGGTCTGGGTTTAATACTCGGACTCTTCTTTTTCTTTTCGCGTCGTAAACATGACATTTTATGAAAGGAGAGTGAATGTTATGTATGATATCGAAGAAATGTTAAACAATACTAATCTGGCGTTAAATCTAAGCATGAATCTAATTACAGATTCTATGTCAGATATTATAAACGATCAGAGGAGTGTGATGACAGAACTTCAGAACACTTACGAGCAATTACTGAAACTGAAAAATATCGAAGAGTCAATCTAAGGCTCTTCCTTTTTATTTTCTTGGAGGATATTTTATGCGTTACCATTACGAAAAATCTGGGATATTCAGATCCATGTATGGAGAGGTATATGAGTGTGATCATCCTGTTTATAATAGATGTACTTTATTCAAAATTGGAAAACTTGGATTAGCAATCATACAACAACGATATGATCCGAAAACAAAAAGAACCTGGTGGACGGAAATAGATCCGTGGCTGAATGATGATTTATATTTACATCCAAAATTCATGGAATTTTTCAAAGAACGAGCCGGTAGATGTGTCGATGGACTATATCCGACAGCGACAATTCGTCAGATAATGTGGGCTTTAAAAATAAAACCGATACAGAGAGAGCGATGGGAAACATGCTTCGATAAACGGGATATTTAGGTTCGCGAAAAATACACAACGTATTATAGAAACTAAAAACAATTCAATTAGGAATGGGAGCAGAAAATTATGAAGAATATGACATTTAAAGTTTATTTTAATGTAACAGATTTGGGAGCATATGGAGCAATTCCAGGTTTAAAAGATGCTATGCAAAGTGAACTTATTAGAGTTTACAACATATATGCTGATAAAACAAATTCTGGCATAACTGAACAGTTGAACGGTGAATTCGAC
>ERZ1034913.358-NODE-358-length-39474-cov-37.187016_pt1 | contig 39474 bp, 57 predicted proteins | sample MGYA00520697_ERZ1034913 | MGnify/ENA primary metagenome ERZ1034913 (study PRJEB33766, sample SAMN09781786) | gut metagenome | biome: gut microbiome | host: Homo sapiens | place: Madagascar | study: EMG produced TPA metagenomics assembly of the PRJNA485056 data...
TTCGCTTCAGGCAGCCAAACGAGTCGTCGAGCTCGAGGTTAGATACTTTCTGTTTCTCAGTCGCCATGATACTCCTTATTTGTATTTGCTCTTCGAGCCGGTCCACTCTTTAGGATCCTGCTGGAACTTATCATAACCCTGTTCAGGGTGCAGCTCCAACACGACGTGCATCTTGCCGTCGTCGCCTTTGTATACATCGCTGGCAGTGTAGTAACCACCGCGCTGCAGGATCATCTCAAACTCACCGCCGAAATAGTTCTGCTTTTTCTTACCGTCCCAGTCGTCATAGTTCGTCGCGCCAGAATATGCACTGAAAGGCTCAGCATACATCATCTCAGACCCGGCAGGGCAAAAGATCTCCATGGCGACAGGCCTGTGGAAACCTTTGCCCGTCGCCGCACCTGTTGATACAAATGACTGGATGCGGTTTGACACGCCGACAAGTGATTTGAGCTCATCGGTACTCATACCCTCCAACTTCGATGCGCTCGTGCCGAAGAACGACTCCATGGCGTCGTAGTCACATCCACGCACGACCCACGTATCGTGATCGTATGTCGACTTCTCGATAAGCGACGTCATGTTACGGATCGCTGCGCCCTTGCCTTCGTAGTCGATCCAAACTTCACCCGGGCCCTTGTAAAACTTCTTCTCCCACCCTGTACCGGCAGAACTGTACGGCTTGCGGAAACCAGATAATGGGCGGTTCCATGCACCAGAGGAGGCAGTATAGCCATAGATACCCTTACGCTCTGCCGCGGTTGCCTCACGCCAAGCCTTGCCGCTTACACCTCGGAAATGCTCGTCAGCCTCCTCCGGCGAAGTGAACCTCCATGCATTCGCCTTACGCTCCTCACTGAACGCCGAATCTTCGACGAGACCTAAGTCGACCATCTGCTTATGGATCGACTGGCGCTTGAGCTTCAATGCCGCCATGTTGTCGATATGTGCCTTGTATGCCTGGCCTTGCTTATCGAAATCTTCCGTATCGTCGATGAGCGTTTGCCACTTCACAAGCGCGGCATCATCGCCGGCATCCATGGCCTTGGCGACTTGCTCCTCGAAATACTCGAGTTTCTTGCCGATCGCGTCTTGCTTCATGTCCCAGTCGGCGAGGGTCACGGGGTCTTTCCAGATGCCCGAATATGTCTTATCGGAACTCTTCATGAGCTCTTTCAGCACGTCGATCTCGTTGTCGACATCCTTCAACTGGCTGTCGAGCGAATTCGCGAGCTTCTGCTCTTTCGTCAGCTTCTCTGCTTTCCATTCCTCATAACTCATCTTGCCGAGCTTGTTTGCCCGCTCGACCTCGTCATACTCCACATCGCCGATAACAGGCACGAGCGTGCAGCGGCAGTTGTAGACCTCAGACGCAGGGCCGTCAGGGTCACCTGGGTACTTCAGCCCGTTGCTGAACTCGGCATTGAGCTTGACCGTCTCGCCGTCGAGGTGGCGATGGCTGCCGCGCGTACGCGAGTCGAGCGCGGCGAGCCATTGCTTCTCGACATCGATGCCCATGTCAGCGGCACGCTCGTACCCCTTGAGCTTGCCGAGCGAATGTGCGCTCGTCATGGCGGTGCGCGCGGCCTTCATCGCGGCGCGCTGGTCCATGGCGGCGATGCCTGCGATCGATGCTGCGAGCTGCGGGACCGTCTGGCCCTGCAGAACTGCCTGCGTCACCGCAGACGTGACATGGCGGCTGTTCCATGCCGTGTCCTTCGCCTTGTCGAAAGCCGCATGCGGGAGCAGGTCGGGCTCGTTCGCGACGAGCTCCATGACGGTGTTCTTGTTGTACAGCGTGAAAGACGTGTTCGCCTTCGCGCCATGCTCGATCTCATACGTCGCGAAGTTCATGCCTTCTGCATACACACCAGCCGGCACTTGGTTGACGTATGCCATCGCCATCTTGTCGGCAGCAGTGAGGTCCTGCGCCAATGCCTTCTTGAGGGCCTTGAGCTGGTCGTTGTGCAACGCCTGGTCCTTACGCCAGGCCTTATATGCCTTCGCATCCTTCTTGCCGGCTGCGACGTCGGCCGCCCACTTCGCATTGTCTTTCGCGAACTCCTCGAGTGATTTCTCGATACGTGTCGTCATGCCGTCGATCGCATCGGCATAGGTGAGTTGCAGTTTCTGCTGCAGCTCTTGCGCCTGCTTCTCGAGCAGTTTAGCCTGCGTCTCCTCCTGCGCCTTCGCCGCCTTCGCAGCGAGCTTCTTGCCCGCCTTGCCGGCACCGTCTTTCGACTTGTAGCCGTTCTTGAAAGTGCCATCTGGCATCAGGTAGCCGTAAGTGCCGTCGGTGAACGTATTGACGGTGTACCCGCCCTTATCCTCACTCTTCAGGACCTGCGGGCCCTTCGGCGCTGCGGCGGCGAGCTTGGCGGCTGCCTTCTTGGCGCCGTCTTTCGACTTATAGCCCTCCTTGTGCTTGCCGCCGTCAGTCATGTAGCCGTAAGTGCCGTCTGAGTACGTATCGATCTGGAAGCCGTCGAAGTACTGCGTCTTGGTGACAGTCGAGTCAGCGGGGGCGTCATTTTCGATGAGCTCATACCCGCCGAACTCAAGTGCAGCCTTTTGTGCCTTGAGGATGTCCGGGTATATAGCATGCGACGCATAGCCTGCCGACGTGATGTACTGGTACCCACCGCCGGCCTCCAATATCCCGATCTCAAATACTGAATGGATCTTCACGGTAGGACCACCTTAAATGCACCAGTTACCATACGCCTCATTCTAACTGTTCGTGCCGTCCTGCTCGTCGGAACCGGGCTGCTCGGCGGCATCAAGCCCGTCATAGTATGCTGCCGCGAGCTCCTCGACCTCGGCGATGTCGGCCTCGTCGAAAAGCCCGCTGTCGAGGTGCGCATATGCCTTGTCAAGCCAGAACGCCACATCTCGACCGGCCTGGATCTCTCGCTTGATGCTGCGCAGCGTCAGGTCGTGACGCGCCTTGCTCTTTACTGCCATGATTGTCTCCTAACCTTCGGTGATTGATGCGATTGCCGATTCCAGATTCGCGACGACGATGTTCACGTCGCGCACGTACGAGATTGACGTGTTCGGCGTTACCTCCGCGTCGGTCCATGCGTTCACGATGCTGTCTTGCGCCTTGGGCATCTCGATTTTGCCTAGGGGATAGCGCGTCTCGGGAATCACCGCGACAACCGTCAGCGGCGCATTCTTGTCTACTTCCGCCTGAATCTCCTCTTTCGTGCGCCCAGACGTGTCTCTGACGTAAATTCCGGTCCATGTGCGGTAGATGCCTTCGTGGTTGCCAGATGTATCCTTGAAAGGCAGCGCACTACACATAACGGGACCTTGGTAGTTGTCGTGAGAAGATTTAAACCCCGGTATGGTTGTCGCCAGCGAGTAATATTGTCCCTGCGCGAAATCTCGAACCTTTCGCACGTTCTTATCAACACCAACCTTCGCCACCAGCTCAACATTCCCCTCTTCATCCACCACGATTTCGTCCGCCGTGCCGTTTGGCAGCTTGGCTAGATAGGGATGCTCTGCGGGTAGTGTGAAGGCTTGTTGCCAATAGACACTAGGAGAATATGATTCATCGGTGTCATATGCTTCAATACTTAGATAGAACTTACAATCGTATACTATATTTGCAGTACAAGCAGCGGAGATAAACTTTATATCTTTTGTCAGTATGTTCTTTTCTCCAGTAAATGTTGTAATCCACGCGTAGTTTGACTCTAAAGCAATAATTTTAGGAGCATTGCCACTAATCATATGCATCTTCAGTATGACTGGTTTACCAATCAACATATCTAATGGCAAAAAGTTATTTATTGCACCACCATATCCATTTTCAGTGGCAGTTCCAGACAATGAGAATATACCGTCTTTTGATTCCAAAGTAACACCACGAGCAGTTTGCTTAGTATCATTTACCTTTAGTAAGTTCCTGCCCGTCACCTTGACAACAGGATTCTCGACTACTTGGATCGGCACGGGGTTGTCCGGCGAAGGTGTGCCGTCCTGCCTGCAGGCGCCCTCGATCGTGATTTCGCGCAGGGCCCCGCCAGCGAAGGCGTCATTGGCGTGGATGAAGGTGTCCTCGACTTTTCCTTTGAGGATGTTCTCGGCCGCTGGGTACAGCTTCGCCTCGGTGGCCTTCACCTCGGCGATAGCAGCCTGCGCATCTTTGTTGGCCTTGTCCGCGACTGCCGCAGCATCTGTCGCCGGGCGCTGGAGCTCAGCTATCTGTGATTCCGTGAAGTCGGCGTAGGTGAACGGGTCACCTTTCTCACCCTTCACGCCTTGGATGCCATGAGTGCCCTGCGGGCCAGTATCACCCTTCTCACCCTTGTCGCCCTTCACGCCCTGAACGCCTTGCAGGCCCGTATCGCCTTTCTCGCCTCGATCACCCTTCTCGCCCTTCTCGCCCTTAAAGCGCCCGGCGTCGGCGTCATCGCGTACGCTCTTGGCGATCTTCTCCGCGTTGCTGGCTTTCTCCACCAATGTAGAATACACGTCAGGTGTCGGGTCGCCGGGCGTCTCGCCCTTCTTGTAACCGGTGGCCTCGACGTCGACGCGTGCGGTATTTGCCGTGTGCAAATCGCCGCAGAACGCGCTGACCTCGAAAGTGCCGGGGTCTGCTAGGACCTCCCACGGCACGATGCAGTCCATGTTGTCGTCGAGCAGTACGGCATATGTGCCGAAGATCGCCGTGGTCGGTACAGTCCAGTCACCGCGCACGTCGATGAAATGCGCGGCCACATAGCCTTTAGACCCGGCTACCACGCGATGGGAGTCGATCCGCGTGATCACCTGCCGGTCCAATGTGAAATTAAGCCTCATCGTCATCTGTATCATCCTTTGCATCGATCGCGTTCTGCGTCATGAGCCCGCCCATGCGCTCCTCGTCTTCGGCGTCGAGGCGTTCCTTGATCCCCTGCACCTCGCTCGGCGAGATGTTCGGCAGCTTGCGCAGGACCGTCTCGCGGTCGAGGTACGGCGCCTCACTCATGACCATGTTGACCTGCTCCGTCTGATTGCTGACGCGCGTGCGTTTGAATATAGGCGTGTCGTCGATACCCATGAGGGCGAGGAGTTGCTGTACGAATTCGGAGACTTGGTATTCGAAATCACTCGCCTCTTCGTCCATCGGCTGGTAGGCGGCGTCGATATGGTCATTAGTCGCGCCTGCCGCCACCGTGTGCACGTCGAGCGCGCCGAAATCCTCGTAGATGCCCTCGCGGATCGACTGCAGGTATGCCTGGCGAGCGGCGTACGGGATCTCCTGGGTATACGCCTGTGCGTTGCCGCCGTCGTCGGAATCGACGAGTGCGACGTGGTTGATCTTCAGTCGGTCGAGGAACTTCTGCAGGTCCTTGTCGTTCATGCCGCCGGCGTTCGACACGAGCCAATAGATCTGCGCGCAGTCGGTGAGGTCGTTCGCGAAGCCGCTGCGGATCAGGTCGTAGCTGTCGATCGCCTGACGCATGCCGACGAGCGTCGATTGGTGGAGCTTCGAGCCCCACATCGGCACCACGGGCAATGCCGAGTAGTTCTCACCGCCGAGCACCTGCTCGATGCCGTCAGCCGGCGTGTAGCTCGTCTTCTCGATATAGGGGCGTTTCTCCTCGACGACATCGAGGCGCTCGCTCGTGGAGCCGTTCGCATCCTGGCGGCTCTGGAAACGCGTATAGCCATCGGCCTCGTAGAGCACTGCCTGCATCGGGCGCGAGCTGTCGATACGCCAAAAGCGGATGCCGGCCTTGAGTGTGCCGTCGTATTCGTCCCAGAGAGGGCAGAACTCGGTCAACGGGAAGACGAACATACGGTCGAGGTTCCAGAAGCCGAAGCACACGCCGTGGATGAGCGCGTCGTATGCGAGCGTGCGCAGGTCGTGGTCGAAATGCTTGCCGAGCTTCTCCTTGGTCTCGTCCTTCTTGCCCACCTCGTCGACATCGATGAAAGATACGCCTTGTCCCAGCGAATACATCGTGCGCTGGGTATTCAGTCGGTGGAAGAAATTGCTCGCGATCTTGTTGTTGCTCGCGGTGAAGTCCACGAGTTTGGACCCGGTGATGTCGAAGACCTTTTGCACATAGGCGTTGATCGTCGTGTTCTCCTGGCGGTCATACTCATCTGCAATGCGTGCAGTGCGGTACGCCTTGCCCGATTTATGGCGCTCGATCGCCTCAAGTACGAAGCCCTCGCGGTTGGCGTCGCCCGCCTCCACGAAGTCCTGGTACGTGAGCATGCGCGACTTGTCGTCGCGTACCTCATCCCATCTCATAGTGCGAACCTCCTAGGCCCCTCGTCTGCGCCGCCTGCAAACGGCGACTCATATGCCATGTCACGCGGCTTGTATACACGTTTAGTCCTCACGAAATACCTCAGCGCATCCATGCCGTGGTCGTCGACCTTGACCGGCTTGTCTTGGTCTGCCTTATCATCCCACACATAGCCCGTGAACTCGCGTGCCAATTCTGAAAGTGTGTCGCCGATTTTGACCTGACCCAACTGCATCGCCGATGCGGTATCACGCACGCCGTCACCGACGTCGTTGTCGGCCTTCCTCACCTTGAACCCGCCACGCCTGCGGAGCTGCGTGATGAACGACGACGCGCTTGGGTCGACGATGATCTCGACCTCCGCATCCTCAGGGGCGTCATTCGTGAACACGACCAGGCCGTCGACATATTCGAGGTCTGTCTTCTGCCTGCCTTCCTCGCGGCCAGAATAGCGGTACTCGCCGACTGCATGCCAGGTACCGGCGGAATCGAGCAGCCACTTGATCGCATGGAGTGGGTTCTGCGTACCGTAATCGACGCTCACGCAGTATCCGCGTACGTCCTCAGGTTTTGCAGGCGACCATGTCGGCTCCTGGGCGTCCTTCCAGTTAGGGTACACGAGGCCTTCCGCCTTCGCCCACAGGCCCCTGATGTATCGGTCGTAGTACACCGTGCCGCGATACTCAGCCTTGAGGCCGGCAACATAGGCAGGAGGCAGGAACGGGTTGTCATCGATCGTGTACCTCTGCACGAACATGTCGATGCCGGGATCCGCCTCGCCCTTGTCGATGAACTGCTTGAGCCAATGCGTGGGGCCTGCCGGGTTGCATGCGCCGTGGCACTCGCTGTACGGCAGGCTCAGGCGGCTCTTGAGCATCTCGAACACATCGGGGTGGATATCGCAGATCTCATCGCAATATGCGAACTTGACCTCAGATCCTCGGAGCTTCGATACCTGGCCCGCGTTCTCGGCACCAATGCAGTACACTCGCTCGCCGAAGATCTCACACCAGTTGCGGGCGTTGATGTCGCCGACGAACTTGTCGCCCCACATGTCTCGCATAGGTGTCAAGACGTTGCGCTCGATGTTCTCCTTTGTGGCGCCGAGGATCAACGCCAGGCCCTTTTTGCCACGCAGCTTGATCAATCGATCTGGGATCGTGTACTGCACGGCCAGGTGGCTCTTGCCGGAGCGCACCGCACCGGTCGCGAGGTTCCAGCGGTGGTGCGCCTCGCGCACATATTCCGCCTGCTTACGCGTCAGCCTTATCTCCATCAGCCGCCTCCTCGATCTGCACGAGCACGTTCTTCACATCGATGATGTCGCCGTCGTCTGCAGGCAGCTGCGGCTGCATCGATCGCCAGGCGTCACCGCGCCTATTGAACAGCCACATGGCAATGGCCTTCACATCTGCCGGCACGTGCTTTTTGACTTTCCTCGTCAACACTTCCCGGCCTGTATCGGGGTCGAGCGCCCAGGTCTCTTCGAAATAGTCGTACCCCAGCGCACGCCTGAGCAGAGCTCCCTCTACCTGCCCGTCTACGAGGTCCTCGGTGACGGTGAGCGCCTTGTCCAGTTCGGGCGACTGCTGGCGCCATTTTAAAAGTGTCGTGTGCGCGACGCCGATCTTGTCCTCGGCAATCGCCTTCACCGACAGGCCTCGGCGCCTCCAGTCGTTGATCAGCTCGATGCCGTCCTCGCCGAGCCAATAGCGCTTGCGCTGCACCGCGTTGTTGAATTTGATATACGGCAAACCGTCCTCCCATCTCTATCGGAATATATTTTACAACGCCGGGCGGGATCGTTCAAATGACTGCTCAGCTGTGCATAGTGTGTATACTGGGTATATACAATATACACAGTCATGGCTCGGTCGGCCTTTCGATTTTGCGACTGTGTATATCGTATATACACACCCTTCAAAATTGAAACGCTTCAATAGACCCGCCGAGGTCAACATGCATGCTGTCAACTACCTGTCAAACACCTGTCACACTGGTGTCACACCGCTTTTTTCGATTTATCTGCACCGTGTGACAGGTAGTTTTGGCAAAACGCGACGTAGATGCATGTTTTTGCAACTACCTGTCACACTGTCACACTGTCACGCTCCCCTATACCCCTATATTTTGAAAATATATACTTATCAAATGATAGATATACCTATAGAAAATATCTAATATAGGGGCGGCCTGCTGTTTGCCAGTGTGACACTTGGGTACCCAACAATTTACCTACGTCGCGTTTTGACGCCTACTACCTGTCACACAGGCCCAAAAGCAGTGTGACAGGTAGTGTGACAGTAACTTGCGCAGAACACCACCGCATACCCATCTACGTCGCATTTTGACGTCTACTACCTGTCAACCACGCAGATAAATCGGAAAGTGCCAATTTTGATCACGAGATATGAAAAATGCCCCGAGGCGAATATCTGCCTCGGGGCCCTGCAAGCATACGTGCCTGGGCAAAATAGCGCCTTCTACGTATGCTAGAATCATTTCTAGGCATGTTTTTACATCTACTCCACTACCCTTGCGCCACAGCCCATACAAAACTTGGGCTCGTCATCGTAGGAGTGTCTGCAATCGCACTCAGAGCAGCAGAGCTCGGCACCGTTGTCGATCATTTGGCACGTGCGCTCCGGTTCCGGTTCGATTAAATCCGCCAATGCCAAAAGCGTCTCCCTCGGGTTAGGGTAATCGTCAACTCCAGTTACCATTTCATGCAGCCTGCACCACCATTCGGACATTGTGCGGCTTGGGCGATACGCTACTTCGCGGCGTACGGCGTCAGTGACCAATCGGCGACGCTCATAGTTAGTCATTATTCCTCCTCCCACTTACAGCAATCGTCACTCCTCAAAACCGGCGCAGCAGTCGTCTTCGTATATGAACGCGTCCTCGACCGCCGCGAGGATGTATCTCGGCGACCGGCGCTGCGCGCCCTTGAGCTTCGCGACCGCATCGGCCAGCTTGGGCGCGCAGATGCAGCAGTCGAGTTCGTCCGATTCGATGCAATGGCGGCATTCGCTGCAGTAGCGGCGCTCGCCGCCGTAGGCGCGGTCGATGTCGTCGTCGAAGCAACCAGGCGGCAGGTTGTAGCCGCAATCGGGCTCGTTGTCGATCATGATTCGGTCCAGTTCTCATCGTACTTTTTTAAAATGATGATCGTCGAATCGCAACTCGGGCAGCAGTATTTGGTCTTACGGATAATCGGCTTGCCTTTCTCGCAGATAAACACACGCCCCTCGTCGACGTATTCGGCGCGGCGGTCTATCTGCCTGCCGCAGTTCGGGCATTTAATTTCCATCTTCCACCACCGCTCCGCAAACAGGGCATGAGTACCAATCAACTGGAAATGCCTCAGAAGTCACTATGAGCACGCCTTCGGGCATACTACCTAGTGCCAACACGCGGCATCCGCACCTCGAGCACTTGAACGCCTCTTTATCGAGGTTGGCGACGTTATGACATCTAGGGCGGTCGATCAGGTCAGCGAGTTCTTCCCAACGGGTTGTACAGCCGCCTTCGAGTTGGCATAGCGCTTGTGTATCGCTAAACAACCTCAGGCTGAGCTCCTGGCACTCATCGCACTGGTCGAATCCGTTGCAGTCGCAGCGTGTACGCAATTCCTCGGCTATCTCGCGACGCTCTTCATCGGTGATCATTTACCGTCACCCCTCAGTTTGTGGATACGCGATGCGATGTCCGTACACATGTTGACGGTACAATCGCCCGCATAGAGTTTGCAGTCGGTACATCGTTTCCCGATATTGCGGGCATATGCGCATGCAGGGTCGATGCAGTCGGGGGAATCCTCGTAAGTCTCGGCTGCATGCAGGTCTTCGTCTAGCTTCTCCCAGCTATCGGGCAGCTCCGGTGGCTCGAGATAGAAAGAACTACAATAGTCATAAACGCAATCCATGAACTCGACGCCCCATTTCAAGCCGGGTATCGTCTGCACCACCGAATAGGTAAAACGGTTGACATCGAAATGATTTCCATCATCGTCATACAACACCTTTGTATCCAGCGGGATCTCATGCCCTTCAGCATCCTTCGGCAGCTCAATCTCACTCATTCGTTTCGCCCACCAGTTCGCGGATGCGGAACGCGATGTCGCGCATGATAGGCTGCGTGCACGCCATGTCGTCCGCGGCGATGCACGACGTGCAATCGCGTTCGCTCCTACCGGCATAGGCACAACACGCGAAACCCTTCGCGTCAGCCGCCCTGTCCAAGTCATAGAGCAGCTTCTTCAAGCTGTCAGGCTCGTTGAGATAGAGTCGGTTCACGTTGAATACATTGCACCCCGAGTGGACGCGCCATCCGTTTGAGATGATATCGTGAGTCGATTCATTCACGTGAATTACCAACCCATGAACGAAATCATCTACGTGTACTTCGATACCGTCAGCGGTGTACAGCACTTTGGTGTCAAATGGAATCTCATGGCCTACGATATCCCTCGGCAATTCGATGTCTATCATCTCTTTCTCCATTTCTAAAGCCTGCCTCGATCACCGTTACGCTCGTCCATACGCTTGATGGCGGCGTCGACCTCGCCTTGTGTGGCGCCGATTGCCGCGAGCAGGTTGGCAGTTGCCTGCACAGTGTCCATGCACTCGTCGATGAGGCAGTCGCGCATATCACTCAAAGCCGACAGGAACGGACTGTCGCGCATGCTCTCCAACTCCTGCCACGCGCCGAAGATCTCGGCTGCCTCTTCGAGCGGCTTGAGCGCCTGTCCCTTGCTATATTTCACATTATTGAACACCCGCGTATTTAACAGATACCCGTCGATCATCGTCTATCACCTTTCTAAATACATTGCTCGATTACGGCTTTGCCACGCAGCTGGCCGATCCATTTCGGCGGGATGGCCTCGAAGCCGTAATACACGCCCGCTAGCGCACCTGCCACTGCCGCCGTCGTGTCGGTGTCACCGCCTAGGTTGACGGCAGTAAGCACGCAATCTGCATATGAGGTCGTGTTCAAGAAACACCAGAGTGCTGCCTCGAGCGTATGCTCACAATAGCCGTCGCTTTTGACGGCCCTGGCCGGCCTCGACGCGATGCGCCCGTACCTATGCCAGAGGTCGCCCTTCGCCGGTGTGCCGGAATTGCGGATGGTCCGCAATATGTCACATAGTTCTACGCACGACCACTCGGCTACGGGGTGCGCATGCGTGATTGCCGAGACCTCACATATGTCGTAAGTGTCGATGTAGTCGAACATGGCAAGCGGTGCCGTCCTCATGAGCGAGCCGTTGCCGCAGTCGTCATATAACTTCCCGGATACACCGGTTGAGATCGCCTTTTGGCATGTCACACCGACATCGAACGCGCGCCCATCGCACGTGAAATCGCCACACTCAAGCCAGCGACGAAACATGTCGGCGATGTCTGCCGTATCGATATACGCGAGCCGCTTGACGCTAGAGCATATACACAAGGCCATCGACGTGTCGTCGGACCAGGTGCCGGCAGGCTGCCTATGCGTACCGCCATCCGCCATACCCGTGCATTCGAACGTGTTGCGCCAGCAAAACTCATACGGCACGCCCAGTGCATCACCGACAGCGAGCCCGTATATACACGAGCGCATGAGGTCCCGGTCATAATGCACACAGTTATATGTGGTCGACATAGCGCACCTCCTTTGCCTCATACTCGCCGACCATGCCGTCTGCGAACTCGACGAGCCCGACGGGCTTCTGGTTGTTCCCGAGGAAACCGCCTCGCTGGAACCACCCGATCAGGCTGCCGTCATGCCCGTGTACAATGACCGGCCTCCGCTCCATGGTTACGACCACTTCGACCTGCATCAATACCTACCCCTCTTTATATTGCGCTTTTCACAGCGTGCCATCAGCTCCGACATGTCGTCGACACCGACCGATGCGATGCAGTTGACGACAGCTTGGATCACGTCTGCGGCCTTATCCAGCATCTTGTCGCGCGCCTTCGCCGAATACCTCTGGTTGTCGCGGCGTTGTATCCAGAAGCGCCACGCGACGAAGAATTCCGCCGTCTCCTCAAGCGGCCTCGCGAATTGCTGCCGATCGTCTGCGTAGATATATTTGAACGGCTTCACGTCACCGATCAACACTGTGGTTCCTCCCTTCACGCCTATCGTCGACCATGTACTCGATGCACATGCCGAGCAACGGCAGGGACAGGAAAGCATACTCGCCGCCTACGGCGAAATAGCCCCTGTCCGCAAATGCATATGCCGCGGCGACTGCCGTGGCCACAATCCCCACGACCGTCAATGCTGTGTAGACGAAATCACGCATCGTTAATCATCTCTCCGAAAATTATCGCAGTCATAGCCAATAGTATGCGCCATGATGCGAGCCTCATCACGCGTACGCGCCATAGCGTAAATATCATGGCCGTCTAGGCGCTCAGCGCGCCATAGCACGAATGGCATGCCGTAGTCGATGATGCACGCCTCCCAGCCATGTTCGCGATAACGCTTTGCAGTTGCGGCTGCGTCGTCATAGCTCCATTCCGGGATATCGAACGGCTCGGCATCCTCGTCCTCCGGCGGCATGACGAAGACGATATACTCAGGCATTTGTTCCTCCTTCTGATCGACAGGGCCATTATACTACTTTCGTATATCGATGTTTTAATAAACTGAAAGCATTTCGAAAATACTTTAATGAATGGCAGGCGGCTATTCTGCCGCCCGCCTATGGCGTTTACTCCTCGACGTGGTCGAGGTCGACGACCACCTCGCCGACGACTTCACCGTCGACCTCGACGTCGGCGCCCTCGTGTTGCAGGCGCTTCTCGACTTCGGCCATGAACTCCGTGGCTTTCTCGGCATACACGCCGACTGTAGGCTCGCCGGCGAACAGGCGCTCATCGTAGCAGCGCTGCGCACGGCGGTTGCCGATCTTAAACAGGTACTCGAACACGAGTTCAGCTGCGCCAGCCATGTACAAGTCGCCAGTAAAGACGATCTCACGCTTGTCGACTTCCATGCCGACGCCGAAGTATGCCGACACTGTATCGGCCAAGTCGTAGCGCCAGTGCTTGCGGCTGCCGACAGTCGTGTGCTCAGAGCGGGTGCCCTCGTCACCGTTGGCAGCCCTGGCCTCGCGTGCGGCGTCATACACCTGCACGGCTTTGTCGATCAGCTGGAACTCATCGACACCCTTCGTACGGCGGTCACGGAGGTTAGCGGCGACCGCCTGGCGGAAGCCAGCGTAGTCCATCGGCTCGTCTTCGATGATCACGTCGCCGGTCTCGCCGTACTTGAACTTCTTATCGTCGTCTTCGAGCTCACCCTCGGCCTTGGTGAGGTCGACATGCACAACCTGGCCGGCGAGGCAGAACATTTCGCGGAAGTCCTTCGTGACTGTGAGGTCGTCGCCCTTCTTGGCGATGACGCCCTTGCGGTAGAGCGACGGGAACGGGTTCGCCGGCATCTCGACCAGCACGCCCTTCTTGTCGATCGTGCACTCGTTGATGAAACCGAGCTCTTTCTCAGTGAACGTTACCTCTGCCATGGTTGTTCCTTTCTCCTTCGATTTTGGCAATGTCGCCATGGCTGCCGGCTCAGTCGAGCCGGCAGACTGGAGATATTAGCCGATGTTAATAGCGTGGAAACGAACGTTATAGACGTGCTTTTGCACGGAGCAGGAATCGTCATGCCTGCTACTCATCGATCCCACCCACTTATAAGCCTCAGCCACAGTGGCAAAAACATTGACGTCGATCTTGTCGGTGATTGCGATGTGCTCGCTGTCGTCGAAAATGGTGTAACTCGAGACGATGTAGCACTCGCCACTCTTGGAGATGCACGGGTGCTTGCGCACAGTGTTGAGGGTGATGATTTCGTCGTCGGTGAATTGCTCGATGTTCATCATTGTTCCTTTTCTAGTCCAAAACCTTAGACGCCTTGCCGAGGCATTGAAATATGACACAATAACCGTCTGCATTGCAGATCTCTGCGAACGCGATACCGTCGAGGACCCAACGCTGCTCAGTGGCGCCGCCCTCATGCTCGATGCACCCAAAATACTCGCCGTGCTCGATGACCTCGTCGCGGGTGAACTGCGTCTTAGTGCACTTCAGGCCATTCTTCATGCCGTTTTCCTTAGTACGGTTGACGTGGATGGTGTAGTTGCTGTTTGCCATGATATTTCCTTTCTCCTTCTGGTTGACAAGGTCATTATCCCACCGTCGAACGCGTATGTACATAGCTATTTTTAAATTATTCGAAAACTGTTTTGAATTATTTGAAAATAGCTATGTGTTTTCAGGTAGTTATCGGGTAATATAATCTTGTCAACCACGAGGAAGGGAACACAATGATTAAGACTTTCGATGATGCAGTCAAGCTCGAGCGCACTACTTTCGCCCAGCCGTTCAATGAGGCGTACGAGATCGTCAATTGCAGCCGTTATGTGAAGATCGTCCTCGATGACTACTGTGTGCATTACGTCCGCCGCGAACGCAAGTCCGGCAAGTGGGTACTGATGGGCCGCAAGGAATTCGAGACCGCTAACAAGCAGCTTTGCATCAAGAACGCACTCAAGTGGGTTAACGCCTAATAGCGTTGTGTGTGATAAAATAGGAGGTGCGGTTTTGGGCCACCGCACCTTCCTCCTTTGTGAGGAGAACGCCCCAGATGCGATTGAGTGTCTGGGGCGTTCTTCTATTTACTATGCACCTGTGACGACATCGACGCCGGCATTGCCGATCATGCGCATGCACACCGGACACGGTGAGATCTCACTAGCCGGGATGCGCTCGCCTGTCTCGAGGTCGACGCCTGCCAAGTACAGCGTCGCACCTATCATCTCAGAGCGCGAGGCCGACAACATGGCGTTCATCTCGGCGTGTACCGCCGGGCACGAGCCATAATCGCCGTCGTTATGCCCGTGCCCGCATCGATGGCATACGCCTGTGTCAATGCAGTTGACATCACCGCGGGCGGCACCGTTGTAGCCAGTCGCGATGATCTCATCGTTGGCCACGACCACGGCGCCGTAGCGGCGGCGCAGGCACGTCGACCTGGCCGCCACAGCTAATGCAATGTCGAGGTAATACTCGTCTTTACTAGGCCTCTCCGGTCGATCCGAAAGCACCGTCGCCCCTCTCCTTGCCCAACTGCTCGACGAAGTCGGCCAACACGATCGGCATGACGACGAGCTGGCCGATACGAGTGCCACCCGGCACCTTCTTGAGCTTGTCGGTCAAGTTAGTGACGATCGCATGCACTTCGCCGGTATAGCCGGAGTCGATCGGCGGCAGCTCGCACACGAGGCCTTCGAGGCTCATGCCCGATCGGGGGAACACACAAGCCATGACGCCGTCTGGCAGCTCGAGCGAGAAGCCCAGCGGGATGCGGCGGGTCTCGTGCGGCTTCAGGGTCTCACCGAAAGTGGTATAGACATCAGCACCGGCGTCGTTATAATGTGCGCGGGCCGGGAGCTTGATGTCGGTACCCTCTGCAATGCGGTTGATTTTAATCTTCATCGTTTACCTCCGTAATAATGTCGTTATCGAAACAATATACAGCGACGTCGTGCTTTGGCTCATCAGACGATGTCGCGATATGTTCGATCTCCGAGATATTGGCCAAAAACTTCTCGATGTCGAGCTTAAGGTGCGACACCGCCTGCTTGTTGCACCAGACTTCGCGGACGCGGTCGATATCTTTCGTATACGCATGGAGCGACACCGCGAAATGCGTATACTTGCCATAACCGACGCCGAGCTCGTTCGCGATATGCTTCTGCAGCTCCGTGAAGAACACGACATCGTATGGTGTGCCGAGCCACACATCGTTGGAGCGCATGATGCCGGTGCAATCGAGCTTGCCGTCGCGGAGCTCAAACACGAGCGCGATGGTGCAGATCTCGTCTTTCGTCTCGAAACGCTCGGGGTTCGGCACATTGAAATTGATGACAGCACGGCGCGAGCACGGGTCGCGCTTGAGTGTGTCGATGACCTGCGCGACCTGGTCGAAGCCATAGCGGTTGAACACGATGGCGCCGTACGCAGACCGGTTCGTCACGCCGTCGTCGCTGATGCGCTTCCAAAACGACGAGAACTTCGAGATGAACTCGACGTCGTCGCGGCCAGTGAAATACCACGCGAGTTCGCCCAACATGTACGATAGCGAATAGCCTGTGCGTGCCGTCGCGATATTGTCGGTGATATCAAGCAGCGTGAAACCGCTGTTGAGCATTTCCTTGGTATCTGCCACCTCGTGGCCCTGCACCGAGATTTTGCCGCAGAGCTGGCGGTAGATGTCGTTCATCGATTTGCCTACAACATGCATTTGAGCACCTCCACCACGGCAGTCGTCGGGTCGTTGTCTTCGAGTACAATCGCGTTGTCATGCTCGTCGGCCCATTCTTGGTAACGCTTGTGGATCTCGACGATGTTCGGGCAGACGACATCGGCGTACTCGTCACCACGCTCGTTCAGGCGGCTGATCACGACATGGAGCGGGGGCAGAAGTACGATGATCGGGACACGCGCGAACTCGCAGAACTCCGTCAACGCCTCGGCATCGTCGTTATCGATACGCGGCTCGCGGCCGAACAGGTCGGAATATATTTGCTCAGAAACCCAGCAGCGGTCGATGATGACACCGTCGCATGCGAGCTTCTGCAGATACTCCGGCACCGACTGGCCGCCGTTGGCGGTCATTTTTAAAATGTTCATGTCGAGCGCTCCGGCCAATGACTTCGCAAGCGTGGACTTGCCGGCACCGTCAGGGCCTTCGATGATGATGGGCATGGTTACTCCTTCACGAAAATACGTACGCGTTTGCCGTTGATACGGCAGGTCTTACTTGTCAGGCCATAGTGTTTATTGGCCTGGCGGGTGAACTCGTTTTGACCGAGTGGCTTCAAGTTGTTCCTGATAGCCCAGGCCATATAGTAGTCGTATACCAATGCCGTCGACTCGTTCACCACCTCGTCGGCGGGCGTGTCCTCGAAATAACCGAGGACGGGGTTGTTGGCGACGTGGTAGTCTTCGATCTCCTTGACCACGACGTCTGGCATCGTGAATGCACGGTTCGCCAAAACACGCTCGAGCCCCTTGAGGCCGATGTTGATCAGGTGGCTCATGACCTCAGGCGAATGGAGCTTATACTTGATGTACGGGTCGAAGTCTGGGTCGTCTTTCGAAAACGTCGCCTTGAATGGCACGAGCACGATGCGGTCGAGTACGGCACCGGTCTTGTCCCTGATGCGTGGCATCGAATTCGCCGAAAACAGCAGTTTGGCATAACTCGAGAAATCAAACGGGTCTTGGCCTTTCCGCTCTGCATTGACGCGGTCACCGCTTACTAGCTTCTTGAAAATCGCAGGGTTTGCGATGAACTCATCGCCGATATCGTCGCCGATGTTTGCCAGCTTGCCGAACAATTCGGCCGTCTTGAATCTCTCACCGAGCTCTGCCAGGTCGAGCGCCGACGTGTTGCTATCGCCGAGCAGCGTCTTGAGCATGTCCAGATACGTCGACTTGCCGTTAGCCTTGTCACCGACTAAGACGAAACTCTTACGGAGCTCATTGCGCCTATAGAACAGGTAGCCGATGACCTCCTCCAGCAATGCATAGATACCGTCGTCACCGCAGGCGAGGCGGCGCAGCGTCTTGTCGGTGAACTCCGACCAAATCGTCGGGTCGTACTCCCACGGGATGCGGTTAGTGATCACGAACTCCGGCGAGAACGGCATGAGCTCACCCGTCTTGAGGTCATACACGCCGTTGGCGAAAGCGATGTAATCGGCATCGGCCGCAGGTGCGTCGTCTTGGATGAGCACATCGAGGTAGTTTAGTACCTCGGTGCGCTTGGCCTTCGACAACATGGGCAAATGCTTGATCATCGCGTTCTCAATGAGCAGATTGCCCGACACATAGACGCCGTCGCGGTATACGTGGAGCTGATGGCCGATCTTGATAATACGGTGTTCGTTCTTGAGGTATTCGGCGAATTTGTCGAACAGGAACGTGCCCTTGTTGTAGAACACGTCTTCGGCGAAAGCGTCGTCACGGTAGACGACACTCAATTCTTGCGGATCCATCGGCTTTTCGAACATGTACCTGTTGATGACGGCTAGGGTCTCGCGCGCCTCGTCTTTCGTGAAACCCTCCGACTGCAGCGTCAAGATGTAGTTGAATAACGCTTGGTTGCGGCCGTCGCCTTCTTCCATCTCGCCAAACTCAGGCGTATACTGCACAGGCCTGAGCCAGCACGGCAGCTCGTCATAACTTTCGTCCGGCTCGATGTCATAGATCACATCGCGCTCGTGGCCGTCGACTTTCAAACTGCCATATGTTGCTTTCGAGCCGACTTTGATGTCGGCGTCGATACCGACAGCCAGGCGTGCATGTGTCTTGCATTTCATTCCGCGCGGGTAGCCGACGAAATAGAAATGCTTGCCACGGGTCGTAGCGACGACCTTACACGCAATTTGCTCGGCCTCGATGATGTCCATCAGCTTCTCGCTCTGCGCCATGTCGTCGACATCGATGAAAATCGTCTCAGGCGCGAGCACACCGCCGTAGCCGTCGAGCTTGCGTGCCTGGGCCAATGTGAGGTATCGGCCATCCTTCAGCTTCTGCGCACACTTCTTGCCGTTGAGCTTCACATAACCGAGAAACAATCGATCCATCACATCACCCCAAACTGCGCTAACCGTGTTTTCGCCAGCTGTATATACCAACTTTTATCCAAATGGCTCGGGCACTTCTTGCCATGCACGTCGCCATTGTCGATAAACGAGTGCTCGCTCGTATTGCCGAACTTCTCAGGCTTGGCCTTGCCGGCCTTGACTCGCCCGATCATGCCGTCCGACTCACGTATTGATGCGAATACCCGGAAACACCTGTCGGTGAGCCGCTCGTGCCCGTGCACACCGTACTTGTATTTGCCAGACACCTTCACGACTCGCTGGTAATCGATCAGATCATCGTCGGCCGCGATCGTGTCTTCAACCGGCACGCCGTGTACCATGAATTCGACGAGCGCCTTGTTGACGACGGCGAGGTCGTAGTCGAGCGGCCCGAGCTTCTTGACATAGGCACCTTTCGTCTTCATCGACCCGTCTGCCGCCACGAGGACGTAGTTGTTGACGTCCTTCTGGTAGACACGCGTGAACTCATCGAATTCCAGACTCATACCAGTACGGCGTTCCCACTCATAGGCCACATCGTCGACACGGTCGTAAAACGCGTCGGGCCCGCCGTCGAAATCATCAGGCATGCGGATGAGCACACCATCAGTATTGCTCTGGATGATCTCAGCACCTACATCACGCACGAGCTTATGCATGAGGTCAATGAGCATGAGCTGGCCGTTGACGCAGACCATGTTGGCCTGCCGCGGGTCATAGAGTGCATTGAACTTGTCTTTGCTGGCACCGTAGGTGCCGTTGACGACGAGTTTCAATGCCTTCTGACGCGGGTCCTTCGCATGCTTCAACTCAATGCGGTGGTCTCGAATGCCCTTGAACTTCGACGGGTCTTGCACATTGCGCGACAGCAATGCATGTGCAATCATCTCGGCAGGGTAATAGCTTTCGACGTCGACGTTGATGAAATAACCCTCATCCGCGTACTGGGCAATCGCGCCGTGCAAGCCTCCCCACGCACATTTGTGTGGGCAGCCTGCGATGTCGAAATCGAGCGTCGCGGAGTAATCTTGATTCGCCGGGTCTAGATACCACGAACGGATGAAATCATACGGCCCGAGGTCTAGGCACGGCAGCGGCACGATGTCGAATTCGTCGTCACGCGGACGCGCAGGCCTCTCGGCACCCAAGATGATCGCCGTGAGCTGCGCATCGGTCTTGCCGAGGTATACCAACGGTAAACTGAACATCTTGAGCAGGTCCATGCGTGCATCGAATTCACTTTTGCGCTGCATGAATACCTCGATGGTCTGCTCGACATCGTGGCGGCAGTATTTCACAGTCTCGGCAATCTCTGCCTCGGTCAATTTACGGTCGATGTCGAACGGCACCGTCGTCTCGCAGATGTCGTTGCCGAGGTACGCCTCGTGAGTCTTGAGGCCCCTGTCGGTACGTGGGTGGAACACGTCGTAATTGACCATGTAAACCTTGCGCAACAAACTCGAATACTGCCAGCCTTTGTGGCCTTCAGCGATGATGAAATCATTGATCGCCTTCGGGTCGAAGCCACACAAGATGCCTTTGAAAATGAACTGGTCATAGTGGAGGTTGTTATACCCCACCCAAATATCACGCTTGCGCCCTTCGTAGAGCGCGGTGAGCGCGTCGACATCGTTGATGATGACGCGCTCATCGTGTGTGACTGGGTTAATGACTACGACCATCCAGTCGTGTTTGAAAACTTCGAAGTCGTAGAAATTGAGCATCGCCGCACCTAGTCAAGCTCGAAAATATCAGTGATCTGGAAGGTGTTGAAACCCTTGTTGTTCTCACCATACTCGAGGGCGTACTCGAATTTGTGGTCGATATACTCGACAATATCGAGCAGCAAGTCATTATAGTCGGCATACCCGGTGAACTCGATGTCGATGCCGGAATCATCAGGCAGCAGCGAACGGAGGAAAGAGTTCATGATATGGATCTGGAAGCCCTGCGTGATGACCTGGTTCATGAAAATGCGCTGGCCCTTGAACTCGCAGTCACCGATGATCTTCATCCAGCACGACACCATGGGCTTGCCGGTCTTCTTGGTCTCGGTGAGCTCGAGCTTCTCGATCGACACCTCGTAATAACCGTGCGGCACATCCTTGAAATCGGCGCTACCCCCGTTGGCCTCCGCGTCGGCGATGTCCTTCTTGAGGCCGTCGATGTCAACCATCTTATCGAATTTGCTGAAGTCCATGATATATCCTTTCAAACGTTAAATACTATTTACTCTTCGACGGCACGACGCTTACGGGTGCGGCGCTTCGGCTTTTCCTCGGCAACCTCGGGCTCTGCAACTTCATCGGCATCGAACGGCGGCTCCTCCTCGACGGCAGGCTTGGCCTTACGTACACGGCGCTTCGGCTTCTCCTCCACGGGGTCAGGCTCCTCGGTGACCTCGGTTTCGGTCTCAGCCTCAACCTCAGGCTTAGGCTCTGCCTTCTTGTGCGCCTTCGGCTTCTCAGCCTCGGCCTTTGCACCCTGTGCCTCGAGCAGCGCCGCATTGAATGCCTCGATGGTGAGGTCGCAGCGATCACGCTTGAAATCGATACGGCCGCCGCCGAAGATGTTCTCATTCTTGCGGAGCTGGAGGAAATGGCCACGTTCGTCCATGTAGGCGCGGAGTGTCATGGTGACAGTACCGGCAAGCACGTTCGCGACCTTGTCCGGTAGGTTCGGCTTGAATGTCGACACCTTCGTGCCGTTGGCGTACGTAATCTCTGTGACGAGCTCCTTAGAGATATAGATAATGCGGTAGCCGAGAGACTTAAGGCGCTTCATCTGGCTGAGGAACTCAGTACGCACCATGTCCCAACCCTTGCCGTAACCGCCGTCGCTCTCATGCTTGATGCCGAGCTGGTCGAACACGTAGAAACGGCAGTGTTCATAAAGGTCCTCGACGAGGTCGAGCGCAATGACACGGAAACTGTTATCATGCTTCTCAAGCTCGTCGATGACCTCGCGGAATTTCGACCAAGCGAGCACCTTGCGGCTCATGCGGCCTTCAGTTACAATCTCGTCGGCAATCTGGATAAACGGGCTCGTGATGTTCTGGGTGTTGCCATCGGTATTGATGAATAGCACATCGTCGAAGTGGTCGACAAACGTCGACTTGCCGACGTAACTGTCGGCATAGATCCACATATCGGGTTCAGTGATGACTGCTTCAGGGCGACGTTCGTTCTTGGGCAGGATAAGCATATCATTTCCTCCTAAACAGAAATCTTTGTAATCACACCAGTCGCATAGACGCGACTCATGTTTCGGGAATTCGGTGGCATTCGCCATCGTGCAGGTGCCGACTGCGAAATCGGCGACTTTTTCAGGGTCATATTGGACACGGTACAGAACCGGCCACATGTCTTCCAATGTCGCAGTGAGACGCTCACGGAATTGGTAGAGGTCTTCGGTCTTCTTTTGCCTGATCATCGTCTTCGGCACAATCAGGAATGCCATGTCTTGGATGATCTCACCGGGGTGCGTCTTCTCGTAGAAATACTTGTAGACGCTGAGCTGCCCGCTTTCGAGGTACCTATCGACATTGTTCGAATACTTGAAATCAAGCATCGTCCACAGGCCCTTGCCACGCGGGATGAGCATATCGATAAACCCGACGAAACCGCTGTCGTCCTCGACCTTCACCTCAAATACCGGGTCGGTATCGTCGTCCAACATGCCCCATGCGAGCTCGCGGGCACGAGAACCGAGCACGTGGATCTTCATGAGCTCGTTAGCCATGAGGTCAGTCATGACTGGATACGCGGCTTTGTAGTTCGCGATAGCCTCGTCGACACCGACTTCAATGCACTCATGTAGCATGGTGCCGATCACGAGCGGGTTCGCAGCATCGCAATTGAACGGCACTTCAAGGCCGTCGACATAGTTGAGTTTGAATTTATGCGGGCACTGGGTGAAGGTACCTACCCTCGAATATGAGGTCTTGAACATCGCAATTTCCTCCTTTCTCCTTCAAGCGTGATACTAGCCGTTTGAATTGGGCGAAATCATCCGGCCAGACGATGACGGCTATACCGCCGCTCTCCGTAATCTTCCCGCAGTGGTAGAGCTGCAGCGGCGACGGCTTGCCGTTTGGGCCTTTGAGCTCGATACCGACGAAACGGCCGTTAATACACGCCAAGATATCCGGCACACCGGCACGCGTATTGCGGTTGGCGAAAAACTTGACGTGCCATACGCCTTGGGCATTGAGCCACCGTTTCAGACGGTTCTCGAAGTTCTTCTCACCTGCCAATTAGTCACCTCCCATCGCGAATAGCTTCTCAGTGTAGTCACGCCGCATCGCCAATGTGTCGTAGATCTTCTCTTCAACCGTGCCTTTCGATACAAGCTCGTAATACGTACACGGCTTGTCTTGGCCGACACGGTGGATACGCTTCTTCGACTGCTCGAACAGCGACGATGCGAGCGGCGGCGAGAAATAGATGCACGTGTCGGCTTGCTGCAAGTTCACGCCCATGGCACCAGACTGGTATTGGATGAGCGCAACCCCGTCGTCGGTATCGAAAAACGGTGACAGGTCATGCTTCTTGCCGTTGAGCACGCCGTACGGCCTACCCCTCTTCACCAACTCGACCGTAAGCCCTTCGAGCTCGACGTCGAAATTGTAGAACACGACGAGTCGTTTACTCGTGCCGTCCAGCAAATCGCCGAACGCCTCAAGTTTGGCACGCGAATACGCAGCCGCCAATTGGCGTTTCGCCGTGAGGTCGCCGAACACAGTGTCGCCGACGAAATCGCGCCCGAACGCCGTAATAATGTTCACCTTGGCGAACTTGCGGTAATACTCGCTCATCGGCACGTCGACGCGAATGAAACGCTGATCAGGCAGGTCGATGACGTCGTCGGTCTTGAGGAAATCGCAACCGAGCTCCTTCATCTTGCGCACAAGCCTCTTTTCGTTCTTGTAACCCGTCACTTTCGTGATCGGGAAACCTTCGCGCATCGTCGTCTCCGATTCGACGTATTGCCGCCAAAACAGTTTCTCGTCGATGCGCCAGCCGAGCATGTTCAACTGCGTCCACAGCCGTTCATACTTGCCATCGACCGGTGTACCAGACAGCAAGATGAGCTCATTCGCCCTTGTCGCTAGCTTCATCGCTGCCTTAGTACGCTTCGATGATTTGTTCTGCAGCAATGACGACTCGTCGAACATCACGGCGAAACATTTCAATGCCTGAAGTTCTGGGCGCCTCCACAATAGGTCGTAATTGATCACACCGACTGCGTCCCGTGCGTGCGAGTCACCGATGCGCCGTTCAAAACCTTCCATGGCATGCGGCTTGGTCAAATTGACGACGTCGATGTCATAGTGGTTCGCAAAATGGCTGACCCAATCGGTGACTTTCGATTTCTGGCATACGACCAAGGCCAAATGCCAACACTTGTCCGACATCAATTTCTCGGCACCGGTGAACGTCTTGCCAAGACCCATGTCATGGTAGAACGCACATTTGCGTTTACCGTTAACACGGTCGAGGGCAGCCTGCTGGTAAGCGAACAGGCCCATTACGCGAAGAACATCGACTTGATTTCCTCGCCAGTCAAGTCGTACCGGTCGGCGATAGCCTTGATCTCCGACTGCTTGAACTCGGCTTTGCCGTTAATCTTCCACGACAACGTCGATTCGGTGATGCCGAGCATTCGTGCGAGCCCGCTTTGGGTATCGCCGAACTCACGGATCGTTTCAAATAGGCTTTTCATCTTTCACCTCCTTCGATCGGCAGACCTCATTATACTACATTCTCTTTCGATTTATTCGAGTTTTTATAACTTTTTCGAAACACCTGTCACACTGTCAACTACCTGTCAAACGGCTGATTTTAGGCCTGTTTGACAGTAAGTTGCATCACTACGTCGCATTTCTTACCGCCTGTCACACTGTCACACCGTTTTCTCCCCTATTCTTAGATAATTTGACTTTTATATCTATATATGCTTATTAGATATATAGATAAAAAATATCTAATATAGGGGCCCCTTGTTGTTTGACAGCTTGACAGGTGATGAGAAACACGACGTAGAAATGCAAACACCTGTCACACTGGCCCTTTTAGGAGTGTGACAGGTGTTTGACACTGTTTGACAGGTAGTAATTACGTCGCCTCATGCAGGCTCCGTATCTTGGCGACGATGGCGTTGTATTCCGACGGGTACACGACTTTGATCGCCTCCATGTGCTGGTCGATGACTGCCATGAGCTCAGGCGTGGGGATACCGACGGCCGCTGTGAGGAACTCAGACGATTTCGACTCATCGTTTTGCTTCGCCTTCAGGTGGTCGCGCACCGTGTACAGGCACGCCAACCGCTCGCATATATCATATGTCGTCTCTGTCTCCGCCTCGAGTGCGGCGATCTCGTCTTCGACGACTGCTATATCGATCATTGCCGCCTCCTTCACTTAATGACGGGCGCATTACGGCCAAGCGCTGTGTTGGCCGCGTGGATGATCTCACGTCCACGGTTAGCTAGGTAATTGCATACCCATTCCTCGACGTCGACCCAGGTGTCTTCTGGGATAATCGCATGGAGCGAATCGAGAAGCCCATAACTGTACATAGCACAATGCCCGACCTCGTGTGTCAACACGACTTCGAGGTCGAGGCCGCGGAGCCCGTTCGACAGGTATACGCACATTGTCGACGGGTCAGTCGTCGCTAGCCTGGAAATGCCGGTCCTATCGATTAGTCGTTGGTCGTCGCGATCGACTAGGACCGGCCTCCATACGTCGCCGTTCAAAACGAACGGCCTCATGCTACATCTCCGACATTAGGTCTTCGAGATCATGCTTGAGCTGGCGCTTGCGCTCGGGGTCGGCGTCTTCCATCATCTGGCGGATATTGTCGATGGACTCCTCACTGTAACCGCTGCGGCGCATACGGCGACGGTTCTTCGGGTTGGCGGGGAAATTGCCATACTGGTTACGGTAACCCATACGGCCTTCGCCGTCGCCATTGTTATCCATCATGTACGACTCACGATAGCCTTGGCGCCCGCCGGCATTACCGCCTTGGCCGTCATAGCCATAGCGCTGGCCGTTTTCCATGGCGTCGATGACGCTATCGTAATACTCTGCCTCGAGGCAAGACTTCTCTGCCTCCGACAGGTCTTTAATCATGTCGATGATCTGGCCCATCTGCTCGATTGACCCGCCGTCCATGTTCTGCAGGCGGCTCTGAGCCTCTTCGATGAGTTTATCCTTCATACGCTTGATGCGCTGCATGTTGGCCTCCTTATGCCTCACGCTTGATTACGAGGGCGGGGTTTGCCGCCAGCTCGATAGCCGTCGACCCGGTATTGACGACGGTCACGGTCGACCCGCCGAAACGATTGCAGAACTTCGTCGACGCATGCACGTTGTGCACATCGGTCGCAAGTGCGACGGTCTCGGTCATTGTCGTCTCGGACAACGTGTCGCCGTCTACGGCGATCGCCAAATTAGCCTGCGTGCCCGCGGCACCGCCGACGTTACCGGTGAAATCGAATGCATACAGCCCTGCGCGAAGGCGCACGGACCCAGAACCCGTGCGGTGGAATTCGCCGCACCCAGTATGGAGTTTCACGACATTGAATGTCGCCGATGCACCGGGTTGAATCGTCTGGGCTGTCGCGTTTGACAGAACGATCATGTGCGTTCTCCTCTCATATAGGCCCGTCCGAGATACGGGCGGGCCATGTCAATGCTTAATTGCAACCGCAGCCGCAACCATAGCCGGCGCAGGAGCCATAAGGCTGGCCTGCCCACGGGTTAGCCGTGATGTATGCCGGCGACGGGCACGGGCGGAGTGTATCGGTGAGATACTGGTTTTGTGCGACCTGCGATGCCTGGAACTTGAGGCTCTGGTTCTCGTCGCGGAGGCGCTGGGTCTCTTGGTTTGTGAGGTAATCGACAATGCGGTCGCCGACCTTGTCGATGGCCTGCATCGTGGCACAGTGGTTCTGCTGGTTCTCAAAACGAGTCTGCATTGCCTGCTTCTGGTTATCGCAGCAGCAAGACGCGATCTGCTGCTGGATGGCATTCGTGTTCATGACGCCCTGGGTCGTGTTAGCCTGGATCGCGGCCTGCGTGTCGCAGCAGCATTGCGCGAGCTGCGCCTGGAGGGCCTGCGTGCTGAGGCGGGACTCGTAGCCCTGCGATACAACAGCCTGGTTGACGCCGTTGAAACCCTGGCAGAGTGCGTTCTGGACAGCTGCGAAACCGGTATTCATGCCGTTCGCGGTCGCATAGAAACCGTCGCACAGACCGTTGTTGACACCGTCAATCTTGCGTTCGATGTTGGCGAAGTCGGTCGCCAGGGCGAAGCCGTTCGGGATACCGCCGTTGAACGTACCGTCGCCGGTACCGTAACCGCCACCACCGAAGCCACGATTACCTCCCCAACCGAAGAGGGCGAACAGGATGATGAGGACCCACCAGCCGCCATCGCCTCCCCAGCCGGAATTGCGGTTGCCATCGGTCACGGCTGCGACGTCCGCGGCACTCAGTGCAGAATTGTTGAACATGGTTCTAACCTTTCTACTAAACGTATATATTCCCGACACAGAGACCTAGGTTGCGCGCTTCTCTGTGGAGTCGGCTACATATGGAAAAACGATTTCGCCTGCGCGATCGCGTCCTCTGGCTTCACGCCGTACGTGTCACACAAATTGCGCGCGATCTGCTGGCCACGGTTCGCGTCACCGCTCTTAATTACGTCGATCATCTCGCGTGCGTTGGGGTTGTTCTGCAATGCCGGGTTATGCTGAATCATGTCGAGCGCGAAACTCATGAGGTTATTCTGCGGCATTTGCCTTCACCGCCTTCCTGCGTGTCGTGGCAGTACGTTTCGTCTCGACGTCGTACGGCAATCGATCTTCGATCCGCTCGACCATGTCGAATAGTTCGGAAATACGGTTGTCGATAATATCGAGTTGGCTCGGCTGCTTCGGTTGGGCCTCCGATGCCTCCGGCACGAAACGCATCGTCAAGATGTTGCCGTCCGGCGTCCAACGCTTACTATAAATGCATTTGCCGTCTGCTGCTGGGAACAACGCCACGGTGCCGTCAGTCGGCACCTCCTGTACTGTAATGTCGTCGAGCGAGTTGACGACACGCCCAGAGATCTGTGGCACCATACGGGTGGGCGTTTGCGGGTATGGCTGTTGGTAGGGTGGGTATGGCTGCTGTATGGGCATATACGCAGACGGCACTGGTTGGAATTGGTTCATGGTTTCCTCCTTACTAAAATCGGGACGGCACAATGCCGCCCCGGGTATTACGGTAGCTTAATTGTCTGGCCGGCATAAATCAAGCTCGGGTTGGCGATGCCATTGATCTGCGCCAACACCTGGTATGACGTGCTGTACTTGGCAGCAATACCCGACAGGGTGTCGCCGGCCTTGACAGTATAGACACGGCCGGCAGATGCATTGCCGCCATTCACGGCTGCCTGCACGACTGCGGCCTTGCCAGCGATGTTCAGCACCTTGGTACGGACGGGGTCGTTACCATAACGCCCCTGCCATACTTCTGCCGCGAGTGTGGCAGGCGAGGCATCGAAGATATGTTGGATAAAGTCCTGCACTTCTGCATAACGTGTGCCGAGGAATGCCTTGCGGGCGTCACCGTTGATGTTGCCATCGATGATCTGGCATACGAGGTCGAGCACCGACCCCTGCGGTGTCGACACAGGTGCCGGTGCGGGTGCATCGGCAGCCATCGCATAGTTGGCCCATGCCTTCGCGTCCCCGTAAAACACGTCGCCGTCGAGGCTACCGCCATACCCTGTGATGCGCACAGAGCTCGAGAACTGCCATGCACACACGATACCATTATTGACCTTATAAGGCATATCGTTGTTGACACCGTAATTGATATCCGTAATGCTTTTAGCCGGATACCCGGCAATCCACCGACCACAGTTGGTATTAACCGTGCCCTGGTTAAAACGCCATGAGTTGCCATACACCCACGGCCATATACCAGTCAATGCATGGTAATGCTCGACGAATGCATTGACCCATGCGACAGACTGGTTGTCTTCCCAGTCGAGGATGGGTATACCATGATGCTCATAATTACGCGTATTGTTGCGGAAGAACTCGGCTTCAGCTTTGGCGTCGTTATTACGACCAAAATGGTAATAGCCAAACTGGATTTTATTCGCGATGCATTGCTGCACACAGACATCGCACTGGCTATCGACAAAATTGGTGCCTTCAGTGGCTTTGACCACGACAGCACCAAGGCCGCCGTTCTTGACGACAGCCTTGATGTCAATGCCTTTCTGCCAACCGCTTATGTCGATGAACTTAATCATCGTTGACGATCTCCTTGGCGGTGGCGTGGGATACACCGAGCAGCGCACCGACGAGAGTACCGGCAGCAGTGATCACAGTCACTGCAATTGTAGTTGGCTCCCATTCGACCGCCGTGCCGACAGTGCCGACAAACGTCGCGATCGCCGGGAGGGCGACCAGGCCGATCCATTTGAGGATGTTATATACCTTGTCCGGGATGATGTATTGCATAATCTTCTCCTTAATCCTCCTGATGTGCTTCCATGATCTCATTATACATATGTGTACCGGGTCCGTTTAGCCCCAATTCATCATGATAATGATGATACACATCATCTACTTGCTGTTTTTCGGCGGCTGAGCATGGATGCCCTTCGATGACAAATCGTCGGTGTAGATCTTCGAGCCGGTAAAACAGTAACTCACCGAGCATAGCGCGATTTTGTACGCGTTCTTCGTGTTCACGCCGTGACATGTTATACAATTGCCCGGTGTTGGTTTTGATTGCATTCAGCAGCCAACCGATTATCGTACCCATAACCGTGGTTACGATAGTCATTGTTATATATTTAAACATTGAATTAATACCTCTTAAACGACCAATGTTCTCAGTACTAACCATACTAACCACGTCCGTGATATTATTCGTGGTTGTCAAGAGCTTCGAGGATATGGAATACTATATACTAATTGGATACATCAAAAAGCCGCGCCTTTTGTCGGTAGATCCGTTACTTCCATAATTACCAAGAATAATATTACCCTCTGTGTTTACGGATATATATCCCGTCCAGCTGTCGCCGTTTCCTGTGACAACAGGTGCTGTGACGCTTATTGACGGGCGATATTTTTCAGGAAGTGTATACGGACAAGTAGATTTATCCCAACTTCCATTGCCTGTTACTACATTTAAAGCATATATACAAACGAACCCAGACATAATAGCGATATACCATGTATTTGAACCATATAATTTGTTAACTTGGGATACGGAATCCCCGAGGGTGGCCAGCGGGGTCAGGACCGAAAACATCGGTTCGGGGTCGGCGGCGTTGATGCCGCTGAGTTTAACGCGGTACAGTGGCATGAATGCCTCGGCATCGCCCTTGAGCAGGTCGCCCACCGTGTACGCGGGATCCTTGACAGCGCCATCGCTCGACGCGGGCTCGCCGGTGAGGACCTGGAATTCAAGGCCCTCGCGACCGCTGGTCTCGCGGGAGAAATGCAAACCGACGATGTCGTGGCGGAATTGCCCCTGCGTGCCACTCTGGATGTTGACGGTCGTGGTCGTCGAGCAGCGGAAGCGGGATCCCTGGAGGCTGCCAGCGCCTGTGCCGATTGTAATGGTATTGGCGTCGACGAGCGTCGCCTTGAGTTGATTCCCCGTCGGGAAAACGTAGCTGTCGAGGCCGGTGATTCCGGCCAAGCACTCGCGGTCGTCTGCCGCTTGAATATTCTGCTCGCCGGTCGCACCAGTCATAAGTTTTACGCCCATGGGTTACTCCTTCTTGTTATCCTTATAAGAGTTGAAAAAGGCGCTGACCATGCTGTCGGCCATCTTACGCTGCTCGTGGTAATCACGTGCGCAGTCCGGCCCCAGTACAACATTGCGCTCGGTACCGTCGTCGAAGACGTAGCGGATGCGCTCCCAGCCGATAGCACTCTCGCTACCCGTGGCCATGTAACGTTTTTGGTCGTTCTGCCTCTGGCCGCCGCAGCAGTCGCACTCCCAGCAACTCAGATTCTCTGTTACCGGCATGATTTCTCCTTACTCGAATTCCTGCTCATCTTTCCACGCCGCGAAGTCCGGCGTGACTGTCGTGTGGCCGTCGGCCACCTTCACGGTCAACTTCGTGACTGTGCCCCGTGTCGAGACGCCGACGGCTGGCGAGTATGCCGTGACGGTGTCACCCACTGCCACACCCGTGCCCGAGTCGAGGTCGACGTCGATAGCGTCGGTCTGCCTCAACTTAGCTAGTTTTTCGCGCGCCTTGACCTTGAGGTCCGCGAGCTCTGCGTTGCTGTAGTCGTAGATGTATGTCCGCTCATCGAGGCCCGTCATTGTCTGGTGCTCAGAGATGTTGCCCGCCGCGTCGCTATAGAGATGGTAGACGGTACGTGACGCGCCCTCACCCTTGCCCAGCGCGATGAGGTGGTTATACTTGCGATAGTCCACCTCAGCATTGTACATGGTCGAGCCGGAGATACCAGGCACATCGCCCCAGTCCCTCACCGGCACAGCCGACAGCACACACCTCATGGCCGCCGTGTCCCATGCAGCCTTGAGCCGCGCACCGGACGCGGCAAGCGTCTCGACGATGCCTGTGTAGCCAGAACGGTAGCGGAAGGACCCGGCGACATTTATGCCGGCGTAGCTGCCGGCGCTGAAGAGGTCGCCGATGCCCATCACCTGCACTAGCTGGCGCAGCACCGCGTTCGCGTCGCCGCTCACGGCGAGGTGCGATCTGCCTGATGGCGGGCAAATGACGTGGTCCTCGAGGATACCGTGCCAGGTGCGGCCCTTGTATGCGATGGTGTCGCCGTATCGCGTACGTGCCGGGCACAGGATCGACACAATACCGCCGTACTCTGTGCCTGGCACGAAGATGCGGCTCCCCGGTTCGATGCTAGAGGCCTTCGGCGCTGACAGCTCGAAGTCGTTTTCATCGGCGCCGAAGGCCATGTCCAGCTCGAAGGAGCGCAGGCGCGAGACCGTGTGCCCCTGCGGGTCCGTCACGAAGAGGTCCATGGCACCGCACCGTCCTCTCGATAAACCTCGAGGTCCCAGCCGAAGCTGCCGTCGTAGCTCACAGTCGACGTTCCCGCCGGGATGTCTTCGAATATATACGAGCCGCTGCCTACGCCGCCGCCGAGTACGGCGTCAGGAAGGGCGTTGGTCTTGTATCCGTTCTTGGCGACTTTGGTCACGGTGCCCTTAATGGAGTCGATGACCAGGTAGCCGCCGTCAGGCACGTCGGTCGAGACCTGGTAGCGGTTGCCGCCCACCGTAACGGATGGACGCACGGCCGGCCCGTAAACGATGATCCGGAATGGCGACGCGACGATACTGCCGACCTCGATCTCACGGCTCGTCTCCTCGCTATAGGGATAGCCGTATGCGTACCCGTAATCGTAGCCGTGTCCGATGCCAACTGTGCCGGACCCCGTGCCAGGACGGAACTCGTAGGCCTCTTTGCGACGCCAGACGCCGTCCAGTAGCACGGCCTCCAGCTCGACGACGGCCGCGCCGCCGGTCACAGCCTTGACCTCGACACCCGCGATGTAGCAGCGCTGTTCCCAGCCGTCGAAGTCGAGTGTGCCCGGTGTCATTGACACGAGGTCCGCGTCGGCGGCCAGGCGCAGGACGTCAGCCGCCGCGAGGTCAAGCATCGCGACTGTCACGGTCTCCTTGCGCGCCTTGCGTGCCGCGTAGGACAGGTCCCGGTAGCGGGTCTTGTAATCCCAGCTATCTGCACGTACCGCACCGGGCTCGCCGCTAACGATGCGTGCACTCTGCATGTCATGGCGCTCGCGCGTGACTGCGCTCGTGTATCCCATGCTATGCATGTGCCACCGCCTTCCTCGCGAGTCGGTCGAAGTCCCTCATACCAATGTACGGCGTGCGGCTCGCGATCACGTCGCCTAGATTGCGGTCCAGCCACTCGATGACTGAGGCCGTCGCCGCTACACTGCTGACATCGGGCATGTACTTGATGTCTTGCGCCGTTGAAATCATACCGCGCATCGCGTTGTCTGTAGACTTCGACAGCAAGTCGGCATCGTCGTCGACACCGAGTGCCGCACCTTGCATGGTGTATTGACCGATCTTGCGGAACACACGCGACGGCGAATGGATGCCGAGCAGGTTTTTCGCGCCTTCGATGGCGTCGCCGACAGCACCTTTCACGGCATCGATCAACTTGCCGGCAGCACCCGTGACGCCGTCGACGAGGCCTTGGACGATGTTCGCGCCGATGTTGCCGAGCGTACCCGGGATGGCCGCGAGGCCGCTGCGCAACTTGCTGCCGAACCGCGAGGCCGCAGACGTGGCGTTGCTCGCGAATTGCGACACCCAGCCGACGACGGTCGAGATGGCGCCAGACAGCCATGATGCGACGTTGCCCGGCAGCGTAGACATGAAGCCGGCAATGCCGGAGATAAATTGCGAGCCGGCGCTTACCGCATTCGCAACCATGTTGGCGACCCATGCGACGACACTTGAAATCACCATCGATAGGAATGCTGCGATGTTGCCGGGCAACTGCGCGAACCATCCAATCAATGCATTGATCGCGTTGGGCAAATCGGCAGTGAAGAACTGCACGACACCAGTTACGAAACCACTGATGCCGTCATACATCTGTTGGAAACCGTTGATGATGATTGCCACGACTTCGACGAGGCCTGCAAACAGTTGGATGATGACACTGATCGCCGATGCGAGCACGGTGCCGAAAACGTCTGCAAGGAATTCCAACAACGGCTGTGCGTTCTGGATCGCCTCGAATAAATATGTGAATGCCGGCGACAGCTGGTCGATTGCAGGGAGCACAAGGTCATTGACTGCCTGGCCGAAAGTCGTGACACCGGAACCGATAGCGGCAAAGATGCTTTCAGCGGCGCCTGCAGCCGGCTCCAAATTGTCTTCGAACATACCTGCGAGCTTGCCGATGACGTCGTCGATACCGGAGAACGTATCGCGCATCGGCCCTTGCACAGATTCAGGCAGGACATTGATGAGCGCATTGCGGAGGTAGAGGCCGACGCCCGGCGCGTAGTCTGCGACTGTCTGGCCGAGGGTCACCATGATCTGACCGACCCTAGGGATGATGTTCTCACCCGCAGTGGCAACAGATGCGACGAGCTGGTCGGTCAAGACTTCCATATCGGCATTCTCGTTGCCGAGGCCGGCGAGCCAGTTCTCCCATGAGGCCTTCACCATGTTGACGGAGCCTTCGATGGTAGTCGCTGCCTCTTCTGCCGTCGTGCCGGTGATGCCCATCTCGTCTTGCACGATGTGGATGGCCTCGACGATGTCGGAATATGAATCGACCGAGAAATCACGCACTTTGCCTTGCGCTGCCGAGAACTTCTCGGCGTCTGAGAGCAGGCGCTCCAACTCTGATTTAGTACCGCCATAGCCGAGTTTCAAGCTGTCGAGCATCTCGTAGTTGCCACGCGACAGCGACATATATGCTTCCTGGACGGTCTCAAGCGACGTGCCCATCTTGTTGGCATTGTCGCTCATGTCTGTGATAGCTGTGTTGGCCATATCGGCGGCGGCCTCAGTGTTGCCGCCGAGTGAGCTGATCAGCGCTGCCGCGAAGCTCGTCGAGATCTCCATATAACGGTTGGCTGAGACGCCGGCCGTCTGGTAGGCGTTCGCCGCGTACTGCTGCATCTTACCGGACGATGCTTTGAACAGGGTGTCGATACCGCCGACTAGCTGCTCATAGTTCGAATATGCATCGAGTGCAGTCTTACCGATGGCGATTGTCGCAGTGCCGACTGCCGCCACTGCCGCAACACCGACTTTAGCGGCGGCGCCCAATTTATTTTTGATGCCGTCGCCGATCTTGTCGACCTCGCCGGATGCCTGGTCGTCGCATGTGATCTTGACGGCGAGGTCGAGTAGATTCATACGACCACCAATCCCGCCCTTTTCGTAACGTCCGCCACTACCGCGGCGGCGTCGATGTCTTCATATACCTTGGGCCGGATCGTGTCATACCATCGACGGTTTAGGAACTTATGTTGGCCCATGAGGTATAGGGAGTCGGTGACGTACACTTTGAACGCCATCTCGTCCCGTTCTTTCCTATAGCGAGCCAGTGTGAACTTGACGAATACGTCAGCCCTTAGAGGACCTCGAAACTCGCCGAGGCAGAGCCAGGCGCATCTGCGTCCTTCTCCGTCTTCTGCGATGATAAAAAATCGAGGAACGCATCGTCGGTCATGAGCTCCATGGCATCAGTGAATAGCTTAGCGAGGTTGAGTGTGTCGGTATATTTCTCAGGGGTCACACCCTCGATGGCAGCCAAGATCGCGATGACATCGTGTTTATGTCCCTTGAGCAAGGCCGGCATACCCTTACGCATACGCTCGGCAAAGAAATCACGTGCTTTCATCCCGTCTGGCACGACCTTACGCTTGAACATTGCAGTTACGTCCTTGTCCTGTGCAATGTTTGCGATGGGGTCGATGATGTCGGCGATAACATCGAATACACGGTCGCCCTTAACGTCACTGAGTTTCATTTACTTCCTCCTTCTCATGGCCACGCCTAGGCGCTGGCCGAACCTGCCTTGATGTAGATCTCAAACGGCGCAGTGTCGATGTGCTCAATGCTATAGTGGCCGGTATATTCGAACGCAAACGTACCCTTAGCCTTGTCGCCAGTCTGGATCTTAAAACCACCCGTCGACAATGCGTTGATGAGCTTGATCGCGATGAAACCGGCCTTGCCGGCAGACGAACCGTCTTCGTTGACATCGGAGTAGTCGCCGACCCACCAGATGTCTTTGAAATCTTTGGCGTCGACAGAATTACGGGGTACGACCTTAGTCTGGTCGTCACTCGCGACTGCAGCGGTGCCGATGACAGACACAGCAGCCTTCGTATCCATCGTCACGAATGAACCGGACATCTTGGCTTCCCAGCTGTCGAGTCTCTTAAGCTCTTTCGTGTTCTTCGGGCAGTTATCGATATCGTCACCGAAATCAGTGAACGAGGGCGTCGCTTCGAACGCCGTGCCACCACTCGTCGCGCCGACAATGGTGTTGGCGGCGATCTCGCCTGTCGCCGGGTCGAACTCAGTGGTGATGACACCGGCACCGAGCTGGAGCTTTTTGAAAGTATCCGTTGGGATCTGTGTGAACTTAGCCATTTAACTTGTCCTCTCAAAATGAGGTGATAAACTCTGCCGTCAAATTGATATGACGGCGCTTAATCTTATCATCGGCCGTGTCACCCATACTCTGGCAGAACGGCGAGCCCTTTTTTAGTACGATTCCACCGCCATCGCATGGGATACACTTGCAACCGACGAGTGCCTTTGAGACTTCATACGCTTTCGCATTCGGCTCAGCCTCGGAGTCGCCACGATACCAGATGTCCATAGCCAATGCGACTTCGCCGCCCCAAAAGTCGTCGACTGCGAGCTCATATGTGATATACGGGAACTTAGCCGCGTCTGGCACAGAAGTCGCGGCGTACGCCGGGATATCGAAGCCGGCCATGAAATTGTAGACCGCAGCGGCCGGTGTCATGACAGGCTCCATTCCTCGGCGCTCACCTGCTCAAATTGGAACGATGCGACAGGCGGCGTGCGCTTATCGTCACCGTTCGACGTGACGCGGAATACCTGCCCGTCCGACTCGCGTTTGAAAACATCGTGGAACTCGAGCGCGGCATTCGCCGACGTGGTGACGGTATACGTATTCGTGAGGCCGTCTTTCTCGGCAATGCGTGCCTCGAGGCTTGTATCCTTCACGATAGCAGCCTCGAATTCGGCGCCCTCCTGCCAGGCAGTCGTGAAACCGCCTTCGCCGTCAGACACCTTCGCCTTGTTCATCACAACACATGGCTCTTTGAATGCGTCGATCAAACTCATGGCAACTTCCTCCAACGATTGAGGCGTCGGCGGAATATGTCTTGCCACCGCATAGGCGCACCGTCAGACGCCGTGGCCTTCGTATACGAATACCCGCCGAATGACTCCGACGTATACACAGAATCGGGGTTGGCCTTGCACCATGCCTCGATTTCGGCCGCGATGTCGATGATCACCTTCGGCACGGCTAGCGCCCACACCTCGCCATCGAATACCTCATCTGTGAGGTCTGATGCCGGGTACTGGTGCAGGCCGTCGTTGAAAACACTGCCGACGATGCGGTAATACTGGCCCCGCTTGACGAAGCCATGCGGGAGGGTGAGCTCGCCGTCCATGACAGTGAGCTCACCTGCGAGGTAATCGCATTCAAACCAATTGTGGATCTCAGCGAGCAACTCCTCCAGCATGTCGGCTCCTTAGACAGTCTTCGGCGCGGTAATGATACCCTTCATGTGGCCGGCCTTCAAGGTGTTCTTGAGGGCGACACCTGCGACGAGCTCGACCTCGCCCTTCTTGACAGCACCCGGCAGGGTGAGGTCAGGCATGTAGGACGTGATGACCTTGGTGCCGGTCGGGGAGATACCATGGAATGCATCGAGGCCGAACTTGACGGCGTAGATATCGGAGGTACCGAAGGTACCGGAACCGGCGGCAGTGTCGGCGACGATATCGACGGTCTTGGTGCCGTCGTAGAACTCGCCGGCGTCCATGAGCGCGATGCCGTTATACGTCTCGACCACATGGCCGAAATCATCCTTAGTAGACTCGTAATAACCGGCACGGCGCGCGATGCCACGGAGCTTGGAGAGCATCTTGCGGTTCATGAGAAGCATATCGGGCATGCCGTCGATGCCGGAGATGAACTCGTCGAGCTCGTCGAGGAACTGGTTGTAATTGGCATCAACATTCGCACTGGTAGACAGGTCCGCGGTGGCGGTGTACTCGGTGGAAGCACCGGTAAGCAGCTTCTTGAGGCCGTCGAAAGTGCCGGTAGTCTTACCGGCACTTGCGGTACCCGCCGTGGTGCCGTTGATCACACAATGCGTGAAGAAATTGGCAGTGGCCTTGATCTTCTCATCGGCCTGGAAGACGAGCTCATCGATGGCGCCAGAAGTGTCCTGGATGACACGGTCGACCTCGAAAGCGCCGCCCATGATGATGGCCTGCGTGGTCTTCTTCTCACGCTTGGCTTCGTTGGCGGTGTACTCGGAGTTGATGGCGCGGACGGCGGCAGTAGAAGGCGTCTTCAGCTGCGTGTAACCGTAGACGAGCGTGGAGCCGCCGGTACCGGGGGAGATGGCGTTGTCGAACGTGAGGCGGTCGAGGAGCAGGGAGGATCGACGGAACATGTCGACGATCTGCTGGTCGACCTTGTCGGCCATGCCGACCTTGGCCTCTGCTAGGGTGATAGGCATAATTGCCTCCTTTAGTCAGTGTTCTGCTTGGTGTACTTCTGTCGCAGGGCTTCACCCAGCGACTTTGGTTCGGCCGCGCCGTCGCCTGCGCCGGCGGGCGGCGTATCGACATTCGCGGGCTTCTTATTCGTGGTCGGGATGAAATCGGACCACTCGCCTTTGACCTTCTCCGTGACCTTGTCGGCATCCTTGATGGCGCCGTCTTCGACCACGATTTCGGATAGGTCGGCGACACGCATCACGGCATCCATACGCTTGGGGTCGACGCCTGCATCGGTGAGCAGCTTGCGGTACAGCGATTTCTTCTCGCGGTCGGCGGCAGCCTTAGCGGTGTCTGCCTTGAACGCCTCGAAATCGGCGTGTTCCTTCTCGAACTTCTCCTTGAAACCGTCTGCCGGCTTGGCTTTGAGCTCCTCGAGCTCTGCCTCGGCCTTCTTCAGTCGGTCCGCGGCATCCTTGAGCCCATCGCGCTCGTCCTTCAGCGCGTTGACGGTCTCAGTGTGTGCGTCGATGATCTGGTCGATCTTCTCGTCTTCGATCCCCATGGATCGGAGGAGTTTGCGGGTAAGTGCCATGGTGTTCGCTCCATTCCTTCGGACTCTGGGGTACGTGCTTCGACCCCATACTGCGTAGCGCATTGCTTCGCGCATTTAACATAAATAATACCAGGTTAACTGCTGCCACCGAGTGCCTTTTTCAACACTTGGCGGTATTGCGCGCCGTGCTCGGAAGCCGCAGGCCTCAGGAACGGCTGCGCCTTCTGGCGCGAAGTGCCTAGCTCGACATACGGCGCATATTCGACATTCGTGCCGATGTACACGGCGTTATCGCCGGCGTCCACCTCATGCGTGATCGATGCACGAAGGTTACCGGTATCGACCGGGCATTTCTTGGCCGCATAGTTCTCAGCCAAGAGCCCGATCTTCTCGAGCGCGACACCGATGGCCGAATCGATACCGTCGACTACTTGCCCAGTATTGTCCTGCTTCACCGATACACCGCCGGCCATGTCATGCCTCTTCCTCGATATAAAACGGGCAGTCGGCACCGTCGAAGTATACGGCGTCGGGCTTGACGTTGCCGAGGCGGCGCTCGTACGCCAGGCAATATGACTTGTCCGGCGAGTCCTCCCACGGCGCCGGGCCGTGTGCATTCGCACAGGTCCGGCATTTGCGGGGGTTTCGCTTCAGGCAGCCAAACGAGTCGTCGAGCTCGAGGTTAGATACTTTCTGTTT